>Ga0272443_10000565_pt1 | contig 66204 bp, 54 predicted proteins | sample SSMAcet12_FD_193581 | JGI IMG/M metagenome (GOLD analysis project Ga0272443, IMG submission 193581) | Marine sediment archaeal communities from Little Sippewissett salt marsh, Falmouth, MA, United States - SSM-Acet-12 | ecosystem: Environmental > Aquatic > Marine > Wetlands > Sediment ...
AAAGCGAGTTGTACTATTTGCGGTAATACTTTTGCTCGGTTTCACATTTGTTGCTCACGGTGCAGAGTATTCAGAGAGATATTCACGCGTCTCGCTCTTTTTCCTCTACAATAGCTGGCAGGAGGACTTACTCGATGGTCCAAGGGATACCGATGAGGAAGTAGTCGGTTTGAGTGTTGACCAGTGTGTGAGCAAACGGCTGTCGGTCAGTGTCTGGAGTACATTCACGCGGGCGCGGCTCGATGATGAATACAACGAATCCGCCCTGTCATCTCTGAACGATACGAAAATAGGAGCCAATTATACGATTGGTAATCTCGCATCTGTCCGGTTGGCGGTTAATGTACCAACCGGAGTGGATGCACTGAGTGATAATGAATATATAGTCGCCTCTGCTGTTGCGGATAATGCACGTAAATTTGCGGTAAGACGATTCGGGCAGGGGCTTGATGTCAGCGGTGAATTGTACTGGCATCCCCAAATCGGAAGATATGAGCTCTCACTGGGTGGAGGCTATACCCATAAAGGCGCATACAGACTCCTTCTAATTGATGAATCGGATTATAAATTCGGTGATGAATATTTAGGTAAGCTGGCAGCATCCACAGCCGGTGAGAAATTCTCTCTGGGGGGAAGCGTTCAATACGGGATGTACACGGAAGATGAATTTGATTCTCGTTCGGTATATCAATCCGGTAACAGTATTATCATTGCCGGTCGTGCGGACTATAATAGTAGTATTAACGGATATGCCGGCTTCTCGGTCATAACGCGTGGCAATGCCAAAATCCTTGGTGTAGACAGCACTTTAACCGAAGAGTCTCTTCGATCCGGGCGTAATGAATATCTCGGATACGTGGGTGGTTCGATCCCGATCGGTAGAAAAATACAGGGGCTTGGGAGACTTGAATATAAATATCTGACAGCGAATGAGTATGAGGTCGGTTCGCGGCGGTATCGCCCTGAATCGGATTATGCCGGTCTGGGACTCGGCTTTTCATATCAGTTTTCACTCTATTTCTCGGCGAGTGCGGCAGGTAACTACTTTATAGGAAGTACAGACGGTGAAGGCCTCGACGGAATTGGATTCTACACCGCTCTGTCATTCAGGTACTGGTAAGATCATGATAAAGCGACTCACCATAATACCAATATTGATTTCGGCATTCTGTATTCTTGCCGTGTGTACGTCAAAGAAGCCATCGACACCGGATGGTAACGGTGCGGAACTGCTACTCTCAGTAGCACAGAGTACTCTTGCAGATCAGATCAAGATGGTCGTTCTACGTGCATTTTCCGATGCCGATACGGTTGTAATTGATTCCACAGCGATTGTTGACGGTAATTTCGACTTCGGTCTTGTATTAATCCCGGTTGGAACCGCTCAACTGGTAATTAAGGGATTGGATGAGTCGAGACGGGTTATCTATGCCGCAGATACTGTAGTACAGATCGAAAGCGGGGTGCTCAGCCCGGTTGCGGTCAAGCTGGAACCGGCAATACCGATGATTAAGCTTTCACCGTACTATGGTGTCGCGGAAGCAGGACAGACTTTTGTCACTCGACTTGAGATATACAATATAGAGAGACTCTTTGCCGCAAAGTTGAAGGTTTCTTTTGATACGAAAATGGCGGCTTTTGACCAACTACTCGATTTGACAGGATCGGCAATTGATGGTGCCGAGAAGGAGGCTGTCTCTCGTGGTGACACGGTTGATATCCGACTGGAACGTCCCGCTGGAGCCGATGACCGGATATCAACCGGAGCAACAGTAATTGCAGATTTGAGATTTAGTGCTCTCGGTCCCGGGAGGCTCGAACTCAGCGTCGTTGCAGATTCGATGTTTACAAGTGATGGAGGTATAGATACATCCCAAATCTATTTTGATGGCCGTGTGGTGGATGTTACCGGAAGTGTTTCTGACTCTGTTGTCTATTTCCCGGACGCCAATTTTGAAGCTGCGGTTCGGGATGCAATAGACAAGCAGAGCGGTTCTATACTGGCATCGGAGTTGACGGTTGTTGATAGTCTTGACGCAGGCATACGAATGATTGAGGATATATCCGGAGCGGAGTATCTGATTAATCTCCAATCTGCGGTTCTATGTGAGAATGAAATAGGGGAACTGAGTCCGTTGGCGAATCTGGTATATCTCAAGGGATTGTATCTCAAATTGAACTTCATCTCTGATCTGTCACCACTCGCGAATCTGACAAACGTTGCAGAGCTTGATATCAGTGAGAATAATATAGGGGACATCTCCGTAGTGGCCAATTTCCCGCGTCTTCGTTTACTGATGGGGCAGTCCTCGCAGATCGAAGATATAAGCTCTCTAAGCGAACTTGATTCTCTCGAGGTACTCGATATGGCGCGGAACAATATCTCGGATGTCAGCCCACTTGCGAATGTCACATCACTGAGGCATTTGTTACTGCGTGATAATGGTGTCTCTGACATATCACCACTTGCGAATCTGGTAAATCTCGAGGTGCTCGATCTTGGGAATAACTGGCTATACGATATCGATGCAATCTCATCACTTCCGAATCTCAGAGTTCTCGATATTTTCAGTAATGATATCGTTGATATCGGACCACTCGTGCTTAATACGGGATTTGGTGAGGGCGATACGGTGTATCTTGATCAAAATCCGCTAAATGAGACTTCACTGTATGAATATATTCCAGCTTTGAAAGATAGAGGTGTTGAAGTTTACTATGATTTCGATTCCATTCCACCTTACCCGATAACCGATCTTTTCGTGGATTCCGTGACATCCGATGCTGTCCGGTTGATGTGGACCGCACCGTCCGACGCCGATGATTTCAAAACTGTTTATGAATATGAAATCCGTTATGCCACAGATTCCGTGACAGTTGCGGAATGGGTGGACGCAATACTGATCCCGAACAATCCCGTACCACAGGAACCCGGAACACAGGAATCCGTATGGATTACCGGACTGCAGGCGGGAACCGAATATTATTTCGGAATTAAGTCAACGGATTTTGCCGGTAACTGGTCAGATATGTCAGTCATCGCATATACCGTAACTATGCCGCCTCCATAGTCCGATTATCCAGCCATACTACATCTCAATACAATTAATGCCGAGAATGAAGTCGAACTGCACGATTTCGATCCGTGCTGATGAAGCCCGAGGCAATTCCAATCTTGCGGGCTTCAACAGTCTGATTCGACTCCACCCTCAGGATTAGTCAGTTACGATATTTCGGATTCGAGCGCTTAAGCCGTTTCATATGCTCCCTGAGTCGCTTGTCCCATTCACGCTCCTGTCGTCTTCGCTGCGCAACATCTTTTCGCACAGCCTGATAACGGGCTTCTCGTATCAATTTCAAATAGTTTTCGTAGCGTCTCTGATCGAGTTCACCATTCTTAAGCGCTTCGAGTATCGCACAACCCGGCTCATTCGTGTGTGTGCAATCGCTGAATTTACATAACTCAGCGATAGCCTCAACTTCCGCGAAGGCTCTCTCTATGCCGCCGCGATCCTCGTATGCCACGATACCACGAATACCGGGAGTATCGATAACAATTCCGCCGTTCGGGATAACAATCAACTCCCGATGTGTGGTAGTGTGACGCCCCCTGTTGTCACTCTCACGAACTTCGAAGGTTGTCAGTCTGTCTTCGCCGAGGATGCAATTAATGAGGCTCGATTTCCCCACACCGGATGATCCGAGAAAAACTCCGGTCACGCCGGTAGTAAGATGCGATACCACACTGTCGATCATACTGTTCTCTTTTGCACTGACAGCATATACCGGCACACCGAATGCAACCTGCTCGACCTCATTAACGGCTATTTCGGGATCATCTGCGATGTCCGCTTTATTCAGAACGATGACCGGTGTTGCGCCGCCATCATAGGCAATCGCAAGGTACCGTTCGATTCTATTAACGTTGAAGTTTCCATCAAGCCCGACCGTAATGAACGCGGTGTCGATATTTGCAGCGAGAACCTGCTCATCTGTTTTGCCGCCGGATGTACGTTTTGCACCTCCGAGTACGGCTCTTCTTGTGAATGCTGATTTCCTCGGCAGTACCGACTGAATGATCGCTGTTTGAGAATCGGATTCACGTTCCACAACTACCCAATCCCCGACGGCCGGGTAGTCGATCAGTGATTCGGCAGCATTGCGAAATGCTCCCGATAATTCGGCATGAAACTCACCGTGTACGGATATGACCGAATATATATTTCGAGCGACAATCGAAATCCGCGCCGGGAATGAATTTTCGCGCTTGATATTCTCGAATTCGAGTTCGAATCCTCTATTCCAACCAAGGGATATTAAATCCACTACTGTAGCTCCTTGAATGTCATTTTACCGCAGCCGGATAATGAATATGCTGTGCCTTTATCACATTACAGGTCACTCGCAGAGTGTCCGGACTGCACGATATTATTGGATCGGTTATTTAAGTGGATTCATCCAATCAGGGGTCGGTTGGATAAAGTAATCCCTTGTGGGAGGTGTCAGTAAATCAACAGGGAAGGATTCAGAGACAAACCAACCCGGATGGATGAATCTCAATACCAGAATCTACAATGTTTAACACGAATTCTCCTTTCCGGGAATTTTGTTGTTACAGTTCTGTCATCATTTCAAATTTAACAGCTTTTTTGTTATACGCAAGCCAATTTATAAGTTTCCAGAGCCTTCCTTATTTTTGGAGTATCGACAGAATTTTACTGTCTTTAACAGGACTTGCGAACGTAACCTGTAAATACAGCCTGAGGGTCACATCCGGCGACTGCCGGGCAAGACCCTCAGGAACATTATAGTAACTATAAGAATTACAGTTTAACCAATTCAACTCTTCTGTTGTTGGCTTTACCCTCTGATGTATTGTTGGTGTCAATCGGTTTCGATTCTCCCCAGCCCTTGGCTTCAAGCCGATCTCCAGAAATGTCATAGGTGGAGGAGAGGTAGGTTCTAACCGACTCGGCCCGTTTCTGAGACAGCTCATTGTTGGATGCATCGTCTCCGTCACTGTCGGTGTGTCCCTCGATAGAGAGCCTCAGGCTGGTATCCTCCGTGAGAAGCTCGCCAATCTCCTTAAGGGTTTTATATGATTGCCCCTTGATTGTCCATGAGCCGGAATCAAACAGGATACCATGAGTGACGATCTTGCCGGTTTCATCGAGCTGTTCGCGCATCGTTTTGCCACCCTCGGCAAAACGGAAACCCCGGAAAAGAGTAGGATCGACCTGATCCGAGTAGGGGCGGAAGTAAAACTGGAATCCATACGGATTGAAATCCTCAACTTTGGGAATGTTAGCCACTCGTTCTTCATCTACGTAGCATTTTATAGAGCGGGTTGTTGCCATAACCCGCATTATGTGAACACCCTTACCAATTTCTTTAGGGAGTCTCTTGTCGGCCATCGTCCTGCCCTTGATACCAACAGAGGTAGCGGCTTTACCCTGCATAATAAAATACCCGATAGGGTTGCCTTTCTGATCCACCCAATCCAGCTGGAAAAAATTGCTTCTATGATCGGAACCATGATCATAGAATTCGAGTTCAGCCGTATATTTATCGGGCAGGGGAGCTTTTGGATACTTGGGTGCAATTTTCCCGTCATCCGTAGCCATGATCCAGAATTCACCACCCAGCTTTACAACTTCAAATACACCACGTATGAGATTCCATCGATACGGAAACTCGCCCACTTCCTCATTCGCCATATCATCATAATAGAGGACTTTATTACCTGGAATGAAATCATACTTGGTGAAAAGCTGCATGTCTTCAGAAACACCACCCTGCTTGCCACCCGGAGTGGTACCGCTCGCCTGTGGTTGTGCGGGTGTTTCAGTCGTTGTTGCGCCATAGGTTTCGGTTCCGGTATATTTGAAATATTCTTTTGGCGTAATTTTGGATACCTCGTCGACTGTCTTTGAAAGCAGCTCTTTTATGGCGTCCTCCATCGGTTCACCAGCGAATGTCGAAAGCTCACCGAACGATCCGATTTCCGATGACAGGACTGACCTTGAAGCGTTAGCGGACCAGTCGGTGGATTTCCCCTTCTTTTTTATTTTGTCGATTACCTTTCCGGAGTGCGAATCATAAACCTGCAATTCCCATTCGATCTCAGCGGTTTTTGCATCGGTACCCATCGCATCCATAGCTTTTTTCTTAAGGCCACCGAACACTCCACCCTGCTTCTTTTCCGGAACAAATTTCTTGACCTTACCGGTGATGATTATATCCACATTTGGCATCTGACCACCGGAACCGTTCACATCATCCATTTCAGCGGTAACGACAAACCTGTCGCAGTTTTCGAGCGCATTCTCGAGCATCTCCCCGAGAGATTTTGCCTTGGATGCGCTGCAACCATCAGCCTTGTCCTCGATTACCCCGACAGCGATTCTCGCCTTGTTGCCATCCTCCGGAATTGCTGAACCGCACAAGAGCAGAACAATTGCCAGCGTGGCACATGCAATACCACACACCCGAATCTCACTGCATCTTCTTGAAAAGAACATCCCATCCTCCCACATACGGATTAACAAAAGTTGCCTGAATTTTGTATATAAGTTCCTATCATTTGCTACAAATGGAGTCGTAACTTTAAAACCTATCTTTCTCGGTCCGTTGTGTCAATATTTTAATGGATAGAGAAGCCGTTGTTTCGAGACCGGTATCGAGTCAAATTCCTTGCAATTCTGAGTGGGTGAATTAGATTGGGTGAAATATGGTAGAGAGTTATGTAACTAATCTGAACACTAACGGAGATGGGGATGTTATCGACCTGACTCCGGAGGTTGCTGAGGATGTCAAAAAATCCGGGATCGTAAATGGTCTGGTGTGTGTGCATGTGCCGGGTTCAACCGGTGGAATCACGACAATAGAATACGAACCCGGTTTGAAAAAAGACCTCCCCGAGTTCTTCCAGAAAATAATCCCTCGCGGTGTTGAGTATCATCACGATGCAACCTGGGGGGATGGCAACGGTTTTTCACATCTCAGAGCGGCATTGGTTGGACCGTCGCTGACTGTTCCGATCTCATCCGGTAAATTAGTCCTCGGAACCTGGCAACAAATCGTACTACTCGATTTCGATAACCGCCCCCGTAAGCGCAAAATTGTGGTTCAGATTGTAGGGGAATAGTCAGATGATGAGCTATTACTCGATCAGGTGGGAAGACGACTACCTTTCTATGCTCGATCAGACTCTGCTGCCGGGTGAGGAAAAGTATCTCAAACTTACCGACTATAATGATGTGATTGAGGCTATAAAACGGCTGAGTGTGCGGGGTGCGCCGGCTATCGGAGTTTCAGCGGCGTATGCTGTCGTACTTGCTGCGATTCAGTCATCCAATATTCTCGATTTTGTCAAAGCTATGGACCTGATTGAAAGAGCGCGTCCGACCGCAGTAAACCTTAAGTGGGCAGTGGATCGAATGCGCCGAATTCTTGATGGGAGGGATGTTGACTCACCTGCCGATCTGGCTGAGATTTTGTTGGAGGAGGCGCATGCAATCTATGAAGAGGATGTTGTCATGTGTGAGAGAATCGGGAAGAACGGCAATGAACTGATTAATGATGGTACAACTATACTCACTCACTGCAATGCGGGGGCACTTGCTACAGCGGGAATGGGTACCGCGCTTGCTCCGATTTTCACCGCCAATTCAGCCGGTAAGAAAATTACGGTGTTTTCCGATGAAACACGCCCGCTTCTGCAGGGGGCACGTCTGACCATGTGGGAGCTTATTAAGCAGGGTATAGATTGTCAGCTTGTCTGTGATTCGACAGCAGCATATCTAATGAGCAGGGGGGCGGTGGATATGGTGATCGTTGGTGCTGACAGGATTGCGAGAAACGGTGATGTTGCCAACAAGATCGGTACTCTATCGGTTGCGAACAATGCGAATCGCTTTGGTGTTAAATTCTACGTAGCTGCTCCAAGCTCGACATACGATCCGGCAACACCGTCCGGGAGTGAAATTGAGATTGAAGAGCGGGATCCCGATGAGGTGACATCTATTGGTGGTAAGAGGATTGCTCCTGAGGGTGCGAAAGTGTTCGCGCCTGCGTTTGATATCACTCCTGCGGACCAGATTACAGGAATAATAACAGAGGAGGGTGTTCACCTTCCGAACGATTTGGTCGATGTATTCGCGTAAGTGTATGTTTGGTAATAACATTCGGGAAAACGAGCGGTGGTGAATTATCCGGATGATTTTTCGTACAATTCATTCACAACTCTTGACAAAGTGCCGATTTTCGCTATAATACGCGTCTGAAGTTTTTGGCAGAATATTACGGGAGACCTGATGAAGACTTATATTCCAAAGGTTTCGGAAATTCAGAGTCAGAAGAAATGGTTTGTTCTGGATGTTTCGGATAAGATCTTCGGACGTGAGATCGTCAAGATCGCACGAATCCTGAGTGGCAAGTACAAACCCACATACACACCGCACATGGATACCGGTGATTATGTGATTGTTGTGAATGCTCAGAAGGTCAAGATCACCGGAAGTAAGGGTGAGTCCAAGATGTACTACTCGTACTCCGGGTATCCGGGTGGATTGAGATCGAGATCATTCGATCAGATGCTGGAAAAGACTCCGGATCGGCTTTTCACAAAAGCGGTGTGGGGAATGCTCCCCAAGAACCGTCTCGGACGCAAGATGCTTAAGAAATTATTTGTGTATCCGGGACCGGAACATCCGCACAAGGCTCAGAAACCGGAATCACTGAAATAAGAAATTAGTTTTTTGAATTGAGGAAGGCGATAAATGGAGCAGCAGATTTATTATGCTACGGGTCGTCGTAAACGTGCCGTAGCACGTCTGTGGCTTACTCCGGGTAATCCGGACCGTACTATTAATGGCATGAACATGGATGAGTATATCCATCGGCAGCTTCTATCCAATCATATCAACATGCCGCTCGAAACCACCGGTACCGCCGGTAAGGTTGGTTTCAAGGCTACTGTCAAGGGTGGAGGCAAAACCGGGCAGGCCGGCGCAATCAGACTGGCGCTCGCGCGTGCACTGGTCGGGATGGACAACAATCTCCGCAAGCCGTTGAAAAATGCCGGATATCTGACACGCGATGCACGCTGTGTCGAGAGGAAGAAGTACGGTCAGCCAAAGGCTCGTAAGAGATTCCAATTCTCGAAGAGATAAAATACTATATATAATTCTGCACACCTGTGGATCGAAGGGGTGGTCGCGAAAGTGTCCCCTTCGGGGTGAAGCAGGTGGAAGTTGAACCAAAGGAGAACAAATGCTCGAAGTCACCATCAAGGACCTCCTTGAGGCGGGCGTTCATTTTGGTCACCAAACCAGACGGTGGAACCCCAAAATGAAGCGCTTCATCTTTACCGCAAAAAACGGAATCTACATCATTGACCTGAAAAAGACTCTCATGTCTCTCGACATGGCATGTAAGAAGGTGCATGAGGTTGTCGAAAGAGGTCAGAGAATCCTTTTCGTCGGTACAAAAAAACAGGCTAAGGGAGTTGTGCAGGAAGAGGCTGAGAAGAGCCGCCAGTATTTTGTAACCGAGAGATGGCTTGGTGGAATGCTGACAAACTTCCAGACTATCAAGGGCAGTATCCGTAGACTCAAAGAGCTTGAGCAATGGAAGGTCGACGGTACTTTCGACAAGCTGACGAAGAAGGAAGTCGCGGGACACGAACGGGAAATTGCGAAACTCGAGAAGAATCTCGGTGGTATTAAGGACATGAATGTTCTGCCCGGACTGGTATTTGTTGTAGATGCAAAGCGGGAACACATCGCCGTTGCTGAAGCCTCCAAGCTCGGCATACCTATCGTTGCAGTGATCGATACAAATTCCGATCCCGACCCGATAGATTTCCCCGTAGCTGCAAATGATGATGCAATCAAATCGATCCGCGTTATCACGCGGGAATTCTCTCGTGCGATACAGGATGCACAGGGAATTTCCAGAGAGCAGGTCGAGGCTGCACCTCAGGCTCCTCCTCCGGTTGAGAGTGGAGATGCCGCAGAGGGTGGTCAGGCAGAAGCGAATCAGTAGACTCTTTAAGACTTAACAAGACATATATCGAGGATTATAGCGATGGCAATAACTGCACAACAGGTTAAGGAACTGCGCGAAAAAACCGGCGCTGGTATGATGGACTGTAAAAAAGCGCTCGCGGAAACCGATGGCGATATCGAGAAGGCAAGTCAGGTTCTTCGTGAAAAGGGTATCGCAAAGGCTGCATCCAAGGCTGGAAGAGCTACCAGGGAAGGCGCGATAGTATCATACATACATCCGGGTGACAAACTCGGCGTGATGGTGGAGTTGAACTGCGAAACCGATTTCGTTGCTCGCACCGACGAATTCAAAGAGCTTGGGAAAAACATCGCCATGCAGGTGGCTGCGGCGAATCCGCTGGTTGTCAATCGTGAGGAAGTCTCCGAAGATCTGCTCAGCCAGGAACGGGAGATATACAAGACTCAGGCTCTCAACGAAGGCAAACCGGAGCATATAGTCGAGAAAATCGTGGATGGGCGCATTGAGAAGTATTTCCAGGAAATCTGCCTGATGGAACAGGCTTATATAAGAGATACCGACAAGTCCGTCGGCGAGATGCTGAAGGAAACCGTTGGTACGCTCGGAGAGAATATAATTATCAGGCGCTTCGAGCGCTTTGCGCTGGGTGAATAGATGTCATCTCCTCGCTTTAAGCGAGTGTTGCTAAAGCTCTCAGGTGAAGCTCTTATGGGAAAACGGAGTTTCGGGATCGAGAGCGAGATGCTTGATTTCGTTGCAGATGAAATCGTATCGGTTCGCAACCTCGGGACTGAAATCGCGATTGTAATAGGCGGCGGTAATATATACAGGGGGCTTGCTGCAGCCGAACGGGGGGTTGATCGCGTAGCGGGTGACTATATGGGAATGCTGGCAACGGTCATTAATTCGATGGCATTGCAGGATTGTCTCGAAAAAAGGGGTATTGTAACGAGAGTCATGACAGCGTTCCGTATAGAAGCTGTCGCGGAACCATATTTCCGCAGACGGGCGCTTCGCCATCTGCAGAAGAGCAGAGTCATTATCCTTGCGGCTGGAACAGGAAATCCATATTTTACCACCGATACTGCTGCAGCACTCCGGGCAATGGAGACCGAATCTGAGGTCCTGCTGAAGGCTACGAAGGTTGACGGTGTGTACGACAGCGATCCGGTTAAAAACTCAAGTGCTCAGCTCTTTGAACGAATAAGTTACGCAGAGGTTCTTGAGAAGAATCTGAGGGTCATGGATTCAACTGCCACCGCGCTTTGTAAGGATAACAATATCCCCATTATTGTCTTCAACCTGCATGGAAAAGGTAACATCCGGAGGGTTGTTGAAGGTGAGTCGATCGGAACCATGATTCTCTCGAGGGAGCGGTTATGACAGACAAATTTGTATCGGATGCAGAAAACCGAATGAAGAAAACGATCGAAGCCGTGCAACAGCAACTGGCATCGATTCGTACCGGGAAAGCCACGCCGTCACTCGTCGAAGGAATGAAGGTCGATTATTACGGAACGCAGACACCCCTGAATCAGATGGCCTCCATTTCAGCCCCGGAAGCACGTTTACTCGTCGTACAACCATGGGATAAAACTGCGGTTGCGGAGGTCGTAAAGGCGATTCAGTCTTCGGACCTCGGTCTTAATCCACAGGTGGAGGGACAGATTATTCGTATCCCCATCCCTCCGCTGTCGGAAGAGAGAAGAAAAGACCTTGTAAAAATCGTCAAAAAATATGGCGAAGAAGGCAAGGTGGCACTGCGTAATATCCGCAGGGACGCAAATGACGAATTGAAGAATTCTGAAAAGAAAAGCGACATCTCGGAAGACCAGATGCATGATGGCCTGGACAATGTCCAGAAATTAACCGACAAGTACAGCGAGAAAATCGATGAAATGACCGCCAAGCGTGAGTCGGAGGTCATGGAGATATAGAGGGCGTCATCTTGCCGCAGGTCGACTACGTAAAACAGATTCAGGACGCAGGCAGAATTCCTCACCATGTCGCCGTGATTATGGACGGCAATGGCAGGTGGGCAAATCGCCGGGGACAACCACGATCCGCAGGGCATGAAGCCGGTGTGGAAAGCGTTAAGACTATTGTGCGAGCAGCGGCTCGTATCGATGTTGATGTCCTTACCCTCTTCACATTTTCCGTTGAAAACTGGCAGAGACCGAAAACCGAAGTCTCGTTTATAATGAAACTTCTCTATGAGAAGACACGGAGCGAGCTTGCTGAGTTGAATGAAAACAATGTCAGGTTAATCGCAACCGGCAACATTCATGGACTCGCTGCCAGTCAGAGAAAAGCGCTTGAGCACGCGATCAAGCAAACCTCGGGTAACGATGGTCTAATCCTGAATCTTGCTCTGAACTATGGTGGTCGTACCGAAATCGTTGATTCGGTAAGACAGATAGCACAGGATGTCAAGTCCGGTATCTTAAATCCGGATGACATCGACGAACACGTGTTTTCCTCTTACCTGTACACAGCAAAACTTCCGGATCCGGACCTTTTGATTCGTACGTCCGGAGAGATGCGCTTATCCAATTTCCTTCTCTGGCAGACATCATATACGGAACTGTATGTCACCGATGTCCTCTGGCCGGATTTTGGCGAGACCGATTTTTATGAAGCAATACTTGAATATCAGAATCGCGATAGACGTTTCGGCAAGGTTCGCACGTAAGCGATGAAGAATCTCGCAGCCCGTATTCTGGTAGCCCTTGTAGCTATCCCTATCCTTGTAAACATAGTCCTCTACGGACGTGAGTTCCTCGTTGGGTTTGTTACCATCCTGACTGTATTAAGCTTCTGGGAATTCCTGAAGATGACCCAGGTTAGAATCCGGTTTTTTCCACAGGTTCTGCTGTTCATCTGGCTTGCATTCGTTAACTGGTATGTCTATTATAATGGTCAGAACTCTCTTCTGTATGGTCTGCTTCTTGTATTCGCACTCACAACTCTCTCGGCGGTTTTCCGCAGAGATATAGTACTATCGAGCACACGAATAGTATTTACTCTATTTGGCGCATTCTATGTAATGCTTCTGAATTTCTTCATACTGATAAGAGAGATAGAATTTCTGAAGTACACCGACTATCGTACCGGAGGTGTATGGATTCTCTTTGCATTTGCCGTAATCTGGATCTGTGACACGGCAGCCTATTTCATCGGCAAACCGTTCGGGCGGCATAAGATGTCACCGGTTGTCTCACCAAACAAGAGTTGGGAGGGTTTTGCGAGTGGGCTGATTTTCGGGACTTTGGCAGGGTATGTATTCTCATTTTTTGCATTGAAGAGAGTTGACCCGGTCCACCTGATCCTGTGTGCGTTCCTGATATCACTGATAGGCCAACTCGGAGATCTCGTCGAGTCGATATTCAAACGACGATTCGGAGTGAAAGATTCCTCCAATATCATCCCCGGACACGGAGGCGTGCTGGATCGTTTCGATTCACTTCTGTTCGCCCTGCCGACACTCTACTTCATACTTGTATTTGTAGTCTACAGGTAATCGGTAAATAGGGAGCGAGCCGGATAGCTCGCCCCACATCGTTTCAGTCAAGCCGTATTTATCCTGGTGTCAGCATCCCGCTGCGAGGCCGAATATGGAGTTGTCGCTGTCGTTGTTCTCACTTCCGTTGATCCGAGTATTCGGGCCTGATATGTGAATGCAAGCCAGAACTGCTGACCAATTCACATGCTGGCCTCCTTTCCCGCTTTCTCGGTGTCGTGCCGTCCGGACCGGTCATCGACCATGATTGCGGTTCCTCTCTGTCACCGGTGAGTACATGCTGATTTCAGCGCTGGTTTTCAAGTTTCGAACAAAATCCAATTACTCTTTCAACGGGAACGCGGGCTGTCCGCAGTTTTTGTGTCGATATTGCCGTCGTGTGCGGCGAGGGTACTTTCTCCGGTCAGAAAAACGGAGATAAAAGGGGAAAGTCTACATTTGGTTCTTATATCTCATACGCTTGAATCACGTGACTGGATCGCAGATCTACGTGACATGGCACCCGGTGTTCTTCCCGTTTCACTCATTCCTTTGACATTCGATTCAAAAGGATAGTTTGCTATTCAGAGTGACCGTATAAAACCTCCTGTCATCTCGGTGTACGTAACAGAGTTATTACTACCTCTGGCAGTTCCAACACTGTTCATAAGAATAGTGTTAGAAATACGTCTGTTTGGTAACCTCGATTATTGAAATTGAAGAATATGGTGTAATTCTATTCCATGATTAGCACTAATTTTGACAGGAATTGTCACAGAACCGATCCGGAAGATACATCAATTGCTATTTTGTCGGGACAATTGCAATTGACTTGCAGCTAAACCAACCTTACATTTATGCCCAGTCATTCTATTCCAGGGAAGGAGGTCCTTTTGAAGGATAAATTGCTTGAAGTTATTGATCATTTAAGATCAAAAGGAATCGACTATGCAGATGCGCGCTATGTCAGCATTGAGAGCGAGAGCATAGACGTCAAGGACATGCAGGTCGATGCCATGGTTCATGACATTAATCAGGGGGTCGGGATCCGTGTGATTGCGGATGGCGCGTGGGGCTTCGCTGCGACGTCGATACTCACCGCAGGCTCTCTTCGAAAAACCGCAAACATTGCGCTTCAGGTTGCAAAAGCATCGGCTATGACGAAAAAGGAAGATGTCCGTCTGGCGGAAACCGAGATTCATAAGGGTACATACTCTACAAAGTATGATGTCGATCCGTTCAGTATCAAACCCAAACAGAAAATCGACCTCTTACTGAAAGCCAATAGAGTCCTCAAGCGGAAGAAGGCTATTCATCTGGCTGAGAGTATTTTGAGATTCAACAGAACCAAAAAGATTTTCGTTTCCTCCGAGGGTGCAGAGATCGAACAGGATTTCATCGAATCTGGCGGAGGTTATGCGGTAACTGCGGCTGATGGTTCCGAAGTTCAGCGGAGATCATATCCCAATTCGTTCGGTGGTGATTTCGCTTGTGCAGGCTATGAGTTCATAGAGAGCCTCAATCTGGTAGAAAATGCCGAGCGCATTAGAGAGGAGGCTATTGCGCTCCTTACTGCTCCACCCATGCCGTCCGGAGAGGCCGATCTTGTGATTGACGGTTCTCAGATGGCTCTTCAGGTTCACGAATCCTGCGGCCACCCGACAGAGCTTGATCGAGTGCTTGGGACGGAGATATCCCTCGCAGGCGGATCATTTATGACCACCGACAAGCTTAACGAACTGAAATACGGTTCTGATATCGTGAATATCTATGCCGACGCCACAGTCGAGGGTGGATTGGGGAGTTTCGGTTTTGATGATGAGGGTGTAGAGGCACAGCGTACGCCGATTGTGGAGAACGGCATGTTTGTTGGCTATCTCTCGTCGCGCGAAACCGCTCCGGTTGTAGATAGACGTTCGAGTGGCGCAATGCGTGCTCAAAGCTGGCAGCACATACCGCTTATCAGGATGACCAATCACAACCTTGAACCGGGTGAATGGGAGCTCGATGATCTGATTGCCGATACGAATGGCGGCTATTTCGTTGAAACGAATAAGAGCTGGTCGATTGATGACAGGCGCCTTAATTTTCAGTTCGGCTTGGAGATAGCCTGGAAGATCGAGAATGGCAAGCGTGGTCAGATATTCAAGAATCCGCTCTATACGGGAATGACGCCCAAATTCTGGAACGGTTGTGATGCTATCTGCAATCGCAATCACTGGCACATCTGGGGAGTCCCGAACTGCGGCAAGGGAGAGCCGATGCAGGTTATGCATGTAGCTCACGGTACCGCGCCCGCGCGGTTTAGAAATGTAGAAGCGGGGGTGAGCAAATGATAGGTAAAGATAAGTTATTTACGCTGATAGAAAAGGCAATGGAGGCGTCTCGTGCCGATCAGACGGAAGTCGTGGTTGCAGGTTCCAGTTCCGGTTTGACCCGATTCGCCAATTCATACATTCACCAGAATGTTGCGGTTGATGATGTGAAAATCTATTTCCGTGTCGCGGTCGGTAAAAAACTCGGAACAGCTTCCTGCAACTCACTCAAGCTGACAGATCTCAAACGCGCGCAGAGAATTGCGACGCAGATTGCCAAGCGCCAGAAAGAGAATCCGGATTTCGACGGTTTCGCAAAACCGGGCAATTACGCAACGACTGATACATTCGATGAAAAAACCTCCCGCTTCAAACCCCGCCAGAGGGCATCGAAATTGAAACGTGTTTTCAAGAAGGGTGAGAAATACGACTACTCGATGGCTGGAGCTTTCTCCACCGGAGACGGTGAGATTGCTGTTCTGAATTCAAATGGTGTGCGCTGCTATCAGAATTTCTCGTCCGCTTCAATCAATGTAATTGCAAGTGGAGAGAACTCATCGGGATATGCAGCCGGGATTTCGAGCAGGATAGATGACGTCGATATTCCCGGATTTGCAGCCATCGCCGTGAAGAAATGCCGCATGTCACGAGATCCCAAGGAACTTGAACCCGGCAAGTATGATGTCATTCTCGAACCGGCTGCAATTGCGGAAGTTTTCGAATGGCTGAATTTCGTCGCGTTCGGCTCCAAGGCATACGAGGATCAGACCTCATTTTTGTATGGCAGAATCGGAGAGCAGGTCGCGGGAGAGAATGTAACTATCTATGACGATGCACTCGAAACCGGTAATGAGGGTCTGCCGTTCGATTTCGAGGGTGTTCCGAAAAAACGTGTGGATTTCATCAAGAATGGCAAAGCGGAGGGTGTCGTACACAATCTGATCTCCGCGAAAAAAGCCGGAATGGAATCAACCGGTCACGGATTACCTCCTGAATTGGCTGCCGAGGGTGCTCTTCCACTCAATATTCGGATGGCTGCCGGTAATCAGAGTTCGGATGAGTTGATTGCTGGTGTGGAGGACGGTCTTCTTGTTACGCGATTCCATTATTTGAATGGTCTTCTCGATCCCCGTCAGGCTCTGATGACGGGTATGACGAGAGACGGGTTGTTCCGTATTAAAAACGGCAAAGTAAAGCACGGTCTCAAAAATCTCAGGTTCACCGAGAGTATGATGGATGCATTCAAGAATGTGACGGGTATTTCGAATGAAAGAACCGCCGTCGCATCATGGTGGGGTTCATTGGGTTCGATGTATGTGCCTACACTTCGCATTAAGGAATTCAATTTTTCCGGCAAGACCGATTTTTGAGAATATTTCGCCATAAGTCGTTAGTTTTTGGCAAGATAAATGAAACCTCCTCATCGTCACTCCGTATCTCATAGTTAGAGAAGTGTTGTGTTTCGATGAGGAGGCTTTTTAGAGATGTCTAACATGAGGTTGAAAGCACCAGCGGTATTAGCCATTTTGGTGATGATCGCCGTTTTTCTGTTCTTCCTGAAAGCTGCCCACGCGGACGATTTCGTTATTCTCGATTTCGAGGGGCTTGAGAAGGGGGACCTTGCTGACAGGTCGTTCGAGGTTCTCTCTGACGTTGATATTGATATCCACGCGATTGGAGCTGGCAAAGGTACGGAAGACGTACTGCATGCCTATGGGTGGATAATAGATGATTTTACAAGAGAACCGATCTGGGTAATGGATTACGATAATACGGATCGGGTAAGGGGGGATAGAACACTGAGAGAATTCGATGGTACAGTGCACCTGAAGAAGGGGTTTTATACCGCGTATTTTTTCTGTGGCAGTTCGTTTTTCTCCGGAAATATCGAGATCGAGAGTTTTGGAGAGATCGTTGAGATCATTAACGATGCATTCAGCGATGATGCTAATGAAGAATACAAATTCAAGATGGTAGCATCCCATGATGATATCCGTATTAACCACAAACCGGAACCGATGCATGGAACCATAGTCCGTCAGCTTGAGGCGGATGAGGATGACTACTATGGCGATATAGGATTCTCACTCGACAAGAAAACACCGATCCGAATTTATGCTCTGGGTGAATACTCCAAGTATGACAAAACACTTGTCGACTATGCCTGGCTTATTAATGCTGATACGCGTGAAAAAGTCTGGCAGATGGAGCGGTGGAACACGGAGCATGCCGGTGGTGCATCGAAAAATCGTAAGATAGATCATGTTATTGATCTCGAACCGGGGAATTACATCCTCTACTATACGACCGATGGCTCTCATTCACCAGAGGATTGGAATGCCCCGCCTCCGTATGATCCGGAGAGCTGGGGTGTGACTCTCCTTGTTGATAATCCCGATGCCGGGAAGAATGTGAAGCACTATGAGGATGATCACGATCAACGTGAGATTCTATCTATTGTGCGTGTCGGTGATGATGAATATGAGACAGAGTATTTCACTGTCAAGCAACCGGTGAAGCTCAATATATACGCGATTGGCGAGTATGACAAATTTGGTGATGAGTTTGCCGATTATGCCTGGATTGAGAATCTGGATGATCTGAGCCGTGTATGGGAGATGACCTGGCGTAATACAGAACCGGCGGGGGGAGCCTCCAAGAACCGTAAGTTTGTGGGAAACATTGACTTTGATCCCGGTGATTATGCGGTCTACTACGTGACGGACGGCTCTCACTCCTACCGCGACTGGAATTCATCCCCTCCGGCTGATCAGCGAAGGTACGGTGTTACCATCTATGGAGTCGGCGACGATTTTGATAAGTCGTCGGTTGTTGTATCAGATTCTCCGATCAGAACCGGGAACTCGCTTGTGAGTATCACGCGTGTCGGTGATGATGAACTTGCACAACAGGCATTTACGCTTGATAAGGATAGCAAGGTCCGTGTATATGCAATCGGTGAGGGGAAAGACGATGTCATGTATGATTACGCATGGATCGAGGATGCCGAGACGGGTGAGACGGTCTGGAGCATGATATACCGCCGAACCGATCCCGCCGGAGGCGCGAAGAAAAATCGTATGGTCAACGATGTCCTGAGTCTTCAGAGAGGATCATACATAGCCTACTATGTTACCGACGATTCTCATTCGTTCCGGTCGTGGAACGATTCAAAGCCGCGAGACCCGGACAAATGGGGTATTACTATAACACTTGTAGATTAGAAATTTCCCTTTTACGGATTCACCGCCTGAGTTGAGTCCTGTGGGTATTCAACAGACGGGCAGGCCATGTATGACCTGCCCGTTTTCATTTTCTGCATGGGGTGATATTGCTGTGTTTCGCCAGTTCCTTCTACTGCAGAAGCGTGAGTGAGAACTGACGGTTGTTTTTTCGCACCGGAAGGAACCCTTTCCTTCCGGCAAATTCTCGTCTGCTGTCAGGAAAGGGTTCCTGACAGCGCATGCATTTCGTCTCTCGACCTATCTTGTGGCTGGTGTACGTCCCGTGCACCAGCTTTGTATTATGTTGGTGCACGGGACGTACGCCAACCACAGAAGCAGAGCCTGTGGGAGTATCCCAACGACACTTTAACCTGTCACCCCTGCGTAGGCAGGGGCCCAGTCCTTGTCTGTTGAAGGCTATGTGGTTTTCATATCAGGTGTTGATTTCGGTCTTCATACGGATTAATCGAAGAGATATGTTAAACAGTAATTTGGAAGACTAAATATCCATCAATTGTCAACTTGCCTGGATTCCCGCCTTCGCGGGAATGACAACGAAAAATCTCGCTGAAATGCAATACGGTCTCTTTTTGGGGAAATTGTGATATTATCCTACAGGGAATAGAAAATCCGAGGCACCTCTCGGATCATGCTACCTCTGGTTTGCATCAAATGAGTCACTTGCCTCATCTGCCCTGAAATAAACCGTGCTTGTATCAAGCAGATAATTTGATGCCGTGAACTCCTTCACAGCATTGCTTTGAACAGCGACCTTGGTAACTCCCTCTGTACGCCTAGCAATTCTAAATCTTTCACTGATATCTTCATCATGTATCGCTTATCATGCGTATGCTGCGGCTTGAATCCGAGTGATTCCAATAATGATACTGGTCCATCGAGTCTTATTACAACTGCGAGACTCTCTGCACCTTCTGGTCCCCACACACTCTCCGGTCCAAATTTCATCTGGGCTTCTGAGAGTCCCCCGATGCGGAGTTTCTTAGTACCTGTGTTTTCAGTATCTGCGATTATAGTGAATTGACATGTGTCGTATTTGGGAGGTGAGCAATCATTCACGGCTCTTACCATCACATCATATGATCCCAAAGGTAGTACTCCTGAAGAATACCATCCCGGAGTTGGAGATATTGTGCCTGGTCCCGACAGGAGTTCCCACGCAAGCCATTTACTGACTCCGGCAGTACCTTCAAAATTGACACTATACTCATTACAGTGGTTGGCATATATAGAATCACCATCAACTGGATATGTGATCTCCGGTGGATCGCATTTAGATTCTCTGATTTTATCGCAAGTCGATAGACCGATAAGTAAACCGCCGAGGATTATAAACAGCAGGATAATTGGAAATATGCGTTTCATATAGATCTGCTTCCGATTTGTTCTCCCTTATAAATACGGAATCATCTCCAATATGTCCATCACTGTATGAAATCCGGGGGCACAGCCTCCAGCCACATAGGTTATTTAACAGGGATTATGTTGGTGCACGGGACGTACGCCAACCACAGAAGCAGAGCCTGTGGGAGTATCCCAACGACACTTTAACCTGTCACCCCTGCGCAGGCAGGGGCCCAGTCCTTGTCTGTTGAAGGCTATGTGGTTTTCATATCAGGTGTTGATTTCGGTCTTCATACGGATTACTCAAAGAGATATGTTAAACAGTAATTTGGAAGACTAAATATCCATCACTTGTCAACTTGCCTGGATTCCCGCCTTCGCGGGAATGACAACGAAAACCTCTACTGGGTGTGATGCAGTCTTTTCTGTGGGGAAATTGAGATAGCAATTTACAGCATTAGAAAGAAACCCGGGGCAGACAGCCCCGGGCCACGAAGATAATTCATATATGTATTATGCGTCTAATCGGTCAGAACATCATCCAATTGCCATGACAGCACTTCGTCGGCGTCCTGACGATAACCGATGTGTTTGTAGCGGATGATGCTCTCTTCATCAACGAGGAACAGCGTCGGGATTCCCGTTACGCCAAAATCCTGCGCGTTTTCAGCTGAACCGAAAAGGTTGTTGAATTCATAACCATACTTCGCAAGAAACGGGCGCACCTCTGTCGTGTCGCGCTCCCATACATTGACTGCAAAATAATGTATGTCATCTTTGTGGGAATTGTAGAACTCCTGCATCAACGGCATTGTCATGCGGCATGGTCCGCACCATGTTGCCCAGAAATCGAGGATTACAGGTTTACCCTTCAGTTCACTCAGAGTGACTGTGTTACCATACAGATCGACCAGTGTGAAATCAGGCGCAGGCTCATCGAGCTTCTCTTTCATAGCTTCTGTTTTGCGCTCTTCACGATCCTCTGCGAGCATTTCCTTGCGCATATCCTCGATCATTTCCATTCTCTTAATGATATCACTCCTGACATCACCGAAGTCTGGGTGTTCCCGCATTCCAGATAGATTAGGATCGTGCAGAACCGGACGGAAATCATCGAAGCCGGCTTCGATAGCCTTGTTGAGAACGGCGATAGCTGAATCGGGTTGATCGAGTTTGGTGTGTACAATCATCAACTCATAGTATGCATTAGTTGGATTGGAGGCGAGTGTTGTCATCTTATGAAGATAGGGTAGAGCCTCCGCATACTTATCCTGCTCCTCGAGATGCTCTACCATTGCCTCTACGCCGTAGTAACTGTTAGGATTCTTATCGAGAAATGCCTGTATCTCGGCTCCCGCTTCATCCATCTGATTCATCTTATGCAACAGATCAATCTTTGGTCCAAGTGCTCTAAATTCTTCCGGGCTTGTTTGCGAGAGAAGATCGTAGTACTTCAGAGCTGTTTCATTATTGCCGCGTGCCTGATATATATCACCCAGCATGTCGAATGGTACCGACTGCGAATTATCCGCACGGATTGCATTTTTCAGAGCCTCAATCGCTATTGCAGTATCGACCGGATCTTCCATCAGGCAGTTTACACCGAGACCATGCCAGCCCCAGTAGTAGTTGGGATCAAGTTCGGTTGCTGTCTTGAACAGTTCACGTCCCTTAATATTATCCTCAATAATGCGTCCATACAGGTAGGCGTTCATTGGTGATTTGCTGTCCCTTTGAAAGCGAGTCTCGAATAGGGTAATAGCGTCATCCCTTCGTTCAAAACGCCTGTAAAGGTCCTGATAGTCCCGAAGAAGCGCAGTCGAATTCGGATATTTCTTTATAAATGGTTTGTAAACGGAATCGAGTTGCTCAAACGCCCAGACTCCCTCCTGTGATCCGAGATATGCCTGAAGTGCGCTGTCTGCTTCCGCAACAGCCGGATCTACTTCACCGGCAGAAGCGGTAATCTCCATTGCAGCCTGGTCATCTTTCTTTCCGCATGATGCCACTATCAGCAATACTGCGATGAGTATTAAAAGAATACTGCGACTCATTACTCCTCCAATTGGGATATATTACAATTATTGATTGAAATAATAGAGGATCGCGACGCTCAATGCAAACCAAATCTCTCCGAATATATGGTTGATTATATCAGCACGTGACCTGCAAACAGAGCCGGAGGATCACACCCGCCTGCGGCGGGCAAGATCCTCCGGGACATGATTGAAATCGGGATATCCAGTTGATTGCATTAGTGCGCGATTCCATCAAAACCTATGGGCTATGCCGGGAATTCCACGTTTGCGAACCACTCGATCTTTATGTCCGGGAAGATATCATCCTGTTTCTTGATATCTCCGAGATATGTCCATTCCGAATCATCGAGTTGATCGCCGGAACCATATTTCTCGGCCATTTCCGCAAGTTTCTTGAAAGCCTCATGATGTTCTGCAAGACGCATCTCGGCATAGTCTCTTGCAGCCCATGTGGAAATCAGGAATTGCCAGTCCGAGGCTACCTCGAGCATAAGCTCCCGTGCGGTTTGTTTCAAAATATCCTGGAGTTTGTCATCCGGGTTGTCCTTGTATTTCCGGGCGAGTTCGGACATTTTCGCCTCATCCGAATAAATGTGCTTCCATGTCCAGTCGGTCCACTCGTTCAGCCATATATAATGGTAGCCGCCTTCACCCCAGGAACCCTCGGGAATAGAGATTACCTCCGTCGGTCTGTTCATCGACAGATATTGTCCGCAGGTTGTCAGCTCAACATCCGGAGTCTTGTGAATATGCCGCATGACCTCTCCGAGGAACTGAACTCCCTCGAACCACCAGTGACCGAATAGTTCCGCGTCAAACGGCGCACAGAGGATTCCGTGACGGTTCGTCGTCTTGTTATGAGCATTGAGGATGTCTTGGATCAGACCGGTGAAATGCACAGCGTTTTCCGGGATTCGTCCGAAAGCTGTCTTGGGATCATATTCCAGCTTGTCTGCAAGATCGCTTTTTGCGGATGTGACCTTCCAATATCTGTGTCCACCGGGGAAGTGTTTTTTATGAAAATCGAGATAATTGCCATCTCCGGGATAACCGTGTTCTCCCGACCATACCTGTAATCCTGTGTCCGGATCACGCGTGAAGATCGTCACAGGTTTCTTACCCTCGACCGCTGAGGAAACGAGGTAGAGGTCCTGCGCGGACTTGTCGGTCTCCTCCTTGCGTGGTTTATACTGTTCCTCGAACTGTCCCCAGAGTTTCTGGAGTGCTTCGAATCGGTCGATATATACACCGATAGCTTTCCCGCCCTTGAGGAGTGCAGTATCGACGATGAAATACTCAATACCGTTTTCCGACAGGAACTCCTCAACGCCTTTCCTTGTGTAAGCATCGGTTCCGATTGCTGACTCGACAGGTGGAGACCATTTGTAGCGCGGACGGTATGCGCACTCCGGCAGCCAGATACCTCTGGGTTTGCATCCGAAATATCTTTCATAAGATGCAACCGCCTGTTTGACCTGTGCCTGAATTGTTGTATCGTGCGAAAGAAGCGGCATATAGCCGTGTGTAGCGCCGCAGGTCATGACCTCGATATGTCCCTCATCCTGCAGTCTCTTATACTCGCCGATTATATCCCAGTTGTAGCGCTCTTCGAAGTGGATCTTAATGTCGGTATAGAGCTTCTGCCACATCTCCGCATTGGCGGCCATCCGAGTCTTGCCGTGCTTGTGGAATGTATCCTTGTCGATGATAGCGGCTTTGATTTTCGTTTCGAGGTAATCGTTAAACTCCTGTTTGAAGCTCTCGTGTGATAGCTGTTCGCACAGTACGGGAGATATCCCGATTGTGATGTGTGGACTGATGCCTTCAGAGATCAAATCATTCAGCATATCCAGTGTTGGAATGTAGCACTCGGATGCTGCCTCCACCAGCCAGTCTGTTCCATGTGGCCATCGGCCGTGAGACAGTACATAGGGCAGGTGGGAGTGCAGAACAAATGTGAAACTGCCGATAGCGTTTGCGGGCATTTCGAATCCTTTCTTCTTCTCTATTAGAAAGCGGTAGTATTACTGTTGCGGCTCCGTGCCGCCCTCCCGCTCTACGCCGAATCCAATAACCTTGTCGTCGTGTCCGCGAAGATTAATCTGTCCAAACTTCTCTTCGTAATTTTTCAACGCCATCTCCAGTGTTTTGTTCAGGCCCTTGGCCGTTGCGGGATTGATAATCACTCTGGCGTGTATTTTGGCTTTGGTCATGCCGGGTGAGAAGCGGGCAAAATCGACTATGAATTCATTCGGTGTGAAATTGATAATCGGGACATTCGAGTAGACCTCGTCCGGTATCGCATCACCGAGTTGTACCTGTATTCGTTGCCCTTGAGGCTGTGCCATGAAATTCCTCCTTGAAGTTTTCGGCCAATTTGGATATAATGGCTCGCAAAGTCAAGGTAAAAGCCAATTTACGGCTTCCCTGTGACCACTGAGGAGTATATCGCTTTGAACGATAAACTGTTCCCGAATGTTGCCAGAGTTGATGAGATTATCGACGGCTGGCAATCAAAGTCCATCGCTGTATTAGGTGATGTTATGCTCGATCACTATGTCTGGGGTTCGGTCGAGCGGATTTCTCCGGAGGCTCCCGTTCCGGTCGTGGAGGTAAAGGATGAAACATATCTTCTGGGTGGCGCGGCAAATGTGGCGTTGAATCTCAAGAAACTCGGCTGTAATCCGTTCGTGGCAGGGATAATCGGGGATGATTCCGCAGGTGGTGAACTCAATAAATTGTTCTCAATTCTCGGCGTGGATGGCTCCGGGATAGAGATTGACCAGTACCGACCGACTACAATCAAAACCCGTATCGTGGCGAACAATCAGCAGGTGGTGCGAGCTGACCGGGAAGAGAAGCGCGAGATAGACAGCGATCTTGAGCGGCGTATGTTCGAGCGTCTCGAAAGCAGAATTGATGATATTTCGGGGCTTATCATATCCGATTATGGCAAAGGCATAATAACGAGTAGTGTACTTAAGAAGATTATAAAACTGTGTCGCGATCATGGCGTTTTTATTGCAGTTGATCCCAAGGATGTGCATTTCAGGTCGTACAAACAGGTTTCGGTTATCACACCAAATCACCTCGAGGCAAGTTTCGCGTATGGTCTCAAGATTCGGGACGAGGAAACATTGAAAGAGGTTGGTTTCGGTCTGATTCGTATGCTCGAATTAGAATCCATTCTTATTACGCGCGGTGCCGAAGGGATGGCTCTATTCAAAAATGACGGTACTCTTCACCTGTTGCCGACGGTTGCTCAGAAAGTGTTCGATGTGACCGGTGCGGGTGATACGGTAATCTCGACATTTACAGCCGCTGCTGCAGGAGGCGGGTCTCTTCTCGAAGCCGCATTCCTCTCCAATCAGGCGGCGGGAGTTGTTGTTGGTGAGGTTGGTACCGCACAGGTAGACGCTGAGACATTGAGACGTGTGACAACCAAATACATTGAGAAGAGCCAATGAGCGGAGTTATCGGAATAAAAAAGCTTGTGGAAATTCGCAGGCTTCTCCGTGAGCAGGGGCGGAGGGTCGTATTCACCAATGGTGTGTTTGATATTCTGCATGTGGGGCACCTCAGCCTTCTGGAGAAAGCGAAATCGTTCGGTGATATCCTGATTGTCGGTGTCAACTCGGATGATTCTGTCAGACGCCTTAAGGGTAAGAAACGCCCCCTCATTCCATACAGGGATCGCACGCGCCTTCTCGCAGCACTCAAGCCGGTAGATTATGTGGTTCGGTTCAGCGAGGACACGCCGCTTGAGATTATCAAGAAGATCAAGCCGGATGTTCTTGTCAAGGGTGCCGACTACAGGGTTTCGGAGATTGTCGGTGCGCCGGAGGTACAGAGTTGGGGCGGTGTGGTACGAAGGGTCCGCATTCTGACGGGGCGATCAAGCTCCGGAATCATTAAAAAACTGTGAAACAGCAGTCAGAACTTTATTATTGACATAATTTGGGGGCTTCCGTATCGTTTACCGTATGTATAAGGGCAAGGATGCCACGACTTAAGCTGATAAGAAAGACTGAGGCCGACCCGAAGAGGGAACTCGAGAGGGGAATGCCCCGGACTTTTGCACGTCTGGCAGACCTGTATCGGCGGGAAAAGAAATTTGACAGAGCAATTGAACTCTGTCGGGTAGGGATTGAGCAATTCCCGGGTTACGGTACGGGTCATATTGTTTTGGCTCTCACATATATTGATATGGGAGAGCGGGAGGCAGCGCTGATCGAGTTTCATTCGGCTTTGAAGTGTATGCCCGATAATCTGCTGGCGCTGAAGTCGGTGGCGGATATACACTGCGAGGCGGAAGCATTCTCGCTTGCGCGATCATACTATCGTCAGGTGCTTCAGAGAGATAGATTCAATTCTGAAGCTCTTGATGGTTCAAAGCGGAACTCGAATCAAATTTCTGAACCCGATCAGGAGCGGGAGGAACCTGCTGAAACGGGACCGAAAATCGATGAATCGGAGTTGAACCATTCTGAGCGTGGAATGTTCAATACCGTGACTCTCGCGGAGTTATATAAGAAACAGGGACACACAAAACTTGCGCGAGAAATATGTGATAGTATACTTAAGGAGGACCCGGAGAACGAACGGGTGAGGGATATTCTGGAGCAACTTGGCTCATAACAAAGGATTTGAGATGAAAAGTAGGATAAATAAACTGCAGAAGAAATTGAGAGCGGAAAACCTTGATGTCCTGCTCGTAACCGAGCTGTCGCACATTCGCTACCTGACCGGTTTTCATTGTACTGAGATTTTCGACGGTATCGCGGTTATTACTCAGAAAGAGGCTCATCTGTTTACTGATTTCCGTTATAAGGAACAGGCTAAGGAAGAAGTCGAGTATGCGAAAGTCCATGTCGGAAACCGTTACTCACTGAAAGAACTTCCCGATTTCAAACCTCTGCAGGAAAACTACATAAAGATCGGGTTCGAATCGGATCATCTCCCACACTCAAAGGTTTCTGAATTAAGACACATGTTAACAACAGCCGTGTTTATTCCCACGACCGGTATTGTTGAAGAGATGGCGATGGTCAAGGAGAGCAGCGCTGTCAGCAAGATCAAGGGAGCGGTGAAGATTTCCGATACGGCATTCGAACGAATTCTCGGCATGATTGAACCGGGTATCCGTGAGGATGAACTGGCTGCCGAACTCGAATATCAGATGAAGATGCTCGGTTCCGAGAAACCGTCATTCGATACAATAGTAGCATCCGGTTATCGAGGGGCGCTGCCGCATGGTCTGGCTTCATCAAAGGCGGTGAAGAAGGGTGATTTTATTACCTTCGATTTCGGTGCGACCTACCAGGGATATGTATCGGATATTACACGTACTGTAGTGGTCGGAAAACCCACGAGCAGACAGAGAAAAATATACGACACGGTTCTTAAAGCACAACTTAAAGCGATTAGAGCTGCAAAAGCCGGTATAACCGGAAAGAAACTCGACAGCGTTGCCCGGGATTACATTAAGAAGGCGAAGTTCGGGAAGTATTTCGGTCATGGTCTCGGACACGGTGTCGGTATGCTTGTGCATGAGGGTCCCCGTGTTTCTCCTCTTGCGGATAATGTTCTCGAACCCGGGAACGTAGTGACCATCGAACCCGGAATTTACATCCCCGGTTGGGGTGGTGTGAGAATCGAGGACGATGTTGTAATCAAAAAGAACGGGTGTACCGTTTTGAACAAAGCCCCGAAGGAGTTGATCGAGCTGTAGGCTCGGCTGAATGCTCGATTAACATTGGATTCGAGGAGTAGTTGGTATGATGGATAAACTGATTCGCAAACTGGTTAAGCTCGTTGAAGAGAGCGACATAGCTCAGCTCGAATTTTCGAGTTGGGGGCGTAAAGTCAAGATAACAAAACGGTATAACGATAACGGTTACAAGGCATACGATAGAAATCAGGCTGAGGTTGTTTTGCAAGCCCCACCAGGACCGGCTCCCCCGCCGATGCCCCAGCCGGAATTTGCCCAGCAGCCCGCTCAAGCTGTTCCAATCGAAACAAAGCAGGCGGAAAAACCTGCAGAAACGCCCGAGAAATCCGACGATAAATATGTAGCTATCAAATCGCCGATGGTGGGTACATTCTACACATCGCCCGAGCCGAATGCACCGCCTTATATTGAGGTGGGTCAGATTGTATCGGTCGGACAGGTGGTTTGTATCGTCGAGGCGATGAAGCTCATGAATGAAATCGAGTCGGAGATCGAGGGTAAGATTGTCAAGCGTTGTGTTGAAAACGCCCAGCCTGTGGAATTCGGCCAGACTCTATTCCTCGTCGAGCCGCTCGGTTAAGTCGAGCAATACGTTCCTATCATAGTTCTTGAGGAGGCTGAGTATGAACCTGCGCCAGATGCTGGTGGAGATGCTCAACCGTGGCGCGTCCGATCTTCACATTCGTGTGGGGATCAAACCGACTCTGCGCCTCGATGGCAAACTCACACCACTTAACACCAATCCCCTTACTAAAGATGAGATGGGAGCAATTCTCAGCCAGATACTGAGTCCGGAGCAGCTTCGGAGATTTCAGCAGAGGAACGAGATGGACCTCGCGCTCTCCGTTGCGAAACTCGGACGATTCAGGATCAATCTGTATCGCCAGCGGGGAACCGGTGGTATCGCAATCCGTGCGGTGAATACAACGGTGCCGTCATTCGAGGAACTTAATCTTCCTGAAGTAATCCGGAAAGTAGCGGAAGCCCGAAGAGGTTTGATTATCGTTACAGGTACGACGGGATCCGGTAAATCGACTACACTGGCGGCAATGCTTGAATATATTAACGAGAACAGATACGAGAATATCCTCACTATTGAAGATCCGATCGAGTACATTTTCCGGGACAAGCAGAGCATTATTTCGCAGCGTGAAGTTGGTGGCGATACGCCATCATTCGGATCAGCGCTGAGGCACGCGTTCCGTCAGGATCCCGATGTTATAATGATCGGTGAGATTCGAGATCAGGATACAATGTCGACAGCTCTGTCTGCTGCTGATACGGGTCACCTTGTACTGACAACTCTTCACACTATGAATGCGGTCGAGACGATTTCGAGAATTATATCGTTCTTTCCGCCTCACCAGCATCAACAGATTCGCCTGCTGCTTGCCGGTACTTTAAAGTCGATAGTTTGTCAGAGACTGCTTGCCCGTTCGGATGGTCCCGGGCGAGTTCCGGCTGTGGAGGTATTGATAAGTACTGCATCTGTGCGAGAGTATCTAACAGATGAAACAAAGACGCCGGCAGTTATTGAACTTATCGAATCCGGTACAATCCAGTATGGTATGCAATCGTTCGATCAGTCGATAATGCAATTGTACAGACAGGGTATTATATCATACGAGGATGCCATGGCTCAAGCTTCGAACCCTGATGACTTCGATCTTCGACTTAAGGGCATCACCGGTTCATCCGATCGCGGATGGACGGAGTTCAGCGCTGCTAATGATTAGTATGTAGAATATTTCTCTGAATTTTTGAGCGGTCGTACGATAAGACGACCGCTTTCTTTTTTGCTTGACCTTTTAACACTAATAACAAACTTGCATACTGAAAACGTTCGTTATTTGCGATTGTACTTCAGTAATAGTACTTGCCAAAGCGGATTTTTTTTCCATATCTTCAGGTCATGTTTAGCAAGGTACTCATAGCGAATAGAGGTGAGATAGCGCTCAGAGTCATAAGGGCATGTCGTGACCTCGGTGTCAAGACAGTAGCGGTGTACTCCGAAGCTGACAGAGACTCGCTTCACCGCAGGTTTGCGGACGAGGATGTCTGTATCGGTCCGCCGCACTCAACGTTCAGTTATCTCGATCCCAAGCGTATCATAGCGGCGGCTGAGGTTACCAATGCCGATGCCATCCATCCCGGATATGGTTTTCTTGCAGAGAATGCTGAGTTTGCGGATATATGCGCATCATGCGGATTGAAATTTATCGGTCCGCCATCGGATGTTATCCGGCGGATGGGTGATAAGGCGGCAGCCAAACAGCTTATGCGTAGCGCCAATGTACCGGTCGTTCCCGGATCGGAGGGTGGTGTCGGGTCTCTGGAAGAGGCTGTCGAAATTGCCGATTCAATCGGGTATCCGGTAATTATAAAAGCCTCCGCCGGAGGAGGCGGACGCGGGATGCGCGTTGCAAAGGACCGCGACCAGATTCAATCAGCATTCAGGACCGCACGTATGGAAGCCGAGGCGGCATTCAAGAATCCGGAAGTCTATATAGAGAAGTACGTGACTAATCCTCGTCACATCGAGGTACAGATTCTCGGAGATGAGCACGGCAATGTTGTTCATCTCGGTGAAAGAGACTGCACAGTCCAGCGGCGACATCAGAAACTGATTGAAGAAGCGCCGTCACCGGCACTAACGGATGAGGAACGTAATCGAATCGGTTCTGCAGCTGTCAGGGGTGCGGCGCACGCAGGATATCACAATGCAGGGACAATCGAGTTTCTCTATGATGTTGACGGTAGTTTTTATTTTATGGAGATGAATACGCGGGTACAGGTTGAGCATCCGGTTACCGAGGAAGTCACGGAGATTGATCTCGTGCGCGAGCAACTGCTTGTGGCATCCGGTGAAAAACTTACTGTAACGCAGGATGATATCAGAATTCGCGGTCACTCATTCGAGTGCCGTATAAATGCGGAGGATCCGGATCACGGTTTCAGACCCTCACCCGGACAGATAACATCATTGCATTTCCCCGGCGGGCATGGTGTGCGGATCGACACACACGCCTATGCGAAATATGTGATACCCGCATTCTATGATTCAATGATTGCCAAGCTTATCACGCATGGGAAAGATCGCGCGGATGCTTCGATGCGAATGCAGCGCGCACTCGAGGAGCTCGTGGTTGAAGGTGTCCATACAACAGTCGGTTTTCATAAAAAAGTGTTTGCTGATCCCGTTTTCCAGAGCGGGAAATATGATACATCTTATGTTGAGAAGTTTTTGGCGGGTGAGACTAAAATAGTCGAGCCTGAAAAAGTACAGTAACAGGTCGAATCAGAAGCGGAGGAAATATGGATACTCCCGATGGTCTTAAATATTCGAAAGAACATGAATGGGTAAAGGTAGAAGGTGACACGGCAACTATCGGTATTACCGATTATGCTCAGGGTGAGCTTGGTGATGTTGTCTATGTGGAAATGCCGGAAGTCGGCGCCAGTTTTTCCGCGGGTGAAACATTCGGAACAATCGAGGCCGTGAAAGCTGTTTCCGAATTGTACAGCCCGATATCGGGTGAGGTTGTAGAGATAAACAGCAGCCTTGAGGATGAACCCGCACTCGTTAATCAATCACCGTATGAGGATGGCTGGATGATTAAGATCAAAATGAGTGATGCAGGAGAACTTGACGAACTCCTGGATACCAACGCATACAAGGATATGATAGGAGCATAAAATGTCTTACGTTCCCGGTAGCAGGGAAGAAAGAGATGAAATGCTTCGAGAAATAGGAGTCGAGAAACTGGAGGATCTTCTCGATGCCATCCCGGAACATCTTAGATTCTCAGGGGTTCTCGATCTCCCGCCCGCAATGTCCGAAATGGAGGTGTCACGATATCTTGGACAGATGGCCGGCAAGAACCGGAGTTCCGAGGAATACGACACCTATCTCGGCGGCGGTATGTACGATCATTATGTCCCTGCTGTTGTGAGTTCCATAATTACGAGACCGGAATTTCAAACCGCTTATACACCATACCAGGCAGAGGTGTCACAGGGGACCCTTCAGAGTATCTATGAATTCCAGAGTTCAATAGCCCGCCTGACCTCTATGGATGTCGTGAACGCATCGGTCTATGATGGTGCTTCAGCGACTGCGGAAGCTGTGCTTCTTGCAATTGCGCATACCAGGCGTAAGAAGGTACTGTATGCCTCCGGTCTCAATCCGTTGTACCGGGATGTTGTGAAGACTTACACATCCGGTATGGATATTGAGATGAAAGAGGTGGCGGCTCATGAAGGTTGTCTCGATAGAGCGGATCTCAAGAATCAACTCGGTGATGATGTCGCGTGCCTGATTATTCAGAGTCCGAATTTCTTCGGGCTTATTGAAGACCTTGACGGATTGAAGCCCGCACTAGGCAAGGCTCTGCTTATAGATGTGGTCAATCCGATCTCGCTTGGAATACTTAAACCACCCGGTGAGTTCGATGTCGATATCTGTGTGGGGGAGGGGCAGCCGCTTGGTATAACGATGTCCTATGGTGGTCCCGGAGTCGGGTTTTTTGCGACGAAGAAAGATTTCGTTCGGAAAATCCCGGGACGTCTTGTTGCCCGCACAAAGGATGCCGATGGAAAGACCGGATATGTGCTGACATTGCAGACACGAGAACAGCACATTCGTCGCGAAAAGGCAACATCCAATATCTGTACGAACCAGGCTCTGTGTGCTCTCGCAAGTCTTGTTTATATGAGTCTGCTTGGCAGGGATGGGGTTGTACAGGTTGCCGATCTGTGTACGCAGAAAGCCCATTATCTTGCTGGCAAAATTGCTCAACTCGAGGGATTCGATCTCGTGTATCCCGGACCGTTCTTCAACGAATTTGTGGTAAGAACACCGGAACGCGCTATCGACCTGATGAAGAAACTCGAGGATAACAAAATACTCGCAGGTATACCCCTTGAATGGTTCTATCCCGAACGCGACAAAGAATTGCTTGTTGCAGTTACGGAGAAACGCACAGGGAAGGACCTGGAAAGATTCGTGGATTCTCTGCGAAATGTTAAAGGTAGTTAATTGATAGCATGCCGTATTGTCCGATATGCAAATGCGATTATGATGATACAGCATCAGCCTGCCCTATATGTGGCAATGATCTGATAGATACGCCGGACGACATGGATGACGGTTTCGATACAGGTGATTCCGAGTCCGGATCGGGGATTGTCGATCTCGATGAGGCAATCCTCATATATCGTTCGTACTCGCGCTTAAATACCGATTTCCTCGTCGAAACCCTCAAATCTGCGGGGATACCTCACTACTGCAAGATTGTCGGTGGGTTCTATGGCAGGGGAATGAAAGGCTCCGTTGGTTTTTTTGGAGTTGAAGCTACCGATGCTGAGATTTTCGTTCCTCCAGAATACGAGGAAGATGCGATGGAGATAAAGCGCCAGACTGTCGGTGACGACGACTGAGGGTTGTTGTATGCTGATCAATCGGCTGACAGCTTTGATAGTGTGTCTGTGCCTGTTGTCTTCGACCCCGGCTGCACTGTGCCAGACTACCGGAGAAAATCCGATCAACTGGATCGAGGATTTGGCCGAAGCTCGCGCTGCCGCTCTCTCAGAAAACCGTCTCATTCTGCTCGATTTCTATTCCGAAAATTGCTCATGGTGCAAACGACTCGATCAACGCCTGCGGACCGATCCCAAGTTCAGCAAACTTGCAGAGTTGGTTGTTTTTGCTCGTTTCGATGGCAAAGAGGATAAGGATATTGCGAAGGGGTATGGTGTAAATATGCTTCCAACTCTTATCCTTGCCAAACCAGATGGTTCTGAGATTGACAGAATCGCGGGAGTCAAAGCCAATCAACCGGTCATCGAGACTCTTCTCAATTATACCGAGAATCATGGAACACTCGATGCTTTTCTGAGGCAATTCAGTAGGTCACCGAAAGACGTCAAACTCTGTATGAGAATCGCGCAAAAATACTATTATCGCAGTGAGTATGACAGCGCGATCAGCTACTATGAAACAGTTTTGGATGTCGACAGTTTAAACAGTGACGGCGCCGCTGATAATGCGTTATTTGAAATCGGTAAATGCTACATGAAACTCAGTGAATATGAAAAGTCGATAGAAGCTTTCAAACAAATGGAGAGCAGATTTCCAAACAGTAACTTGAATGAAGATGCTTATTTATATATCCCCTTTGTTCTGGACAAAGCGGGGAAGACCATTGAAGCGATTGAGCAATACAAGGTATTCCAGTCGAAATTTCCGCACTCTGACCAGATTGACTGGGTGAGTGGAGAAATTGAAAAGCTGGAGAGAAGAAAGAACTGATATGAATCCCATAGAGAGAAACATCTTTGAAAAATCATCTGCCGGTCGCAAGGGAATAAAGCTGCCGGAACCGGATGTTGAAAAAAAGCCGCTTGATTCTCTAATTAATCGTAAACTATTAAGAAAAACTCCGCCGGACCTGCCGCAGGTGCCGGAAAATGAGGTCGTGCGGCATTTTGTGAATCTGTCCGTGAAAAACCATCATATCGACAGGGGTTTCTATCCACTTGGGTCATGCACGATGAAGTATAACCCGAAGATCAACGAGAAGATCGCTGCGCTTTCGGGTTTCTCATTCGTACATCCATTCCAGATTGATCATACCGTTCAAGGTGCGCTCGAGGCTCTCTACAAAACCTCCGAATACCTTGCCGAAATCTCCGGTTTAAGCGCTGTCAGTCTTCAACCCGTTGCCGGAGCGCAGGGGGAATTTACGGGGCTGCTGCTTGTGCGCAAGTATCATGAAAAGAAGGGACGTCAGCGCAAGTATGTAATCATTCCCGATTCGGCTCACGGTACGAATCCCGCTTCGGTTATTTTTGCCGGATACGAGGTTAGACAGGTTAAATCGGCGGAGGATGGCACGCTGTCTGTCGAGTCGCTGCGCGGTGTTGTGGATGATGACACAGCAGCGGTTATGCTCACCAATCCCAATACTCTCGGTTTGTTCGAGAAAGAGATCGAGGAAATCTCAAAGATAGTGCACGATGCCGGTGCGCTTCTGTATATGGATGGTGCCAATCTTAATGCTCAACTTGGTATAGTTCGCCCCGGTGATATCGGATTCGATATCGTGCATTTCAATCTGCACAAGACATTCTCCACTCCACATGGTGGCGGTGGTCCCGGTGGTGGTGCTGTTGGCGTTACAGCAGAGCTTGAACCGTTTCTGCCATATCCTGTGGTCTCTCGAAGAGATGAAAACGGTGAGGATTTCTATTTCCTGAGTTACGACAGGCCGGATTCAATTGGCAAACTGCACGCATTCTATGGCAATTTTGGAGTAACAGTTCGTGCACTGACCTACCTTCTCATGAATGGTGGAGAGGGACTTCGCGAGGTATCCGACAGAGCGATAATCAACGCCAACTATCTTAAGGAAAAGCTCAAAGAGAAATTTGACTTGCCATATCCCCAACATTGCATGCACGAGTTCGTGCTTTCCGGTAGTCGTCAAAAGAAACGCGGTATTAAGACGATGGATATGGCGAAGCGTATGCTTGATTTTGGTGTGCATGCACCGACCTGTTATTTCCCGCTTATCGTGCCGGAGGCCATGATGATTGAGCCATCCGAGACCGAGACGAGAGAGGCTCTCGATTATTTCATCGAGATAATGGAGAAAATCGACCGCGAGGTGGATGAGAATCCCGATATGCTGAAAAGCGCTCCACATGATACACCGATTCGCAGACTCGATGAGCGCAGCGCAGCACTTAAGCTGGATATCGTTTACAGGGGAGAAGATTCCGGCGAGTAATTTTGCCGGAGTGACGGAGATTCACAATTTCTGTAGGAGCGATACTCACTGAAGCAATTATTGTCTCATTAGCAATTGCGCTATCTGATTGCTTGCAGCCTGAGTCTGAAATACCCCAAAACCAATTTGACATTTGGCTTTTTGTTCCTAAGTTTCCCGTGTGATTGAATTCAGGGATGTCAGTTTCAGGTACCCGACAAGTGCGGAACCTGTCGTTTCGAATCTGAATATTGTTGTCAACAGCGGAGAGCATGTCGTTGTAATGGGGGCTAACGGTTGCGGCAAGACTACACTTGCTTTGCTGGCGGCTCAACTTCTGCGACCATCCACCGGTGAAGTGGTTACAGATTCAGAGAAACGACCGGGTATTGTCCTTCAGAATCCGGACAATCAGATTGTTACGATTTCGGTAGAGAGGGAGCTGGCGTTTCCGCTCGAATGCCGTCAGTTTGAACCGGCTTCTATTCGGGATATTGTACTCCAGACCGCAGAGGCTATGAATTTCAGTGACAAGCTTGTGATGTCACCGTTCGATCTTTCGGGTGGAGAAAAACAGAAACTTGCAGCCGCCACCGCTTGTATTGTTGGTGCGGATATTCTGATTCTCGATGAACCGTTTTCTTATCTTGATGAGTTCGGAAAGCGGCTGTTCAGCGAGAGCATGGATCGTATTGTTCATGAATCGGGAGCGTCAATTATAGAGATATCTCAGGATTCATCAACAGCGTTTGATGCAGACAGGCTTGTCCTGATGAAGAATGGCGAAATTGTTGCGGATGGACAACCGAGAGAATTGTTCGGTGATTCTCAATTGTTGGAGACCTGTAGTGTGGATGTACCGGATGAGATACTACTCGAACATATCCATCAGTTTACTCCAGTTGAAGTGTCTGATCCGACCTGTAATGCCCCATCGGAAATAGACAATTATCTGATAGAGATTGAGGACTTATCTTTCGCCTGGTCCGAGAAACAGCCGTTATTCGAAAATCTCAATATCGGAATAGAGCGGGGCGGATGTATTGCTCTTGCCGGGGCATCGGGTGTCGGAAAAACCACACTTGCACAGATGATCGCCGGACTCAGAGATTATAGTAGCGGACGGATTATGCTCAATGGCAGAGAAGCGACCGGAGAAGAGTTACGTAATAGCGTCTCATATCTATTCCAGTTTCCTGAGAGACAGATTTTCGAGAGTACCGTTGAGCGGGAGATAGGATTCGGATTAAAAAACGTCGGATTGAATTCGAGCGAAAGAAGAGAGCGGATCCGTGAGTATCTGGAACGAGTGGGGTTTGACTATGATAGCTTTCATGACAGAATGCCGACTCTTCTCTCCGGAGGTGAGATGCGGAGAGTTGCCACAGCGTCATTGATAGCGATGAAAAAGCCGATCCTGATTCTTGATGAGCCGACAGCCGAGTTGGATCGTGACTCGAAAGAGAATTTACGGGAGACAATACGCCTGAATTCAGAAGCCGGGATAACACAGATTATCATATCTCATGACACGGATTTCCTGTTTGATGTCTGCGACAGTTTTATTGTGCTCTCAACGGGATTTGTCCGGTTCAGCGGGCGGAGAGAGGATCTGTTGGAAGAACCGGGTGTTTTTACTGATTGTGGACTTGCGGTGCCGCATATTGTGGAGCTGGCAGAGAGGGATGATTGGAGGAGGACAATCCTTACCTACGGGTTGACTTCAATTCGTAGTGTTTTTCGAGTCTGCAATTTGAACTCTTGACTAAATCCATGAATATCCTATCTTCTATTTTTATTGTGGGTAAATATCAGGAGGCGAGTTAGAAAAGGAATGAGACGTCAGCGTTATTCAAACAAAGTCTCGGTCGTTGTACCGGCATACAACGAAGCCGGTAATATCGAGCTTCTAATAGAGAAGTTCGAGGAGATGCTTCGCAGAAGCAGACTCAAGTGCGAGGTTATCATTGTTGATGACGGCTCGGAGGATCAGACTCTTCAGTATGCCCAGCAGGCGGCGAGACGAAAACGCTGGTTGAAGGTTTTGTCCCATCCACGCAACAGGGGATTAACTGCCGCGCTTGAGACCGGATTCAACTATGCGCGCGGTCGTATTTTCGTGTTCTGGCCCGCAGATCTTCAATATATGCCGGAAGATATCCCCCGAATGGTGGCGAAGATTGAGGACGGTTATGATGTCGTCTGCGGTTGGAAACAGGGGAGATATGGAATAAAGAGATTCGTGTCAACGATCTACAATTGGCTTTCCCGTTTCCTGTTTCGTGTGAAGGTTCACGATCTCAATTCGGTAAAGGCTTTCCGCAGTGAGGTCTATCAGGAGATGCCGACTCTTCAGGACGGCTGGCACCGCTATATCGTAGTAATGGCTGCGGATCGCGGATTTAAGGTCGGTGAGGTGAAGGTCAAGCTCTTTAAGAGACAGCACGGTAAATCCAAATTTGGCTTTTTCAGGATACCGATAGGCATCTCAGACCTGTTCAGCGTCAAGTACCGCATGTCGTTTATGAAAAAACCGCTGCTCTTCTTTGGCTTGATCGGATTTCTTCTTCTGCTGATTTCGTTTGTTGTCGGAGCCGGCGCAATATATATGAGAGTGGTTTTGGAAGATGGTTACCGCCCACTTCTCTATCTTGTTATGCTGCTTGCAATTTCCGGTATGGCGTCAATCGGTCTCGGATTTATTGCTGAATCGCTGATATATGTATCGGATGAAATACGTGCGCTACGCAGCAAGCTCGACCAGGCAGATCGAATGGCCGATGACCTTGATTACGTCAAAAAACAGTTGCGCAATATCGAGAAGCGTCAGAAACGGAGCTCTGGCGACAGTGGTCGCTCGAACGGTAAATCATAGATCGAAAGTCCTCGTTCTTACACACAATTATCCAAGATTCGACGGTGATTCGTCCGGTGTATTTATTGAGAACCTGCTGAAACTACTGTCTGATGAATTTACATTCAAGGTGATCGCTCCGCACGATTCCGGTATTCCGGAATCGGAAACAAAACACGGGACCGAAATCAACCGCTTCCGTTATGGAAAAGATTCTGCCGAGACCCTCGCATATCGCGGCGAGATGCATGTTCTTGCGAAAGCAACTCCGCTGCGTTTTCTGAAATTCATACGGTCGTACAGAGCTTCTGCCAAGCGTGCTGCTGAGAGTGCGGAGATAGATGCAGTCTGGGTACACTGGTGGATACCGGGTGGCTGGGTTGGATCAAAGGTCAAAGCCAACAAACCGCTGATTGTAACATGTCATGGAACCGATGTTTTCCTTCTCGGCAAGTTCTCATGGATTCGGTCAACCGCGAGCAGGATATTCAATTCAGCAGACAAAATTACCGTAGTATCGAACTTCCTGAAGGACAGGTTGTTATCGCATATCGGTAACAGTGTGGAGAATCTCGAAAACAAGATTGTAGTTGCTCCTATGCCGATTCGAGATGGAATTTTCAATGCCGATAATGCTGTTCAACCGCTGCAGCGCAGTATCATTACGGCATCCCGTCTCACAGAACAGAAGAATCTCGACAAGCTTGTCATTGCAATTGAAAGGCTGAAGCGGGATGGTATATCGTGCAGGCTCTCTATCTATGGTGATGGTCCGGAGAAGGCAAATCTTTCGGCATTGATCCGGGACTGTCAAGTTGAGGACAGGGTAATGATAGAACCGGTACTGCCACAAGAAGAGCTTGCAGATAAATACAGACAATCTGAGATAGCGGTTCTCATATCCGAGCGTGAGGGATTCGGTCTGTCGTTGGTGGAAGCCATGCTCTGTGGATGTGTCGGTGTGGGGGCGCGGTCCGGGGGCATTACGGATATAATTCAGGAAGATGGCATAGATGGTGTTCTTGTTGAACCGAACAATATTGATGCGATATATAATACGTTGAAGAGACTTCTGACAGACAGAGAGTCCCTTCAGAAATTAAGAGCATTATGTTTGGAGAGCGCAAAACGAAGGTTCTCGAGTGAATTCATAACACGTAGATTCAGGGATGTCCTTAATTCGGTGGTGACAAGTAATGATTAAACGAAAATCCGACTATAAATCCAAAACTCAGACTGCCCGCACTATCAAGAAAAAGGTCCGTGAGTTGCTAATTGATTATCGAGTGGACGAGATTGTCGGTTATTTTGATAATGAACCGAGAGTGCGTCGCGCGCTGATGAGTCTGCTATTCGATAAAGACCCGGGGATTTGCATGAGGGCAGTGTTCGCTCTTGGAAAGGTGTCCGGTCTGGAAGCAAAGACCGATATGGAAGCTGTCCGAGAAACAATACGCAAAATACTCTGGCAGATGGGGGAGGAGTCAGGTGGTCTCTGCTGGTATGGTTCCGAGGCGATTGGTGAGATATTGATCAACGTTCCCGAACTCGTTAACGATTTCTGGAATATCCTCGTTGTATATACGAAAGAGGAACCGTTCGAACGCGGATCATACCGCGCCCTCTTCAGGCTGGCAGGGGAATATGGCAAGCTGGGTGATGATATTATTGAAGCATTCGTGAACGGACTAAGTGAGAGTGATCCTGCGATAAGGATATACTCACTGCTCGGTCTGTCCCGGATCGGTGCAGACGAAACAGAAATAGCGGATCGTTTGGTTGGAGATAATGCAACAGCAGAGATATTCGATAATGAAACAGGGGAATTTAAGACACATATTGTCGCAGAAACTGCATCGGATGTTCTCGAAAGTTTTAGTGGATCATAGCCGATAAAAATACGTATAATGATGAAGTAGATACTATAATCCAGGTTCGATAAGGGTAATTGACATTTCATACACATGGAGGAATTTTATGTCAAGGAAGTTCAGGGCACTCATTCCGTTCGCGATTTTTCTGGCACTGACATTTGTTTTTGTCGGCTGCTCGGATGATGATGATGATGGCACCGATCCGCCAACAACCGGCTCGATTAGTGTAAACTCAACGCCTTCCGGTGCGGCAATCAGCCTCGATGGCACCAGCACCGGGAATACTACACCGCACACTCTGACGGGTGTATCTCCGGGGACACATACAGTTTTGCTGACTCTGACCGGATATGATGACTTCACTGCAAGTGTGGATGTAACAGCCGGTGAGACGGCAACAGTGAATGCCACGATGGTGGCAGAAACACCTACCGGTACTCTGGTCGTCAACTCAACTCCGGATGGTGCCGCTATCTGGATAGACGACACAAACACCGGCGAGACAACCGATCACACTTTCAGCGATTATGAAACCGGCACCTATGATATCGAGTTGAAGCTGACCGGTTATGCTGATTGGGACAGCACTGTAACCGTCTCTGACGGAGCAACGACTACTGTAAATCCGACACTGGAGGAAGTCACGTATACTGTGACTGTAACAACTGCCGGTACGGGTACAGTAGCTCTGGATCCCGACAAGACAACGTACGGTGCTGGCGAGGAAGTGGAGATTACAGCTACTGCCGGCAGCGGCTGGGCATTCCATGGCTGGAGTGGCGATCTCTCCGGCTCGCAGAGCCCGGATACAATTACTGTGAATGACGATATGGAGATCGAAGCAGTTTTCTCCGCTCCATTTACAGTCAGCGGTACTATTACTCTCAATGGTGGAGGCAGTCTCGTTACTCCGGTCGTATTCCTCGATTCATCGCAGACAGATCAGATTGTGATTTTCCGCGACACAGCTTTTATAGCAGATGGTAGCGGAGATTTCAGCTTCCAGTTCTGGGTAACAGCAAAGGATACTTTCAACGCAATAGTTACCGGCTGGGATAATATTGACGGCGATAATGAACTGGAATCAGAAGAGCCTCAGGGCTGGTGGGATGTTAACGATGATGACCAGTGGGATACCGATGATGGTGTCGAATTTACAGCGGGAGCCACAATCGAGAATGCCGATGTACAGATTTATACTCCATCAAGTCCTTTCAATCGCAGATATCTCCCGGGACCTTACCCGGTAAATCTGGTAAGATCCAATTTACGTTAGAAGATCTGACAGGTTCAAATACAAAGGCCGGAGTGATTACTCCGGCCTTTTATTGTCTATGTACTAAAAAGTATCTACTTGTTTTTCTTCTTGTCGATGCCGAGTTTCTTTTCGAGTTCAGTCTTGCGTTTGATCTCAGCCTGAACCGCCTCCGCCGCAGCTTGCTTGATCTGCATGGTCTTCTCGCCAAAGAGAGCGAAACGGAGCCAGTTGAATCCGAATTTCATCAGTTCAACATCATCATTTTTTATCTTTTCCTGAGTAGCGGTGTCTACATCGAATTTGTCAAGAAAACTCGACTCAAAAACAAACTTCTTGAATGCGTCGATATTATAGCAGACCATGAAAAACATTTCGATCTTCTTCTCAGATAAACCCTGATCACCTTGAAGAGCCGGGTGGAGCGCTATCTCCTGAAACAGCCTGCCGATTTCGTCGTACTCAGCGATTCCCTGATCCTCGATCCACTCACTGACGGATATCTCGCGGTCTTCCTTGAATCCCTTGCAGACATCTTCCTCAAGGAGGAAATAGAAATCATCGGTGACCTCCTCATTCCCCTCAGTGGGCGAAGCAAGTCCGAGAGGATACATTCTGCAAGCCCAGGGTCTGTCCTCGTACACAGTGCAGCCATCTTTGCTGACCAGCGGGCAGCTCTTGCGTTCGTCATCTTCCATCTTGAGCATTACAACAGGGTATTTGAGATTTCGGTCGAAGGGAGCTATCGTGTATTTGGAGAGGAACTCACCGGAGGTAATGCCCAGGCGATTTTTTAATCGAATGATATCGTATGGAGTAAGGAATATATTCACGTCACCACAGCAATCATTAAAACAGGAGACACCCGGGTGGCAGCGGAACTTGAATTTGCTGTCTTTATTTAACCTTGGGTACTCTTTCAGAATTTTTTTCTTGAGATTTTCTATCTCTTTCATATCCGCTCACCTCGGAGTCTATTCATCTACTATCATGTTTCTCATTGCATCCGGGGACCAGACAGGCAGCGGGCCGGATTCACCGTTTTCAGGATTGTATCTATGTCTGTATGATGCCTTTTGATTATATTTCTCGAGCATCCACTCCCAACCCTTGATGTAATACGGGCAGTCATCGTTGAAGCAGACATACTGAACATTAATCCCCCAGCTCGATTCTTCCGGGGGTTGCCACTTGCTCATCTTCTCGCCGCAATACGGGCATATTGTTTTATCTTCTGTCATGTCCGTCAATTATACACTACGTTTAAGTTTTAGTATCTGATTGTCATATCTGATTTAATCTACCGGGCAAATTAAAGCCCCCGGACGCTGATCTTAACGGTCACAGCGTCCGGAGGATCTATCAGCGAACAGCAACTCTGTTCAGTGCGGATTAACCACCAAGAAGCTCGTGCTCCTGAGCCTTCGGATAGACATGGAGCATCGGGCGCTTGATCATTTCCCATTCCTTCTTGTTGGGATCCCATTTACAATTCGCGAAGACATGCCAGTCATCTTCGTTCATTGTCGGGAAGTCAGCGCGGCGATAGTAGCCCGGCCATCTGGTCTCTTCACGGAAGAGGATGGTACGGGTGTGAGCTTCCGCCTGCCAGAGACGCTGTACATTTTCCCAGCAGCGCATGAGTTCATGCAGATCCTCAGCGGCCAGCTTCTCAGAGTCCTCACCGAGCATACCGAGAAGTTCGATAGCTTTATCGAGGCTCGCCTTGTTTGTGGAGAACTGAGCCGAAACACCGCCAACGTACTCGTCCATGATCTTCTGGAGACGGAACATGAACATCTTCGGACGGATGTAGTTCGGGTTGATGTCCGGATCGGTCGAGTATTCGCTATTGGCTGCAAATGTGTCGAGCGGCTGAAGGATGGCTTTCTTCATCTCTTCGACCTGACCCATGTCAACGTTCGGCTGGCTGTTGTTCTCGACGATGTACTTGATCGCAGCCTTACCAACGATACGACCTTCAGCATGTGAACCGGAGGAGAACTTGTGCGAGGAGGCACCGGAGGCGTCACCGGCACAGAACATTCCCTTCACGGTTGCCATGTGGTTGTAACCCCAGAAATACTCACCCTTGGTGTCGTTGCTCTGGAGATCTTCCGGACCGGAAACCCAGGCACCGGAGGCGCCGGAGTGTGATCCGATAAAGTATGGCTCTGCAGCGGCGATTTCGGACGGCTTCTTCTCGGGTTCGACGTTCGTCGCGGCCCAGAGGAGAGCCTGCGAGATCGTCATGTCGAGGAAGTCTTCCCATGCCTCTGCTTCGAGCTCTTTCAGTTTTTTCTTCGCGGCTTTCTCGTCACCGGCTTCGGAAGCTATCTTCTGAATGGCTTCTTCAGTTCTCATGAAGATCGGGCCCTTGCCTTCCATAGTGTCGAGCATGCCGAGCCAGTTACGGAGGTTAGCCGGCATCGGCTTGACGTGTCCGTACGGCTTCCAGTTGTCGAGCTCATCACGACGCTCGACCATGTAGCTGCCACCCTCGGCATTGGTTGCCTGCGATTTGAACAGCAGGAACCAGGCACCGACCGGGCCATAGGCGTCTTTGAAACGAACCGGGATGAAACGGACTTCCTGCGAAGTCATCTCGGCACCGGCGCGCAGAGTGAAGTATGCCGATGAACCGGAGTTCCACGGCGGGTACCATGCACGACCGAGACCTTCACCGGTCGAACGCGGCTTGAAGACGTGAACGGCACCGCCCATGCAGACTGCAACCGCTTTGGCTTTGAAGATATAGAACTGGTTTTCACGAGTGCTGAATCCAACAGCGCCGGCGACACGATCGCCATCCATGAGAGGTTCAACAACGAAGATTCTCTCATAATACTCACCGTCTGATTCGGCGAGAGCGTTCTTGGCGGCTTCAGCAACGATGATCTTGTAGGACTCACCGTTGATCATGAGCTGCCAGCGACCTTCGTGCACGTAGTTGCCATCAGCATCTTTCCAGATTGGGAGTCCCCACTTCTCGAACAGATGAACTGATGAATCGACGTGACGGGCGATATTTGCAACGAGGTCCTCACGAACGATACCCATGAGGTCCATGCGAACATAGTCTACATAATCTTTAACAGTGTTCTTGCCACTGTTAATGTCAACATACTGGTTGATAGCTGAAAGACCCATGGCGACTGCGCCTGAGCGGTCCATAGCTGCTTTGTCAACGAGAGTAACTTTCAGACCGTTTTTCTTTGCCCAGTAGGCGGCTTCCACTGCAGCACCGCAAGCGGACATACCACCACCAAGGATCAGCAGGTCTGTGGTCACCTCTACATTCTTAAAATCTGCCATCTCCTAATTTCCTCCTGCTTTCTTACTTGATGGTATAGAGTTCGTCGAGCTTCAGTGCTTCCGGCTCCTGCGCGAGGACCTCTGAATTGAGATCATCGTGGGCGGTGCTGTAACCGCCGGCAGGCTGAGCCTTGCCCTCTTCCGTTGTACGGATCGGGAATTTGAAGCGCTTCAGCATTCCACTACGGAACTTAACGGTCCACATGATGGCATCAGTGGAACGCATCGGAGTCACCGTCGCATTCAACGGTACGAAGTCTGCATAACCGCGGATCTCGATAGCCTGTACGGGGCAGATCTTCACACAGCTGTAGCATTCCCAGCACATCTCCGGTTCCTGGTTGTAAGCTTTCATTTTCTCTTTGTTGAGAACCATCAAGTCGTTGGGGCAAATAAACTGACAAGCTGTCTTGTCAAGAGCCTTGCACCCATCGCACTTTTCGGTGATCACGAAGCTTGGCATCTATTATTCCTCCTTGCATGACTTTCTCGCGGACACCAAGTCCGCAATGATGTCACATCTATTTTTTTACTTCTTGCCTGCATCACCGGTGGCATGACCGTGCATCTTGACCTCCACCTTGTCCTCATCCTTCAGACCCGCATAATACTCGCGGAGAATGGAGAGAACCTCGGGGCGCGAGAATTCCTTCGGAACGTCGCCGCCCTCTGACAGAGACTTTCTAAGAGCAGTGCCGGAAAGGAAGAGTCTGTCTTCCTTGCCATGTGGACAGGTCTTCATGGAAGCCATGCCCTGGCACTTGTAGCAGTAGAAAGTCCAGTCGATCGGGAGCATCTTGCACTCGAGCGCACCATCCCACAGTTCATGGAATATCTGCTGTGCATCGAACGGGCCGTAGTAATCGCCTACACCGGCGTGGTCACGTCCGATAATCATGTGAGTGCATCCGAAGTTCTGGCGGAACAATGCGTGGAGCAGGCCTTCACGAGGGCCGGCATAACGCATATCGAGTGGATAGCCGCCTGTTACCACACGCTCTTTAACAAAATAATTGTCAACGAGTGTGTTGATGCATTTTACGCGCACGTCAGCCGGTATGTCACCGGGTTTTAACTTACCGACGAGCTGATGGATATAAATACCGTCGGAAATTTCGGAAGCGATCTTTGCAAGATACTCATGCGAACGGTGCATCGGATTACGAAGCTGCAGAGCGGCGATCGTATTCCAACCCTTGTCCGAGAAAATCTTGCGGCTTTCGGAGGGACGCTGATAGAGACCCTTGAAGTCCTCGGGGAAATAGCTCTCTGAGAGGACCTTTACCGTTCCCGCGATGTTGTAAGCTTTCTGAGCTTTCACCATCTTTACGCCCGGATGATCATCTTCAGCAGTCTTGAAGACGTTCTTGCACTCGAAATCTCTGTCGATTTCGTATGACTCGGTAACCTTCATTGTACCCATGATCTCTTTGGTCTCTCCTGAGACCAGACAAAGCTCGGTACCGGGATCGAGCTTCTCATCATGAGACATAGTGATCGGGATCGGCCAGAATGTCCCGTTTGACAATTTCATGTCGGCGCAAACGCTCTTCCAGTCATCGTGACCCATGAAGCCATCGAGAGGAGTGAATCCACCGATACCTATCATAATCAAGTCGCCAACTTCACGTGTCGTTAACTCGATCTTCTTGAGACCTTCGGCTTTCTTCAGTTCCTCGGCTTTGGCGCTACCTTCCAGAAGAGTAATCTTCAGATCATCGGCGCCGTGAGGCTTGATCAGATTCGACATTTCAAATCCTTTTCAGCTTTCACATTATTATTTACGTTTCTCTTCTCCGAATCTATGGTTAAGAATGTAATTTTTTTCACAAAGTCGATATGTCTCAACTTGCTTCTCGAAGTATATGTCGGACCTCTCTATAAGCTTAATCCCAACCAGCCTATATAGAATGGAAAATGTAATTTTTTTCACAAACTCTGTCAAGGAATTTCGACGTTTTTTTGACTATTGGAGAAGTTTTCTGCAATGTTTGGAAAGCTGAGAACGTCCAATCCTTAACCAACTTACGAAAAAAGGGAGAAATTTGATGGTGCATTAAATCCATCTATGTTACTTCATTTGTAAGAATACAAGATAAGTGAGAAATGTTCGTTACTCCAAACTATTCTGGTTGCCGAACTGTTCTATTTCAACCCGGATTTTATACCTTCCTGTAATAATCGCAAATTGTTTCGTTACGGGCTTTCGTATTTACTGGGAAGGTGGGGACATTGTGAAAATAGTCGCAAAATCCTTGACACGGTTTGGAAGCGGGGCTATTTTGCGTCGAATATTGCAACTCTCAGGGGTTGTAGAGTTTGGCAGCTGGACTTTTTAAGAGGGAGTGATATATATGCCGCAGCTAATTGAGCCTGATCTCAAGATTGTACGCGAGCTGCAGGCCGCTGGTGGCGGCGATCTTAAGAACTGCTTCCAGTGTGCGACCTGTTCAACGGTTTGCAATCTGACACCGGATCACAAGCCGTTCCCGCGCAAAGAGATGATCTATGCGCAATGGGGTATGCTGGACAAACTCGTGGCAAGTCCGGATGTCTGGCTTTGTTATCAATGCAATGATTGCAGTGTCCATTGTCCAAGAGGTGCAAGGCCGGGTGATGTACTCGCAGCCGTGAGATCGCATGTCTATAAGAATTTTGCATTTCCATCATTCATGGGTAAGGCTCTGATTGAACCGAAGGCACTCCCTGCACTATTACTTGTCCCGGCTGTAATTATGGCGCTGCTGATTTTCTGGTCAGCTCCTCGAGCTGTGGACGGCTCGTTCGTGTTCATGCAGGCGAGTCAACCGATTGATTTTAATATCTTCATGCCGCACAGCACTGTGGATGCATTTTTCGTTGCCGGTAATATCCTGATCTTCCTGTTCGCAGCAATAGGATTCACCCGATTCTGGAAGAAATTGAAGAGCGCCACCGGGGATGAAACTCAGATGTCGTTTATTGAAGCGACAAAGGAAACGGTGGAGGAGATTATTAGCCACCGGAGATTTTTTGAATGCGATGAGAACAAGACACGAAGCTGGGCGCATATATTGGTGCTTGCGGGATTCGTCGGAGCGATGGTTACAACGGGGCTTGTTTTGCTACTCGTTTTTCTACCGCACTATATGCACCTTCTCGGTATGGAGTCGATGAACTCATTCTTCGAGGTACCGATAAATCTCTGGCATCCGGTCAAAATACTCGGCGCATTATCCGGTGTTCTGATGCTGATTGGTACGATCTGGCTTATTGTACGTCGTTATAACGAACCGGATAAAGTCGGTGCGAGTGGATATGCTGACAATCTGTTCCTGTGGATTCTGTTCCTGACCGCATTGACCGGGATGATGTCGTGGACTATCCGTGTTGCAGACATAGCCTGGTTTGCCTATCTCAGCTACTACATTCATCTGGTACTGGTTTATTTCCTTTTGTGGTATATGCCGTATTCAAAATTCGCACACATGATATACAGGACCCTCGCGTTGATTCGGGCAAAACAGACCGGACGTATGGAGAAGATGATATAACAGATCATTGACTTATCTGATGGATATATATGCCGCATCCATTTTGGGTGCGGCTTTTTTTGTCCGTAATGAGGGATACATTATAAGTGGCGCGGTTGCCATTGATTTGCTATCATTATAATTCAAGTAAACAATCACCTGAAGCGGGATTTTGTGGATGCGTACATTGAGATCAATCGTGACAGTTGCCGAAGGACGGAATTTCTGGATATCGCTTGCGGTCATCCTGCTGATCGGTTTGGTGTTTCGTGTTTACCATATATCAGCAGATGCACCGGTCGGTTTCACGAGATCTCAGGACATCAGCACAGATCCATTTGCCTACACGATGTTCGCGCGGAACCTGATCGAGTTTGGTACCACAACTCCTCTTGATGACCCCCGTTGGGTGGTATGGAAAAAGCAGATAGAGACCGTGTTTGCTCTCGGCGTCTACGCTGTTCTCGGAACAGGTCGAGCCGAGGGGAATTTTGTTCCGGTTATGATGTATCTGCTCTCGACACTGCTCTTTGCTCTTGCGCTGAAAAATCTCGGTTCGCGATTCGGTGCTCTGCTTGCGGCATTTCTCGCGATGATCAATTTCACGATGATCGTATTCTCAAGGATACCGTTTGTTGAATCCTCTCTTAATCTATGGCTCTGCGCGTCCGTGTTTTTCTTTTCCATAGGAAAAAGGAAGCCGCTTTTTTACATCCTTGCGGGGTTTTGTGCTGCAGCAGCGGGGTTGTTCGGCAAACTGATCGGTCTGTTCTCAATCGGGATATTTCTTGCGATGTTTATCTTCTGGTTTGTCTCTTCGGAGAATCGTCGCGAAATAGTAAAATCCGGAGCGTTCTTCTGGAGCGGGTTCATTCTCGCGGGAATTGTCTGGCTGCTGTATGTATATCTTCCATCAGCGGAGATTGTAACATGGTACTATAAGGAGCAGGGGACCGGTTTATATGGAACGCCGAAAGCTCTAACGGAATTGAGGGAATTCTTCTGGCGCATTCAGAATCTTCTATGGGAGAGGGACTATTTCGGGAAAATGCCGATTCTGAGTACGCTCTCGTTTCTTGGGGGAGCTTCGGCTGTAGCGGTTATCCTAAAGAAATTCCGTAATGGGAAGGTTGGACGCTCCGATGCATGGGCGCTGATATTCTTCTGGTGCTTTTTCGCATATATAGCCCTCTTCCCGTTCAACTACCGTCCACTTCGATATCAGGCATCACTCTTTTTCCCGATGATTGGTCTTGCAGGTCTATTGTTCGAATCTGTTTTCCTGAATGCGAATAAACCCGGTAAGGGGAAGAAGCCGAAACAGGTCGCGTCAGACGGGAAATACCTGATTCTTAACTGCGTGTTTACGGCAATAGTGCTTGCTCCACTTTTCTGCTGCCTGTTTATATACCTCGGTTCTCCACAACTCCCCGCCAAAATCCCCGCCTCAATCTATGGATATACTTTTCTGTTTCTGATTCTCGGTGCGGGATTGTGGCTTCTGGTATATTTCACCCGCAGTATTACATTGAAATTGAAGACCGTTGGTCAGATAGGGGTACTCGTTTTGCTTGCGGTATATTCCGTAATCCACATATCGGACTTCGCCGGGTGGATGTCTGCGAGACAATACACGCTTCTCGCAGCGGATCACGATCTCGACGCTATACTGAATGATAACGCCGTTGTGTCTGGTTCTTACGCAACCGCTTTGACGCGCGATAATGGTCTTAGGTCACTGCATCATCATTTCGGAACCATAACCGACAGGCAGTTCTTTAACAAGTTTCCTGTCACGCACCTTCTCGTTGACAAAAGCAATGAGGAGATAGCGCGCCGGGAATATCCGGAGATCATGAGCGATGCCTATTCACTAAACCAGTATGTTATTCGAGGATTCCCGGTCAAGCTGTTTGCTATCTCGCATGTCAGTCCGAATGAGGAAGCTTCCGCATATTCTCCGACAAACTATGAGACCTCCAAAATATGGGACTCGAAGGGGAATGCGGATTCGGCGATGCACTACATGCAGTCGTTCATGGAGAATAATCCCGGCAGCTATACGGCTCATACATATCTGGCTATGAAACTCTCCCAAACAGACCTTCAGAAATCTTTGAATCATTTCAAGAGGGCTTATGAGCTGAGTCTCGGGGACGCCTCTCTCTCTTATGCGGTTGGCATTACATATTATAATCTCGCATCGCAAAACAACTCGTATGTCGATTCCGCGCTCGTATATCTCGAACGCACCCAGAGATACATTCCAGATGACAGGAATCTCAATTCGATAGTAGAGCAGCTAAAAAGGCATAGATAGTGGCATTTGTCAGGGTGGTCAGAGTTTTTGTTTTCCGGGATTTTAGTTGATAGATGGCTCCATGATTACTAACTTAGGTTAAGTACATTTCTGATAGAGTTGTTTTATATAGGTCTTAACGGGACTCATTAAAGATGATGGAGACAGATTAATATGAGACAGGGTATCAGTTCACTATGGAAACTTGAGGACTGGTGGGCGGTCTGGATCGGGTTTGCAATAATATCTGCATCGCTGCTTCAGGTTGTCGATAAAGTCCCGAAAGTTGGCAAATGGACCGACAATCCATTTGCCGCGTTCACGATTGTCAAGGATGGTGTTGTAACGGGGAATATGCTTCCACACCTGCTTTTATTGATGGTTGTAATCTGTGTTTTGACCGCTATTGCAATATGGTTCATGGGCGTGCAAAGGGTAGGGCAATATATCGCGGGGTTCATCGTGGTATTTCTACTTTCAACATTGGCTTACTGGATTGCAAACCAGGCAAATGTGAAGTACTGGGGAATGTCTTACGCTCTCTGGGCGTTGCTCGTGGGATTGCTAATATCCAATACAATCGGAACTCCGAAGTGGCTTAAAGCGGGTGCGCAGACCGAGTTATTCATCAAAATCGGTCTTGTACTGTTGGGATGCGAAATTCTTTTCAAAAAGATTCTTTCGCTTGGTGCTCCCGGATTGATTGTAGCGTGGGTTGTAACGCCGGTAGTGATTATATTCATGTTTAACTTCGGCGTGAAAATGCTGAAGATGAAGAACAAGGCTCTCATAATAGTTATAGCATCAGCGACATCCGTATGCGGAGTTTCCGCGGCAATTGCCGCCGCCGCCGCTTCCTGTGCAAAGAAGGAGGATCTGACACTTGCAGTCGGGATGACACTTATATTCACAGTTCTGATGATGTTTTTTATGCCGCTCTTTATTGGCTGGGTCGGGATGGACAACATTCTCGGAGCCGCCTGGATGGGTGGTACGATTGATTCCACCGGTGCTGTTGTCGCTGCAGGCTCAATGCTTGGTGAAAATGCCGGGCAGGTGGCAGCCGTAGTTAAGATGATTCAGAATGTGTTAATTGGAGTGGTTGCGTTTGCAATAGCAATATACTGGGTAACCCGTGTTGAGTGCGAAGCAGACGGACACAAGCCGAATGCTCTCGAAATCTGGTATCGCTTCCCGAAATTCGTCATCGGTTTCGTTGCAGCTTCGATACTCTTCTCGTTTGTCGTTCTTCCTGCATGGGGAGGCGATTTTGTTGTTGTTGAAGACAGTTTTATCAAACCAATAACGAAAGTATTGCGTGGGTGGTTCTTCTGTCTTGCATTTGTTGCGATTGGACTGGAGTCGAATTTCCGTGACCTCACAAGTCGGATGGAGGGCGGAAAGCCGATGACCCTTTATGCGGTGGGACAGACATTCAACCTTATTCTGACACTGGTGATGGCGTATCTTGCGTTCATTCTGATTTTCCCGAATGCGATTTAGAACTTGAGGAGAGAAGAGTATAAAGTGAAAGAAAAGCCGCTTGGATACAGACTAATTCGATTCGTGGTGGGTTTTATAATGCTCGCCGCATTCTATTCGATATTTGCATCGGGTTACACGCCACCGGGCATTGCAGGAGAGGTCCTTCGCCACAACCGTGAGTGTGAAATCGACGCATCCCCGCTATGGTATATGGAAGTCGATAATATGCATGAACTCGAAGAGGGTGTCCGCCAGATGCGTTTATCCGCTCGTGAGGCGAAGAATGACTCTGTACCGATAGACAGCTCAGGAAATGAAGATCGAGTGCGGGAGTCTTCCTCGACGGAAAAGCCGGTCGATAATCCAGATAGCAAAGATGGTGGATAGACCAAAGATCATCAGAGTTGAGCTTCTGTGCTGAATAATGGTCTGTGATATCGTTTCTATCTTTTGGTATAGAGTCGTTTGTATTGATGAGGATGCCTGCATTATTGCTACTGCGATCTGAATCGGATCGAAGATAAACGCGATTGCCACGATAGCTGCAAGTAACCCGAATGCTCCGGCTAATTCTGCAATATAGCGTTCAATAAAGGATTCCTTTGGTTGAAGATTTAGCCTGTTGACAACTTTCGAGGCGAAATTGCCAGATAGTATGGATTCGGGTTCCTGCTCGAGTGAATTGAGAAGCAGGCGGTATTCACTGATCTTCTCCCTGCAAATATCACATGATTCGATATGTTGCCTTGCCGCTTTTCCAACTGCTCTCAAACCTCGTTCGGCACATTCCTGCAATTCCATATCTGTCAGATGGCTTCTTTCCATAATTCCTCCGGCTTGTATCTCGCGTTCAGCCTGTCTCTCAGAATACGGCGAGCGCGGAAGAGATAACTCTTTACCGTTCCTTCCGGCATGTCCATGATTTGCCCGATCTCTCGATAACTCATATCCTCCAGATGATACAGCGTTAGAACCGTCCTGTAATGGAGAGGGAGGCTTTCGATCTGTTTCCTGACATGTTCAGCCGTATCATTCCTTTCCACAAGAGCATCCGGTTTTTCGATTTCACTCTTAACATCAACAACCGATTCCCCCGCCTGTTTGATATCCTCATGCAGCGGCATCCTGCGCTTTTCGAGATGGTTCCTGCAGGTATTGAAGGCTATTGTCGCAATCCATGTTGAAAGACGGCACTTGAATTTGAAGCTGCTGAGATTCCGGTAGACTTTGATAAATATATCCTGACATATATCTTCTCTGTCCCTCTCCGTTCTGATCATACGGAAAACAATGTGTGCCACGAGCCGCTCGTGGCTTTTGACAAGCTTCTCGAAAGCAGCAGAATCACCTGCAAGACTATGTCTTACCAGAAATCTGTCGGATATAGCCTTCATACTTGTTGGACAGGATATGCGGTACGATTGTTGCAGTTATTTCATTTATTTTACTGCAACCTTTTCAACCGGTAATCTGTCCAACGAATCAGTAGAAGAACAAAATATATGGAGGTCAATATGGAGAGTTTCCATGATGCTATTATAGTTGCGATAATCTTCTTCTCAGTTGTAGCCGCAATCAGGATTATTCTCGACTACAGTATGAGGAAGAAACTGATAGAGGCGGGACTTGTTGATTCAAATATCCGCTACCTGTTCAGCACTACAGGTCCTGCGGCTACCTCCCTGAAATGGGGGATGGTATTGATGGGAATCGGGATTGCGGTGATTATCGGCAGGCTGGTACCGTATCGATTGCAGGACGAGGTGACAATATCGTCGATGTTCATACTCGCTGGGCTTGCTTTGATTATTTACTATTTCATTGCACCTAAAATCAATAACCCGGCGAGTGATTCCAAGCAGATAACCAGTTAGTAGTCTGGTGTTGTTTGTGTGAGGTCGGTTCTATCGGACCGGCCTCATTTCAGTTTGAATGTGATTTCACTTATAAAGCAACCACGATCTTGCCTATCTGTTTGCCATATTGTGACGATTCCACAACAAAGATATAGATACCACTGGCGACTAATTCATTATTCGTGGATCGCAGATTCCAGGATATATGTGTATCTGTATTGCTGGACTCACCGGGATGAACGAGTTCCCGCACCAGATCGCCACTGATCGTGTAGATTGTGAGAGTGCATGAAGGAGGCATATTGATAAAGTGGATTCGTCTTTGATGGTCGACAAAACCCGTGCGCTCGGTATCTTCATACCCGGCGACTATATAGCCGCCATCACCGATATAGGGATTGGGGTATGGTATCACATCCAATCCGCCCTCAAGCACAGCCTGTCTATCATTTATTGCCCATGTTTCTATCAGGTTTGAGATAGGAGAGCTTTCGAGCGGATCGAGACCGGCATTGAAATCCCCGCAATCAAAGGCTGTTACAGACAGATACCATGGAACCGATGGGAGCATGTTGTCTATCGTGTACTCATACTCGTAGTACTTGTGGTATAGTACGGAATCTCCGGTCATGGGATTGATGTCCTTTACCCAGAGTGCTGAATTGCTCGAGTCCATCACGGGAGTAACTATTCCGTCGTTTATATCATCCGCCCAGGTCTTCTTAATAGACCCTGCGCGCGTACCGAATGCTCCGTCAAGCCAGCCGTCGATCGACTGATTCCATCCCAGAGTTTCGAAACAATACGTATCATCCTCGAATAGGAAGCCGGTTTCACGGCTGTCGCACGGGTAGTCCTCAGGCTCGAAATCATCACCATACAGGCTCTGCAGTGAATCAAGTGTGACGGGTCTCCCCACATAAGAATACGCACTATCGGATACATTCCAAACAGATACAAGGTAGTTAAAGAAATCATTGGACGTTAGAAGCGCCAGTTCATCATTTTGAGGCAGTCGGCCCATATATACCCTATAACCCTCGAAATCTGGAACACGAGTAAAGGGATCGATAGCGGTTTCAGTTGCGTAGCCATTCCAGCGAAGAGTTACACTCTCCTGGGTGGTGGAGTGCCGAAGAATCGGCGCGGGAGGAGCGGTTGCAGCGCGGAAATCGGGAACGCCGTCACCTGCATAGTAAAATGTATCTGTTACGATTTCTCCGTTGATCGTATCCTGAAGAAGCCAATACGATCCGAAATCCCCGTCTCCATCTGTATCATAACCGGGATTGTCATATATCCAGCCTGCCCAGACAGCGTTGTCTCCCGCATCCCGGAAATCAAGATTCGCGTAGAATGTTTCCGGATCATAACGAGCACTCATATATTTTTTGAAGTTGTTGGGATTCCGATGGAAATTCTCTCCGGCAACATAGGCCATCGTAAACGGTATCGTTTCGCCGGGTTTTATCTCGTACGGTCCCCCCGACACGCAATATCTTGTATCCCCTCCCTGCGAGATCGATTGTCCGACCGCAGAGTTTGGAGGAAGCCATCCTTTCTGCGAATAGTCCCGTCCGGCATGTGTTTGATCGTAATCCTGCTCGCCATTGGATAGAGTATAGTATTTGTTCTTGTCACCCTCCGGAGTACCCATCCCACCGGTACCGAAATCCCGGATCGAAATCTCCTTCATGGGTCCCCAGTCCATTGCTGCATTCCCATTGGAAACCCACCAGTTGAATGATACTTTCTTGAGTTTGCCGGGGAGTCGCATAACACGGATTCCAGCTATGGATTTGGCGCTGTTGGTATTGAATCCTCCATCGCTGCCGTCACCATCATTATCCGCTATCCATGCATAATTGATTGTGTCGAGGTAATTACCACCCGCCTGAGATGGCATAGTTTCTCTGAACCCGCACATATCGTCGACGTAGACATCACCCTCCGATGAGATATGCCCCACATCCCCATCGTTATAGACTCCGATGTACAGGTTGCGAAGTGGTTCTATGCCTATGTTCGTGAATTTGTAATCCAGAATGACAAAATCCTGGGCGTAGTCAACACTCCAGGAATAGGTTGTCTGATCTACCGCTAAATTCAAGGGGATATGGCTACGTGTACTGTTCCACTCAGAGCCGTTCAAAGATCTGTCAATTACGGTATCTGTGAAGGATGTATGGTATTCGAGATCCGCTTTTGCATCCGGATGATAGGCATCATCTGAAGGTCTGCTTGACCTCTTTTCGATAGTACAGGTTGATCTGTCGGAGCAGGGAAGAAGCTCATACTGAAAAGCCCAGCCATTAAAGCCAACCGAAACAAGTGTGTCCTCACCGACTATTGCGCCAATCCAGAGAGCGGCTGCATAGAGATGGCGTACCTTGCTCCCCGCAGGGAATTCGGCTGATTCGGCAGGGTTTCCTGTTTCGCAATCAAGCCAGCCTCCATTTGCGGATCCGATGTAACCGAAGTTGGAGATTGGAAGATACAGGTTGTTGTAACGGTGCGTGCATACAATCCTGTTTGGTGAAGCTGTGGTTGTATTTGTCTTGCCATAAGTTGAGGTAATGTCGATGACAGTACGGTCTGTTTCAGCGTGGAGTGCAGTGAAAATGGATGAGGATGACAGAGTTAACACTATGATAATCACTCTATATATCAAACTGATCATCGCTTTCGGATGCAATGTCATCTAATCCAATCCCTTCTAATGGCAGTGAATAACCCGCGAGTTCATAATATTGCAAAAGAAATCCATTTCATTTTAAGATGCAAGCCCAATTCATTGACGAGAAAAACTCATTGTGGGAAGATTGGCTGGCTTACTTCAAACAGAAAGGGATCGAGGTTATTCCCCGATCCCACAAAGCTGCTTCTATAGAAATTCTCTATTCACAATCAGCACATGGTGCGGGACCACCCGCATAGAGATATTGTATGGTGTAAACAACATCATCGATGTCAGCAATATCATCACAGGTTACATCCGCTACTTCTTCCGGAACCGGTGCCGGACCACCCGCATAGAGGTACTGTATAGAGTACACAACATCATCAATGTCGACTTCGCCCAGGCCATCGGAATTTCCGCACAGCACCGCTTCCACTGTCAGAGGATCGGACCAATCTGTTTCAGCTTCGTCTTCGTCCTTTATCTTGACCGATATATTTTTCGTTCCGGCTGTACCAAAACTGTATTCCATTGTTGCTTCCGTTCCGGAGGCGTATGGTCCATCCCAATCGGTTTCGTAACCATCAATATCCCACTTGTAAAAAATATCATCCTCATCGGGGTCGGTTCCGGTCACACTGAATGAATATGTTCTGTCGGTTATGCATGGAGTATCTCCCGCCGGTGCAGGCGGTGTGGTCGGTGCCTGATTGGACGCATCGCCCTGATATAACTGGACATGCACTCTGATCTCATAAGTGTCGATATACTCGACATCAAGATTCAGAACAAGACCTGTGGTTACACCACGTCCTCCCGAATTCTGAATTGCTGTTCGGAGAGTTGACTCGGATGATGGTCCTCCGCCGATCCTAACTTGATGACCACCGTCAACGAATGTTGTAGGATAGCCTGCAAAGTTGAATTCATCGTCCAACCTATGGTGAGCGAGAGAGTCATCTAGGTCGGAGCTCTTATCACCGACGAGTGCGATATAGTGGAATGGGTAGTCTTCAGAGGCATATATTGCCGATAGAGCATCCATAACATACGGGCAGTATCCACAATATGTTGCTGTACCCTCTTCGGCTATTACAGAATGAGTGAATCCATCCTCAACCTCATTGCTTCCCGGATGTCCCGGAGTAGCTTCAGCAGCGGCTTCACTGTAATAGGCTGTGAATGGATTGTTTGGTGGGTCTGCGTATGCCGGATGCCCGGTACTGTTGTAGACTCCGGCAACAACTGCGATGTTACCCTCATCGATATAGGAGAATCCGTTATCGGGCGCATACCAGTCTACTGTTGTTTCAAAAGTATCTGTTTCCGTAATGCTGATATCTTCCCGGAGTGCATAATCGAGGAATGCCATCCTGTAGTACTCATTATTGTATGCATTCTTCCAATGATTGGATACAGGCTCTATCACAAAGACAATGACTTCAGCCTCATAGGTGTCCCTGTCACCCTTGTCTGCATCTGGCGTTTCACTTATGATGTTCTGGATTCTGGCATCGGTTGATTGATTTGATGGATTATCAGCCGGACAGTAATTGTCTGCCTGTACGGTGGTTACAGCGAATAGCGCAACAATGATGCAGAGCATTACTGCACCACGACATCGATAACATAGTCTCATAAAACTTTCCTCCTGAAGCATTGCAGTAAGTTAATTGCCGGTAAAATAATATAGACAAAAATTGTATTATTACAAGCTGTATTTTATTGTGATGGATAGGGTTATCCATCTTAACCTGTTGTAATTGTTAAAAGCGAAATCTAATGCTGAATGTTACATCCAGATCGTGATAGTCATAGAGAACATGAGAAGAAGAGTTGTTTGTATATTCTATCCGAATACCTGGTTCACCGAACAAACCGGAGGTTGCCATAATTGGACGTTGAAAGCTAATGTAGTACTTTGATTGTTCGTCCTGTCTTTCATCTACCATTGACAGTTGCGGTACGTTTTGTTCTAGAGTCCTAATGTATCTCTTATTCCAGTATCCTGCACCGACGCTTATGACCGCGTGGGGGATATGGAATGATTTTAGGTTCACCGTTAAGCTTTTTCCCTGCCAGACTGTTGACCAGGGAGATAAATTCTCGAATGTCGAGCCGAGTACTACCGCGTCCTCCGTGTCGAGGAATTCCTTGTATAGAAATGTTATTCCGACTCCCATTTTTGAGCCGAGAGGACGAGAATATCGTGGTGAAATATGCCATTCCCTGATCTGATCTTCGGTGAATGTAACGTATGCGAGATACGGGTCTATATACTTATTTTCCGGTCCGATGAAACGGTAGTTGGCAAGTGCATAACCGACCTCGATGTCGAGAGCGTTGCTACCGAGGAATGAGAAATTGACACCCGCAAAAATCTCGTGGCTCTCCTTGTCATTTTCATCGTTAGCAACGTATTTCGTGGCATCGTAGGAGTATCCGGTTCTCAATTGAATATCATCTCTTGCCCAGTAACCGAATGAAGCTCGACTGTTTATCATGTTATTCTCGAAATCGTCGAAATCATCTCCATAGAGGAGTCCGTTGAAATTGAAGGCAAGGTAGATACTGTATGGAGATTCGGAGGATAACGGCAAAGCTGTTAAGGAAAAACCACCCTTGAAATTATCAAGGTCCTGAATATCCCTGTAGTGTGTGTGTTCGGCTGTTAAGCCGAGTTCGAAAAATGAGGTTGGGTAGAGTGTGAAGGAGGCGTTGTCGGCTATGTAGAAATCCACGATTCTGTTAGAATCGAGTAAGAGGTTGTCGTCATAAACGACTCTCCGTCCAACTTCAAAATCTCCGGCGTTAGTGTTTGCTGAGATTACGCAGATTAATATAAGCAGAGGCAGTCCGAGTCTGTACCAACGATGCAAAGTTGTCTCCTGCGCAAATTACATTGTTATGATATTACCATCTGCAGACGCCGCCTACGCAGACGGGAGTCTTTACCGCTCCGATTCCAATGCCGCTACCGGGTCCGAAACCATCCCCGGAGTCGATTCCACCACGGTCACTCGACAATCCGCGAGCGGAGAATTTGCGGGAACTGAAAGCACTCGCTCTCGATTTGCTACTTTCAATTTCGGAGGTGGAACCCAAAGACATTGAAAAATCGCCCATGTTGGAAGCAAGTTCTACTGCTGGAGTGTCATTCTCCTGGGATTCCTCGTGTGAGATTATATCCGGAATTCCGTCCTCATCCAGATCCCTGGCATTGTCGTCGATTCCATCACCGTCAATGTCGACGAAGCGACACGGTTTATCGACAGTCTCCTCGGCATTAACAACTGTCAGGCAGAGAAGCGATATTGTAAATACAAGGGACATTATCATGGTAAGGTGTTTAATCATATTTGTCGACCTCCAGGCTGAAAAAGAGACATTATCAGTAATATATAGCCAACAGGATGTTTGACAAGTTGTTTTTGATATATGATGGAAACAGTATTCGCGTGCGGATCTGGAATGGTGAGTTGTTTCATTCGGTTTGAGAAAGAAGATATACCTTGACACATCAAGGATTTCGGCTAAGATAGCACATTAGATTTGCCGACTATTCGGCAGACTTCAAAATATTTGCGGAGAGGTGCCGGAGTGGTCGAACGGGGCGGTCTCGAAAACCGTTGAGCCTTCGCGGGCTCCCAGGGTTCGAATCCCTGCCTCTCCGCCAGATTTGCCACACACAAACTGGTCCATTTGAAAATAGGGGGATATTTTAGTGTCTGAGTCAGTATACGAGAATTACAAAACTCAGAGTGTCCTGCTATCTCCTTTTATAATGGACTCGCACACAGTTTCTTCTTGACAATAGAGAGTATTTAGGTTTAGAATTAGATTACAGCACACCTTTTATACACTATCGCCAATCTATCATTTTTGACAACTTTGCTGGCATACTGGTGACACTACTAGGTGCGGTGGAATATAATGGCTGCGACCGTCTTGGGTTGATAGACTTCACTGTTACCAAAAAAGGAATCTAGTGAAATCCCCTCTCATTCCATTTCGGTTGTCATCCGGTCTGTTTTTCTAATTGTTCAACTTAGGAGGTTTAGGATGAGGAAAATCCCGATTCAGGTGGTAGTTCTATTTTGTGCTGCCTTTCTAATGCTGGCTTCTGCTGCTCAGGGAACGGGCCAGGGTGATGTCGAAATTCGGCTCAACGGTTGCGCTAACATGGCATTCATCGGGATGCCTAACACTGTAGAATTCTGGATAAAGAATGATGCTCTGTTAGACAGCATGAGACTCGGATTCGAATATTCGATTGGCAGGAATTTCATTTTCAATCCCGCATGGGGCAATTACGGTTATGTCAACGAGGAGGGAGATGCTGTGGGAGCATGGACTCCCACAGGTTTGGTTCTGGATACCTATATTGACAATATCTCACCCGACCAGATTCATATATCCGGTAGCTCGATTATCGGAGCGGGTCTGCCTCTTCACACAACCCATTCACTCTGTTACTCAATGGAGGTTGCAATCTATGCTTCTCAGTTACCGTTGGATGATGGTTTCTGCATCGATAATATGTTTATTTCGCCTCTCGGTGAATGGGAGTTTATAGACTATGCTGTAGATTATCCACCGGATTTTCAGGGTAATCCGAACAGTAGTACAACAAATCCCGATGCGCCGTCGGTCTGCTTTGATATTGTTGAAACATGCTGGGCATACGGGGATGTTAACAATGATGGAGTTGCGCCTTCCGTGACGGACTATTTGCTCCTTTTGAAATATCTTGATGATTGCTCATATCTCCCTCCAGTGCTGTACGAATGTGATTTGTATGGTGATGGGATGATAGACCAACAGGATGTCGATGTATATACGAATTATTTCCAGCTGGGCATGGCTGCATTCATATGCGGTTATCCCGCACGGACCCGCTGTGACTGTTGCGGCTATCCCAATGTTATGACTGTAAGTCCGGCTGCCAACGCAGTTGGTGTCTCCAAGACGGCAGATGTAGTTGTCACTCATGATTTCGAGATAGTCCCTGCTACAATCGAAAATACAACTGTGTTTAAAGTTAAAGGTTATTACTCTGGTAGTAAAATAGGATCATTTAGTTATGATCCGGCTTTCCATCAGGAGACATTTGATCCAACATCGCCAACCTATGATTTCCAGGCTGGTGAAATAGTCGATGTAACGATACTTCCCGGTGTCACCTCTCTATGCGGTGCTGTCAGCCCGTGCGGATTCGCGTGGCAGTTCACAGTAGTTAACAAAAAGGGAAATGGGGCATTCTCACCGGGTGTTATGAATTATGCCGGTGGTAATGTCTCCAGCACAGTCGCTGCTGATTTCAATGGTGATGGATATCTTGATCTTGCTGCTGTATTCGACGATGAAGGCTACATGTCCTGCATGCTAAATGACGGCACTGGACAAGTGTCATTGTCACGTGGAGTTTATCCGGTTGGTTACAATGGGGCTTCCAATAGCAACCCAAAGGGAATCGTTGCTGCAGATTACGACATGGATGATGATATTGATGTTGTCGTCATAGCAGGTGGTGATGATATCGATTCAAGTGCATTCGTATTCATGGAAAATGATGGTACCGGAGCATTTACATCGACCGGACTACAATCACTGATAGTTGATGGCATCTCACATTCAACGCCGAGCATGATTAAGGGTGATTTCAATAGTGACGGTTTTGATGATCTTGTCATGGCAATCGGTGATTATGCAGTCGACAGCGCTGCAATGCTGTACTTCGAGAATGATGGGGAAGGCGTATTCAGCCCGACTATACGTGGGGTTTATCCGGTGGGGTACAATGGAGCTTCAAACAGCAAACCGGCAGGGCTTGTTGCGAGTGACTGGGACAATGACGGCAAAAAGGATGTCTGCATGTTTCTTGATAACTATGCTGTAGACTCTGTCGCGCTCTGTCTTTTCCGGAATAGTAAAGATGGTTTTGTCTACGAAGCCGACGTTCTTCCATTCGCCTACGATGGATCATCCAACGGAGTCCCAGCCTGTATTACCGCAAACATTGATGGTGATCCGGACATGGATATTGTCGTGACGATGAACAGTTCGTTCGCCGATACAGCATACATGATGAGTTTCTTTAATGATGGAGGGGTGTTCTACGCAACCGGTGTGTATCCGGTTGGGTACAATGGAGCATCCAATGGCAAGCCTGCAAGCTTGGTCGCGGATGTTGATGCTGATGACGATCTCGATATCATTAGTCACTTCGGGAGCACCGACAGCATCTGGGTTTTCGATAATAATGGCGACGGTCAGTTCGAAGCCAGGCGCGGTGTTTACCCGGTGGGCTATAAAGGCACCTCTACCAACAAGCCTGCAAGTCTGGTAGCGGGTGATTTCGATAACAATGGTTCAGCCGACATTGTCGTTGGTTTTGCAGATACCTGTTATGTGGCTCTTATGTTCGGTGAGAAGGACTATATCGACGGTGATGCCGATGGCAGCGGTTTCGTGGATATCGATGATGTTGTGTTTCTCATACAGTATCTCTTTGCCGGTGGACCGGAACCGGTACCATACACATCTGGTGAAGTCGACTGTCAGGGGGTTATCGATATCGATGATGTGGTGTATCTGATTAACTACCTTTTCGCAAGCGGTCCACCACCAAATGATCCCAATGACGATGGTATTCCGGATTGTTAGTGTAGAGCTAACCGGTCAAAGATTAGAATAAGCGGGAGCGGTGAATACGGCTCCCGTTTCTTTTGGGAAAATCAAAACGATATATGCCATCTCAAGAATAACGCTGGCCACAATTCTCAAATAAAATATGAGGTCTCTGATTAAAAGTAGAGGGAATGAGTGAAGATTACAGGTTAGTTTTATGTTTGCAATATTCCATCTTAATACATTCACTATTCCTAAGATGAACTGTGGGCATTTATGCATGTTCAAAAATAATCCAACGGTTTTAGTAGCATAGAATAGAGGAACGGATTATGAACCCATTTACATCATTTACAGTTGGCTCTCAAGAGCTTCCCAATCGCCTGATAATGGCTCCCGTGAAAACCGGTTTTGCAACGGCAAAAGGAGAGGTGACATCAAAACATCTTGGTTACTATGCTCGTCGTGCAGAGGGCGGCGTGGGTGCGATTATTGTAGAACCTTTCTTTGTTGATCAAAGCGGGAAGGAGCACCCGAAGCAGATTGGAATATCCGAACAGCATCATGTTACGGGTTTGCGCGATTTGGCTGAGGCAATCCATGCACATGGGGCAAAAGCTATAGCACATATAAATCACGCAGGCAGGGCGGCAAATCCGAAAGCCTCCGGAAAACAACCGGAAGCTCCATCGGAGGTGAAATGTCCGTTGTCGGGTGTAACTCCATCGGCTATGACGGTCGACCGAATCAAAGAGGTGGTAACCAAATTCGCCGATGCTGCAGGAAGGGCTAAAGAAGCTGGTTTTGATATTATAGAAGTCCAGTTCGGGCTTGGCTATCTTATATCTCAATTCATTTCCTCTCATACGAATTTGAGAACAGACGAATACGGTGGAAGTGTGGGAAATCGGTACCGTTTCGCAGAGGAAATTATACAGGCTATTCAGAATAAGATAGGCGACAATCCACCTCTGATTGCAAGGCTATCAGCATCTGAGCAGTTTGAGGGGGGGCAGACCATCGACGATGCAATCAATCTGTCGCATTTCCTGAAAGAGCACGGTATTGCCGCATTGCATGTCGCAAGCGGCGCAATATGTGATACACCACCCTGGTACTATCAGTATATGAGATTGCCGATGGGCAAGAATCTTGGATGGGCGAGCCGGATCAAGAAAGAGGTGGACCTGCCGGTTATTGCAGTCGGGCGTATGGGTGATCCTGCGGACATTCGGAAGGCTCTCGATGGTGGAGCGGTGGATGCGGTCGCTCTGGGCAGACCGCTTGTAGCTGATCCCGATTTACCCCGTAAGATGAAAGAAGATCGGGATAGGGATGTCCTGCAGTGCGGAGCTTGTCTTCAGGGGTGTCTTGGCAGAGTGAAAGCCGGCAAGGAACTTGGGTGTATTGTCAATCCCGAGATCGGACACGAATCGGATGAAATCCGAAAATCCGAAGAACCGAAAACCGTTGTGGTTGTCGGTGGCGGACCGGGCGGTATGCAGGCAGCAATGACTGCAAGTCAGCGTGGTCACAGGGTGATTTTGTTTGATGAGCATGACTTGGGTGGGCAGTTTAATCTGTGTTATCTACCACCCGGCAAAAGAATGATGGAGCGACCTCTGACATCGCTTGTGGAAATCCTTCAAGGAAGCCCTGTCGAACTTCGCCTCTCCAAGAGGGCAACGAAGCAGGATATCGTGGCGGAGAATCCTGATCTGGTAATAATTGCGACTGGAGCAGTTCCCGTTTCCCTGCCAATACCCGGTCTTGAGAACCCACTGACCGGGGAGGATGTGCTAACCCAGAGCAAAGATGTAGGCAAGAGAGTGTGCATTATCGGTGGTGGTATGATCGGTTTGGAAACGGCCGAGTTCCTTGTAAAGAAGGATCATCAAGTTACCGTTGTAGAGCTGCTCGAGGATGTCGGTCGTGATATGCTACCGGTTACCAAAAACACGACACTTAAATCTCTAAACGATGCCGGTACGGAAATTCTTACAAGTACAAGAGTCACCCGGCTTGATGGCAGGCAGGTATTCGTCGAGAGTGAGGGAAACGAGCGTTTACTTGGTAAATTCGATACCGTTGTTGTTGCAGTCGGTACACGCTCTGTTAATGATCTTGAATCGGTCCTTCGTGAAGCCGGTATCGATGTAAGGGTAATTGGTGACGCCAAACAGCCGCGCCAGATATACGATGCCGTGATGGAGGGGTATGAAGTGAGTGTGAGTATCTGACGATAGATAGAATTTGAACGATGTTATATGGTTTGCGTACGTCTCGTGCGCCAACATAATAAAAAGCTGGCGCACGGGACGTACACCAACCACAAATGACCAGTCTTGGGTAGAGCAGAACCCTTGCGGTTCTGCCATGTCAAAACCGCACCTATGAAAAGGTCAGAGTCAATCGGTATTTTTGGTGTTTCCCTTGACCTCCTGTGTTTCCGTCAAAGCTATTAGACACCTATTCA
>Ga0272443_10000566_pt1 | contig 66185 bp, 57 predicted proteins | sample SSMAcet12_FD_193581 | JGI IMG/M metagenome (GOLD analysis project Ga0272443, IMG submission 193581) | Marine sediment archaeal communities from Little Sippewissett salt marsh, Falmouth, MA, United States - SSM-Acet-12 | ecosystem: Environmental > Aquatic > Marine > Wetlands > Sediment ...
AACCCTCGGGCAAGTAAAGTGATCTGTTGTAATTACAACACGATCGAATAGCAGAGTGACTGTACTTACGCCTTTATAAAGATGTAAATATTTAAATGGGTTGACAGGTTTCTACATAGCAGGCGCAAAGGACACGAAGAGCGCGAAGAGATTATCAATTTGGTATTGTTACTTTGCTTAGCCGGATAATGAATAGTTAAAGAATATTTTTTTTAATATAGATTATGCAGGCTAAGCGGTTATAATTGGTAACCATAAAACAAACCATATTTTAAAAAGAAAATATTTGAAAGGATTGAAATAATAAAATATTTAGAAGTAAACAATAAACAGAAACTCAACTCTTAGCGGACTTTGCGCCCTTCGCGCCTTAGCGGTAAATCCTTTCACACCTTCAGGCCGTTGATGAAGCACTCTATGGTCTCGTTGTACATTTCATTGAAGTTGTCGTTCCTGAGGACGGTGTCCTGCAGCTTACGGAAATGCAGAAAGCCGTGCACGGAGCCGAAGAAGATGAGTGCGTGGCGTTCAGGGCTCACCTGGCGAAACTGGCCTGATGCCATGCCCTGGCGAATGGCTTCGGCCACCGGCTCAAGTATGCGGTTGCCGTGATAGTCCACCCGCTCTTTCATTTCGGGGGGGAAGATGGTGCGTGGTGTAGAAATAAAATAATCAAGGAAATCATAGTACATGCGGTGGTCGCTGCTGAAATCCAGCAGGGCGTTGGCGATGCCGCGTATCTTTTCCGGGGGACTGGCGGCACCGTCGGCTGCCTTTCGCATTGCATCGTACAGCTGGTCAAACACGTCGGTTGACAGGTCGGCGTAGATGTCCTCCTTACTCTTGAAGTAAGAGTAGATGGTGCCCACCCCCAGCTCGGCCAGCGTGGCGATCTGCCGCATGGAGATATGGTAATAGCCCTTCTCAAGCAAGAGCTCCCTGGCAGCATCAAGTATCTGCTCCCGCCGCTGCTCCCGCTCCCGTTCCCGTCGTTCGTGTAGTCCCATAATGGTTTAAGTTATGTTCCCGGTGATGGGCGGTGTCAATTCCTTTTCAAGGAGTTACCGCTAAGGCGCGAAGGGCGCAAAGTTCGCTAAGGGGTGTTTCTGTTTTATTTTTAAGGGAAACAGCATTTGAGAAATTCTGTTTTTCATGTATTATCAATAAGGTTTTTTGTAGTATTAAGAAATAAACTATTTTTATGCATGCTATAATTTTTGCAAAGATACGGCTATACAGAATTTATATAAAAAACCTCCAACCTTCCCTTCTTTGCGAACTCTGCGCCCTTCGCGCCTTAGCGGTGATCTTTTCAGACAGCAACACCGAAAAAATAAGGCTTGACAAATCACTCAGTATCGAACACTGTTCTATTAGTGAACGCAATTCTGCTGATGAACTCCCGCCTATCGTGTATCCCTGTAAAGAGGTGAACTTATATGGATATACTTGTAGAGATTTCCAGTTCCGTACAGAAGGGTGACCAGGACAGCATACAGGCACAGGTGCAGACGGCCCTTGACGAGGGGCTTGCCCCCCTTGAGATACTCAACAACGGGCTTATTGCCGGCATGGACGTAGTTGGTGAAAAGTTCAAGAATAAAGAAATATTCATACCCAACGTGCTCATCGCTGCCCGTGCAATGAACAGGGCCATGGAGGTGCTAAAACCCCGGCTTGCCGAGACGGGGGCCAAACCCGCCGGGAAATACGTGATCGGTACCGTGCTGGGTGACCATCACGATATCGGGAAGAACCTGGTGCGGATGATGCTGCAGGGCAAGGGCTTCGAGGTTGTTGACCTGGGCATTAACGTCCCCCCCCAGCGTTTCGTTGAGGCCATCACCGGGGATACCGACATCGTGGGCATGTCAGCACTCCTGTCAACAACCCGTCCCCTTATGAAAGATACCATCGATGCCATACAGGCCGCGGGGCTGCGTGACCGGGTAAAGGTGATGGTAGGGGGTGGCGCCATTACTGAGGCCTACGCCAAAGAGATCGGTGCCGACGGCTACGGGTCTGATGCCATCCTCTCGGCCGAACTTGCCCTCAGGCTTGTGGGGCAGAAAGGGGAGGTGTGATATGAACGGAAGAGAACGCATCCTGACCGCCCTTGAAGTGCGGGAGCCTGACCGGGTGCCGCTGTACATTCACGGGATCAACGAGAAGCCCATTATCTGGATAGCACGCACCCTCACCGATGACCTGCCCGAAGAAAAAGAGATATACGAGATGAACGACACCGAGCAGGTGCAGCTTCTTAACGCTCTCTTTCTGCTGCACGAGGAATACGGGGTTGACGGTTTTACCTGCTTCGAGATCGGCGACACGGTAAACATAGACGAGACCCACATACGTGACCCTTTCAACGTGGTCTACGAGCGAAGCCCGGTAGGCATCCCCGTGGCAACCGAGCATCCAATACACGACATGGACGACCTGAAAAAGTACCAGCCCCCCAAACCGGCAGAAGAACACCTGCTGCTCCTCAACCTTGCCCGTGACCGGTTCAAGGACACGAAGGCCATATTCTGGATGATGCGGGGAAGTTTCGTGCGGTCATGGCGTCTGTGCGGCATGGAGAACCTCATGTTCAAGATGTTCGATGACCCGCAGTTCGTGCACGACCTTGCAAAGAAGGTGCTTGAGTTCAACCTGGCCTCCATGGAGCAGGTGCACGCCGCCGGGGCCGACGTCCTTATTGTAGAGGACGATATCGCCGACAAGAACATGACCCTGGTGTCCACCGAGCAGTTCCTTGAATTTATCAATCCATACAACCGGGTGCTTGTTGAAGAGGCCCACAGGAAGGGCATGAAGGTGATGCGCCACAGCGACGGCAACCTGTGGAACATCATGGACATCCTTCTTGATACCGGCTATGACGGGCTGAACCCCCTTGAGCCACAGGCCGACATGGGCCTGAAGAAGGTGAAAAGCTACTGCGGTGACCGCCTCTGCCTCATCGGCAACATCGACTGCATCGAGCTGCTTCCTTCAGGTACACCCGAAGAGGTAGACCAGGCGGTGAAGCAGGCCATCATGGACGCAGGCCAGGGCGGTGGGCTGGTGATCAGTTCGTCCAATTCGCTGCATCCCGGCACAAAGCCTGAAAACTGTATTGCCATGTTCAAGGCGGTAGAAAAATACGGCAAGTATCCGCTGCAGGACGTGAAGACCGGGAGTTGAGCGTGAGGTTATTACAGTATATCAATGAACACAAAAGACCGCCGGTGATCCCCCTCATGGGATATCCGGGTGCAAGTCTTACCGGCACCACCATAAAGCAGAACGCCTTCAACCATGAAATACATTTCCGGTCATTACAGGCCCTGTATGACACCTTCAGCCCCGACGGGCTTTTCTTCTTCATGGACCTTTCGGTGGAGGCAGGCGCACTGGGGCTGCAGGTGCAGTATCCCCTCATGGAGTCACCCATCGTGGAAAACCACCCGGTCACTTCACGGGAAGAGCTTGAGAAACTTGCAGACATCGACATCCTGGCAGACTGCAGGGTGGTATCAAACCTTGAAACAATGAAGCTCATGAATGAACATCTTCCCTGTCTGAAGGGGGCCTACGTTACCGGCCCTTACACCCTGGCAAGCCTGCTCTGCGGCGCCTCCGAGGCTGCCATGCTCACTATTGACAACCCGGACCTGCTTCATTCTGTGTGCGAGTTTTGTGCCAGGGCCGTGTCACGATACGCGCAGAGCCTGGAGGATGCAGGTGCGGACATGATAATGGTGCTGGAACCCTCAGCGGTGATGCTCTCCCCTCAACAGTTCACAGAATTTTCCGGAACCTATGTGCAGACAATTGATGGTACATTTAACGTGGATGCCATCCTGCATGTCTGCGGGGATACGACCCACCTGGCACAGAATATGGCAGCTACCGGCGTGGCGGGCCTCAGCCTCGATTATACTGTTGATCTTCCTGCTGTTATGGGGGCCATTGGTGATGACCAATTCGTCATGGGTAACCTCGACCCGGTGGGTGTGCTGCGCGACGGTTCTGCCAGAGAAATACGCTCTATGGTTGGAGATCTTCTTTCATCCATGGAGGGAAAGGCAGGCTTTATCCTTTCAAGTGGATGCGATATCCCGCACGATGTCCCGGCTGACAATATCCGGGCCTTCATGGAAGCCGGCAGGCGTGCATAGATTGCAACGTAGTTGCGGAGGAGCACAGCGGCTTATGCTGTGTTAAGCACTGGAAGTGCGTGCTCCATGCTACAAAAAATTGTATACTCGATAGTTCATTGGATAACTGTGTGGCAATGGTGTAGTGTGGGTATATTCAGCTGCTGCTTAGATTCCTGAGCTTACGTTGGATAATAGCCTCTTCGTGCTGTAGCCACGTTAACCCTCTGTAGTTTATGTATAACCTTCTGAACCGCAGGCTTCTCATTTTTAAGCATACCCATCGCATTTTAAAGGTATTTTTATAAATAGTACCCAATCGTTTGTAGTCCCGGGCATTTGAAAAACTGAATTGGGGTTTTTCAAATTTCTGTTTTGCTCGATGAAATTTCAAGCTAAAGCCCTGTTCGGGTTTTGCCCAAAGACAGAGGATGACTAAAAAAAGGTAATTTCCGAAAGACAGGTATAATCGTATTTAGAGCCATTATAGGCCGAAACAATTTCCAACTTGAGAACTGTTTTCCATTCTTTGTTTATAATATTTTGCCATTCTTTTGGAAAATTTATTTTTTGCGGCGTCGATATGTCTTTAAGATGGCGCGTTAAATAGAAAGATTCTTTTTTGATGTTCATTGGAGTATGCAATTCGGTATTTTCACTTTTTTTTGGGGGTGATAGGCTGTATAAAGTAAGATTGATTTGTTGAACGCGGTTGTGTTCTTTAAATGAATTTTTGGATTTAGCGTAGCCGTCTACTATAAAAATCCCTTGCGTTTTGGACTGGATATCTAAATAAACAGATTCTCCGATTCCTGGCCCATTGACTCCTTCCGTCCAGCAGGTTGTATTGTCGCCGTCAAAAAGGTTTTGCGGGCCATATTCCCCAAATTCAGAACCTTGAGGTTTGTTTAATTCTGAGGTTGAATAAAATACGCGGTTCATCGCATCGGTGAAGGGTATTGTTTGCGCTGGGTTTAGTAGTAAATGATATAAATTTGAAAATTTTGGAAAAATGTTTATCAAAATAAACAGGGCAGGTATGACAATTAAAGCGGTAAGCTCTTTTTTTCGGGTGATGTCCCCGGCTAAAATTATTTTTAGCCGGTTATTGTAGACTATTCCCGTCAACATAGCGGTTATAATTCCGCCTGCGGGCACAAGAAGGATAAGCGCGAGCATTAAGGACATTCCTTCAAACCAATGGAATTTGGAAGAAAGAATTACGATTGCGAATAGTGTGATCAGGCAGCCAATAAAGAAGCCTCCCAATATTCCGAGCAGGAGAGTCATGGTTTTAACGGTTTCATTCTTTTCCATTTGCAGTTATCCTTTCAACAGGTGTTTTTTGATAGATAAAAACAGCAGCTTTTGACTTCGCACCCGAAAATTCATTGGGGAAATTTCTTTAATAAAACCGGAGGCAATAAGTTGTTCAATGGGGATTCTTAGTTTTAGTAAATTTCTCTGACTAAAGACTAAATCGAAAAACAAGAAGCGTCTTTTTAAAAGTGCATTGTTAAAATTATTTAATTCCTGAAGCACGCAGTATCCTGCTAAGCATTATTTACCTCCGGGTTATATTTTTATTTTTGATTCAGATTTTTAATGAGTTCATTAACTGCATTATCTGCTATCTTGATAGCATAACCCTGCACAGGATTTGTGTACGTAAAAATGTTTTTATCTGAGTCAACAACATTTATCTTCCACATTATTACTCCGCTTTCGATGTTTACTGCGCGGACATTAAATCCTACTGTTGTATGTTCCAGTTTGCCCGTTGGACTTTTATCCGCAACAGCTCCCTGAACATACGCTGTCACCTGGCCTATAACTATAACATCGGCATTGAGCATTTTCCCGATTTTCACCCCGTCCTTCAGCGTGAGCCCTGAGGCTTGAATCTCAAGTTCATCCATTATTTTAAAAATCTTTTCCCGTTCGATAATCTGCCATCCCGTTTTAAGAAGGGAAGACTCCAGAGCATCACGAATAACTCCAGATGCTCTGGGAAAATACTTTCGATATCTTTCGCTGTTGTTATCCTCAAGAGGAAGTACAATAACAGTTTCAACTTTATAGCTGTTTAACTGGGGATTTACATACACACTTTTATTGACGGATGAACAGCCAATGGCGTATAAAAAAAACAATATCAGAAGACGCTTCATGCCAATGCTGCATCAGTAAATTTTTCTGAGTAAAGACCAAATGGAAAAACAAGAAGCGTAACCAAAGAAAGAAGATATTTCATAAAGGCTCCTTTATGTGACAAAACACGATATATCAAAACCGCAGAATAGACCTTACTTTAAATGAAAGCCTCTTCTAACAGTGTGTTGTTAAAATTTCGCGCGAAAAACTTCACCACATTTTAAGTGCAGAAATACCCTGCCAGACAAGAATATACTTTCACTATGATAACCCATCGTCAAGCTCTTATTTATGTGCCCGTACTTTTTTTATAAAGGCCCACATTTATTCGTATAAAATTGTAAGGAGATAATACTTTCCGGGAGGATATGTGGATCGAAAACCCTTGTTATTGTCATGCGCCCTTCGCGTCTTAGCGGTGAATCCTTAAAAATTCATCTATTCAATTAATTTCCTGCTGTTGACATGGCAGAGAAAATGAGTTGTAATGGTAGTAAGTCATAACCGGGATCTACTGGGGGTGTGTGATGCAAAGTTATTTCGCGGTACTTGATATCGGTAACACGAATAAAAAAATATCCATATACAATGAAAAGTTTGAAAGAGAAGAAAGCCTGGTCAGGGAGTTCCCGGAGCAGACCGTGGATGGACTGCAGTATGAACCGGTAGAAGAACCCTGGCTGTGGTTTGTTGAGTCAATGAAGGAATTATCATCAAGGTACCCTGTCTCTGCGGTGACGGTGTCAGCCCACGGGGGCACCTTCGTGTGCGTTGATGAGAATGGTGAAGTTACGGTGCCGGTACTGGCCTACGCCAACGATCCCGGTGAAGAGTTTCATGATGCTTTTTACGAAATGTACGGGGGGCCGGTGAAACTGCACCGTGAGGCTGCAACACCGGATATGCCCGGCCTTGGGTGTATAGCCAAGGCAATCGAATATTACAGGCAGAACTTTCCCGATGAATTCGAAAAGACGGCAAGCATTATTCCCCTGGCAGGATATTACGCCATGCGCCTCACCGGGAATACCGTGGCTGATACAACATCCCTTGGAGCCCATACGGGACTCTGGGATTTTAACACGGGGCAGTATTCCTACCTGGTAGACCGGATGAATATCAGGCACCTGCTGCCTTCCCGTGTGTCAAACCCGTGGGATGTGGCGGGAACGGTCATGCCGGAAGTGAGTAAAAAAACCGGGCTGAACGAAGACGTGAAGGTTGTGGCGGGCATACATGATTCAAGCGCCTCGCTGCTCCCCTATCTTCTGAAAGAAGAGTCAGGGTTTTTACTGCTTTCATCGGGAACAATCATGGTGGCCATGAGGCCTGAAGACAAAGTGCTGATAGAGGACAGCATGCTTGGAAAGTCGGTATATTATAATCATGGTGCCCTTGGAAAACCGGTAAAAACAGTGATCTTCCTGGCTGGACTGGAGTTCGAGGCAAATATGGGACAACTGACAAGTGAAGATAAAGAATATCCATCTTATAATGAAGAGATCACCCGGGAAATAGTCAGCGGTCTTGAGGATTTCATATTGCCCTCACTGGTGCCTTTCGGCATATTCCCGGAATCCATGGCACGGGTTGTACAGGGGGGACGTACCATAACATTCGGCGAGATTGCAACCGGCACCCGTCCTCCACTGTTTTCAGATTTTAACAGGGCCTATCATGCCCTGTGTCTTTCCGTGGCCATACAGACACTGGTGGCATTGCAGCAGGCGGGAATGCGGCCGGGAGATACGGTGTACTTCGAAGGGGGATTCACCCGTAACCAGGTTTTCTCCCGGATTATGGCCTCACTGCTTGGTGAACAGAAAATGGTTACCTCAAGCCTTGAAGAGGCTACTTCATTCGGAGGGGCCCTGTTAGCAGCTGCTGCCCACGAGGGAATGCATCCAGTTGATCTTTCAGAAAAATTCAATATTGAATACACACCTGTACATGGAGAAAAGATACCGGGTATTGACGGGTACGTGGAGAAATTTATGAGTATGGTTAATGGCAACCCGGTGATGTAATCCCACCGTGTATTGGAAATATATAGATGCATATGCAGAAAAAGTCATTGAAAAGATATCATGGATGATAAAAATGGGGATAGTTTAATTAGATCAAGATGAACAGGCGTCTGAATGCAGGAACATACTGGAAAAAAACCTTATGCCATCATACTTGCCGGATACGATAAACCTGACCGGCGTACGATGATCAAGCGTAAGCGTGAGATCATCGAATCCTACGAGGGTGACGAAATATTTATTGGTAAGAACAAGTTTCTGCAGGATATCGCCGGCAAACCGGTCATTCAGTACCTGCTGGACGCGGTATACAACGCGCGAAAGAACGGCGAGCCTCTATACGAGAAAATATTCGTGTATAACGATGTACAGAATTTTACCGACACCATTGATACCAGCCTGTATCACAACCTTGAAGTGCGGCAGATGAAATCTTCGGTTGGTGGGCATCTGCGTGATTTCTACTTTAACCATGTTGAATATGGACGCAGGGTGGACGCCTTCTTTGGGGATACACCGAGAATTACCACTGAAGATGTTGAATTTATCAACGCTGAATATGATGAAATACTGGGAAAGAAGAAAGATTTCCGGGGTAATACTGCCTACATAGTGTATGCCCTTGTTGAGTATAAGGACATGAAAGAAGATAACTGGCTTACCCAGCGTATCAAGGTGATCAAGCGGGGTAAAAACAGGGGTAAACTGAAAACCTTCGTGGGATTTAACGGGTTCCAGGCCCGGGTGGGTAACTCTTCGGCCATCATAAAGCATTCCAGCCTTGACAAGATCGTTGAACACGAGTCCATCAACTTCTTTTACAACCTGCGCAAGGCCCTGGCCCCGAGTAATTTTTCCAAGATTATATACCATTTGTGGAAGACGAAAAATACCGAGGTTGTTCAGCAGGTAAAGAACAAGTGCCTTGATGAAGAACTCTTTTACCGGACTTCCGTTGAGATAATTGAACGTGTTGACAAGATCGATCTCTCTGATTTCGGCGGATACATATACCATATAAAGAAAAACGCCGCCCGCTGGGAAAACGATATAGACGGTCCCAAAGACCTGGAGATATTTCGCCAGCACATGGAAGAATAGCCACCTTTCCTGTGATTCGCTTGACTTTTCCTTTTCACTGGTATACAAACAGTCTCTCCTCGTGTTATGCACGCGGGATGGAATCCCCGGAGGTGTGCCATAATGAAAATACTGAAATACCTGCTGGCGGGGTTTGTTGCCCTGCTTATGCTTCTGCTTCTTGCCGTATGGATATATGATTATTCACGGTTGCCTGATCTTGAGGGTGAATACGTGGTGAAAGGGCTGAAGGGTGAGGCCCGCATTGTGCGCGACCAGTGGGGAGTGCCCCACGTCAGCGCCGGGCACGGTGAGGATGCTTATTTCGCCTACGGCTACGCCATTGCCCAGGACCGACTCTTCCAGATGGAGATGCAGCGACGGCTGGCAAAAGGAGAACTTGCCGAGGTGCTCGGGCCGAAGCTTGTGAAGGTTGACAGGATGTTTCGCACCCTCATGATACGCAAAAGGGCCGTGGAGTACCTTTCACGTCCTGCAAAAATTGACCGGGACGCATTGAAACTCACCGACGCCTTCATGGCGGGGATAAACCATTTTATTGAGACGGGGCCCCTGCCGGTTGAGTTTGCCATACTGGGATTTGAACCGGGTGAATTCACCAGGCTTGATGCCGCCGTTACCCTGGGCTACATGGCTTACAATTTTGTCTGGGGGCTTGAAGCGGACGCGGTGTACGGCATGGTAAAAGAAGCCCTGCCCGAGGGGGATGTATCGCTGCTGTTTCCCGGGTATTCGAGGGAAAAAGAACCGGTCAGCATTATGGAAACACCGGTTGGGTATTTGGAAAAGAATGCGGCTCTGACCCCCTTCCTTCCCGAAGCTGCAGTCAAAACCGCAGCCCTGCTTAATTATGAAAAAACCGGTACTTGCAATGAGTTGGGACGCCTGCTGGCAGTCCTGCGAGCCGGGTCCATGTACGCCCCTATCCCGGACGGCAGCAATTCATGGGTGATGGGACCATCCCGCTCCGTCACGGGCGGCGCCATACTGGCCAACGATCCCCATGTGAGCCTGTCCAATCCCGGCATCTGGTACGAGGCACATGTGAAATACGGTGACGTTGAGAACTACGGGTACTTCATCGGCGCCATACCATTTCCCATGCTGGCACATAACAGCAGGCGGGGCTGGACAGTGACCATGTTCGAGAACGACGATTGTGATCTTTACTACGAGACCTTTCATCCTGAGAAGAAAAACCTGGTAAAGTACAGGGGAAGGTGGGTGAAGGTTGAGCGTTTTACCGAAACCATCAGGGTGAAGGGTGAGGCCGACCAGGAGGTGACAGTAACGGTCACCCCCCACGGCCCGGTAATGACGGATTTCATCGATGGGTACGAGGGAAAGCCGGTGTCCATGCAGTGGGTGCATCTTAAGGTGGACAACCCCATGCTTGATGCCGCCTACAAGATGTCGGTTGCCGATACCATCGATGATTTCCAGAAGGCGGCGGGACTCATCGCCGACCCGGGATTTAACATCTCATACGCCGACGCCAGGGGGAATATTGCCTGGTGGGCGGTTGGGCGGCTGCCGGTTTACCCTGCCCATGTGAATACCATGACCATACTTGACGGTGCGTCAGGCAGGGATGAAGTATTGAGGTATCTCCCCTTCAGCAGCAATCCACGGCTGAAGAACCCGCCGGGTGGTATCATCGTGACCTCCAACAATCTCACCACGAAAAAACCCGTGGGTCCCATCAGGCAGCTTCCCGGTTACTGGTGCCCGGTTGACAGGGCGGCCCGAATCATTGAGCTTTTACGTACGAAGAAGAAATGGTCTATTGAAGAACTTAAAAAAGTGCAGACGGACGTGAAATCCTGGTCGGCACCCATGGTTATCGGTCAGCTAACGGCAGTGGTGAAAAAAGACGACCTGGAGGGTGCCCTCGAGAAACAGGCATATGACATACTGGCTGGCTGGGACAGCATGAACACAATCAACAGTACCGGTGCCACGGTGTTTCACTACTTCACCTATCACCTGACGGTGAAAGCCCTGCAGGATGAGCTTGGTGAGAAGCTGTGCAATCTCTACATGGGGCTGCATGATCACTGGAACTTTTTCAGATTTTTCATTGGTGATGAAAAATCTCCCTTCTGGGATGATGTGACTACCGATAAGGCCGAGAGCCGCAAAGATGTAATGATCGCGGCGTTCAAGGGGGCGGTATTGGAGTTACAGGATAAGCTGGGCTCTGACCCCCGTGACTGGGAGTGGGGCAGGGTGCATACCATCGAGTATGCGCATCCCCTGGGCTCGGTAAAGCCGCTGAACCTGGTGTTCAACATCGGCCCTTTCCCGGCGCCGGGAGCTTTCAGAACGGTGAGCAGGTTTAAGCCAAAATTTGAAAAACATGATTACCTGGTAAAATCCATCCCATCCAACAGGAGGCTGGTCGATTTCTCCAATGTAGAGGGGGGACAGCTCATTCAGCCGTCGGGGAATTCCGGTAATCACCGAAGTCCCAACTACGATGACCAGGTGGATATGTACCTTGCGGGGGAATACCGTACTATCAACTTCACCCCGAAACAGGTTCAGCAGAACGCAAAGAAGGTGATAGTGTTCAGGCCCTGGCGGTAAAAACGGCGGGGGGCTACCCCCGGTACTCCTCAATACGCTTCATGAAGTTTTTTACCATCTTCAGCTGGCGCTCGGACAGTCCCGACATGCCGCTTGCCCCCTGTGAATGCTGCTGGGATATCTCGTTGATGTAGGATACACTTTTCAGTATTTCCGAGAGGGCGTTTTTTTGCTCGTCCGCTGCCGATAAAATTTCCTGCGAGTGCTGTTTTAACCTGTCGGCGTTGCTGTTCACGGTTACGTTGGTCTCCTTCTGCTTTTCGCGGTAATCGGATATAACATCGATAATATTTCGAACACGCTCAAGGGAGTCCATAATAATGCTGATGGATTCCACCACCTGTCCGGCAACGCTCATGCCGGTCTTGATCTCGCTGTCGTTGGTCTTGATCAGTGCGTTGATGTCCTTAATGCTGGTGGCGGTACGGTCGGCGAGCTTGGATATCTCGTCGGCAACTACGGCAAAACCACGGCCTGAATCTCCCGCCCTGGCAGCCTCGATGGCGGCGTTAAGGGAAAGCAGGTTGATCTGGTCAGAAATGTCGTTGATAATACCGATGATGCCGGTCATCTGCTCTGAACTTTGACGGATATTGCCCATGTTCTTTTCCATTTCCCGCAGCGACCGTTCACCCGAGCCCGCCTTGTCGGTAATATCGTCCATGGCTGATTGTGAATCGTTTATGGTGGCATCAAGCCCCCCGATGATATCTGACAGTTCATTCAGCACGGCGGTCATCTCTTCCAGGCCCTGGTCCTGGTTGCGGGCAAACCCTGCAACGTTTTCAATCCCGGCGGAGATCTCCTCAATGGTGGCAGTTACCTCTTCTACTGATGATGCCTGCTCCTGTGCCCTGTCGGCAAAGTCCCGTGACATCTCTGACATCTCGTTCATTCCGCTGACAAGGTTCTGGGTGCCGTCATCCAGCATCTCCTGGATGAACTCCACGCTCTTGAGGTTTCGTGTGCTTTCCTGGTTGGCGAGATCAATGGAGCGGTTGAAAATACGGGTAACCGCCATGGCGATGATATAGAAAAAGATAATGGAGAAGTTGATATTGTTGAAGGCTATCATCACCTGCTTGTCCAGCGGGTACTGCACTATTTTTGTCATGATGATAAGCAGTATTATGTTGGTTATGATAAACGACAAAGATACTATGGTAAGGGTTCTTTTCCTTGTGAAAATAACACACATGATGAGCAGGGGGTACACGAAATAGATATAACTGCTGTAGGCAAATTCCGGGTTCATAAAGGGTTCCCGCAGCAGTCCGCCAATTACTGCAGTTGAGGCGAAACCGATAAGGGTGTTGGCAGCACCGAAATATTTCCCATTCTTTAAAAGGGTGAGACTAATCACAAAGCCTGCTATAAGGAAGGGAGTGATATACAGTGTTTTAAGAAAATCTTCCCAGCCCACAAAAGCCATGCTCAGTTGTAATAACAGTACAAGGACTACGAAAACCAGGTCAAATGCCATGAGCAGGCGACTCCTGGATTCCATGAGATAGCCGGTACCGCTGTAAGAAGCCAGAAAAAACTGTCGTATTCGTTCCATGTTAAGTCCACCATGTATATAAGTATATCTTTTCTACTCAGGAATAAGATATGTAAAGGTATACAATGGCGGAAGTAACGTCAATCCGGTTTTTATGCCGGTTGTTCCCGTTTTGATCCGGCCGTATTTACTTTGCCCTCTTTTGCGAGTTCAGTTTTCAGTTCTTTCTTGAGAATTTTGCCAAGGATATTCTTTGGCAGGGCCTCTCGTACATCAACGTATTTTGGTACCTTGTAGGAGGCCATGTTTTCACTGCACCATGCCCTGAATTCCTCGGAATTGATGGTTGCCCCGGGAACCGGTACCAGGCATGCCATGACTTCCTCGCCGTACATTTCATCCGGGATGCCCACAACCGCCACTTCCTGCACTGCCGGATGAGAGAAGATGATCTCTTCAACTTCTTTCGGGTAAATGTTTTCACCACCCCGTATGATCATCTCTTTCTTCCTGTCCACGATGAAGAAGTACCCATCTTTATCCTGGTAGGCCATGTCACCTGTGTGCAGCCATCCACCTCGCAGGGTTTTCGCGGTTTCTTCCGGTTGGTTGAAGTACCCCTTCATCACGTTCCCCCCCTGTATAACGATCTCGCCAACTTCACCCTGCGCAACCTCGTTATCATCATCGTCGAAGAGTTTCACACTGCTTTCGGCGAAAGGAACGCCTATTGAGCCGATCTTCCTTACCCCGTCTATGGGATTGGCAGTGGCACCGGCCGTACCCTCGGTGAGACCGTACCCTTCAATAATTGTCATGTTGAACTGGTTCTCGAATTTTTGTATGGTGTCAACCGGCATGGGTGCCGCACCGCATACTCCGTACCTGAGGGATGAAAGGTCCAGCTTTTCATCAAAGGGGGTTGCCAGGAGTATCTGGTAAATGGTGGGAACACCGCTGAAAATGGTTACCCCGTATTTCGATACGCATTCCCAAAAATCCGTGGCGGAAAAGTTTTTGCGAAGAATAATCTGTGCCCCGGCAAAAATGGGGGCTATGCCGGTGATAACCAGGCCATTCACGTGGAAAAGGGGCAGAAAGCACAATACCACGTCATTCTTGCTAATGGAAGCCAGCTTGCCTGCCTGCCAGGAGTTGGTGAGAATATTCCCGTGAGTGAGAAGTACCCCCTTGGGGTTGCCGGTTGTTCCAGAAGTGTACACGATGGTTGACACGTCATCAAGGCCAATTTCGGGCAGGGGTTCTGATCCCCTCTTTTCAATAAGACTCTGGTATGAAATATACCGGTCATCGGCCCCGTCCCGTTCTATTATGTGCTGTAATGCTGAAGCATCCGGGCCCAGTTTATCGATCCTGTCCCGGTAGGCGGCGTCAAAGACCAGGGCCACCGCGGCAGAATCATTTAGCAGGTACCTGATCTCCCTGTCCTGCCACCAGCAGTTTATGGGTCCGGCTATTGCGCCGGCACGTATTATGCCGAAATAGGTGAACAGGAATTCCGGTGAATTATCCATCATCAGGCATACCCTGTCACCTTTTTGTACACCCAGGTCAATCAGCATTGATGCTGCCCGGGAGCTCCTGTCTTCAAGTTCGCTATAGGAAATATCCCAGTCATCAAACCGGATGATTGTTTTATCCTGGAAGCTGCCGGCCTGTTTTTCCAGCATGTGGCCAATATTCTTAAAAGGTAATTTCATAAAATCACTCTCCCTGCTAGAAGTACACGGCATTCAGACTGGTAGGAGTTGTCACGCAGGGGAGTGCTGAATGTGGGCCTGGCGGACATGACAGCAAGCTGTGTGCCTGTTAATTGCCGTGCTGGTATAGTAATACCAGATAAATGGTTGGTTGTTCAACCAGTATGGTAAACTTATAATATTGTTATATGTATGTCAACATTAATTCGAGTATTTACTGGTTTCATGCCGGATTCCAAAATTTAAAAAAATATGCTGTGAATATATCCCTTACGCGTGGTAATATATGGAGACCATGGAATTCTCGGAATCACTACATACAATAGTTACAAAACGCTATTCATGCCGAACCTACCGTGAGGAGAAACTTTCAGATGATGACAGGCTTGAACTTGAAGCCTGTATCGATGATGTGCCCGCCACTCCTTTCGGAAGTAATGTTCGCCTTCAGCTAAAGGCCGCCTCACCTGATGACGAAAAGTCATTAAAGAACCTCGGCACATACGGTGTAATTCGAAATCCAGCCGGGTTTATCATTGGTGTCGTGGGGAAAGGTGAGAAGAACCTTGAGGATTTCGGGTTCATCATGGAACATGTTATACTGTTTGCCACCGACATGGATATTGGTACCTGCTGGCTGGGTGGAACTTTCAGCCGTTCGGCCTTTGCCGGTGCCATAGGGCTGGGTCACGACGAACTGCTGCCGGCAGTGGTGTCGGTTGGATACCCGGCGAAGAAAAAGAGCATGATGGACGCAATGATACGCTTCTCAGCGGGATCTAATCGGCGAAAACCCTGGGAAGAACTGTTTTTCGATGGGAGTTTTCATGGCCGGCTTGACCAGGCGGGTGCGGGGCTGTACGCTGACGCACTTGAGATGGTGAGGCGTGCTCCTTCTGCTTCCAACAAACAGCCATGGCGGGTTGTCAGGGGCAGTGATGACAGTTTCCATTTCTACCTGGACAGGACACATGGGTATTCAGGCAGCAGCAAGAAACTTTTCGGGCTTCTTGACCTGCAGCGTGTGGACATGGGGATAGTTATGTGCCATTTTCAGCGTGCCGCCGACGAGATGGATCTCAACGGCAGCTGGATTACTGACAGTGAAGCCCCCCTGCCCGGGGAAAACCGGGAATATGTGATAAGCTGGAAAAGTACCTGAAAGATATGTAAATTAATGAAACACAGGGTATTTTGTGATATTACATTAGTAATGAATAATATCAATAATTTACTTATTTATTCTTGTATACTTTGCGTATTCGTATGAAAGTGTCTCCGGATTGTTGGACGGATTTTTGAAATTCGGGAAAAGGGTGGTTGCAATGGCTGAAAGAACATATACAGCAAAAGATGTCTTGATCATAAAGAACAGCTTCACTTATTTGATCGCGTATCTCATTCTGGCGACAATTGCCGAGATATTTCAGATAGTAGCCAACGTGGAATGGAGCGAAGTGATTCCCCCTCTTATGGTCAACATTACATGTGCCGTCATCGCCTATATTATATACTCCCGCAAAAAGCATCATAAACCGGCCAACCTGCTTATCTGGATACTGGGTTTTCTTACTGTTGCAATGCCCATGATCGCCAAGTTCAAGTACGGGTTTGATGTGGGATGGACCTTTGCCCTGCAGTCGTATAATACCTCCATACTGATGATTGTGCTGGTTATCATGCTGCAATTACAGCATAATAGACGGGCATTCATCTTTTACAGCGTTTTCGCGTTAGCTATCTGGTCCTTTTTTGTTGTTTTCGCTATCTCCAAAGGTGGAGATGTATCGTTGTTTGCCATGGAAAACGGTGCACCCGTAACTGACAGGATTGTTCTATTGCGGGAGATCTTTTTTATACTCATGTTCGGCCTTCTCTGCTGGCTCTCATATAGAACGATACCGGTAATCGATAAGTACGATGAACAGACCACCGCGCAGCGTGACAAGATACAGGAACAGGCCCGCGCCCAGCACGAGATGACAAGGCAGATCAAGGAGAAGATGGACGGGCTTGCCGAACAGGTAAACCGGCAGGACAGCCTTACCGGAAGCTTCAACGATAAAATGCAGACACAGGCCAGCACATTCGAGGAGATATCCGCGTCACTGGAAGAGCTCTTAGGATCTGCTGAGAATATATCCACTATCTCCGGCGAGCAGGTGTCAGGTAACGAGATAATGGAAGAAATAATCAACGAGTTTCGAAATATCAAGTCAGAGACACGGGAGAATCTTGAAGCGGCTATAAATGACGTGGACAGTGTGGTTGCCGACACCAGCACGGCCAATGAGCGGATATCTGATATACAGAATACCATCGGTGCAATCCGCGATCAGAGTACCCGCATCGCTGAGACTATATCCATGATCGTGGATATAGCGGATCAGATCAACCTTCTCTCGTTGAATGCCAGCATAGAAGCTGCCCGGGCGGGAGATTACGGCAGGGGGTTCGCGGTGGTAGCCGATGAGATCGGAAAACTGGCAACCCAGACCACCGATAGCGTCAAAGAGATCGAGTCGGTTCTTTCAAAAAGTACACATACTACTGAAGAAGGAGTGGGTGTTATCCGTACAACAGCGGATATGCTGAAAGGACTGATCGACCGTATGGGGCAGAGTTCTGAGAAGATAAAGCTTTTGCAAGACAGCATCATGCTTGAAGAAAAATATATAAAAACCATCATCGACCAGATGATGAATAACGTGGAAATGGCACGCAATATCGGAACCGGCACCGAGGAACAGAAAGAGGCCATCGAGGCTTCAACAAAGGCCATCGAAGAGATGAATTCTGTAGTATCAAAAATGGTAGACGAGATCCAGGATCTCACCAACACTTCCCGTTCTATCGCCGAGGGTGCAGAAGAACTGCTTGAACGTGCAAAACATGCTATCGAAGAGACGTAAAGTATAACAGGGCCCACACAGGCAACATGCACCGGTAATGATGAGCGAGAAGGAATTCCTGTTACCTGCGAGTCTACACCTGCCATCCAGGTAAGAAAACTGTTTAGTATGAAAGGAAGTTATCTCCCCGGGTAAAGTCGACCTGCCACTTGTTTCCCCGGAAATAATGTTGACAGGGATACGTAGATATGTAAAATGTACCAACCGGTCAGTATACAAGGAGCAGCACTATGCAAAACAGAAAAGGACAGGACACCAGGCAGAAGGTGGTACGCCGTGCCATGGAACTGGTGTATACCGGTGGATTCAATGCCACCAGCATGAATGATATCACGTTGGCCACGGGTGTCAAAAAGGGGAATCTTTATTTCCATTTCAACAGCAAGGAAGAACTGGGCCTTGCGGTGATTGAAGAGGCAACACGTCAGTATACCATATACCTGAAAGAACGGGTAAAGGGAGCAACATACCTTGAGAAAGTTTTCAGCATGATGGACGCGGTTATGGATTTCCACCGGCAGCGTGGTTTCGTGGGGGGATGTATTTTCGGTAATACCGCCCTTGAGATGGCAGACCGTGACCCCCGTTTCACCGAGGCGGTAAGGGAAGTCTTTAACCAGTGGGCAGCCTGGATTGAGAGGTTGCTGGACGACGCCCGGAATGCGGGTGAATTGCGTGAAGATATTGATAGCGGCAAGATGGCCCGTTATATCATCTCCTCAATGGAGGGGGGCATCATGATGGTGAAGACCACAAAAAATGAGTCGGATATTCGTGACACTGTAGAATTATTGAAGCAGTTTCTGGAAAGCTATAAAACCACTTCGCAGGGGGACGGGCATGCTGAGCAGGGAACAGGTAATTGAAAAAGCATACGAATGCGGCTTTGGGGACGTGGGCTTTACCACTGCCGAACCTTTTTCTCATCACCATGAACTTCTGGAGGGAAGGCAGGAGGATTACGGGTGGGCGGAGGCCCTTGGCCTTGCCCTGCTTGACGGCTCTGACCCCCAGACCATACTTCCAGGTGCAAAAACAGTGATCGTGGTGCTGGAGGAATATTATCAAAAATCATTTCCGAAGTCACTGGAACCGTATTTCGGCCGCTGTTATCTCGATGATGACCGGGTAACCCGTGACGGGCTGGCCCTGCGCATCAAAAAGTTTCGCTCATTTCTGCGGGACAACGGTATCGACTCGAAGGTGCCCTTCAACCTCCCCCACAGGGTTGCCGCGGCCAGGGCAGGCCTTGGCACCTTCGGCAAAAACTGCCTGCTGTACGCCAACCGTACATCACGGCAGAGCTCCTGGGTGCTGCCGGTTGCCATCGTCATCGATCATGAATTTGAACCGGATCAGCCAACGGTTCGACTGGGCTGCCCCGACTGGTGCCGCAACGCATGTGTATCAGCATGCCCCACCAGGGCACTGCAAGGAAACTGCAAGATCGATCCTCAAAAATGTATCTCATTTCTCACCTATTACGGTAATGGGCTTACTCCCCGTGAACTTCGCGAACCCATGGGATTGTATGTCTATGGCTGCGACCGCTGCCAGGACGTCTGTCCCCGAAACAGGGCCTGGATGTCGCAAGACCTGCCAGTGAACGAAAAGGTGGCGGCAAAGGCGGACGATTTTGACCTGGTGAAGCTTCTGCACATGAACCGTGAATATTTTACCGAAAATATCTGGCCCCACATGTTCTACATGTCACCTGATGACATGTGGAGATGGAAAATGAACGTGGCCCGTGTAATGGGCAACTCACTTGATCAGAAATATGTTTCTGAACTTGTAAAAGCCTTTAAAGAAAATGACGATGATCGGGTGCGTGGAATGATCGCCTGGGCTCTTGGAAGGCTTGGTGGTGCAGAAGCGAAAAAAGCACTGGAAAGCTTCAGGTCTGAAAGTAAAGGTATAGCGCGTGAAGAGATCAAACTGGCCCTTGACGCTTGTCCGGTTTCGGCCTGAATGAAGGTATGCACGGGATCGATTCACTAAGACACAATTGGTATCACGCGGAGTCGCGGAGACGCTGAGGAAGGACACGAACTCTCCGCGTTCTCCGCGTGATACTATTTATCCCGTAAAAAATTTTGTAAGAAAGGGAAAGGCCACGAAGGTTCCTATGGCTGATCCCAGTGAAGAGAAAAAGAACACCAGAAACACGCGGGTTACCCTGTTCGTCCACCATCCCCTGATGTGCATTGTGCTGTCACGAAGTTCTTCGAAATCACGGACACGTGGTTTCACCAGCATGGCCTGTACAATACCGGTAACAATGCCCGCGCCGATGGTTGGGTTGAGACTGGTTATGGGGGCTGCGATAAAACCGGATATGGTTGTCAACGGATGGGCAAAGGACAACAGGCAGCCGATGGCGGTGAGAATACCGTTGATGAGCACCCAGTATAACAGCACTTCGCCGGCAACATCCCGTCCCCCGGTGAAGAATCCCCAGATGAATATGCTGATGATGATAATAGGAATACCCCACTTCAGTATCTTCCCCACCGGGGCCGCGGAGGGAACGTATTCAATCTCCGAAAGGTCGACGGGTTGTGCATTGGATTCAAGAATCTCCAGCATACCGGGTACATGTCCCGCCCCAACCACCGCCACGGTAGTTTCGCCCAGTCCTTCACGTATCTTCTCGGCCAGGTAGGTGTCCCGCTCGTCGATGAGCACACGCTTGGTGACAGGAAGTTCTTCGGCGAACTCTTCCATTATTTTGCTCATCACATCGAATGACTTTAATTCTTCGATGTCCATGTTCTCGATATCAACCGATTCGCTTGCCCCCAGACCGGCGATGAGCTTGAACTTGTCCCGAAACCGGGTAAGACGCCACGCCCGTTTGAGGGTGATGCCTATGTCCCTGTCTGCCAGCACGATCCGTATGTTCCGTTCTTTTGCCAGCTCAATGGCCCGGGTAAATTCTCTTCCAGGCTTGCTTCCCGTCTTCTCTGCGATTTTGCGCTGAAACATGGCCAGTATGAACTGGCCTATGAAGTAGAACATCTGCTTGTTCTTCAGTATCTCAACAATATTGATGTCCAGAAACTTTTCCTTATTGGTCATGCGTTCGAAACGCTTGTCGTCAAGTTCAACACAGAGTGTATCAGGGTTGACCCGGTGGATGGTTTCCTCAACAAGTTCTACCGATTCTTTCGATACATGGGCAGTGCCCACCAGGTAGAGTGTTTTCCCATCGGGATAGTGTATAATGTGAAGGCTTTCTGATTCCTTCTCAATTTTCGGTGCGATAGTAAGCTCCATGATGTCTCCATGAGGTAAAGTATTCCTTTTAGCATCAGACCTGTGAAATGTGCGTATGATACAAAAATACTGCAAGTATTATTTTTTATTCACCTGCTTCGGATGATTCTTCCCCGCCTGTTTTAATAGTAGAATAATCAAGAATGGAATGCTGCTTTACAAATAACATAACATGTATATAATTGTTAAAAGATATGCCAATAAAAGGATTGATTTTTATATGCCTGAATACACTGACAAGAACTCCAGCGATTCTGAAAATAATTACAGAAACCTTATTGAGCAGGCTTCAGAGGGAGTCATCGTACTTGTGGCTGCCACTACGATGTATGTTAACCGGGAAATGGAAATTATATCGGGCTATAGCAGGGATGAACTTATCTCGATGAATATATTCGATATCCTTCACCCCTCTGACCGCCCTTTTGTGGTGGAAAATTATCGCAGGCGGGTAAGCGGTGAAAACTTTACCCGGTCGTATAACTGCAGGGCCATCAGAAAGGACGGGGCTACGGTGTGGGTTCGGATGCGGGTTAATCCCGTTACATGGGAGGGTGAGGAAGCCGTGCTGATCTTCATGGAAGACGTCACCAGCAGAATGGAAACCAGTGAAGAAATCGACGAGTTAATGACACGGCTCAACCTGGCGGTTGAAGGGGCACAGGACGGGCTCTGGGATGTAAAACTCGATCCCGATGATCCCATGAATTTTGATAATGACATGTGGTTTTCGTCACAGTTCAAGCGGCTTCTCGGGTACAACGAGAATGATTACGATCTCTTCCCCCACAGGCTTGGCACATGGGTTGACCTGTTGCATCCGGATGAAAGGGATAATGTGATTGAGGTGGTGCGCGACTTCCTGCTTAACCGGGGAATGTATGATGTGCAATACCGGATGCGAACAAAGAACGGTGAGTACCGCTGGTTTCACGCGGTTGGAAGGGGTATCTGGGACAGGGAAGGAAGGCCGCTGCGTGCCTCGGGGTCTATACGTGATGTAACCGAACGTAAAATTGCAGAGCAGCATCTGATAGAAAGCGAAGAGCGGTTTCGGGCACTGCACGAGGCGTCCTTCGGTGGTATCGGTATTCACGAGAAAGGTATCATCATTGAATGCAACAGCGGACTTTGTGAAGTGACAGGTTTTTCATACGATGAACTTATCGGCATGAACGGACTGCTGCTTATAGCCCCTGAATATCGTGACCAGGTGATGGAGAAGATTGTTGGTGGTTATGATAAACCATATTCTGTATTCGGCCAGAGAAAAGACGGTTCAACCTATCCGCTGGAGATTCAGGGAAAAAATGCCCATTATTTTGGAAGAAATGTCCGGGTAACCGAGTTCAGGGATATTACCGAACGCTACAGGATGGAAGATGAACTTCGCAAGATGCAGAGACTGGAATCCATGGGGGTGCTCGCCGGTGGTATAGCCCATGATTTTAATAATATTCTTACCGCTATAATGGGCAATATCTCACTTGCCCGGCTGAAAAAACCAGGTGACCCGGAATATGACGAGCTCCTGAGAGAGGCTGAAGATGCCGCCTACAGGGCCAGGGGGCTTACGGCACAGTTCCTCACTTTCTCCAGGGGAGGCTCCCCTGTACAGGCTGAAGCATCTATTAAGGAGATTATCACCAATTCTGCAAGTTTTATTCTCATGGGGTCAAATATCAACTGTGTATATAACTTTCACCATAACCTGAAGCAGGCGAAAGTGGACCGCGAACAGGTGAGCCAGCTCATTCAGAATCTCATATTAAACGCGAAAGAAGCGATGCCTGACGGGGGTGAAATCAATATCAGCGCCAGCACCCAACAGGTTGACCAGAACAGCCCCCTTCCTCTTCCGCCGGGGGAATATATATCAATACGTATACAGGATACCGGTAGTGGCATCAGTGAAGAGCATATCGATAGTATTTTTGATCCCTATTTTACTACAAGGGAAGAAGGGCATGGACTGGGGCTTTCGGTAGTATACTCGGTGATAAAGCGTCATGGTGGATATATCAAGGTAGACTCTGAGCGGGGTAAAGGCTCGGTGTTCACCTTCTACCTGCCCGCGGCTGCTGCGATTGACAACGGTACTCCTGCCATGCGTGATAAAGCTGTAGAAGGTACTGGAAAAGTATTACTGATGGATGATGATGTGGCACTCAGGCGCGTAGCCAGCCGAATGCTTGAGTCACTGGGGTACAGCGTTATCATCGCAGCCGATGGGGATGAGGCTATTGCGAAGTTTACCCGCGCCATGGGGGAAAAAGAACCATTCGCCCTGGTCATACTTGATCTCACCATTCCCGGAGGGAAAGGTGGCAGGGAAACAGTTCAGGAAATACGAAAACTTGATCCCCGCGTGAAAGCCATTGTCTCAAGCGGTTACTCCGATGTGGCGGTTATGGCTGATTACAGGGACTATGGTTTTGACGGGGTCATGGCCAAGCCCTATCGCATTGAAGAAATGAGCCGGGTTCTGCATGATATACTGGGTGGGAACACCCGCCACCACTGACCCGGGTCGGAATAAACCTCGGCACAAAAGATAAATCCTGAAGAGAATATGCGGGAAATCTGTTGACATGAATACCATTTATGGTAATTTGTGTTAGTAATACTGAATAATAATAATAGTTTTACTATATATTATTGTTATCGGACAGGGGGAAGGAATGGCTAATACAGAACAGGGTGCCGCCCTTGAAATGACTGAAAACATGGAATCGTACGTGCACATGGAACCCGGTACAAAGGTAGAGGGATGCGCGTTCAATTATACCGTGATTGAAGAAGGATATCTTGACTGCAAAGGCAGGGAAATACTCTATTACCTTGGCGAGGTTAAGGTGGGTAGTCACCTGACAGGTGAAGGACGTTTCCGTTTCGTGGGAGTACCCGGTTACGTGATGGACTACCAGTATACATGTGATTCATGCGGTCGCCCCGTTAGCATGATTGAACCGGTAATTTCTCCTGAAGAACAGGAATCTATTACACAGCTGCTTTCTGCCCAATTCCCCGGGAAACAGGTTCGGTATTGATCATTACAATACTGCGTAGGCTATCCACCCGGCGATAACCGGGAAAATTGCAAACAACAGCATGCGCACCAGGGTAAACCTTGTTCCCATTATGGCAAGTTCAAAGGGAAGCTTGCCCAGCCCCATCATTGCCCAGCCCGTGACAAACGCTACTACCGTACCTATTCCTGCACCGGCATCGTGCACTGCAGATATTATGGGAAACGAGATGTAAGGCCCGCCGGGTATGGATGTACCTGCAAGTGTACCGATAACAATACCCCTGAGACCTGCCTCGGAACCCAGCCACTGCTTTATGAGTTCAGCCGGGATAGCTGCCTGCAGCATTCCCGATAGTATAAATGCGAAAAGAAGCAGGGGGATCACCCCTTTCATCATGGCTAAACCTGATCGTAGTGCCTTCTTCGAAGATCCGTCTTTACGTTTCATGGCTACTGCAAGCAGTATCAGTGCAAAAAGTGACAGGACAACCATAGCTTCAATCATTACGCGCACCTCCCGCAAGTTCTTTCACCTGGTTTCGGATCTTCTCCTCGGTACCCGCAAGCAGCAGGTTGGCAAGAATACCCACTATGATTGGGAATACAAGAGTCACCAGGAACCGGGTGACCGTCACATGTGCACCCAGCAATGCGAATTCCATTGGCAGACGGGTGAAGCTCCATACATTCTTTGCGGCTATGAATGCCATCACGGTGCCGATCTCCGCCCCGCTGATAAAGAAGGATGCCGCAATGGGGTAGGAAACGTAGGGACCTCCCGGTACCATGGCACCGGCAAGGGCACCAAGAAATACTCCCTTGATCCCGGCTTCCTTCCCCAGCCATTTCTTAATAAATTCATGTGATACCATCACCTGTATGAGGCCGGCCACCAGGAATGCGATCAGCAGGAGGGGGGTCACTTTAAGCAGCATTAATCCTCCACCCTGCAGCCCATCCAGTACAAGGCTGGTGCCTCCCCGGTAATAGGCAAGCAGGGCAAGCAGCCCCGCCGCCACTGCCATTCCCGTGGTTATCTTTTTCATGATGTATTCCTTGTACAATCAACTTCTGTTTCCTGTATACTATCACATATACAGGGTGAAGTCATGATAAAATATAATGACAGGGGGTGTGATTCTTTAGTTGACTTTTCAGAGGTCAGAACCCTATTATCATCTTGAAAATGATCCTGATAATTCATTATGGTGTCAACATGAGTTCAGCAGTACACAAAACCTTCAGGCAACTTGCCATAGCAGCCGTCATTATTTGTATTACAGGCATGATCCTCCTGTACCTGGGGCACGAGACGAATAATATCAGCTGTGAGGCGGAACCCGGTATTGTTCTGCAGACAGCACAATGCGAAACCCCCGCTGGTAAAAACAGCAGCAGGGTGCAGCCTGATGATGTGGAACATCTGCGATACGTGATGAACCGTCACCGTGTTCGTTTTAAACCGTGTTTACAGTTGATCACGAATTCACATTCAGATTACATGGTGTTTCCAAGATGGAGCAGGGCAACCTGCACCTGACCTGCCACGATTTATTTTATAGCCAGCACATATCACAAAATAAATCGAGGTACAACAATGAGTGTAACCGGAGTAATTATATATAGCTTAACCTTCCTGACGTACATGTTATATTTTGGTGGATACGAGGCTAAACTCCACCTGTCCCATTCCGTGGCTCTGGGCGTTACCGTGTTTATGACGCTGATGTTGCTCGGGGATATTATTATCGAAAGGATGATTTCCCGAAAGAATTCCGGGTAAAGAGGTAACGAACCAGGTGGATAAGATTTTTTCATTTTTTTCTTGCCATACATGATTGCCGGGATATCACGTATAGTATGATATACATTATTGGCGTAGATCATCTGGTGCAATATAAGAATAATATCGTTCCGGTTGAAGTGCAGAGCCGGTTTCGGGATTTCCTCGGCGAGACAGTTAAGAAATACGGCATTCGGGTGCTTGCCGAGGAGTTTCACCGGGAGTACCTTCGGGACGTATTTTTCTCAAGCGAGGCCGTAGTTGAAAGTGTGGCAGTCAGCCTGGGTGTTGAACACCGGTTCTGTGATCCCGGATCGTCAGAGCGTGAACGGCTGGGCATCCCTTATTACTCAGAGATACGTGACCGTGTGCTGGAAAGCAAAGGGCTTGAGCGTACCGACCTGGTGCACGATCCCTCGGTGGGAAGAAGCGTGGAAGACGAATGCCGGGGCATCGCCCGTTCATACTGGAAACGGCGTGAAGAGTTCTGGCTGGAGAAGCTGTCGGACGTGATCGGCAGTCCCATACTTTTTGTGTGCGGCCATGAACACGTGAAAGGATTTGAAAAAATACTGGAAGGACGGGGAATCCGTTCCCTGGTGGTGGATCCTTTCTGGAACAGTGAGCAGTTTACCGATTACCAGTCCATGGGAATTTAACCCGGCACCAATTACAGGGGATATCATGATGGAAAAATACTTCGCGCGTTTCAGTGAGATGAAAGGGATATCCCCGATAAACGGGGTGGACATCAAGTCGGTGCATCTTGACAACCTGATGATGACCTGGATGGAGTTCACAGCAGGATCTGAGCTTCCTGAGCACAGCCATCCGCATGAACAGATAACCATTGTGATTGAAGGAATAATTGAGCTTACCGTTGCAGGTACAAGCCGGGTGCTCGAGAAGGGCGGGGTAGCCGTTGTTCCATCGGGTGTTATGCACAGCGCCCGGATCATTGAGGGCCCGGCAGTGGCCATTGACGGATGGAACCCCGTGCGTGAAGATTACATAATGCCCGGTAAAGGCGCATCATAGTGATTGATCGATGGGACGATCACGAATATGAAGACTTCGAGGATGACCTTAAGCCCCTGCATCCGCCGGGGCCCCTGTCGAAGTTTCCCTCGGGCCGGCACCTGTGGCCCGCGGTTATCTGCCTTATCCTGTTTTACCTGGCAAGCACCGTGCATGCCGGTCATCAATATGGAAGGCTGCTGCCGGTAAGTGGAGCCTCCATATTTCAGAACAACGAATACTGGAGGCTTTTCACCGCCCTGTTCGTGCATGGCAGCCTGCTGCACCTCTTGTCCAACGCATTCATGTTCGTGGTGTTCGGCTGGCTTCTGCGTGCTTATTTCGGATTCATCACCTTCCCGGTTATTTCTTTTCTCATGGGAATTGTCAGCAATCTAGCAACCGTTGCATTCTATGAACCAAAAATACAACTGGTTGGTGCCTCGGGAATGATCTATGCCATGGCAGCCCTGTGGCTTATCTTCTACATGAAATATGATACTGAGCGACGTCTGCCTGTGCGCATTTTTCGTGCGGCAGGTTTCGTGATGATAATGCTGGTGCCCTCAACATTCGAGCCCCAGGTGAGCTACCTGGCCCACGCCATGGGCTTCGCAGCGGGCATTGTAACAGGGCTAATCGTTCTACCGGTGATAAAAGTACGTGATCCAGGGTAAAGTTCAGCGGATCACCGCAAAGGTGCTGTGTAAAGATCACCGCAAAGGCGCGAAGTTCGCAAAGGTCGCAAAGGAAAAGATAAGAATATTATATTTTTATAAATACTATAACCTCTTTGCGCCTTTGCGGTAAAAAATAACAATGTATAGTGAAATGATTATGATCGAGGATGGTATGAGTGATATGGAAAATTTTAACAGGGTGGTGTTTTGTGATTTTGACGGCACCATTACTTCCATAGAGACATTCGTGGGGATGTTTAAGGAGCTGGTTCCCGGCCTTTACGAGGATATTGGCGGCAAGATGCGAAACATGGAATTGAGTATACGGGATGGTGTGCGGCAGATCGTTAATTCAATGCCTGCCTCACGGTACCCTGAGATGCTGGCCTACGTGCGTGACAAGACCATACGGCCCGGTTTCGTTGACCTGCTGGATTTTCTTGATGAATGTAATGTGCCCATGGTGGTTATATCCGGGGGGCTTGTGGGCATGGTGCGTGAGCGGCTGGGTCCGTTGGCTGAACGGGTGCATGCTATTCACGCTGCTGATGTAGACACCTCGGGTGAATTCTTGTCCATATGGTCTGATTTTGAGGAGGGGGCAGAGCTGGTTGCAAAGGCACGCATCATGGAACTGTACGCAGCTGATGAGCGGGTAGCAATAGGAGACGGTCCTACCGACCTGAACATGGCACAGCACGCCACCACCGTTTTCGCGCGGGGTATGCTGGCCCAGTTTCTTAACGGCATGAATATAGAATACCACCTCTGGGAAGACTTTTTTGACGTACGCAAACGCCTTGAAGTTTTGTGGGACAGGGCATAATCACGGTACAATAACCCCGTCCCTATATGTCTACGGCCCATCCCTTGCCAAGCTGCCGGGCACCATTCTCCATAAGCTTTAAAAACCGTGACCTGAGGGCGTTACTCATGAGTGCCCGTTTCACCGGAGGCAGCATGAGAAATCCTCCAACAATGCCGCGCATAACCTTCTGGGTAACCGAACGGGAACTGTCAAAGAGCTGGTATTGCAGCGTGCCCCGTTCAAGGCTTTGCAATATGGCCCTGTGAAAAGTAGTCTCAGGATGTAACACCTGTTGTTCCCGTTTGTGCAGCTGTATGGCGTCCTTCCTGCATTTCAGTGCACATACCCCGCAGCCGATACAAATAGTTGTGTCAATGCATGGTACTTTTTTTCTGTCATCCCGCAGGGTATCTTCTTTCATCTCGATGGCCTGTATGGGACATGCCTTTTCGCAGAGCCCACACCCGTTACAAATGTCATCATCGATTTGGGGCAGGTAGCTTGAGGTTACTACCGCGTTGGCGTAGCCGTGACGGCTTATTCCCGCCAGGGCGTTGCAGCAGCAGCCGCAGCAGTGACAGATGAAGGTGATGTTGTTCTGCACGTTATCTGCGTTAAGAACAAGGCCCAGCTCCCGTGAACGCGCGAGGTTTTCCAGCATCTCTTCGCGGCTTGATTCGCGGGCAAGCCCGTTTCGTATCCAGTATTCGGCGGCATATCCGAATGATGAACATGTTTCAAGGGGGACATCGCATTCCTTCTCGCCGGTGTGTAACTTTTCATGGCGGCATGAACACACACCGATAGAGAACAGGCTTTGTGACTCTATGATGGCGGTTGCTTTCTCGTAATCCAGCACTTCCATGAAGGGCTCTCCGGCCACTGTCCCCTCATGGGGGAGGGCGCGCATTGGAGATATCTTTTGTCCCTTTCCAAAATTTGCCCTGTAGAAATCATTTTGCTGACCAAGGTATTCGCTGAAGAGTCCCGCCCATTTCACGGTATCAAGCCCTTCACCGCTGCGCATCATGGTAAATTCGAAGATGCCGATAACCATGGGGGAGGGCATGTAATGGAACCTGTCTTCAAGGTAGAGGTCAACCACAAGGCCCTTTTCGGCCAGGCCCGTGAGCAGCCTTTGTGCCCGTGCTTCGTCCATGTGGGCGTCTTTGCTGATAACCTCAAGGGTTGAAAGACCATAAGGCATGGAAATGATAAGATCCGCTTCTTCCGGGGTGTAGAGTGCCGACAATATATCATGGAAGGTTTTGTTCCATGGAGACCTGGTAGCCAGCCTGTCAATTTTTTTTCCAAGCTGCCTGTATCCGTCTTTCGGAGTTAGATGTCCCAATGTGGTACCTGCCTGTAGTAAAGTAATTACAGGCATCATACTACATACTGAGGAAATAAAATCAAGAAGGTAATATTTTTTTTCACTTGCCGGCATGGGGAGTTTTTTATTACCTTTAATTATCACCGCAAAGACGCGAAGGGCGCAAAGAAGCGCAAAGAAGTAATTATAAAATATAATATTCTCATCTTTTTCTTTGCGAACTTCGCGAACTTAGCATCTTTGCGGTGATTCTTTAAAGAATTATTTTAAGATTAAGAGGATAATGATGAAAGTTGTACCACGGAAAGCATCCACTGTTGCGGTTGTGCGGGAGAACCCGGATGGGGGTGACTTCCAGGTGTTGTTGCTCAGGCGCAACGGGGAAAGCTCTTTTCTGCCGCATAATTACGTGTTTCCCGGTGGTGCCCTCGAGGAACAGGATGATATGCCCTGTTTCAGGGAATTCTGCAGGGGCATGAACAGTGGACAGGCTGATGTGATCCTTGACGACGAGATTGATGTTTCCAACAGGCTTTCCATATGGGTAGCCGGCATTCGGGAGACCTTCGAGGAAACAGGGCTCTTGTATGCCTATGAACATGACGGCACACCACTGGTGTTTTCCGGGAATGGAAAAAAAGAATTATACTGCCAATACCGCAAACGCATGTTTGCCGGTGAAATCACCTTTCGCGAGATGCTTGCACATGAAAATCTAACACTGGCGGTGGACCGGTTGTGTTACCTGTCACGGTGGGTTACCCCGGACTTCTCCCCAATACGGTATGATGCCCGGTTTTTCCTTGCAGAGGCCCCCTCAGGCCAGGACGTTATTCACGATGGACAGGAGATAACGGAACATACCTGGATTACCCCCGCAGATGCCCTCAGACGTAACAGCGAAGGAAGTCTGCCCATGGTGTTGCCCACTGTTCATACACTGCAGGAACTTTCAAAATTCCAGAACATCAGTGACGCCATTTCCTCCCTTGGTTCAGGTGCCCACCCGGAAGAATTCTTTACGGGGTGAGGGGTGGTTAGTTGAGGTTAATGACCACCTTGCCATTCCTGCGCAGGCAGGAATCTCTTACTCTATACTACAGTTTCATGAGATTCCGGCACTTCGGCCGGAATGACAGAGGTGTCATGTGAAAACTATTTCAGGAATCCGGAAAGAATGATATTTTTTTAAATGGAACCTTTTCCGTGTTTTCCGGGTCATACGGGCATATGAAGTCAATTGAAAACAATTTACAGACGGAGGAGTTCATGAAGAAGATATTACAGGCAGCAATGGTGTCGGTTCTGCTGGTCAGTGTCCCGGTAGCAGTATTCGCCCAGAGAGGGAATAAAGGGGGTGACGGACCATCCCGTGATTGTGATGCACGAATGAAAATGCATAAGCCTTTCGGCAATCCCCAGATGATGAAAGAGAGGCTGGGCCTGACCGATACACAGGTGGTTGAGATCGGAAAGATCAATACCAGGCATGAAAAGGCTATGCTTGATTACAGGGAGAAACTGGCACCGAAGAAGATACAGTTAAAACGTCTTCTCCTTGAAGACAACGTGGACATGAAGAAGGTACGTTCGGTTCTTGAAGACATTTCAGGCATCCAGGTTGATCTGCATATGCTTCGCATTCAGCACAGGCTGAGCATAGAAAAGGTGCTCACCGAAGAACAACGTGCTAAAATGAAAACACATATGCGTCACATGATGCGCCGTGACGGCCCCCCCCGGCATGGTGGATTCTAAGCATACCATAACCAGATGGAGCGACTATAGTGACTGAACTGGAATTCGGGAATATAGTAGGCGAAACTAAAAAAACCGTGCTGGCAGCCGTACAAAAACACCTGCCGGCGCGGTTTTATCATTCCATAGATGACGTGGTGCAGGAAACCTACATGCGTGCCTTTCGTCACCTGTCATCTGGAAAGTTTCGCAATGAAGCGGCTGTTTCTTCGTGGCTGTACACCATAGCCAGGAACGAATCGCTGCGTATGGCCCGTAAACTGGGCAGGGAAGAAGAGAAGATGGCCCGTCTGCAGGAAGAGTCAATGGTGAATGAAGTGAACGATGCGCCCCAATACCTGCATGACATGTCCATGCTGGAGAACATGCTTGAAAATATTCCGCTGAAATACAGGGAGGTTATGCTGCTGAGAAGCCGGGGTGTTTCAGAGAAAGAAATTGCACAGCAGCTGGGTATAAGAAAGGGCACGGTAAAATCCCGTTTCTCACGGGGCAGGGAAATGCTCCAGAGAGTTGCCGGGGAGGTAGAATGATGAAAACACATGATGAACAATTCAACAGGGAAATTCTGTCACGGCTTGAAAACGATCAATGGAACAACACGATTGCAGGCAGGGTGTTTCAAAAAAGACGTAATCGAAGAATGAAAATCGCCGCAGGTACCGCTTCACTGGCCACAGCTGCGTTGGTACTCCTTGCCATATTGCCGGTGAACACAGGCAATAATGAATACGGGGACAGCATGAACAGTTTTGTAAATACACAGCTTCGGGGTACATGGACAAAAGTATTCGCTAACAGCAATCTGCCTGAGGCCGATTCGGTTGTCATGATGGAAGCACAGTATGATGATACCGTTGATGATTTTATTGATACCACACTTGTGCAGCGATGGTGAATTTAAAGATCAGCGTAGTTTTTCCATCGTGCATCATCCCATGAATATGCTTCCAGCGGGCTGAATGCTGCCTTGTATTCCATGCGGCTGCAACCCGGAACATAGTATCCCAGGTAATAGTAGGGAAGCTCCATTGAGCGGGTAAATTCTATCTCTTTCAAAATACTGAAAATTCCAGGGCCCCTTTTACTCAAATGGGTTCGATAGAAGTAATACACGGTGCTTATGCCGGAGGAGGAAATATCCAGAAATCCTACCCCCTGCAGGATGTTGTCAATATAATATTCAGACTGCAGGGAGGGGCATGACTGCTGGTAAAAGCTGAAAAGAAATTCATCAAGATCAGAATTTTGCCCGAACCGGGTATGTGAATGTTCACGGTAAATACTGAAAATCTCTTCAGAAAAGACAAGTTCCCTGAACTCAACCCGCATGTCCGCGTTTTTTCTCAGGGTTCTTCTCTGGCTCTTTGAGGGTGTAAATTTTTCCACGGGAATCCTCACCGGTATGCACAACCTGCAGCCTTCACATGATGGACGAAAATAATAATACCCGAATTTACGCCACCCGGTAGAAAGAAGACTTTCAAGTTCAGTGCCGCCCACTGCAGTGGCAAAAAAATACTCATACCGCATAGCCCTGTCCGGTAAATACGGACAGGACGCCTGTTCACTGAGAGTGTTTTCCTGTATAATCAGCATTGTGTTATCTCCCCTGACAAATATACCAGCCACCCGTTAAATTTCTACCAGAAAAAAGTGTGTTTTTTACCGCTAAGGCGCGAAGTTCGCAAAGGAATATAGTATCTATTCATGAAGAACAAGGGGCTTAAGCCCCTTGTTCTGTAGTCATTATATATACTTTTTCTTCTACTTTGCGCTCTCTGCGCCCTTCGCGCCTTCGCGGTGATCTTTTAAAAATTACGTTGTTTGGGATAAATTATGTTGACATATCCCCATCCTGTGCTTTACTTGATTCTAATGAATATTTTATAAGGAATATCAGTTTATAATGAGTACACGAAACACTGTAACCGCTGCTTTTGCAGCACTGCTATCAGGTCTTCTACTATCAGGAGGAACCAGACACGGGGTTTCGTGATTGAGGTATGGTATAGTAAAAATACAAGGCCGTCACGGAAACCCGTGGCGGCCTTTTTTGTGTTGTTGGTGATTGAAATTATAACGTAACGGAGGTAAGGGAATGGAATTTCCCCGTATGCTACACGGAACCGGTACATGTAAATAAGCTGAAAAAATACACTATAAAGGAGTTTTCGATGAGTACTAATAAGGAAAAAATAATTATATTTGACACAACATTACGTGACGGGGAGCAGGCCCCCGGATTCAGCATGAACATGGATGAAAAACTGCATATCGCCGATCAGCTGGTGAAACTGGGGGTGGACGTCATCGAGGCGGGTTTTCCCATCTCTTCAACCGGTGATTTTGAATCGGTGAAGAGGATCGCTGAAAGGGTAAAAGGTGTACAGGTAGCAGGGCTTGCCAGGGCCAATGAAAAGGATATACAGGTTGCCTGGGATGCCCTGAAAAACGCCGAGAATCCCAGGATCCATACGTTTGTATCCAGTTCGGATATACACATAGAGTACCAGTTGAAAAAGACACGGGAAGAAGTATTGAAACTTGCCGTCGAGGCGGTGAGCCAGGCAAAGAGCTACGTGGATAATATTGAATTCTCTCCCATGGATGCCACAAGGAGTGACTGGAACTATGTTGCCGAAATGGTTGAGGCGGTTATCGGTGCGGGGGCCACAACTGTGAATATTCCCGATACGGTTGGATATGCCATTCCCAACGAGTTTTATGAATTTATAAAGTTTTTGTTCGACAAGGTACCCAATATCAATGACGCGGTGATATCGGTTCACTGTCACAATGATCTTGGCCTTGCCAGCGCAAATGCCCTTGCGGCAATACAGGCCGGTGCCAGGCAGGTGGAATGTACTATTAACGGTATCGGTGAACGGGCAGGAAACACGGCTATGGAAGAACTGGTCATGTCAATAAAAACCAGGGGTGACAGTTTTAACGTGTACACCGATATTAATACCAAAAACCTGATGGCAACCAGCAAGCTTCTTGCCCACATAACAGGTGTAGGAGTACAGCCTAACAAGGCTATCGTGGGTGCCAACGCCTTTGCCCATGAATCAGGTATTCACCAGGATGGCGTGTTGAAAAATTCTATGACCTACGAGATCATGAAGCCCGAAGACGTGGGTATTACCAGGTCGACACTGGTTCTGGGAAAACACTCCGGCCGGCACGCGGTTATAGACAGGCTTAAGGACCTCGGTTATGACCTTGAGGGAGAAGACCTGGAGCGTTTTTTCAAATACTACAAGGCCCTTGCTGACCGAAAGAAACAGATCTATGACGAAGACCTGGAAGTTCTTATAGGTGAGGCCATTTACAAGGAGAAAGGCCGCTACAAGGTTACCAACGTGCAGATCTCTACGGGAATGTATTCACCGCCGATGGCAATGGTGAATATCAAGGACCGGCATTCAGAAGGAGAGGAAACCTTTGAGGTGGCACCCGGCAATGGCGGGGTGGATGCCGGTGTTAAGGCGGTGAAGCAGATCACGAAAACCAGCGCCCATCTTGAGTCATTCAACCTTGTTGCAATCACCGGTGGTTCGGATGCTCTCTGCGAGGTAACTGTAACGGTAGTAGAGGAGTTCGAGGGAAGGCAGTTGAAGGTGTTTGGCAATGGAGTAAATATCGATATCTCCGTGGCAGGTATTCTCTCTTTCGTGGACGCTCTGAACAAGCTGGAATACGTGAAGCGCCGTAACGGGGTGAAGGAAAAAGTTAAGGTAACTTTATAAGTGAGTGGAAGGTGAACATAAGCTGTTCACCGGGATAATGTTTCTACCAGTTAATAGAGAAGACTTGCGGGCGCGTGGCTGGGATGAGCTTGACATCATCCTTGTCACCGGGGACGCCTACCTGGACCACCCCTCTTTCGGGGTGGCCATGATGGGACGTGTGCTTGAAAAGGCGGGATACCGTGTGGGTGTTATTGCCATGCCCAACTGGCGTGACCCGGACTCTGTGTCGGTGCTTGGCAGGCCCCGGCTTTTTTTCGGTATTACCTCGGGTAACGTGGATTCAATGGTGATGCGCTTTACCGCGTTCAAGAAAGTGCGCAATGATGATCCCTACGTGCCGGGAGGAAAAGCCGGGCATCGTCCGGAACGGGCGGTAATACAATATTCTAACCTGGTTAAACAGGTGCATAAAGATGTGCCCATTGTTATCGGCGGTATTGAAGCCTCCATGCGCAGAATGGTGCATTATGATTTCTGGAGCAACAGGCTGCGCAGGTCAATTGTTGAGGATTCACGGGCCGATGTGTTGATACATGGCATGGGGGAGATACCCATCCTTGAGGTTGCCGGCAGGTTGACACGGAAAGAATCACTGGAGGGCATTCCCGGTACTGTCATCCCCACACGGAATCCTCCCGGTGATGCCTTTCAGCTGCCTTCTGAAGAAAATTGCATGTCCTCGCAGGATGACCTGCTTGATTTCTACCGGGAGTTTTACAGGAGGCAGCATCGACAGGTGCTGGTTCAATCATCGGGTGGGAGATACCTTTTGCATACCCCGTCCCCCGCCATTGATTCTTCGTCCCTTGATTCTTTCTATGATCTTCCCTTCACCCGTCGGCCCCATCCTTTGTATACGGAAGAAGTACCCGCCTTTACCATGATACGGAATTCCATCGTATCACATCGGGGGTGTGTTTCGGGATGTTCTTTCTGCTCGCTGGGGCTGCACCAGGGGAAGGGGGTGGTGTCACGGTCGGAAAGCTCTATCCTGAAAGAGGTGGGAAAACTGTGTGACGATCCCCGCTTTTCCGGGCATATCACCGATATTGGCGGTCCGTCGGCGAACATGTACGGGATATCCTGCGGTGCATCGGGGGAATGTACGCGGGAGAGCTGCCTGTATCCTGACCCATGTGCGAAGCTTCAACTTTCAGGGAAACGCTGGCTCGACCTGCTTGACGCGGCCGCCAGGATTGCCGGTGTGAAACATGTTACCGTGGGTTCGGGAATTCGCTTTGACCTGCTTATGAAAGAGGACGGGGGCCGGCAGCTGCTGGAGAGGCTGGTGAATAATCATGTGAGCGGACAACTGAAAATTGCCCCCGAACATACAAGCCCGGAGGTGCTGGCGTGTATGAGAAAGAAGCCCATCTTTTCAACCGAACATTTTGTTAATGCCTTCTTCGATATTGCGGCGAAAGCCGGGAAGAAATACTACCTGGTGCCCTATCTCATGTCATGCCACCCGGGTTCTGAAATGCGGCATATGCGGGAGATGAAGGGGGAGGTGAAGCGGATATTTGGATTCATTCCCCGGCAGGTGCAGGCCTTTATACCGCTTCCAATGACCCTGTCATCCATTCAATATTATACCGGCTCTGACCCCATAACCGGTGAGAAAGTGTTCGTTGAACGTGACATGAAAAAAAGAGTAATGCAGCATGGCGTTTTCTTCGATAGATAAATAAGCACTATACATAATTATAGCAAATATATGTTGACAAGATAAGGCTTTTTATGGTACAGGTGTTACCGATTAATAAAAATTTTATTTTTTTTGGTTTTTTTAAATTTTTTACGTGAAAAAATTTCGGTTTCATGTGACATATTCGTATTAGATAATAGAGCATGGTATTTTTCAATGCTGATTATATATTCATTATAAAGGGGTAGGTACATGGCAGAACAGAAAGAACTGAACCAGAAATCACAGGCGCTCGAGTCGGCAATAATGCAGATAGAGAAGCAGTTCGGTAAAGGCTCAATCATGAAACTCGGTGATGATTCGGCACGTGTGCGCATCGGGTCAATTTCCACCGGGTCGCTGGAACTGGATGTGGCGCTGGGAATCGGCGGTATCCCCCGTGGACGGGTAACCGAGATATACGGACCGGAATCATCGGGGAAAACCACTCTTTCCCTTCATATCGTGGCAGAGGCCCAGAAGGCGGGCGGCATCGCGGCATTCGTTGATGCAGAGCATGCCCTTGATCCTTCTTACGCGGCGAAGCTGGGTGTGAATACTGATGAGTTGCTGGTTTCACAGCCCGATACCGGGGAAGAGGCTCTGGAGATTACAGAATCCCTTGTCCGTTCGGGGGCCATTGATATTATTGTAGTGGACTCGGTGGCGGCGCTGGTGCCAAGGGCTGAGATCGAAGGTGAGATGGGTGATTCTCACATGGGTTTGCAGGCAAGGCTGATGAGCCAGGCCCTCAGAAAGCTGACAGGTATTATATCAAAATCAAAAACCAGTGTTCTGTTCATTAACCAGATACGGCATAAAATCGGGGTGATGTTCGGTTCTCCCGAAACCACAACCGGTGGGAATGCCCTCAAGTTTTACTCTTCGGTTCGCCTTGACATCAGGCGGATTGAAACGCTGAAATCCGGTGATGAGGCCATGGGCAACAGGGTGCGGGTCAAGGTTGTAAAGAACAAGGTGGCGCCGCCTTTCAGGCAGGCTGAATTCGATATTATGTACGACCAGGGCATTTCCCGTGAAGGCGGTATTCTCGATCTTGGCGTGAAGTACGAAATAATCAAGAAAGCGGGTACATGGTACTCATACGGTGAAGAACGTATCGGCCAGGGCCGTGAAAATGCCAAGAATTACCTCAAGGAGAATTCAGAAATATCCACAACCGTTGAAAAGCAAATTAAAGAACAAACAGGTATTCTGCAGATGCCCGTAGAAACGCCTAAAGTAGAAGAAACAGAACAGGCAAAGACCTCGTAAATATCATGGCACAGCGTAGAAGAGGGCAGACCATTGCCAGGAAAAATGAAGATGATATCAAACGAATTCGCGATGCGGGTATTATTATTGCACGCATCTTTGATGCTATTGCCGGGGCTTCCCTCGAGGGAGTCTCAACACTTGAGGTTGACTCCCTGGTAGAAGACCTGATTTTGAAAAGTCATTCCCGTCCTGCTTTTAAAACGGTGGTAGGATATGATCATGCAACCTGCATATCGGTGAACGAGGAAGTAGTACACGGTATTCCTTCAAAAAAGAAACTGCTGAGAAAAGGTGATATACTGAAAGTGGATATCGGTGTGGTGAAGAAGGGATACTTCGCAGATGCGTGCCGGACATTCACCATAGATCCCATAAGCGAGGACGCCGCGCGGCTGGTATCGGTTACCAGGCAGTCGCTGGAAGAGGCCATTACAGAGATGTATCCGGGCAAGAGGCTTGGTGATATTGGAGCGCGAATACAGGAATATGCCGAGTGGAACGGGTTCAGCGTGGTACGTGAATTCACCGGTCACGGGGTTGGGTTTGCCCTTCATGAGCAGCCCAATGTGCCCCATTACGGGATACGGGGCAGCGGAAAAATTCTTGAGCCCGGGATGGTGCTTGCAGTTGAACCCATGTTAAACCAGGGTGGATATGACGTGATAACACTGAAGGACGGCTGGACAACGGTGACCGAAGATGGCAAATTATCGGCACAGTTTGAAGATTCTATCGCTATCACTGAAAACGGCCCTAAAATTCTTACGAGAGAGTAGCAGCAGAATGCCCAGAAAAGAATTAAAGGACATACAATCTGAACCTGATCACAGGAACCTTCCCATAAACAAGGTGGGGGTAAAGGACATATCCTACCCCGTAGTAGTTATGGACAGGGCAGAAGGGCAGCAGCACACTGTTGCCAGGGTTAACATGTATGTTGACCTTCCTCATCATTTTCGCGGCACCCATATGAGCAGGTTCATCGAAATTCTTAACAAGTACAGGGAAGGCATCAGCACACGCAATGTTGCAGAAGTGCTTGACGATATGAAGTGTATGCTTAACGCCCAGACCTCCCATTTCATGATGGAGTTTCCCTTCTTCATGAACAAGAAGGCACCGGTATCCGGTGAAGAAGCCAAGATGGAATATACATGTTCACTTCTTGGTGACTCTTCGGTTGATTATTATACATTACAGGTTCGTGTTCCCCTTCTTTCATTGTGTCCATGCTCAAAGGAGATAAGTAATTATGGTGCCCACAACCAGCGTTCGATGGTGACCGTCAGTATACGTGCCAGGGAGATTATCTGGATTGAGGATATCATAGAAATTGTTGAAAGCTGCGGATCAAGCGAGATTTATGCACTGTTGAAGCGGGAAGATGAAAAGTATATCACCGAAAAATCCTACGAGAACCCGGTTTTCGTGGAAGACATAGTACGCAACGTGGCTGAAAAGCTGCTGCAGCACAACCGCGTTCTCTGGTTCTCAGTAGAATCAGAGAACATGGAGTCCATCCACAACCACTCCGCCTATGCCCAGATAGAAATAGACAAAATCAGCGGAACAAGTCAGCGAAAACTTTAAAATATTTACCGCTCATTCCCGTATCATCTCTCTGTCATTCCCGCGAAGGCGGGAATCCATTCTGTTACAGCAACCCGTCAAATAGATCAAGCCAGCCGGGATTCTCTTTCTCTATTAGATTTATTTTCCACCGGCGGTTCCAGTAACCAGGTTACTGGTAACTCCGATGTACATCGTACCGTTTTTTCTGATGGCTAAGATATATACATAATACTGCATGCTGTTTACTCCTGGATTCCCGCCTTCGCGGGAATGACATTGGTTAAATAATTATGTAAATTGCAATTTCATAGATTTAGTAATTAAGAACTGTTTTCCATTCCCAGGAATCCGGAAAGAGTGATCTTTTTTATTTTGCTTTTCTTTGCGCCCTTAGCGTACTTAGCGACTTTGCGGTGTGAAAAAATTCAGAAAGGCTCAACCAGCACCAGTTTGTTGCCGGCGCCGGTGCAGGTTTCTTTCAGTATGCCCTTTTCGGTGACGATGATGCTGTCATCCTTGAACATGGGGGGCAATGCAGGGATGGCGGATGAGGCGCAGCAATGGGTGCAGCTTCCTGTTTCTCCCAGTACGTGGCCGTTATAATCGATATATATCAGCCTGCCTTTTGAATAGTCGGCAATCAGAAGTCCTTCACGGTAGAGGGTGATCTCATCAAGAATGCTCCAGCGGGACATGATGACCGTTGATACATCAGAAGAACCGTCAGGCATCAACTTGATACGGCGTACCTTGCTTGACATGAGGAGAAAGTTGTTCTCGGTAACAAACACGTAATTGTCCACCACGGCGATTCCGTTGGCGGCATTCAACTCACGCTCATACCACAGTTTCTTTTCTTTCACCATGGTGGGAGCGTTGTCTTTAAATAAGACCTGCCAGACCTTGCCGCCAAGATCGCACAGGTAGAGCCGCCCATAGGCATCAAATGCCATGCCGTTTAAAAGTTTTGCGTCGGAAAATTCTGCTATGGGTTCAAGGGCGGGCATTCTCCCCGGTTGTATGGTGCCAGCAAGAAGCAGCTTTTTCTTTTCACCGAAAAATTTTGATTCCCTGCATGCGGCATACAAAGTACCGTTCCTTACGGCAACACCGGTAAATTCGTATCCTTCATGGTACATGCTGAGCTTGCTGAATGTACCGTCTTTAGTCTTCACTATCTCGTAAATATTCTTATTCCCGGTAACAAAAAGCCGACCGTCAGGTGAAAAGGCGGCATTCTCCGCATCGGGCACGTCTTTTAAAAGCACCGTCTTCTCGCCACCGCATGAAGCCAGCAGCAGAATTATCATTGCAACACAAAAGTACCCCAGTATCTTCTTCATTATAAATCCTTTAAAAGAGTATTTAAATTAACGCCTTTTCTTTACCTTTGCCTTAGACTGTCAAAGGAATATATTGCAACAGGCTGTGAATCCCCCTAAATCCCCCAATGGGGGACTTCATGACTTCTATAGATATAACAAATGATTAATCCAGTTATGCAACTTTTAGCCACCCGCTTCGCTTGATACACACAGATTTCACAGATTTAGTGAATGTTAGTCAGTGCCCCATGGGGGGATTTAGGGGGCTGACAAGACTAATGCTTTATTGATAATACCATGGAAAACCATTAAGATATCATGACATGCAACCAGACAACCATTCCCCCCTCTGTACCTCTGCGCCTCTGTGGTTCTATTTCAATACTTCGGCAAATCAAGGTCGGTGTCATACAGCTTTCGCGGGAGTACCAGGAAAAGCATGAGCATGGTGACACTGAGTATCACAAGTATGGTCATACCCACGATGATGATCATCTGGTTTTTTATCTCGTTAATCCGCTCAAGTGAAACGCCTATACGAAAGGCTCCCCAGTGCTTGTCCCGTACGTGAACTGCGGCAGCGATGTCCCACATGGTTTCACCCGTATCACGGTAATAGAGCTGCTTTATTGTACCTTCACCCTTGAAGCGGGCAGCTTTTATGCCTACCGAGTCGTTAAAGATTCTCTTGGTGCGGCTTTGCTGCAGGTTTTTGTTCATGTTATCAGTTTCTGGTTTAGAATACTTCGAGTTATGGGTGGGTACATACCCGTTTCTGTCAACCAGTACGGCGTATTCAACGTCGGGATCTTCGAGAAATTCATCCTGGATGGTCTGTATATTCTTGTCGAAAACCCTGTCATAGGCGGTGTGGAATTTTTGTGGATTTGTGTCGGCTATGGCAATATAGTTAGTGTCAAATACCTGTTTTTCGGTAAGCTGTCGGTGACGGATCAGCATGTCGATGGTATCACTCATAACCCGGGCACCTACAAGTGCCTCTATGCGGCATTTTTCGAATAACTGCTTCTCGAAATTATCAAATGTTCTGACGATAATAAAGAATGTTCCAAGGCACAGAAGCAGGCAGAGACTTAAGATGATGAGAATCTTGTTTTTAAGATTCATAAAAATGCCAACCTATTGGGTATTTTGATTTGGATAACCGTGCAAAATAATAATTGGGAAAGTTTTGAATGTCAATTATTTTATTGCTTCAGCATGGAGGGGGGAACCGCAAAGGCGCGAAGGGCGCGAAGATCGCAAAGGGTTTCGTTTTTTTGTCTTTATGGTTGATCATAAAGCCGTTATTATTGATATGGTAGATAATTTGAAATTGACATTTGCGAAAATTAAGGGGAAAATCGTTGGTACTATAGGGGATATTGGATCTGGTGATGGCTGATAAAACTTTGAAAGTAATAGTAATTGTTGTTTTTCTTTTTGCCTTATTGCAGGGAGGGAGCGTCTTTGCAAAAACAACTATCGATTTTACAGATACAACAGGTACTGGTGCAGATGATATTGATTATTCAGACGCAGAAAATGCAATCCAGGAGCGTTCTGACTTGAATGGCCCAATTATTGCAGATGCTTTTGCGCTTGCAAATATTATGGGCTATCCCATCGGCAAGTCTTCAATAGGCGGGTTCCCGCATTTTGAAGCCGGGCTTGCAGTAGGTGCTGGTTTTACCAATACCGTGTATTACAGTGACGATGAAGATGCCCCTGAAGGATCCTTTCCCGGTATAATGGCCAACCCGGTCATTCACATGGGATTCGGCCTGGCCGGAGGATTTGATGTTATTGGAAAACTCTTCTATTTTAATCTGAATGCGTATGATCCCAACCTTGAATCGTCAACTGCAACATTGAAAGAGTTGAACATGCTTTCTGTAGGTGGAAAGATACGTTACAATTATATAGAAGATAAAACAGTAATACCGTTCTTGCTGTCATTTGGGGGACTTACATTTAGTCTTGGAGCCGATGTGATGATCGGTAAAATTGGGATGACAGGTAATTACAATACAGATTTTGAAGATATTACAGTTGAATACGATAATCCTCCTGGACCACCAATAGAGACATATACTGTAACAACTACTTTTGATGGAGATTATGGAGCAACAATCAATTGGAAAATAATATCCATAACTGCTCAAGCAATATCATATATTGATATAATGTACCTTTTCAGTTTTTATACGGGTTTTGGATTGACAGGTAACCTGGGTTTTTTCAATACAGACTTTGATGGTATTGGTATATTAACTACTCCTGATGATCCACCAGCTTCATCGTTTACTCCACAGGGGCAAATCGGTACACTGGAATTTTCTTCAACCAACAGTTATCGTCCCGTCTACTTCATCCCCACATGGATATTCGGCCTTGAGCTGAACCTTACCGTGCTGAAGATCACCGGTGAGACCATGGTGAACCTTCGAAACGGTGAAGACGTGACCCTTCAGGCAGGTGTTCGTATACAGATTTAATGAATTAATTGTTGCGCCTGTATATACCCCGGTGATAGTGTCATCCATATTTGTAAATGGAGGCTGCGATGAAAGGTTTTGCCGCATGTGCAATTACAGTCCTGTTCATGATGCTGCAACTGCTGGCAGTTCCGGGGGCGACAGCGGGCGATAATGAGAAGGTCACGTTGTATTTTTTCTTCGGGAAGGATTGTCCCTCATGTAAGGCTGTCGAACCCCGCATTGATGTCCTGGTAGATGAGTACTCGGGGGTTGTTATTGAGAAATACGAGGTATGGTATAACAAGGAAAACCGTGACAAGCTCATAGAGATGGCACGAAAGAGAAACGCAACCGCGAAGGGAGTGCCAACCATTATAATCGGGGATGACGTATACCTCGGCAGCAATATCACCTATATCCGGAGACTGGTGAAGAAAAACGCAAAATAATTGTATGCAAATTTACTGTATAAAATCTGGATATCTGTTGTCCGGCTGGTATACTGTAATAAATTAGAAGTGATATGTCCTGAATAATAAAATGAATTTTTAGACAGTGTGAAGGGGGAATTATGATTCTACTTAATCCAAAGAAATACGATCGCGAGCACGCCGATGAAAAGACAAAGCAGCTGATGCTCAAGACCATCGAGTTCTTTGAAAACAAGGGCCTTGCGAAGATCAAGGAAGATGACCAGGAAAGGGTATGGTATGATGACTTTCTTGAATTCATAAAAAAGGAAGAGGTCTTTGCCACGCTTCTGACGCCATCGGGATACGGGGATCCTGATTCCAGGTGGGACATGTGGCGTATCGAGGAGTTTAACGAAATACTTGGATTTTACGGCCTGTGTTACTGGTACACCTGGCAGGTTACCATCCTGGGGCTTGGTCCCATCTGGATGGGCGAAAACGAGGAAGTGAAACATAAAACAGCACAGATGCTGAAGGACGGGGGAATTTTCGCCTTTGGCCTTTCAGAAAAGGAACACGGGGCCGACATATACGGCACCGACCTGATGCTGTATCCGCAGGAAGACGGCACCTACAAGGCAAACGGTGACAAGTACTATATCGGGAACGGAAACGAGGCAGCCCTCGTGTCGGTGTTCGGTAAAGTGGCCGACACCGGGGAATACGTATTCTTCGTTGTTGATACACAGCATCCTAATTACGAGTGCGTGAAGAAAATCGAGACATCAGGGGTTCGCCAGGCATACGTGGCTGAATTTGCCCTGCATGATTATCCCATTACCGACGCTGACATACTGTCAAAAGGTCCTCATGCCTGGGACTCGGCACTTAACACGGTCAACGTGGGTAAATATGAGCTTGGTTGGGCATCAATTGGTATATGCGAACATTCCCTTTACGAGGCAATGGACCACGCTGCCAACAGAAGTCTCTACAAGATGTACGTGACAGACTTTCCACACGTCAAAAAACTTTTTACCGAGGCATATGCAAGGCTTGTTGCCATGAAGCTTTTCGCCCTCAGGGCATGTGACTACTTCAGGTCGGCAGGTCCCGATGACAGGCGATATCTTCTGTATAATCCAATCCAGAAGATGAAGGTAACCATGGAGGGAGAAGTGGTAATAGGGCTTCTTCACGAGATAACCGCCGCCAAGGGATTTGAGCAGGATACGTATTTCGAGATGGCCATCCGTGATATCGGCATGCTGCCCAAGCTTGAAGGAACCACCCATGTGAACATGGCACTGGTGGTAAAATTTCTGCAGAATTTCATGTTCAATCACAGGGATTACCCGGAAGTGCCGAAGCGTAATGATCCGGTTAATGACGAATTTCTTTTCAACCAGGGTCCAACTAAGGGGCTTTCAAAAATACAGTTCGAAGATTACAACAAGGCTTTTGACGGTCTGGATATTGAGAATCTCAAGATATTCAGGGAACAGATCAAGGCGTTTACTGAATTCCTCACGAAGGCCACCCCTGACGAAACCCAGCAGGGGAATATCGATTACATGCTGAAAGTGGGTGAACTTTTTACCCTGATACCATATTCACAGCTTATCTGTGAAAACAAGAAGATCTACGGTATTGAAGATGAGATAATGGAAGAGATCTTCAAGTTCATCGTCAGTGATTTTTCGGCCTATGCCACACGGCTGTATACAGGTCAGAAAAACACTGAAAAACAGCAGAACCTGATCCTGAAGATGATACAGAAACCCGTTCATGATGATGACACTTTCATGAAGGTGTGGGAAAACCATGTGTATGCCCTTAAAGGGCAGTATAAGATGAACGAATAATATACCCGCCTGCCTGTGTCAGTCTTTGTAGATTGGAACGGGATCAGGCATCCCTGTCATTCCGGCCGAAGTGCCGGAATCTCATAGTACTTGTATTTATGAGATTCCTGCCTTCACCGGAATGGCAGTTCCTTCCTTTTTTATTTTCTCGTTGACATATAATCCTGCCAGACGGTACAAATGGCAGAAAAAGAAACGGGAGTAATCCATATGAAAAAGAATATCATTTTAGTTGTTATTATTGTAATAGCCATAATAGTGGGTTTTGCCGTGTCCGGTGTTTTTGACACGGTGGATGATGCCGAGAAGATTGAACTGACCTACAGCATCTTTTTTCCCGCAACTCATGGCCAGGCCCAGGCAGGCATGGCATGGGCGAAAGAAGTAGAAAAGCGCACTAACGGGAAAGTGAAGATCAACATTTTCCCAGGGGGCACCCTTACCAAGGCTGACCAGTGTTATGACGGGGTTGTGAACGGCATATCAGATATTGGCATGTCATGTTTTGCCTATACCAGGGGAAGATTTCCCGTGATGGCGGCGGCTGACCTGCCAATGGGATATGAAAGCGGCGATATGGCAACGAAGGTGGCCAACCGTTTTTTCAAAGAGATGAAACCCGCCGAGCTTGAAGACGTGAAAGTGCTGTACCTGCACGCCCATGGCCCGGGACTGCTGCATACGAAGAAAGCCGTTCGCAAACTGGAAGATATATCCGGGATGAAGATACGGTCAACAGGACTCAGCGCCAAGGTGGTAGAATCACTTGGGGGGGTAGCGGTAGCCATGCCCCAGGGTGCCACCTACGAAGCACTTCAGAAAGGTGTGGTTGAAGGAACCTTTGCTCCCATCGAAACATTGAAAGGATGGCGGCAGGCTGAAGTTATTGATTATACCACCGATTGTAATGTGATCGGATATACCACAACCATGTTCGTGGTGATGAATAAAGATAAATGGAATGCCCTTCCTGATGATGTAAAATCAGTATTCACCGATGTAAGTGACGAATGGGTGGACGTGCATGCTGAGAAATGGGACCAGCTTGATAAAGAGGGGAAAAAATATACCCTCAGCCTGGATAACAGCATTATCACCCTTGATAAGGCCGAAGAATCCAGGTGGAAAGCAAAAGTTCAGCCGGTTATAGATGACTATGAGAAATCCATGAAAGAAAAAGGATTGCCCGGTACAAAGGCCGTTTCTACGCTGCGCGGCCTGATAGAAAACTACTGATACAACGGGTTCCCTGTATATGTGGCGGGTTGAAAGAACAATACATTCCCTCTCCCGGCTGTTTAATATAATTGCTGCCGGGGGAGTTGTGCTCATGATGGTGCTCATTACCGCGGACGTGGTTCTCAGGCTGATCTGGAAACCCATTCCGGGAGTATATGATATCGTGGGCCTGCTTGGAGTCCTGGTAATATCTTTTGCCCTTGCCTATACCTCCATCGAGAAAGGGCATATCGCCGTTGATTTTATCGTACAGAAACTATCCATGAAGGCACAGGTCGGGGTGGAAGCGGTAAACAGTTTTCTCGGAATGATGCTTTTTGGTCTGGTATCCTGGAGAAGCCTGGTATACGGCAACAGCCTTGGTGTAAGCGGTGAAGTATCCCTTACCATAGGTCTGCCCATTCACTGGTTCGTATACGGCATGGGGCTGGGGTGCTTTTTACTTTGTCTGGTGCTTCTGTTGCAATGTGTCAATTCTTTGCAAAGGCTGGTGGAAAATTGAGTCCCACGGTTGCGGGTATAGCAGGTATCATCGCGTTATTTGTGCTGGTATTCTCACGGATGCCGGTTGGTTTTCTAATGGCTATCATCGGATTTTTGGGGTTTGGCCTGCTGACAACATTTGATGCCTCATTTAACCTGCTGGCTAAAGACTTCTTCTCGGTGTTTGGTTCATATAACCTGACAGTGATTCCCCTGTTCGTATTAATGGGACAGATCGCTTTTCACGCGGGTATCAGCACCAGGCTGTTTGATGCCGCTTACCGGGTTATGGGTCACCTCCCGGGAGGACTGGGTATCGCCACCATCGGTGCGTGTGCTTTTTTTGCCGCAATATGCGGATCAACCAATGCCACAGCCGCCACCATGGCAGCAGTAACATTACCCGAAATGAAGCGTTATGACTACAAGGCGGGTTTTGCCACAGGCGTTGTTGCCGCTGGCGGCAGCCTCGGAATTCTTATCCCACCCAGTGTTATATTTATAGTCTATGGTATCATGACAGAACAGTCCATTGGAAAGCTCTTCGTAGCCGGCATGATCCCGGGGATCATATTAAGCCTTCTTTTTATATGCGCCATCATTATATGGGCAACCCTGAAGCCGGAGGTGGCACCAAGGGCTCCTAAAAGTACCTTCAGGGAAAAGGTACGTTCACTGTCAGGTATAATTGAAACATTAATTCTTTTTCTCATGGTGATGGGTGGACTTTTCGCGGGGGTGTTTACCCCAACTGAAGCGGGTGCGGTGGGTGCGTCTGGTACGCTGCTGCTGGCAGTATTACGGAAAAATATTTCCCGAAAGGGATTTGTCACGGCATTGTATGAAACCACCAGGATATCATGCATGATACTGGTGATCGTTGCAGGGGCTACGGTATTTGGCCATTTCCTTGCAGTTTCACGAATACCCTTTGATATAGCCGCGTGGATCTCAGGGCTTCAACTGCCCGCGTTTATGATAATCGGATTTATATTGATGGTTTATTTTATCGGTGGTTGTTTTATCGACTCACTGGCCCTTATTATGCTGACGGTGCCTATATTTTACCCGGTAGTGTTACAGCTTGGGTATGACCCGTTATGGTTCGGTGTGGTGATCGTTCTAATTACACAGATCGGGGTTATAACACCACCGGTGGGAGTGAATGTTTACGTGGTGAGCGGGGTTGCCCGTGATGTACCACTGCAGGTAATCTTTAAAGGGGTAGTTCCCCTTCTCATCGCACTGATCATAGGCACTTTGCTGTTAATCCCCTTTCCCCAGCTGGCATTGTACCTGCCCGGTTTAATGAAATAATACTGCTTCTAACGTTCTGCTGATAAAATCAGTATTTCAGGTAATGAAAGGGCTCGATAGATGAAAGGGCTGCCGAGTCGATGGTTTTAAAACCATGCTTTTCTATCAGTTCCTGTGTTTTGGTGATATTCTCAACGTCAACCACGAAAACTGCCTGCTTGAAGCTTTCAAGTACAAATCCATACGCGTTTTCTACGTTGATGCCTTCTTTCTCCAGCATTTGCACCAGCCGGTCAAGCTCCCCGGGTTTGTCACCAATGAGTACCGCAAGAACGTCACGCAGCTCAGCGTTCAGACCGCTTTTCTGTAATGCCTTCAGCGCGTCCCTGGGGTGATCAACTATCAGGTTGATGAATCCATGATCGCCGAAGGTTGAGATGGTAGTGGCCCTGATATTGATCTTCTCTTCATTGAGTATGCGGGTAACCCTGGCAAGACTGCCGGGCTGATTCTTCGCGGCTATGGTAACCTGATGTGCGATCATCTGTAATCCTCCAGAGATTAATGGATGAGATAATTAAACGGAACTATACTACGGGTGTCAAGTTTTTATCAAAGCACGGCAACCACAGGGGCGAAGAGGTACAGGGATACAGGTAACGGGTTACCCGTCACCCGTTACCCGTATCTCTGTTGTGGTTGCCCAAATTATGCTGGTACAAAAAATTGTTCTTGCCTGAAGATGAATAATGAAGCATATGTGAATAGTAAACTGGAATATTAATGCTTGGATAATGAGATACAGGGTGGCGGGTACATATATTAATACCATAGCGCGTAAAGTTGCAGAACATATTGCATTGGGAATATATCAACGACCTGCACTCATGGTGCTGATGTTAATGGGTATTCTATGTGTTATGCCCGCAGCCGGTTTTGGTGAGGCCATACAAAAGGGTGACATGCTTTTTACTCCCAGTGCGGGGTATAGTAATGTACGCGGCATATATGAAGAACAATTGAAGGATGGGCATGTGGCTGGCCTGTCCTTCAGGTATCTAGTACATGATATGGTGTTTTTGGGTGCCGGGGTTAATTATTCCAGCTGGAACCTGCGGTATAGTGAAGAGTCATTCATGCGGTCGTATGGACTATATGGGGGCGGCGGGTTGATCAAAGGGGTATCCTTTTTTTCGTATACCGCCTATCCCTACGGCGGGTTGTTTTATAAAGAATCATTTCTCAGGCTTGAAACTGACAGGCTGGGAGAAAATAAACGGACATATAAACCGGGAGCCCTGTTGAGGGCAGGTATCGAATTTCCCGTGGTGGATATGGTGTCAGTTCAACTGGCGGGAGATTATTCCATACTGCAACTTTCTGACAGGTCATTTGCAACCACACAGTGGATTTTTGGGATAACATATAATCCTGGTGCCTTCTCAAGGTGGAGAGAAAGCAAAAGAGAACTGGACGAGGGTAAACTGGAGATGTACATGACCCGGGGTAAAAATCAGTTTGAAGCAGGCAAGATTGATTCTGCCGAGCGATATTTTTCCATGGTTTTATCACTTGAAAAAGATCATGATGAAGCAGAAGACTATATGCGGCGGATATCACAGATAAAGTCAACATACCGGCGTGCAAAAGACCTGGCATCAGAAGAACAGTATTACCAGGCCATTGCCCTTCTGAGTTCTATAAGGGATAATCACAATGATGCTCTTTCCCTCATAAAAGATATAAGGGAAAAGGTGGCCGATGTTGTACCCGGCCTCGTGGAAGAAGGTATTGAGGCCTACAGGCAGAAAAACTATGAAAAGTGCATTACTATCATGGATCGTGTGCTGGCGTTTGACCCTGAAAACAGGATGGCCAGGATATATTACACCCGAGCCCTGAAAAGAAAAGAAGCACTTGAAAAACTTAGATAACGTGGTGCAATGAATCTAAGATCAAAATTAATAATTGCCTGCATTATTATCACACTGGTATCCTCTTTGCCATTGTCATTTTTTATTTTCAGTTATCAGAAAAACCAGGAAATCAACAGGATGATAACGGAGGGTAAACTGAACTCTTCGGTTATGGCGCAGTCGGTAGTAAATGTACTGATGATGAACGGGGGTGACGTTCTCGCTTCATCGGTGGACGCCAATGACATGATCTCCATGTTCAAGCCCCTGTCTGATCGGGGTTTCAGATATGCCGAGGCGGTTATGTTGTCATCCAATCCACAAATAAATGGAAGAATACTGACACGGCTAACCCCTGATGATCCTCCAGAAAACATCCCGTTAAGAGATGGATTTGTAGATGAAAATGAACTTTTGCGAATGAAAAATTCCACCGGTTTTTCCGAAATGACTCCGGATAACAGCAGCAAAACCTATTATGAATTCATCGCGACGGGTGCCCCCCAGGGAGAGAAACCTGTATGCCTGGCCCGGATGCTGTATTCAAAGTCCGCAGTTCTTAAACCACTTGTTTTGCTTGAGAATTTCATTCTTGTTGCAACGTTCACGGCAATCGCCCTTGCCATAGTTGTGGGGCTATTTCTCAGCAGGCAGATTTCATGGCCGGTAAGAAAGCTGATAGATGGTGTGTCACAATTTGAAAAGGGTGAGCTTGATTACCGTATCAATATTGATTCTGAAGATGAACTGGGCCGGCTGGGTTTATCGTTTAATGAAATGGCCGATGCATTGAACAGGCATATCAATGATCTTGAGGCGGCAAACAGGGAACTTGAACGAACAGACAGGCTGAAAGATGAGTTTCTCGCCAATACCTCTCACGAATTAAAGACACCTTTAAACGGTATAATCGGTCTTGCCGAGTCATTACTGGCAGGTGCGGCTGGCGAAACCAGCCCCGGGATGGCAGAGAATCTCAGGTTGATCGTGCATAGCGGCAGCCGTCTTGAAAACATGGTAAATGAGATTCTTGACTTTTCACGCTTGAAACACAACGAGATCTCACTGGAATGCAGGCATATTGATGCCCATGTGATAGCGGGTGTGGTTCTGTCTGTGTTGACCCCCCTGTCAGGGAAAAAAGGTATTGAACTGGTCAACGAGGTGCCCCGGGGATGCGTAATCTGCGCCGACGAAGCGCGGGTACAGCAGATATTTTATAACATTGTGGGCAATGCCATCAAGTTTACCGAAAAGGGAAAAGTTATCGTTATGGCTGAGGCTAGTGCCGGTAATAACGGCGAAATAATTTTCAGGGTAATAGATACTGGTGAAGGTATCGCGGATGATCATCTTTCGGACGTGTTTGAACCATTTGTGCAGGGTGACGGCTCAATTACCAGGCGGTATGGAGGTGCCGGGCTGGGGCTTGCCATTACCAGGAGACTGGTGGAACTGCATGATGGGCATATCACTATTGAATCCAATGAGAATGGCGGGACAACAGTAACATTCACCCTGCCCGCGGGTAATATAGATAAAACCATAGATACGGTAGAGATAACCCCCCGCTATGGCAGCGAATTACTGCAGGGTGCGTCAGGTTCAGACTTGAATATTCTGAAAGTGCGTGATATGGCAGGGGGTGAAGATGTATCTGACGCGGAAATTTGCGTGGTGGATGATGATCCTGTCAACCTGCAGGTGGTAACCAATCAATTACAGATCGCGGGATACCGGGTGACGGTGTTTCGTGACGCCGCGGATTTTCTTGGAAAGATGGAGCTGGGCTATGAGCCTGACCTTCTTCTCCTTGACGTGATGATGCCGGGTGTTTCCGGATATGACGTATGCAGAAAGATCAGGGAAAAATACTCACACTACCAGATGCCGGTTATTCTTCTAACAGCGAAGAATGCGCCCTCTGATCTGCTTATCGGGTTTCAACTTGGTGCCAACGATTATATCTCCAAACCCTTTGACCGGCAGGAGCTCCTGGCACGGCTGGAAAATCTCATTGCCCTGAAAAAAGCCGCCGCGGCTCACAGCCGTTTTATGCTGCTGCAGCATGATTTAACCATTGCCATGCGTATTCAGCAGTCTATTCTGCCCGAGAGTCTTCCTGATATGGAGGGGATACAATGTGCCGTGCGCTATGTCCCCATGGAGATTATCGGGGGAGATTATTATGATTTTCATGTAGCCCAACCGGGTAAATTGAGTGCCTTTATTGCAGACGTGTCCGGTCATGGTGTGCCTGCCGCCATTATAAGTGCCATGGTGAAAATAGCCTTCGCCGAAAACCGGGAATATGTATCTGAGCCGCACGGACTTATGGAAATGATGAATACAACCCTGAGCCGTTATTCCTACGAGCAGTATGTTACTGCCAGTTGTTTCTACCTGGATATTGATGCCATGCAGATTCACGTGGCAAACGCGGGGCACTGGCCCCTTCTGATCTGGCGGGGCTGTGAAAAGAAGATTATCAGTGTTGAAGCGAAGGGCAGGGTGATAGGGTATTTCCCACAACAGGAGTTCACTAAAACGGTGCTTAATGTTCTTCCCGGTGACCGCATTATTTTGTACACTGATGGAGTTCTTGAGTGCAGAAACGAAAATAACGAGATGTTCTCAGAAGAAAGGATGTTCCGCTTTATTGAGGAGGGACATGAGATGACCCCGGATGAATTTGCCGACAGCATGATAACCAGCCTGCAGCAGTGGAGCGGAATGGAAGATTCATTCGATGACGATGTGACCCTGGTTGTGGTTGACGTGGAGTGAAGAAAGAAGCTGACACCTGGTTCTTGCGGATTATCGTTAATTAAATTAAAAACTAGACAAAAGTGGATTCCCGCCTTCGCGGGAATGACAGGTGATGAAGTGGATTACTGATTTCATGGGAATGACAGATGTAATCTCTTGACTTTGTGTCATACAATAGTACATACTATTTTCTGGTCATACCACCTGCCGCAATAATTGAATGCTGGCAGGTATGTTTCATATATCTATAAACAGGAGGGGGGTATGAAACAGGTATCAAGGCTGAAAAGGGCGGGTGTACCCGCCGGTATAGTGCTGATTGTGATGGTGGTATCAATTAACACCTATGACTTATCCAGAAGCATATCGCATGGGGGACTGCACCTGCTGGTCTCTCATCTTTCGGCGTTATGCATGTTTTTGAGTATATGGACAGGGGCACTCTTTGTCAATTCCATGGCGTATTTCAGGGAGGCTTCGTTCAGGGAGAGATTGTTTGCCAGTATGCTCACCCCAATCGTGTGGGATCTCAAGGTATTGTGGGATTTCGTGGGCATCTATTCGGTGGGCGAGATCTTCTTCGTGTTGCTTCACCATATAATTCTTGGTCCAATCGTGGTGAACCTCATGTGCATGGGTATATCAGAGATTATTTGTGACAGGGTGATGATTAGAAGAACTGGTGACTTGTCATTAAGAAGCAGGTGGACGGGCCTTGTGTTGTTTGCCGCGGGACTCTTTTTCACCTTGGTGTTTCTGTGGAATGGAGGTCACTCCTATTACTATTTCTACATGGATATGTATACCAGGCTGTTTATGTAGGCAACATCTTTTGCAAATAATAACAGGAGGAGCAAACCCATGAAAACGAACAATATGTCATTATATAATAATATCAGCAGAAGAGAGATGCTTAAAATAGCGGCAGGTGCAGCCCTTACGGGTATACTGGGTACATCCATTGCAGGAAAATTACAGGCAAAGACGAAAAGGCCCAACATAGTCTTCATTCTTACCGACGATCATCGATGGGATGCCTTCAGCTGTATGAATCACCCATTTATCCAAACGCCCAATCTTGACAGGATCGCCAATGAGGGGGTCATGTTTGCCAATTCATTCGTGACAACCTCGTTGTGCAGCCCATCCCGGGCAAGCTTTCTTACCGGTCAGTATGCCCATACCCACGGCGTGGTTACCAACCATACCCCCTGGAATAACGAGAATATTACCTTCATGGAGATCCTTAAAAAGTATAAATACGATACTGCCTTTATCGGCAAATGGCATATGCCCGGTGAGGGGCTTCCCAAACTTCGGGGTGTTGACCATTTTGTTTCTTTTACGAAAGAGGGGGGTCAGGGTGTATATTATGATTGTCCCCTTATAGTGGATGGGAAGGAAGTGGAACGAAAGGGGAAGTATATAACCGAAGATCTTACTGATTACGCGCTGAAATATATTGATAAAAAAAGGAACAATCCTTTCTGCCTTTACCTGTCCCATAAGGCGGTACATTTCGGTTTTCTGCCGCCCAAACACCTTGATGACCTGTATGATGACGTGGACCTGCAGTTACCTCCAGAATCTGATCCATGGGTTACCATGACCAACAATCATCTTTTCGTGGGGGCTCCCCTGCCCCTGGATATGCTCTATCGGAATTACTGCGAGACAGTTGTGTCGGTTGACCAGCAGGTGGGTCGGGTGCTGGACAAACTTGAAGAGATGGGGATACTGGATGACACCATAGTGGTGTACGCGGGGGACAACGGTCATTTCTTTGGTGAGCACGGGCTGTATGATAAGAGGCTGGCCTACGAGGAGTCTATCCGCATACCCTTCTTTGTCAGGTATCCCGGTCTTGTGCGTAATGCGGGGCGAAGGGTGCAGGAGATGGTGCTGAATATTGATCTTGCTCCAACCCTGCTGGACGCGGCAGGCATCCCCGTCCCCCCCTATATGCAGGGGCGAAGTACTGTTCCACTGCTGAGGAACATGAAAAACCGATGGCGTTCATCCTTTCTTTATGAGCATTTTCCTGTCTTTCCCATTCCCATCCCGGGAATCACGGCGGTGAGAACTGAGAGGTATAAATACATAACCTATCAGAATAATGTGCGTCCTCCCGAATTGTTTGACCTGCGGGAAGACCCGGGTGAGAAGAAGAATATCATCAGGAAGGACAGGGGTAAAAAACTGCTGCCTGCCCTCAAGAAAAAACTTGAAAGGGTGAAGGCGGACACCGGGTACCGTTTTTATACTCACGGGTAATAAAATATATTGACATACACATGGCAACTGGTATACTGGTATTACCAGTTGCCAAAAGAGGGAGATAGATGGAAGAATTGTTACATCCGTTAAAAGCAGACAGCCTGAAGGATGTGTTCGTGGAGCGTTTTGAAGAGCTTATCCTTTCGGGGAAGATATCAATAGGACAGAAGCTGCCTTCGGAAAGAGAGCTTGCACTGCAGCTTGGGGTAAGCCGGCCGGTGGTGCATGAGGGCCTGGTTGAACTGGAGAGCAGGGGGCTTGTTACAATGAAGCCCAGGGTTGGCACGGTGGTGAATGATTATCGTCGGGAGGGGTCACTTACCCTGCTGAATTCTCTTGTTAATTATCACCAGGGTACGCTTGAACAGCATATCTTTGACAGTATGCTGCAGATGAGAAACCTGTACGAACTGGAAACCGCCCGGCTTGCCGCTGTCAACAGGGATGATTCGCATATCGAAGAATTTCGGGAAATTTTGCAGCAGGAACAGCAGGCACCCCGGGGGGATATTGAGAATATCGTGATGCTGGATTTCAGGGTGCATCACCTGGTAGCACTGGCAAGCGGCAACGTTATTTACCCGCTGCTTATGAATTCCTTCAGGGAAGTGTATACCAATCTTACCGCGCAGTTTTTCAGCGAAGAAGCTGTTGTGGACGTTGTATTTGCCTATCACCTTCAGTTGTTTGAAGCTATACGTGACAAAAATCCCTCTGAAGCAGAAGGGGTAATGAAAAAGATCATCGATCACGGGGAAGAACATCTTCGTGCCATGACCAGCGGGGATGAAAAGTAAGGAGGCACACATGGAATCATCAGCAAAAAAAGCACAGGAATTTATAAAGCAGCCTAAAGGACTATCTGACCGGGTTCAGTGGCTGAGGGAATATTATTTCGACGGTAACCAGCGTGCCTGGAACAACGAGAACACCTCGTGGACTACGGGTACCCCCTGGGATGAGCAGTATGATGAATTAACATTCTATATCGTACCTGAAACCTACGCGTTGCTGCAGACCCTGCATTCATCATACCGCATGGCTGCCAGGCCTGTCGCCCTGGGAGAAGATTTCTGGAAATTGAGTATCCCTGAGCGCCGGGCGTGGTTCAACCGGGAGGTGATGGTGCACTACCTTCCACACGAGATACTGCCCGGCGACCTTATCGCCGGGGGCAGGTTTAACATTCAGACATCCATGTGCCTGACGAAGAAGGAACAGAAGAAACGTAACCGCATGATAACGGGGAAAAAGGGTTCACGGGCGCGAATGAAGTGGTTTCATGATCACGGGTATGGCAATGCCGGCGCCACAAGCGGGCACCTTGTGCCCGGACATGAACGGGCCCTTTCACTGGGATGGAAAGGTATACACGAAGAGCTGGCCGAGATGTATGATGACCTTACTTCCCGCGAGAAAAAAGGGCCAAAGGGTGCCCAGCTTCGTGCCATGATGACCGCCGCCACCATGCCGGGGCAGCTGGCGAAAAAATACGCGGAGGTATGCCGTGACCAGGCGGTGAATGTAACTGACAGTATGCGCCGGGAGGAATTGCTGCAGATGGCAAAGAATCTTGAACGGGTGCCCTGGGAACCGCCCAGAACATTCTGGGAGGCTCTGCAGGCCCTCTGGCTCAATCACATGCTCATCATGGCGGATGAAAATTATCCGGGACCGGGCGTTTCCTTCGGCAGGATTGATCAGTACCTCTATCCCTACTGGAAATATTCAATTGATAAGGGTATGGACCGGGAATTCGGGAAGGAGATCATGAAATGCTTCTGGGTACATGCAAATACCGCATATGATTCAATGATCCGTACGGGAAACCAGGGAATTACCGCGGGCTTCGGCCAGCTTCTCACTATCTCCGGACGGGGAAAGGACGGCGAAGACCTCAGCAATGACCTTACCTATGCTATCCTGGAGGTAATTGACGAGATGTCTCCCATCCTGGAGCCCAAGCCCAATGTGCGGCTGCATCAGAATACCCCGGATGAACTGCTTGACAAAGTAGTGGCTATGATTGAGTCCAGCCAGGGTGCCCCATTTCTGCTGAACTTTGACGAGCGTTCCATGGCTGGAATGATGAAAGAAGCGAAGATGGCCCGCCTCGGGCATCTTATTAACGATGACACCGTGTGGGATTATGCCCCTGTTGGCTGCCTGGAAAATACCATGGTGGGTAACGACCGTTCAGGAACAGTGGACAATAACCTGAACCTGTTAAAGGCGGTTGAACTTGTTTTTACCCGTGGCCGGGATATGCACCCCTTCACCGATCCCATTACCGGCAAAACCGAAAAACCGTCACAGGATGGCCCCCGTACCGGTGATCCCCGGAAATTCTCTACCTGGGATGAGTTCTGGGACGCCTACGTGACACAGACCCGTTATATTATTAAGAAAATAGTAAACCTTTACGAATCATCAGAACGTATCAGGGCCAGTTTTAATCCAACACCCTATCTTTCATGCATGGTAAAGGGATGCGCGGAAAGCGGCAGGGACATCACCCAGGGGGCGGCTGAGATAAGCTTTACCACCCTTGAGGCGGTAACCTACGCCACCACCGTGGATTCACTTCTGGCGGTGAAATACCTGGTCTTTGACCAGAAGGAATGCTCCATGGATGAACTCATCCAGGCCCTGCGTGACAACTGGAATGGACACCAGGTGCTGCAGGCAAGGGCGAAGAACCGGGCACCCAAGTATGGACGTGACGATGACGGTGCTGACGAAATGGCCCGGAAGGTGATGGAGCTCTGGACAGGTGAAACATGGAAACACCGTACGCTGTCAACCGGAAGACAGTTTCGCCCGGGAATGCTCAGCTGGAATTACTGGGCCGGCGACGGGTTCATCATGGCCGCAAGCCCCGATGGTCGTGAGAAGGGACAGTTCCTGTCCAACGCCATCTGTCCGTCAAACGGGGCGGATATTAATGGCCCCACTGCCAATACCAATTCGGTGGGAAAGGTGCTGGGGGGACGTGCCCGTGATAACCAGGGGGACTGGGACGGGTATAACAACATGCTTCCAAACGGGGCAAGCCATACCATAACCTTCAACCCGTCAATTCTCAAAGACCCTGAGCACAGGGACAAGTTCAAGGCCTTCCTGAGGGGATATATCGAGAACGGCGGTACCGCACTGCAGATAAACATGCTTGACCCTGATATGCTGCGTGACGCGCAGAAACATCCCCAGGACTACCGGCACCTGTTGGTGCGGGTGACGGGGTATAACGCCTATTTCACCAGCATCGGCAAAGAGCTGCAGGACGAGGTTATCGCCAGGGTAAGCCACAGCAGGTTTTAAGGAGCTTAACTATGTCAGTAACAAAAGACATCACCACGCTGAAAGGTACCGTTCTTGAGATTCAACGTATGTCCACCGAGGACGGTCCGGGAATTCGCACCACGGTGTTCATGAAGGGATGTCCCCTGTCATGCACGTGGTGCCATAACCCGGAGAGCATATCACCCCGTCCCCAGGTTCACTGGATCGGTTCACGGTGCATCATGTGTAAGATGTGTATGGACGTATGCCCCGAGAACGCCCTCTACCTTGATGATGGGGGTATCGAGGTGAACCGTGAACTCTGCACCGGATGCGGCAGGTGTGCAGATGAATGTCCATCAACCGCGCTGGAATTGCTGGGAAGGAAATGGACCGTTCACGAACTGGTTGCGGAACTGGTAAAGGACAGGGCCTTTTTCGAGAAGTCCGGCGGCGGGATAACCATCTCGGGTGGAGAGTCAACCCTGCAGAAAGAATTCGTGACGGAACTTTTGAAAGCATTGCGCGGCCAGGGTATTCATACCGCTATCGATACCTGCGGAGTCTGCGGGAAGGACGTACTCGACCGCATACTGCCGCATGCCGACCTTGTGCTTTTTGACGTGAAGCTCATTGATGCAGAAATGCACCGCAGGTTTACCGGGAGCAGTAACGAAAGGATACTTGAGAACCTTCGGCACGTGGCCCGGCTTGTGAAGGAACATCTCTACCCCCGTGAACTATGGGTGCGAACCCCCGTTATCCCCGGGGCTACCGATACGGATGAAAATATCCAGGGTATCGGTGAATTTCTTGCGGGTCTTACCGCGGGGGTGATCACCAGGTGGGAGCTTTGCGCCTTTAATAATCTCTGCGTGGATAAATATACCAGGCTTGGCAGGGAATGGGATTTTGCCGGCGTTGCACTGATGGATAAAGAAATAATGGAGCACCTGGCTGAAGTTGCCCGATCAACGGGGGTTGACCCTGCCATGGTTCTGTGGACCGGCTCTACCCGTTATGAAGGGGACAATGATGATACAGGTGAGAAGAAGAAATTAATAAAAAATAATCCCACGTCATGCTAAGGGGGAACAACATGAATGATAAAAGAAAAAACTTTACACCGGATGAAATAGAGAAGCTGCAGCCAACCGAAAAGGTGGGTCTGCTTGCCACCATAAATCCTGATGGGCAGCCCCACATATCACTCATCACCTCCCTGCAGCCGGCAAGTGAGGCACAGATGGTGTTTGGCCAGTTCTCCGAGGGATTGTCCAAGCAGTACATACAGAAGAATCCCCAAACGGGTTTTTTGCTGATGACCCTTGACCGCTCAATGTGGAGGGGAAAGGCTGACTATACCCATCTCAGAAAAGAGGGCCCCGAGTACGAGATGTTCAACGAGAAGCCCATGTTCAGGTACAACACCTACTTCGGGGTGAACACGGTATATTATTTCGATCTTCTTGAAGTGGGACAGAAAGAGGGCCTTCCCATGGGACGCATCATTCGTTCGGCACTGGCCACCAAAATGGCCAGGGGGGGTGCTGGCAGAAAAAGTGAAAAGGTCATATTGAATCATATGGCAGAAGATATGTTCAACATGCTTGATTCCCTGAAATTTATTTCATGGGTGGGGGCGGACGGGTACCCCGTCATCGTGCCGGTAATACAATGCCAGGCCGCCGACACAACCAGGCTCGCTTTCTCTCCCGGCGCATACGGCGATGAACTGCTGCAGATACCTGAAGGTAAAGAGGTGGCCGTATTCGCCATGACCATGCAGATGGAAGACGTACTGGTAAGGGGGGTCTTCAACGGGTACAGCCGTCACCGCGGTGTGAAACTGGGCACCATCGACATCAACTGGGTATACAACTCAATGCCCCCCGTACACGGCCAGGTCTACCCCGAGGTACCCCTTGAGGCCGTCACTGAATTCTAATCTTTTAAGGATTCACCACAGAGGCACAGAGATACAGAGGGGGAATAAGGTTGTCTGGTTGCATATCATGAAAACTGAATGGTTTAATGGTTAACCATAAAGCTGCAATGCACCTTTAAGACAGACATAAAAAATCCTTTCTCTGTACCTCTGAGCCTCTGTGGTTCTATTCCCTGAAGTTTAATTGTTCCCCAACCAGGAATGTGCCGTCGGGGGAGAGGGTTGTGTGCAGGGTGTAGAACTGGTTGCGTTTCAGTTTTCCGTAAACCCGAACGGGTACGTAGTACTGGTTGAAGCCGCTGGTGAAGCCGTTTCGGTAGTGTTCGGCCAGGAATCTTGAGGTGGTGCCGGTGAAGGTGTGGTAATACTCTGCCTTCTGTGTTTCAGAAAGGGTGATCACCTGGCGGCTTCGTTCTGCTTTTGTTTCCTCGTCAACTGTCTGCTTCATGGATGCGGCTTCTGTCCCCTCCCTGGGAGAGAAACGAAAGGTATGCACATGGGAGAAGTTCATCTCTTTGATAAAAGCAAGGCTTTGCCTGAAGTCTTCGTCCTCTTCCCCCGGAAATCCCACGATCAGGTCGGTGGTGAAATTGAAGAGGGGGTCAGAGCCGCGTATAGTTTCAACTATGCGCCGGTACTGGTCAGTGTGGTAGTGGCGGTTCATGAGGGTAAGCACACGGTCGCTGCCGCTCTGCAGCGAAAGATGCAGGTGCTTCACCATCTTCTCATGGGTGACCAGGTCTGTCAGTTTATCGGTGACCGCATGGGGTGACAGGGATGAGCAATGGATACGAAAATCCCCCTCAACGGAGATCATCGATTCTATTAGATGGGCAAGTTCTGATCCGTTATGGAGGTAGTTCCCGATCATCACGCCGGTCAGCAGAAATTCCCGGTAGCCCGAATCCAGAAGCACCCTGAACTCATCCAGTATCTCATCCGCCGGTCGGCTTACGGGTCCCCCGCGCACGTAGGGGATGATGCAGTAGGCGCAGTAATTGTCACAACCATCCTGTATTTTCAGGTTTATTCGGGTTCGTGATGACCGCGTGGCGGGTTGGAAGCTGAATCTTTCTGCCGGTTGTTCCTCCAGTGAATCAAATAGTGACGGGTTTTCCACCAGGTCGGGTATGAGGTACTTGTAATCGTTGGGTACGTAAAACACATTGCCATCCCTTTCTACCCTGCTGGCATAGCAGCTGGTAACAATTATCATGCCCCCGAGTGAAGGGTCCATCTCCCGCAGGGCCCGTGATACGAGGTTTCTCGTTTTACGTTCACTTGTATGGGTTACCACGCAGGAGTTCACAATTACCACGTCCGCGTCCCTGTTGCCCGGCACGATGGTATGGCCGAAGTCCTTCAGGCGGGTGATAACTGACTGTATCTCGGCCTGGTTGAGCCTGCAGCCCAGTGACGAGATCTTAATCTTCATCGGCAGTGTTTTTCCCGTAGTCCTCTATCTGTTCCTTGATGGTTTCTACCATTTTCATTATACCGCTGGATTCGTCCGACATCTCCCCTGCACCCTGCGAGTTCGACTGTGATATCTGCGAGATGTTACTCATGGCCTGCACAAGCTCACCCACCGCGGATTTCTGTTCTCCGGTGGCGCGGCTTATTTCGTCGGCAAGGGTGGTGAGGTCGCGCGCCTTGCTGTTCACCTCGTCGTTGGTTGAAACCTGCTTGCTGGTGAAGTCTACAAGGCTTTTAACCCTGTCGTTTATTGAATTGATACCGGTGATGATGGTGCTGATGGTTGAAACGGTATTGTTGACGATTCCCATGTTATGCTGTATACCGGTATCGTTTTCTTTCACCAGCTTCTCTATTTCTTTCACGCTGGTGGTTGTCTGGTCGGCAAGCTTGGATATCTCGTCGGCGACAACCGCAAATCCCCTTCCAGACTCGCCCGCACGGGCCGCCTCGATTGCGGCGTTCAGGGACAACAGGTTTATCTGGTCTGAGATGTCATTTATGATGCTGATGATGTCAGTCATCTGGGATGAACTTTTGCGTATCTTGTGCATCCCTTCTTCCATCTCGGCCATGGCGCTGTTGCCTGATTCGGCCTGGCTCGATACAGTTTTAGTGGATCCCAGGGTATCGTTGATGATATCATCCATCTCGTTGATCATTCCGGAGAGTTCTTTCAAAATGCTGGTGAGGGACTCAAGGTTTTCATTCTGCTTCTGCGCGCTGTCGGCAACACTGTCTATACCCGCCGACACTTCCTCGAAGGTGGCGGTTGCCTCTTCTATCATGGAAGCCTGTTCCTGTGTGTTCCTGGTGAAGTCATTTATCTGGGCGGTCATGTTGTTCATGGAGGTGACCACCCTGCGGGAGCTTTCCTGTAAGATGGTTTTAATGAAATCACTCTGCCTGTTGCTTCGCTGTGCTTCTTTCTTCGCTATTTCCGTGTTCCTTTTGAATATCCTGGTTATCAGAAGTGAAATTGTATATACCATGGCAATGGAAAAAATGGTGTCGATGGTGGCAAAGGTGGCCACGTTGAAGGGCACACCGATATGCAGGTAGTGGTAAAGGCCATACACCAGTATAACCAGTAGGGTAAATGAACCCGAAACGATGGTAAGCATGGTAGTGGTGCTGAAGATCGTGCACAGAACAATGCAGGGAAAAATAAAGATACCATAAGATGAGAAAAGAAGCTCTTCTTTAACAAATAGATGTGACACGTACCCCGCAGCAACGGTTAATGAACCGAAGGCAATAAATATGTTTGCCGAGAGTATATTTTTTCCTTTTTCAAGGTAATAAAGGCTGACAGAAAATCCCACGATTAAAAGCCAGGTTATCTTTCCCACCCGGATAAAATCTTCAATACCCACCGCCAGCATGGATACCTGCAGTAGCAGTATAAGCACCAGGAAAACCGTTTCAAATAATAGAAGAAGACGGGCTCTTGCCTCGGTAAGGTAATCACTCTGGGCATATCTCTTGAGAAAAAAATGCATGTATCGTCTAAACATGGATGGCCCTCTCCGGGAATGATGAAATTTTGTAAGCATTACAAGTATATCATATGACTACGTATATAGTCATAAAATTCTGTGTTCAGCAAGGATTAATTTCTTCATTGCAAAGACCCCGGGATGGTTCTATACTATTAAGTGTAAATAAATCCTGACTTTGTATTTTCAACGCGAAGACGCAAAGTTCGCAAAGTTACGCGAAGAAAGAATACATACCCTTTGCGATCTCTGCGCTCTTTGCGATTTCGCGGTTACCTGAATAGAATATTGGAGGAAATATGGAATCTTATTATGACCTGCTGATAATCGGCGGCGTGGCAGCCGGGATGAGCGCGGCATCGCAGGCCAGGAGAGAAAACAAACAGATGAGCATCGCCCTTTTTGAAAAGAGCGATTTCGTGTCCTACGGTTCGTGCGGTATGCCCTATTATATCGGGGGCATTATCTCGGATTACAACAAGCTTATCGCTATTGATGTTGATAAGTTTATCAACAAGAGAAATATACAGATCATGACAGGTACCGAGGCCACTGCCATTGATTTCAAAGGGAAAAAGGTCACGGCAGTACAGAAGGGAGAGGAGGTGGAAGTATCCTACGGAAAGCTGATGATCGCCACGGGTGCAAAGGCAATACATCCCCCAATCCCCGGTGCAGACCAGGAAGGTGTTTTCGTGCTTCGAAACCTCAATGATGGTATTAAAATAAAAAAGTACGTGGATGAAAAGAAACCCAAATCCGTGGTGCTGGTTGGTGGTGGTTTTATTGGGCTGGAACTTGCCGAGAATTTTCGTGGAAATAACATTGAGGCGACCATTGTAGAGCGGCTTGAATCAGTTGCAATGGGCATGGATGTTGAGATACGTGACCGTATTATACAGCGCCTTGAGAACAACGGGGTAACGGTTAAAACCGGTACAACGGTTAAAGAGATAAAAAAAGACGGCTCACGCATTGCAGTTGATGCGGGTGGAGAATTGATTGCTGCTGATCTCGTGGTGCTGTCCGTGGGAATCGCGCCCAATACTGATTTTCTGAAAGGTTCTGAGCTGGAGATGACAGAAAAGGGTGCCATCACCGTGAACGAAAAATCTGAAACAAACATGCCGGATGTCTACTCGGGGGGTGACTGTGCCACGGTTAAGCACCTGGTGACGGGGAAGAATGTGTACATGCCCCTTGGCCCTACTGCCAACAAGCAGGGCAGGGTGGCAGGCCTGCAGGCGGCGGGTGTGACAACCGAAAGATTTCTCGGTATAGTGGGAACCCAGCTGGTAAAGGTGTTCGACCTTGAGGTGGGAAAGACGGGACTTTCTGATGATGAGGCGGAAGCTGAAGGTATACCCGCAATATCAGAGGGAAATACCTGGAAATCACGGGCGGGCTACTGCCCAAAGGGTGACAGGCTTTTTGTTAAGCTCACGATAAACCCGGATACCCGGGAGATAATCGGCGGCCAGATAGCGGGAACAGACGGTGCGGCGCAGCGAACAAACGTGATCGCCACCGCCATCGCTTCGAAGATGAAGGTAGAAGATTTTGCTTACCTCGACCTGGGCTACGCTCCGCCCTTCTCACCGGTATGGGACGCTCTGCTGGTAACGGCCCAGAAAATGGTAAAGCGATAATTTTACTGTAAACTGTAATAAACGCAACAGAATGTTCACCACAGAGTTACTATGTAAAAAAAGTCAACCCTCCAAAATGAAATCTATGATAAGATTTCATTACCAATAACAAAAAAGGAGGATTGACTTATGACTATGATAATCGGAATCGATATGCATGTAAAGACATT
>Ga0272443_10000567_pt1 | contig 66178 bp, 49 predicted proteins | sample SSMAcet12_FD_193581 | JGI IMG/M metagenome (GOLD analysis project Ga0272443, IMG submission 193581) | Marine sediment archaeal communities from Little Sippewissett salt marsh, Falmouth, MA, United States - SSM-Acet-12 | ecosystem: Environmental > Aquatic > Marine > Wetlands > Sediment ...
GCTCTGCGACTACTACTTCAGCAAGTTCGGGCTGGATGTTCGCGGCGTTCGCTATCCGGGGTTAATTTCCTGGAAGACAATGCCGGGTGGCGGCACAACGGACTACGCTGTCTAGATTTTCCACGAGGCGGTGAAGTCGGGAGAATACACCTGCTTCCTGAAACCGGACACGACACTTCCGATGATGTACATGCCGGATGCGCTGAGGGCACTGGTCGATCTGGGTCGGGCGGATGGAAGTCGCCTCCGTTACCGCAACGCCTACAACCTCGCCAGCTTAAGTTTCAGCGCGGCGGAACTGGCTGATGCGATTCGCAAACAGATGCCGGATTTCAAGATCAACTACGAGCCGGATTATCGTCAGTCAATCGCGGATGGCTGGCCCAAGAGCATCGATGATACAGCCGCCCGTGAGGATTGGGACTGGCAACCCGAGTATGATCTCGATGCGATGGTCTCGGACATGCTCGGCAACCTTCAGCGGATTTACGGCAGGTCACAGCCGGTGAGTTGATGAGTTTTTGTCGTTAGCATTTAATTGGCCCTGTTGGCTCGTCCAACAGGGTCTATTTGTTGCACTTAAAATGCCTCGGGGACACGGTGGTCCCGGGCGACCTGATTACCCTTGGGAAAACAGAGGCAATTCGGGACTGTCCCAAAGACGTTGGAGTTTAAGCGGGACTGTCCCAGCAATTGCCCCAACCAAATAACGAACAGCATAATAGAAACCCGGACATCCCGCCCAAGGCGGGTAAAGCAAGCTGTCCGGGTCACATAATGATCAGAATCCTGTAGTATTCCTACGCCACAACGCTGGTCCGCTCGGCGTTGATCAGCAGGTAGGACCACCAGCTACGCCAGCCCAAGTAGGGTTCGGCGAGGCGCTCGATGGTTAAAATATCGGGCGTTTCGGTGAGGTTGTAGAACCGCTTCACCGCCCGTTTGAGTTGCGGACTCTCCAGCATCAGATCCGAATACCCGAAGGCATGCTGCAAAAGGTGCAAAGCGACGGAGTGGTTCACCCCCGGCAACTGGGTGAGCATCTTGAGCGACTTCCGTGGATCCTCCAGCTGGGCCACGAATTCCAGCGGATCAGGATCACCCACCAGCCCGCTGATAATCTGGGTGATCGTCCGGCTTGCCAAGTGGGAAAGCCCCGCGATTTTAAGCATCTGCTCCGGCAGGGCAAGCATCGTGAATTTTCCGGGGAATGCGGGAGGTGCATAGGGACGGCCCTGCGGAACGATTCCGCACACCTCTTTCAAATTCGCCAGCAACATCGCTGTGTCCCGCTGTCCCCTGCGATATCCGATTACTGCGGTAATCAACCCTTCGAAGGGTGTCAGATAGAGGACTGGCCGAAGGTCGGGCAAAATTGCAGCCGCTTTCCTGAGGTGTGGATCCTGAATCATCAGGGTGTAATAGGCATCCGCATCAATGTTCGCGCTGAACCTGCGCGCTACGGCGTTGACTACCTGCTCCGCGACCTCATCATCGAGAAGATCACCCATCATCCGAACGGAGACTGATTCATTGGGAGCTTGTTGGTGAACCTGCACTTCGACAGCTCCGCCGCCCACTTCCATGGAAAAATTGTAACCGGCATCCAACCCTGGAGGTTGCTGAGCAGCGCTATCCGGCTTGAGCACGCTTAGTGCCGATGCAAGCCGAAACGGTCCTCGAGGAACAAAGCTGCGCAGCATTTCCATGAATAACCTCCTTGATTTGGAAGATAACGCATGGAGAGTCGGAGATGAGAACTTGAGCTGGGAACCACTCCGATTTCGCCTCCACCCCTCCCCTCTCTTTTCGGCGTTGCTTACCTTGTTCTGTACTCAAAGGCGAGGTCAACTATGAAAAACAGATGCTTACTACTCCTATTGATCACTCTGCTCGTAATTCCCTCCGCCGTGGACGCCAAGGTCATTAAGGTAAAACCCGGCAAGAAATTGCAGAAGGTTATCAACAAGGCTGCCCCAGGCGACACTCTTTTCCTGCGGGAAGGCATCTATACAACCAAACCTATCACCAAGATCGATACACTTTGTGGCAACTGCCTGGAAGAAGTCGTTCCACATCTGATAACGATTGGATTCTACATCGATAAACCTCTCCATCTGATCGGGGAGAGCCGGACCGGCACAATCCTCAAAACAGGCGCGGGGTATGGGATTTTCTTTGACGGCGCGCGGATGGGAACCATCGAGAATTTAACGATCACCGGTGGTGTTCGAGACACAGTCGAACTTGCCACGGACGGCGGAGTTGTGGCTCGCAACACGGAGCTGAAAGTCTGCAAGCTCAACATCATCGGCAACGATGATCTGGCGGATGGTGTTGTCGTCGGCATCTGCGGTGTCGTTGGCCGCGAGGGTTCAAACATTCGCATTGAGGGCTGCGTGATCGCTGAAAACGGTTGGGATGGAGTCGCCCTCTATCGCGGTGCAAGAGCGTTCATAATCGGCAACATGATCCGTGATGGCCGTGGAGCTGGAGTGGGAATTACATGGGATGCCGTGGCGGAAGTACGAGCCAACGAGATCCATCATTACTGGAAAGGAATCGGTACCTTCGGCACCTCGACCGCAGTCGTTCAGGACAACATCGTACGCGACCTTAGAGGCTGGGGCATTGTGGCGACCGGCGAGTCTGTGATGGACTGTTCTCACAATATCATCGCACGCACCGGGAACTGCGGATTCTCGATCTGGTCCGAGGAGGCGAAAGGAAGATTCATCAACAACGTTGTCTTCCGGGCTGGACGCGAAGAGGAGTGGATTTGCCCTCGTGTGGGTGTCTGGTGGAACGGACCGGATGACGCTTTCGAGGCTCACCACAACGTCGTCTGGGGCAGCGAAGAGGAATCCTGGCGCAGAAGCTACTGGGATGATGATCCTGCGGGCGACAGCACCGAACCACTGGAGAACATGGTGGTGCCGTCAGACACAGCCTGGAACGGGATTTATTGCGAAGTGGACCCCTTGTACAACAATCCGGAGTTGAATGATTTCAGGCCAACAAGCGAATCACCGCTGCTCAAGAACGGGATTCACTCGGGGCATCCCGGGAACATGGGTCCTGTGGACATCGGCCTTCGATCAGGTGCCTACAAACTTATCGACCGCGCACGTGAGGTTGATCCGGGGAAACCTGTCATAAATGACGACTGACCGAACGGACTAATTAATATCCTTTACACATCGAAATCCGCGTCTGTGGCTGAATGAGCCTGCAGGCCGACCTGCGGTTCTGAATGTGCAGAAAAACCTGGTTCGAGGCGCACCAACTACTTCCCCGGACGATCCAATTGGTTTTGCCATCCTCTGTGAATATGAACCGTAGTGAAGTATTTCGATAGGAGACGGGAGTCCAAGATCCTGATCGGATGAATCTGATTTTTTCGAATTTCCGTATATTTAGAAATTGATAGTCTGCGTGCGTGGAGAAGGTTTTCGTCGCTTGTTTCTGGGAGGTGTGTAGTGACGGACAGGGCGCGCGTTAAAGAGGATCTCTACCGTTCTTTGGGATGGGGCTGCTACAACATCGATTGGCTGGAAGAGGAGCAGATCGATGTTGTCAATGAACAGAGGCGGCTCTCGCTTGCAGGATTGCGGAAGATCGCCCGGTTCTCCTTTGAGGGACTGAAACCGCACCACGGAAAACTCTCACCGGGTTGCCACGCCTGTATGGAGGGAACTTGGTCCTGCCTGTTCATCAATTACACCTGCAATGCCTCCTGCTTCTGGTGTCTACGCGATCCTGAAGTTCGTAAGGATCAGGCACCAACAGCACATGGAATCGATTTCCATTCACCTGAAGAGTACGCTGGCTTCCTGAAAAGAAGCGGCTACAAGGCAGTCGGTTTTTCGGGCGGCGAACCATTCCTCGCCTACGACAAACTCCGCCGATTCGTGCAGGTCCTACGCCGCGAGCTCGGTCCTGACGTATGGCTGTGGGTTTACACAAATGGCTCTCTGCTGACGCCTGAAAAAGTCCGAAACCTGACAAATGACGGGTTGAACGAGGTGCGCGTTGACATTGCTGCTCATGACTATGACCTTGAGGTGCTGCGAGCCGCCCGCCCTGAGGTGGAAGTTCTTACCGTTGAAATCCCCTGCCTTCCGGAAGATGCCGAACGGCTTACAACCCTTCTCACTGATCTCGACAAGATCGGCGTCGATCACCTGAACCTGCATCAACTGACCGCAAACGCGCTGAACATCCAGGGTTATGCAGGGCGGGGATACACATTCCTCCATGAACCACCGCTGACGGTTCTTCAATCCGAACAGCTCGCTCTCCAGCTCGTTAAGCTGGCCGCGATAAACGATTTGCGGCTGGGAGTGCAGTATTGCTCAAAACCCTACAAAAAGGCAGCTCAAGGCCGTTCGAGGAGGCTGCGGGCGTTGCAGATGTACGGCGGACCAGCTGCTGATGTAAGTCTGACCGCTACTGGCTATGTCCGCACGATTCTTGTTTCCGGTGATAAAAAAACAATCGGAGAGGTTGGGCAACGGATCAGGAGTGCCGGTGTTTCCGAATCACTCTGGAAGCGCATCGGGCATGGCGAAACCTTCTCGGTCTCACCCTCCCTGCTACAGCATCTGTTACCGCTGGGATTGTCCACTGAGCTCCACTACGGCGAACCTCGCTTTGCCCATTCCACCGGCAAACGCACCTCGAACGGCACCCTTGAGACAATCCACAGCACCTCGGAGATCAGACGAGTCAGCTCCTACGTGGACCTGTCAACGGATGAGCTGGAATGGTTGTCGTCTCTCGATCAATCGGGCAGAGGTTCGGCGACTGCTCCGCCTCAGCGACTGATCCGCTGGGAGTCGCACCCGGGCTGGGATGAGATATACTGAAATCCGTTCACTCTTTTGTGTTTCGCCGTCCTATATGACTTTAGATCATCTGGGTGGCCCGACTTGCTCGCCAAGTCGGGTGTCTCAAAACAAGTAAACCCTGTTGGACAATCCGCCGATGGGCGGACAGGACCAACAGGGCCAATTTCATGTCATCACTAGCTCGCCGCAGGCGGGCGTGGTGATCCCCCCGAAACTACGAGATTGCTCCGGATTCTGACGAATCCTCACAATTATATCGTTTCGCCGGCCCGCGCAGCCTTGGGCCGGCACATGGCTCCAGCGACTTCGCTGGTCGGTCCGCGCAGCTTTGGGCCGGCACATGGCTCCAGCGACTTCGCTGGTCAGGCCAGATAGAGCAGAAAGCCGAAGAAATGGGAAATGCTGCCGCCGAGCACAAAGAGGTGCCAGACGGAATGGTGGTACGGAAACCCCCGCCAGACATAGAACACCACGCCAAGTGTATAGCAGAGTCCCCCTATGGCCAACCAGAGCAGGAATCCAGCCGGAACAGCCGATACCAGCGGCCCGACGGCGATGACAACCAACCACCCCATCGCCAGGTAGATCACCGTGGAGACGGCCTTGTAGCGGCCCAGAAACAGCATTTTAAAGGCAATTCCACCGAGCGCCAGCCCCCAGATGATCCCGAACATCGTCCAGCCCCAGGGTCCACGCATTACGGTCAGCAGGATCGGTGTATACGTGCCCGCGATCAACAGGTAGATGGAAGTGTGGTCCATCAACTTGAAAAAGACCTTCAGCTTTGGATTCTGGAAGGAGTGGTAAAGAGTCGAGGCCATGTAGAGCAGAATCAGTGACGCACCGTAGATACTGAACGACACCACTTTCCACGGGTCCCCTTCCCGCGCGGCGATAACAACGAGGATCACCAGTGCTGCGATGGCGAGTCCCGCTCCGAATCCGTGTGTAATTGCGTTGGCGATCTCCTCGCCGAGTGTCTGTTTGCGCCGCGTTGTTTCAGCAGGCTTGGTCTTCCAGTTCATGTTTCAGTCCGTGTTTAAAAAGGGAGTTTCACATCACCGTGGATGGAGAACTAAAGTATGAATTTTCTGTTTAAGATGTAAGAGGACTCTGGTTCTTACGGGTCTGTTGTCTCATTCATTAAACGAAATGTCTGTCTAACAGATGAGGCAATTCGGGACTGTTCCCAAGACGTTGGAGTTTGAGAGGGACGGTCCCAAGAATTGCCTAATGTTGAAAACCGGGGCAAGCCCCGGGCCACCCAGCCTTCGGACATGCCTACTATGGCACGACATAGCATAGGACATCAGGTGCTAAAAAAGCCCCGGCACTCTTTCGAATACCGGGGCTTGAAATTACGGCTGAATATTTCTATACATCGCGGCCTAGTACATGCCGCCCATGCCGCCCATTCCATCCATGCCACCACCAGCTGGCATCGCCGGACCTTTGTCCTCCTCAGGTGCATCGTGGATGACTGCCTCACTCATCACCAGCACGCTGGAGACGGAAGCAGCATTCTCGAGTGCGCTGCGGGTGACCTTAGTCGGGTCGATAACACCGGCCTTCATCAGATCTTCATACACACCCGTCATGGCGTTGAAACCGAATCCACCCTTGCCAGCACGGACCTTGTCGACCACGACAGCGCCTTCAAAACCGGCGTTGGCGACGATCTGACGAAGGGGCTCTTCGATGGCGCGAAGAACGATCTTGCGACCTGTGTCCTCATCACCTTCGAATTCCATCTTGGCAAGCACCTGCTGGGCACGAACGAGTGCAACACCGCCACCGGGGACGATGCCCTCTTCCACTGCCGCACGGGTTGCATGCAAAGCATCCTCGACACGGGCTTTCTTTTCCTTCATCTCGACCTCAGTAGCCGCGCCGATGTTCAGCACAGCGACACCACCGGCGAGCTTCGCCAGACGTTCCTGGAGTTTCTCGCGGTCGTAGTCGGAGGTCGTGGAGTCGATCTGCTTCTTGATCTGCTCGATGCGGGCCTTGATCTCGCCCTTTTTGCCAGCGCCTTCGACGATGGTGGTGTTGTCCTTGTCGATGACAATGCGCTTGGCGGAACCGAGGTCGCTGAACTGGGTGCTCTCAAGCTTGAGACCGGCATCCTCACTGATCACACGGCCGCCTGTAAGCACGGCGATATCCTCGAGCATGGCTTTGCGGCGGTCGCCGAAACCGGGAGCCTTGACAGCAGCGATTTTCAACGTGCCACGGAGCTTGTTGACGACGAGGGTCGCGAGGGCTTCACCCTCGACATCCTCAGAGATGATCAGGAGCTGGCGACCCTGCTGGGCGACCTTCTCGAGTACTGGAAGGAGGTCCTTCATGATGCTGATTTTCTTATCGAAGATTAGAATCAGCGGCTCTTCCAGAACGGTTTCCATGTTGTCGGGATCGGTGACGAAGTAGGCGCTGATGTAGCCACGGTCGAACTGCATTCCTTCGACGACGTCGAGGGTGGTTTCGATTCCCTTGGCCTCTTCAACGGTGATCACGCCGTCATTGCCAACCTTCTCCATCGCGTCCGCGATGAGGTTGCCGATTTCATTGTCGTTGTTCGCGGAAATGGAGCCGACCTGAGCGATACGCTCTTTGCTGCCACCAACGGTGGTTTTCATTTTCTGCAGCTCGGCGACGATAGCGATCACGGCCTTGTCGATGCCACGCTTGAGAAGCAGTGGGTTCGCACCTGCGACGACGTTGCGCAGACCCTCGGTGAGGATCGCCTGCGCGAGCACGGTCGCGGTGGTTGTACCGTCACCAGCGATGTCCGAGGTCTTGCTGGCAACTTCACGGACCATCTGTGCGCCCATGTTCTCGATGGGGTTCTCGAGCTCAATTTCCTTCGCAACAGTCACACCGTCCTTGGTAACAGTCGGTGCGCCGAATTTTTTGTCAATAACAACGTTACGACCGCGCGGGCCTAAGGTTACTTTGACAGCCCTCGCGAGGATGTCCACGCCGCGCTTCAGCCCATTACGGGCCTCCAGATCGAACACTATGACTTTGTGTGCCATGGTTCGCTTTCCTTTTCTTTTCTTTTAAACGTTACGAGAATTTTTACTTTTCAATGACAGCGAGGATGTCGCTGCGATTGGTAAGGAGATATTCCTCGCCATCCACAGTCACCTCTGTACCGCCATATTTGGCAAACAGAACTTTGTCACCCACCTTCAGAAGTTTGCTCAGCGGCTTCCGTTCAGCATCCTTCGAAACAACATCATCACCAATCGCGATTACCTTGCCGATTTGTGGTTTTTCATGAACTGTGTCGGGAATGATAATCCCGCCGGAAGTTTTGGTTTCCGCTTCGACAATCTGCAGAAGAACACGTTCATCAACAGGACGGACCTTCATCTTCAGGACCTCCAAAAAATGGTGCTTTGCCTAACCAGCCTCAGCCGCCCAGAAACTGGTTTTTCGTCCGTCGCCCGATGGTGCGGCTTGCAGGCGGTTTTGGCATGAACCTTAAACGGTTATCATCCGACGGACACTACTGAAACTCCATGTTTTGCCTTGGGTTCCAGTTTGTTAGCACTCCCGGAGAAGGAGTGCTAGCAGCGCAAAAGTAGAGGTACCCCGTCAGTATGTCAAGGATCAATCGAGCAAAGGTCTCGGCAAGCCGAAAATCGAGGTCCCGAAAGGCAGAACTGTCCTTACCAAGCCCCCTCTTCTGCTTCAGCGACCCTCTGGACAATCCTCCTGAAAGTCAACATGGAGAGGTTCATCCCCTTTCTGTGATGACCCTGCCCTTCCAAAGTTGCAGAGCCTGGGAGGTGTGCAGGAGAACTTCATACGTTTGAGCGGTGTGGAACCCTGAGCCGTGCTTCGGATTCGCACCAGCCCGCGCATCTGCCTATATTCCGAGAAGTTATACTTTTCGTCGTTCTACTAACGGCATCACGGAACAGGAAATACCACTGTGGCCTTGGCTGATTCGCATACACCCACATTTTCCTCGCACGGGGCTCGATCCTCCACGCTCCTGCTCTTCGCGCTGCTATTCTCGCTCTGCTGCGGGGTGGCTTACGCGCAGGTGCCGGAGAATCCAGTCATCTCCGTGCCGGGAAAACTGCTCTCCGATTCAAGTCAAGTCGCCCGAAGTCTGCCAAGGGTTACCGCAATCGGGGCGGTTTTGGATAGCCTGGCAACCGACAGTCTAGTCATAGACTCCCTTTCCATTGATTCCCTAGCCATCGACAGCCTCGAAACCGACTCGCTGGCACTCGAAGGCGAGAAGTTGATCGCGATCTTGCCGCTGGATACAGTCCCTGCCCCACCCCCGAGCACATTTGCGCTGAAATGGGACCGGAAGGACATGGACCCGCACACTCCAAGCGACATTGGTCAGTCGCTTACCAAGGCGCCGGGCCTCTATCCGAGGATGCGCGACCTCTATAACCAGCCCTTCTACGTTCTGAGTCCCGGCTCCAACGGCCGTGATGCACTTGTCCTCTTCCGAGGCCGTCCACTGAACGATCCTGCGACTGACGCCGCCAACCTCTCCGCCTTTCCTGAGGGTGAAGTTGAAACGGTCTGGATCAGTCCAGCATGGAATGGTGAAGGTCCAGCAACCTCCGGAGCATCCATCCGGCTCGATCCCTGGCACACCTACCCTAAGGTGCCAAAAACGCGGATCACCTACCGGCAGAGTTTTTATGGCCTCGGCACGGTGGACTGGCGCATCGCCCAAGGGTACGGTCCGGCCTTCGCCTATCACTTCGGAATCAATGTCTCGGAATACAAAGGCCGCTACGCGAATACCGCCAGCAAAGCGACAATTCTCAGGTTCGGCGCAAAAACCTTTGTCACGAACATTGGCATGCTCGATTTCCACTGGCTGGAAACGGATCTTCGGTGGGCGGAACCCTTCGAGAGCAACGCCTCTTCAACCAAGCGTGAAGACTTTGACCTCGCCCTGACCGGTGGACGGCACGCCTATGGCAACTATCGGGAACTGGCCACGTGGTACGTCCGTTCCCGTCACGGCTACCCCGGCGGCAAGGAAGACGCCAACCGTCTGGGTATTCGCGCACAGTGGGAACCGCGTCTAAGCGAGCATCAGCAATTCATGATCCGGGGCGACATCGAACGGACCGCCGCGCGCTATGAAGCCACATCTTCCGGATATTCTCCGGGCGGCGATCGTGTCGTAGCCGGCGCCACGGTATCGGATGATATTTCCTCTGGCATCTTCGACCTGAAAGCCTCTGCTCGTGCGGAAGGTGCTCGATACAATTCTCGCGACTCCTCGGTACCGGACCGCAGCCTCCCCCGAATCGGCGGCAATCTAAGCGGCAGGGTCGGGGACACGCTCGGAGTGTCACTGCTGGCTGATCTTACCTCCTCGTGGCGGTGGCCGAGCATGGACGAGAGTTTCGGCTTCTGGTCTGTCAACTCACCGAACCGCTCGATGGACCTTTTCGCGGTTCCAGAGGGCGTGAGCAAAGTGTATGGCAATCCATCGCTGAAACCGATCGGGACAATCTGGATGGGCGCAGGCGTACAGTGGGTGAGCAAATCGGGACTGACTACGCGTCTGAATGCTGGTCAACGGACATGGAACAACCGCATTCGCGTTTCCGAAAATGTATATGGATTATACGTTTACGATAATATCCCTGCGCGAACCGGGATGGAATTGAACAGCCTTGTCAAGGTGCCCCTGCCCATGGCGTTAAGTCTTCACAGCTCCTGGACGTGGACGGATTTGTGGGAAACCGGCGATCCGGTTCCTGAAACCTGGGGCTGGGCCTCCCTGAGATTTGACAACGAGTATTACAACGGACAGCTACATGTCCACGCTTCGGTGACCGGCGAATACTGGGGCGAGTATACTTATGATGGCGTGGTCGAAGAGGCGGAAATACAGCTTAACCTGCTGGCACAGATTCAGATCTCTCACTTCCAGGTCTATTTCGGTCTGGACAATGCGACGAGCAGGAAGTTTGATACGACACCCGGATATCCCGGCATGCACCGAGCCGAGCTCTGGGGCGTGCGCTGGATCATGTACAATTAAGTGTTGATCTTCTGGCGATTGCCTGAGTCTACGCGTAGAGTTTCGTCTCGTTTACCCGGTAGGTCGTTCCCTTCTTACTTCCGAACTGCTGAACTAAACCCGCACGTACGAGGTTGGCGAGATAGGCTCGAGCCGTGGATGCGGCGACACCCAAGTCCTCCGCCAGTTCCTGGGTACGGAATCTACGTTTGATCGAGAAACGGAGAAACTTGACGAGGGGATCGAGGTTTCCTCCACTCACGCGAATTCCGAGTGACTCGATCTTCTCCATGAGAATCTGTGATTTCTCATCCGAGAGTTCCGGGTCGGCTATTTGAGAACGTGAGCGGTCTAATCGGAAATGCTCGGCCCTGATCCTCTCCTCTGCTTGCAATAGAGCACTTTCAATTGCATTGCTCAACTCGCGTATGTTGCCTGGCCAGTTGTGGCGTTGGAGAACCCGGAGCAAATCGGGATCAAACCTCGGGAGCATGACGCCGTGACGCTGCGCGTGCATTCGAAGAAGTGCATTCACCAGATTCGGCAAATCCTCCCGCCTCTGACGAAGTGGTGGAAGATCGATCTGGAAAACCGCTATCCGGAACATCAGGTCCCGGCGGAAACGCCCTTCGATGAGTACCTGCTCGAGCGGAACGGTGCTGGTGAGTAACAGGCGCGGCACTATTGCTTGCCTGCCAAGTCGGCAACGCTCCTCTTCAACCGAGTCCAGCCTTTTCAGCAATTGAGTCTGCAGGTCAGGTGACAGCTTGCCGACCTCCTCGATAATGATCGTCCCTTCAAAATGCTTGAACATCTCATCGCTGAAACTATCGTATTCCAATCCTGCATCCCGCATCGCCCGAACAATCGATTCGTGGACATTCTCAGACGTCAGAAGTTCGGAATGAATTCTCACACAGGGTTTGTCGCGGCGCGGACCTGCCTTGTGGATTGTCTGCGCGGTAAACGTTTTACCAGATCCAACCTCTCCGATGATCAGGGTCGTGACATCCTCAGCAGCAGCAGTACGGATTTTGTCCATCACATTCCGCCATGTCCGCGAGACGCCGATCAGCTGATTAAGCGCTTCCTGGGAAGGCGTATATCGCGCCTTTTCGTTCGGATAGAGATATCCTCTTTCGCGGAGAAGTACATCGTTCAGAATCCGCTGCCATTCAACCTGTGTGATATCCGGAGCGCCACCGTACGGGTGGTCCGGTTTTTCGTGGAGTGTGGCTGGCTTAAAATCGCTGATCAACGAACGAACAGTCTCGTCATCATTATTCAGCGCCCTGTTGACAAGAGAGGAAATGGAGTCCAGAACCTGGACCTCGAGACGGAGATTGTCGGGTGGTGATACGCCGAGTCCCCCATACTGATCCCACCAGGTGGTGGCTTCGATCATATGAGGAAATTGCTGGGGATACCCTCTTCCAACACGCTCAGAGATATAACGTACTAGCCGTATCGCAAGTATGGTTAGATCTTCAGTTTGCATAATGCCATTCTCAATCCCAAGCTGTAACCAGTTTGTTTCGCCCGTTTCGTTTAGCTTGATACAGCATGTCGTCGGCAGACTTAAGCATCTCTCGTGCCGTTTCATATCGGTTGTCGGGGAAATGTGCAGCGCCAAGCGAAATTGTCACATTGGGGACAAGTTTCTCCTCACCTCCCTCTTCGAAAGTGAATTTGGTTTTCTCAACCTTTTCCCGCATCCTGTCCCCGACCAGCTTGATACCTGCTGGCGAGGTCGCCGGGAGAACCATAACAAACTCTTCACCTCCGTACCTGGCGGCAATATCAACCCGTCTGATAGCATCCTGAATCACTTCACCCAATTTACGCAGCACTCGATCCCCGACGAGATGCCCGTATACATCATTTACGTTTTTGAAGTGGTCAATGTCAATAATTATCAACCCTAAATCAGAGCGATAGCGATAAGATCGTTCAAACTCCGTACGAAATACGTCATCAAAATATTGGCGGGTGTACACTCTGGTCAGCGGATCCATAATCACCCGCCCCCAAAGCTCTTTGTTTCTCTCAAGCAGCGACGCTTTGATCTGTTCTAACTGCCTTACTCGCAATGCCTTAGCAACACGGAAGGAGAATTCCTCCACTCGAAACGGGAGATAGATACAGTCGGCAGCACCCAACTCCAGCGTGCGAGGACCGATATCCCCTCCAAAGGCGGTAGCCATAATTACTGGAAGCTCAGGATACTTTTTTCGAATGGATTCCAGCAAACTGATCCCATCCATCTCCGGCATCGAAATATCGGAGATGACAAGATCAAACTTTCCATGTTCAATTTTTTCTAAGGCTTCCACTCCATTTGCAGCCTCGTCCAGCTCATAGTTGTCATTGCGCGTCAGCACGTCTTTCATCAGGATCCGTGTTGCCTCATTATCATCGACGATCAAGAGTCTAGACGTAGTAACCGCCTCACTACTCGCTTCTCCAACCTCACGAAGATGGTGCATCTGGCGAGTCCTTTCCACTCATTGCTTTCCGATACTTGCCAGCCTCACTGTGGGAGGTGCGTACAGGTTCGGGCAACCTGAACCGAGTCGTGGTTGCCAATATCCAGCGTTCGCATTCTACCAGCGACAGGCCATGACCAATCGATATCCAAACAGGTTTAACACCCGTTCTTGTTCGGAGCAGAGTACCAACTCGTTCGTCTTTTTCGATGATTGGAGTCCGGCTTCCCCGCTCAAAGTATGGTTCATCAGCGTAGCCAATAAGCCGGGATTTTGCACAACCTATTGTACGCCAGCCTGTAACCAGTCCCAAGTGACTCGCCAACCCCAGCCTGCGGGGATGCGCGATACCCTGCCCGTCCACAATGGCGAGATCAACAACGTGTTTTATTTTTTTCGCGATTTCGATTAAAACAGGAATTTCTCGAAAGGAAAGATAACCGGGGACATAGGGGAAAGTCACGTCCTTCGTTGCAATTAGCACATCTAGCATCTCGAGGCCGGGCCACTTGAAGAGACTTACTGCGCCGATCATTTTCGACCCATCCGGACTCAGGGAAGCATCTACTCCGGCGATGATGCGGACGCTGGAATCAGGTAGATCACCCTCCCGGCGCACCAGTTCCCGAAGCTTCGTCTGAATGTCGCGAGCTTCTGAAAAGCTGGCCGGTTCCACCCATTCCAGAGACATCATCCTGAACCTGTCATGTGATCGACACAGGATTTGTTAACGTTCCAACACCCGGGCAGGAGATTTCGATCCAGTCTCCGGCACGCAGCGGACCAACCCCGGCAGGAGTGCCCGTCGCAACCAGATCACCGGGGCAAAGCCCAAATTGTACGCCAAGGTAGGAGAGCAACTGAGACAGCCCAAAAATCCAAAGATCAGGTCCACCCGACTGCCGAAGTTCTCCGTTCACCTTCGTTTCGACTCTTGTCCCGGAAAGGCGAAATTCTGAGTCAAACCTGCGAACGACTGGCCCGAGAGGAGCAAACGTTTTTTGTCCTTTTGCCACCAACCACGGCTTGCCGCCCTTTTTCAATTCGTTCTGACGCGCCCGGTCGGTGACATCGTTCATTAGGGTCACCCCGAAGAGTGCGGATTCCGCTTTCTGCTGCGATACATTTCCCTCCACCCGCCCACCGAGAACAAGGGTCAGCTCACCTTCATGATGGACTTCTTCCGTACCCTTTGGCAGGAGGATGGTCTCGCCCGTCGCGATCAGGGAGGCGCGCGGTTTCATAAAAACGATCGGTTCGCTTGGTACCTCGTTTCCGAGTTCGCGCGCATGCTCCACATAGTTCCGCCCTATACAGAATATGTCCCCCCCGCGCAAAGGCACATCGATGACTAATTCCCCTGCAACGGGCAGTCCCTCGGAAAATCTTGCTTCAAGTTGATCCGCCAGTTTCTGCGTGTTGTTCCAGCGGAGAAGAGCATCCAGAGACGCTGGTTCATCCGGGGCATCCCCCGTTGCCTGAAGAGCTGACCAGACGGGTTCCATGATCCGAACCTCACCCTGATCATCCATCAGGGAGAGCGTCGCCATGCTGTTATCCTGAACCATCAGATAGCGCATCACTCCTCCAAAACTGCAGTGTAAAGACTTATGATTCCAGATGTTCAAAACCGAGCATCAGCAGCGAGGTGTCGCCCACCTTTCTCTTGTCGACCAGGCACCACCCAGGAGACAGAGGCTGCTCAACTCGGGAAGAACTCTCAAAGATGACTAACCCAGCATCTGACAAAAGGCCAGCTTCGGCAACAATCTCCAGAACCTCCCCCATCACCTTGTCAGCGTAAGGAGGGTCGGCGAAGATAAAATCGAAAGACTGCTGTCCTGCGAGCTGTCCACGAAGTTTCTGTAGAACATCCCCGTGGACGATTTCGGCTTTCGCCTCAAAACCACAACGGGAAATATTTTCACGAATGACCGGAACCACCTTGTGGCTTTTTTCGACGAACACAGCCCGCTCAGCACCACGCGCGAGCGCCTCGAGGCCCAACGCCCCGCTACCCGCATAAAGGTCCAGTATCTTCGCGTTTCGAATGCTTTGCCCGAGGATGTTGAAGAGGGTTTCTTTCAGCCGCCCTGAAGTTGGGCGCACACCTTGTGGAGGATCAGCGAGGCGACGTCCTTTGCCCTCGCCACCGGTAAGTCTCATGGCAACATGACCAGATGGTAAGTGTCCGTTCCGACTTGGTGAATGGAGATTCTGTAGGGGCGTGCCATCTCTTTCTTAAATGCTGCAAAGAGCCGATCAAGACCTGCCTTGTTGGTGCGCCAGAGCGATGCACCGAGTTCGGTCATTCCAAGATTGGCCACCAACCTCGAGAACTGCTCACGCGTAAGGGACCGTTCCTCAACCCCCTGCAAGTCCATCTCAACCAACACTCCCGGAGCGAGGAGGGCGGGGTCGGAGACACGGGCAATTCCTCCACCCGGAACGCTTCCGATGAGCTGCGCCCACTCATCGATACCAGCCTGCTCTCCTTGAACTTCAAATCGAAGACCGGCACCCTGGATGATCAGCGAGGAAAGGTCGACACTCACCGCCTCGGCAAGGCTATAAAATTTTCCAAGTGCGAGTCCCGTTGAGGGTTTGACAGGAGGTAACTCAACGTATTGCATTGGACCACGATAAACGGATGAACGGCGTGTGACAGGAGCTGTCTGTACAGGCTCAACCGGGGGGGCCTCTCGCTCAATCTCCCCCCGGGGAGCGTACTCGGGCTCCTCCATGCTGACACCTTGATCCACAGGCTCGGTGAACTCAGCCGCAGTGTCGTCCATATACACAGGCTCTTCGAAAACCGGCTGTTCCTCGATCTGCACTGGTGTAGGAGCCTCGCTCTGTGGTTCAGGTTTGGTGCCTCGGCGGGCATTGATTTCGCGCTTTACTTTTCTGACAGCCCGCTTGCCCAGTTTTACACCTGAAGCCGCATACCCCTCGAGCCGTTTGACGATGGTTGGACCGCCCGGGATATAGCTTGCGATCAGATCCCGTTGCACGGTGACTGCAGCAAGGAGTGCCACAACCAGCAGGAAAATGATCGTCGGTCCCCTGCGGCGTCTCCTCTTCTCTTTTCCACGGGTGGAAAAAATAGCCTCGAGGGCCTCTTCCGCCTCTTCGTCGTCCTCTTCTCCTGGGATCAGCGCTTCAACCCTGTCATCGCCACCGAACTCGTCAAGGTCCTCATCGAGCTGTTCATCATCAAACTGCTGCTGGGAGGGGGACGATGGCCACGCATCCTGTTTCGGAGGTGGCGGTGCACTGAATCCCTGACGTTCCGCCCAAAGCTGGTAGAGCGGATGAAGATCAGCTCCCGCCTCAATCGAAGAATCAACAAGACCCGCCTGCAGCGTGATCGACCCGAGTTTCAGCCCAGTGTCACGAAAGATCCGGTCCCAGAATTCGAGCATTTCCGGGCGAACCACAACAGCGTATGCTTGATTATCCTGCGCATGCCATGCGTAAATGTGTTCTTCAAGGGGTGAATCGAGACGTTGCTGCAACTCCCACGCAACCTGCTCTTCGATTTCATCTTCGGGCAGATCATCCACGTCGATAAGCCATGCTGTCCCCCAGGGCGGGGAGAGAGAGACGTCCATACCACCTTCGCCGTTCAGATAAAGCGTTCCGAACCGGCGGATGGATTCCCTGATAACCGCTTTCAGCTCAGGGTGCGTGACAGCAAAAGGCGTGGGCGGAACATCGATAGCCGAGTCCGCCCGCGCCGAATACTCCGTCGCTCCCTTACGCTCCTCGAGGGTCAGGCCGTCAGAGCCCCACCTGAGCCGATAGCGATAGGCTTTTTCCGTGGGTGTCGCGATAGTGTCCTACCTCTTTTCGTCCCACGACAGATCGTTATTTGCAATGTCGCCCGGATAATCAACCGGACCAACGCTGAACAGCTTGTCGAGTAAGTTTGAGTTGCGGAGCCTGTGCTCGTACTCGAATGGCGGTTTGATCGTCACTCCGACAATCTTGACCGCTCCGAGATTGTATGAATCGGCGATCTTCATAGACGCAATAGCCTCTTGCGTCTTCTCCCACCCGGTCCACGCACGGATCAGGCTGTCGTAGGTAATCTTGAACAGCTCAAGCTGAATTCGTGCGGAATCGTTATACGCGGCAACCGAGTCGAGCGGAATGGTCAACTCACGGTTTGCATCAACAACTACATCACGGCCCGGACGAAGAAGCATCAGCTCCATATCAAAGTAATCACTCTGAAGAGCGAGCTGCTGCTCCGCCAACGTGGAGTCGCGCTGAATATCCTGCTCAAGCCGACTGCGAGCCTTGCGGGCAAGCTTGTTCATGAACAGGTTCGTATACAGTTCGTTGCCCACGAGGGAACTATCGGAGTTTACATCAACCTTGGTGTAGGTGATCTCCGCCTCGAGGGCTACGCGTGCGTTCAGAACGAGGTCGAACGGTTTTCCACTAATCGGATCTATGGAGATATCCGCCAGTGGTTTGAAGAGCAAGTAATCCTTGGAGGGTACTTTCTTCACCTCGTAGGGGAGGTCGTAGCGGTCTATCAAGCCACCGGACCAGACAAACCAGAAGGTATCATCCACACCCTTTTCGCGGAACTTATAGCTGACACCGCGAGGGCTGACCAACGCTACTTTGACAGGATTAATAACATCGGTGTAGATATCCTTCGGGATAAGGCTGAGAACGACCGAATCGGCCTCCACGTCCTCACCGACCTCCTGACCTGCGACATACCCGGTCACTATGATATGGTCAAAATGGAAATCATCGGTGAATCCGATCAGGAAGCTGTCAAATGGTGCATCGTACAGAGACAGTTTCTCAAACTCGAAGAATCCACGCTCGACAAGCATCGAGTCGGTTTCCATGAAGGCCATCAGACTATCGATATCGTCGATGTATGTGCCGTTTACCTGGAAGAAACGCTGAACACAATAGTTCAGGTTTTCCATGCGGTCGCGACTCTCTTGAATCAACGCATCATGACGATTCCAAAGATGTCCGGGATAAAGGACACTGGTTACGAGAATGATCACGAGAAATCCAATGATCACTTTGGTATACCAGACACCTTTTGCTTCCACTCGTTGCGGGTACCCCATCGTATATCTCCCTTAAGGTGTTCTAACGCTCGACCGTGACAAGCGGCCTGAGTGTAATCATCTTCTTTTCACCGATTCCCATCACCAGCTGCAGATCATCCACCGTACGAAAAGAGCCATGTTGCTCTCGCCATTCAAGTATTCGATTGGCAAGCACAGGGCCGATCCCGGGAAGGGCGATCAGCTGCTGCACAGTGGCGGTGTTGAGGTTGACGCGTTCACCCTGCTCAGCCCCTGTTTTCGCTGAAATTTCAACCTCACTCGTGGCTGGAGTGGACGAGACAACCTTCGGCGTCGAAATTACGCCCTCCGGAGCCACTTTTGCCACACTCGACGAGTCATAATTTACGTCATTCAAGACAACCTGAGTCGTGTCCGGAACGACTGTTTTCAGATTCTGTATCACCAAACCCGTGGAATCCGCCTCCAACTGGCGACGCAACTGACCAGCCACCACACCCAGAACGAGCAGCAGAGCGAGTACAATCAAGGCCCTACTTTCCGCAGGTGTCAGTGTAAAGCGGGATTTTTCTGTCCCACGTTTTGGCACGGTATCACCCTATTCCGTTCCGAAAAACGTCTCCCGGACTTTCGTAAAAAAGCCCTTCCCCTCGCGGCTGGGAGGATGGATTCCATCTTTATCGCGAAGCTCTTCGATCAGTTTTTTCGCATCACCGCTGATTTTTTCCGGGATATACACCGCAATTCGGACGAGTTGGTCACCACGGCCATGGCCGTTGAGGTGCGGAATCCCTTTGCCGCGCATCCTCAGAATCTTGCCCGATTGGATTCCCGCAGGAATCTGCAGCGTTGCCTCGCCGCCAATAATCGGGATATCAACTTCCGTACCAAGGATCGCCTCAGGCACGGAAACCGTCATTGCGTACAAGATGTCGTCGTTGCTGCGGTCAAAGATCTTGTGAGGTTTCTCCTCAAATACAACCACAAGATCACCGGAAGGTCCATTCCAGGGTCCTGCATGCCCTTCACCACGAAGAGTCATGTAATGGCCGTTGGAGACTCCCGGCGGTACTTCGATCTCGAGGGTTGCCTGAGTCCGCAGCCTTCCCTCGCCCCGGCAATTGTCGCAACTCTCTTCGATCACCTTCCCGCGACCTTTGCAGGTTGGGCAGGTGGTGACGTTGACAACCTGGCCGATGAAGGAGCGGGTGACCTGCCGGACCTCGCCCTGACCCTTGCAGGTTGGACAGGTTGCCGGGCTTGATCCCTCCCTGGTCCCCTCACCGTGACAAACTTCGCATTGCTGGAATCGTTGTACACGAATTTTCTTCTTGACGCCTTCGGCAATCTCCTCAAGCGTAACCGCAAGATTGATCTGAAGATCACGGCCCCGGTAAGTCTTCGGTCCACGTCCTCCGCCTCCGGCATCTCCCCCGAAGATGTCGCCGAACCCGAAGCCACCCATGAAGCTGCGGAAGATTTCGAAGGGATCGACTTCCATCCCGCCACCGAATCCGCCGCCCATACCGGGTCCGCTGTGTCCGAACTGATCGTAGCGCGCCCGTTTTTCCTCGTCGGAAAGAATTGCGTAGGCCTCGCTGATCTCCTTGAACCGTTCAGCAGCATCAGGTTTGTCCGGGTTGCGGTCCGGGTGGTACTCCATCGCGAGTTTGCGATAGGCTTTCTTTATCGTTTCTCCGTCCGCACTACGTTCTATGCCGAGGACTTCGTAGTAATCGAGTTTAGCCACCCTGGGCCTCCCCCGCAGCCTCAGACGCGATCACAACCCTGCTCGGCCGAAGCAATTTCTCACCAAGACGATAACCCTGCTGATGAACAGCGATCACCGTGCCGGGTTCAGCATTCGCGCTCGGCTGCTGCATCAGCGCCTCGTGTTCATCCGGGTTGAACGTCGCTCCCATTGCGTCGATACGAACCAGTCCACGACGCTCGAGGATAGAATTCAATTTCTGCTGAATCTTTTCAGCTCCATCGAGAAGCGGCGAGCCGGGGTTCGATTCACGGGCATGGGTGATCATCAGGTCGAGATCGTCGAGAACCGGCAAGAGATCCTCGATCAAACCCTCGTTCGCATACATGGCCAACTGCTCGATATCGTTCGAGCGGCGTTTCTTGTAGTTTTCAAACTCCGCCCTGGCACGCAGCATTTGATCACGGAGGCGTTCGTTCTCCTCGCTTAACTGGAGGAGTTTGTCGTCCGTATCACTCAATTGCACTTCATCAGCAACCGAGTTTTCAACCACCTGATCGACGGTTTCCTCAACCTTCGGTTCGCTGTTCTTTACCTTCTTGCTCTTTCCTGCAGTCTTTGCACTCATGAGAATCCACCGTAACTAACTTCAATAGTATAAACTCTTTAACTGTCTAACCGATCATTTATCGATGTCGCAGCGAAGTTCACCAAAGGAACCAGCCGCGCATAATCCATCCGTTTCGGGCCAATGATGCCCAATGCGCCTTCCGAATCTCCGATGGAGTAAGCGGCAGCGATAACGCTGCACCCGCTAAGAGTTTCGGCTCCCATCTCCTCGCCGATTGAAATGCGAACTCCCTCTTTGGTTCGGTGCTCTCCACCTGCCAGAACGTGAAGGATGACGTCATGATCCTCTAGAATTTCTATCACCCCGCGCATCTGGTCGATGTCGGCAAATTCGGGGTGGTGAAGCACGTTGGGAGTGCCATCAATCCTGACCTGTTCGATTCCACGGTCATCGAAAATCTGGTCCGCGGAATTGATCACAAGTTTGAGCAGCGGACTTCCAGATTGGGGAGTACCCGCCAGCCGTCTTGTGATCGTTCTCTTCACCTCATCGAGCCGGAGACCGGCCAACCGTTCGTTTAACAATCTTGTCGCTCGTTCTATATCAGCATCCGCAATCGTCGATGAGATTTCCAGCAGGATGCTGCGGACGAAACCATGCCTGATTGTCAGCACCGCGAGCAGACGTCCACTTGCGATACGAACGAGGTCAATTTTGTGCAGAATTCCCTTCGCAAGCTGAGGCGTTAGAACCACAGAGATCAGTGCGCTGGTGTGTGCGAGCGCCTCGTTCGTCCGTTCGAGCAGGCCGGTGATGTCTCCGGCTTGCTGCTCCTCGATCGCACGCTTGATCCTGTCACGAGCATCCGGACTTACGTCCACACGCTCCATCAAAAGGTCGACATAGTAGCCATAGCCGAGGGTTGTCGGCACTCGTCCTGCCGAGGTGTGCATGTGCATCAGCAGGCCCATCTCCTCGAGGTCCGACATCACATTCCGAACCGTCGCCGGGGAAAGATCGACCGAAAGCCGCTTGGACAGAGTCCTCGACCCAACAGCACGAGCTGTTGTCACATACTCCTGAATCAGGGCAGTGAACACAGCCACCTGCCGGTCATTCAGTTCTGGATGTATGAATTTTGTCTCAGCCATGTCCGCAACGAATTGAATTCTGCGTTAACCTAGAAAAGGTAGATGTGATGCTGAAACCTGTCAAGCCGCTGCTGACTGTCTCGAGCGCCGCCCAATCGCCGCGGCCGCACCAACCGCACCGATCAACATTGTTACCAGCACTACCACACCCAGCGCCGCAAGATCGGGCATGGGTACAACGCCACTTTGGGCCAGCAGTATTTGTCCCACTCCGATGATTACAGTACCAGCCAATCCACCCAGCAACCCTGCCAGCACTCCTGCCGCCACAAAGGGCTGCCGAATCTGCCGCTCCGTCCCCCCCACCATCCTCACCGCATGCGCCCAGGCTAGTCCGCTGCGGATCGCCACACGCACCGATTGGAAGGTCAGGAAAATGGCTATTCCAGCAATAATCGCCGCCGCCAGCAACAACCCCAGCGAAAGGCGTGTACCAAGTTTTTCAAGCTCGCCCAGCAACTCACCCTCGTAGGCGACATCCTCGATGTCGGGGTGGTCAGCCAGAACCTGCGCCTCCAGTGTGATCCATTTGACGTTCACGAGTTTCGGATCATAGCGAACGACAAGAGAGACAGGCAGCGGATTTTCCTCGAGAAGGTCGAAAAGCTCACCACCAAATCGCTCAGCAAAACGCTCGGCAGCCATCTCCTTGTCGATGATGAGAACTTCCGTCACCCCTTCTCGGTCCTGCATCCACTGGGCCAGTTCCTGCAATTTGTCCTCACGGCCCGCACGAACAAACGCCTCTAGCTCGAACCGTGCCAGCAAACCCTCCCGGGCAGAATCCAGCGTCTGCCGTCCCGCCTGAACCGACGAGAGAAAAGCTGCCACTGCAGCCAGCGAAAGTATCGCCAGCCATCCGGCCAAGCCGCTTCGTACAAGAGCCCTCAGCGCCTCACGGAGGATGAATTTAATCCACCTCATTTCACCTCCTGAATTTGGCCGTTGTCCAGCCGCACCGTTCTTACCGGAAAATCCTTGAAAAGTTCCGGCTGGTGGGTACTCATCAGGAGTGCTGTTCCGCGCGCGTGAATAGATGCCAGCAGGTTGATGATCCCCATCGCATTCTCAACGTCGAGGCTGCCAATGGGTTCATCCGCGATGATCGCAAAAGGTTCTCCGACGAGTGCGCGGGCGATGGCAAGACGGCGTTGCTCACCAAAGGAAAGCTGGCTCGGATAAGCATCCAGATGACGGTAAAGGCCAACCCGGTTGATCACACGTAGCGCATCCGCCTTGATCCGCCGCTTCGTCCAGCCGAGAACCTCGCCAACGAGGGATACATTCTCGAACACCGTGCGGTCCTGAATCAACGCCAGATCCTGATCGACGATCCCGAGCAGGCGGCGCATCTGAGGCAGGTCCTTTTCACGCAGCGAAGAGAGGCGGTAGTCCCCGACAATCACTTCGCCCACATCCGGTTGCACCTCGGCATACACCATTCGCAGGAGGGTCGTTTTACCCGCACCACTCCGTCCGACGATGTTCACCCATTCCCCCTTGTCGATGCTGAGGGAAATGTCGCGTACTCCGCCTTTAGGATACGTTTTGCTGACTCGGATCAGCTCGATCATACCGACTCCGCCACGATGTGGACCCGGTCACTGGTCTCGTCGCCTTCTTTCAACGTCATGTTGTGGTAAACCGCCACAACGTGGAGCCCATGCGCCTCCAGCTCCCGTTTGAACCAGTCAACCTGGTAGACCCGTTGCTGGTGACGTTCGAGGTAGACGACCTTCTCATCATAGGGATATATTTCGAAACGGTTGTGCTGGATCATCTCTACCGGATCAAACCGACCGACCCGTTTGTACCATGCGCCATCAACCTCCTCCTCGATCACATAGCCGTCGAAATGTTCGCGGCTGTTGTGTTCGGTCGAAAGGTCGCAGATGAAAAGACCACCAGGCTTGAGCACCGTATGGACCACGTCAAAGAATTTGCTTACCTCTTGTATTTTAAGCAAATAATTTACCGAATCGTAGAGGCAGACAGCGAGATCCACAGGCTCTACGGGCGGTACATCCACCATCCCGACGGCCATGAATTCCACCGAACGGCTGAGGCGGACATGACGGCGCTTTGCCACTTCGATCATCTCTTCGCTGCCATCCACACCGATGACATGGTATCCGAATTCAGCGAGGCGCAGGGCAAGGGTTCCGGTTCCACAAGCGAAATCGAGAACCCGTCGCGGCTTGCATTGATGTGCCTCAGCGATGCGTTTGACATGCTTGGCCCACGTCACGTAGTCAACATGGTCCATCACTTCGTTATAATAGCGTGACAGCCGTGCGTACGGTTCCACCTCGATCCACTCACGAGGCTCTTCTTTCACGAATTTTCCGGGCCTTCTAAACCGAAGGGCAGCCATCATCCCTCCCAGATGATCCCAAAAAAGTCGCGGGCTGTTTCGCTCGTCCGTCTCGCCACCTCCTCAAGGCCCACAGATTTAATTTGCGCTACCATCGCAGCAATATAGGGCAGATAAGCCGGTTCGTTGGGCTTTCCTCGATGTGGCACGGGCGCCATGAAGGGGGCATCCGTCTCGAGCATCAGGCGGTCCAGAGGAACCTCTGCAACGATAGTTGGGCGGTCCGATTTCTTGAACGTTATGTTTCCGGTGAACGAGATGTGAAAACCCCGTCGAAGCACCTCGCGCGCCATCTCAAGATCCCCCGCGAAACAGTGGAACACCCCACCTGGACCGTTGAGGCCGTCGTACCCCTCCTCCTCCAGAACCCGCAGTAGGTCCTCCGAGGATTCACGGTCATGGAGGATGACCGGTTTATTCACCTCACGGGCGAGCGCTAACTGACGGCGGAGCCACTCTTTCTGTATCTCCGGTACTGTGTGGTCGCGATAGTAATCGAGGCCAATCTCTCCCACAGCAACACAGCGGGGATGATCCAGGAGTTTCCGAATCTCGGTCAAATCCTTGAAGGTGGATTCTCCGATGTCGTTGGGGTGAACCCCCGCCGCGAACCAGACTTCCGGCCAGGTTTCGGCGTTTTTACAGGCGGTTCTGGAGCTGGCGAGGTCCGTTCCAATGTCCACGAGAGCCACCACCCCCGCCCCGCGAGCCCTTTGGACCACCTCTTGGCGCTGTTCTGCGAGAGACGGCCATGAAAGATGCAGATGTGTGTCGATCAAAGGGGATTCTGCGTTCTGCAGGTCGTCCATGGGATCGGTCCGGAGTCGTTGAACGTTCAGGAATTACACCCGCCAAGGTGGGGTCGGTTCACGGAAGTTCGCAAGGGGAGCGGAGAAATGGAACTCTTAGTGGAACAGGAAATCCGGGGCTTCAGATATCGCAACTGTATGAGAAGATAATTGCCTCCTTCTGGAGTTTCGGCTGCAACCTTTTGGCGGGTTAAACTGTCTTATGGGTGCAAGAAGAATTCCGGGGACTCGGCCCCGGGGAGGTGTGACCATGGTTGATATACTACCAAAGGGTGACATGCTGACAGACGACTCACTGCAACTCCTTAAAAAGCAAGGCATCCCGTTCCAGCCCATTGGTCAGGAAGGGAGCCTGCGAGTCGTTGTGCAGGGGGATGAACTGAACATCGAGGTTTTAAGACGGCTCGGATTTCGTCTCGGTCACGGCAGAGGCGCTATCCGTTATCTCCTTTATTACCAAGGGCATTTTTGCGGAGTGGTTATGTAGGGAATAGCGGTTGGGACCCATATAAGTGTGCCGGGCGTCCCTCCACGTCCCGGTACAGCGCTGCCTCTCTGGGCGCGCTCTGGCAACATCCCGCATCTGACGAGGTGCGGGATGTTCTGTTTGGTCAACGAATTGTTGCTAAAGGATCAACCTGACGTGAAACCCGGGATTCCATCCCGGGCCACCCAACCCTTCAGGATGACACAATCAATACCACAACAAGAAGCTTACTTTTTGTCATTGTCCGGCTCGACCGGACAATCCAGATACATGGATCCCCCGGTCAAGTACGCCCCAGGCGCACAAGCCGGAGGATGACACACTAGAAACCATCCTGCAATGTGGATCCCCCGGTCAAGTAAGTCCCAGGCTCACAAGCCGGGGGAAAAATAAAATCCGACCCAAAGGATCGGACCACACAACTCATAGACAGAACTAAAGGACGATGGGTGGCCCGGGACTTCAGTCCCGGGTTTCATAGTCTCAGAGGAATTCCCGTCACATCTCCGCTTCCCGCTAAAGCGGGCAAGCGCCAATGACCTGACTGAAATGAAGACTCGATTTAACGAGCATCAATCCAGATCTGGATCTAGCTGTTTATTCACAAGTTCAGCGTATAAACCGGATTTCTTCACCAGATCCTTGTGAATCCCCTCGGCGATGACTTTGCCCCCCTCGAACAGGAGCACACGGCTGTCGGGACGAATCGAGGTCAACCGGTGTGTTGCGGTGATTACTGTCCGCCCCTCGCCCACTTCGTCCAGGGTCTTCTGAATCTCATCCGCAACGTCCCCATCCAGAGCCGAAGTCGGTTCATCCAGAAGCAGGATCGGTGGATCGTTGAGCAGAGCACGGGCGATGGAAATTCGTTGCCGCTGACCACCGGAAAGCCGTTCTCCGAGGTTGCCAAGGTCGGTGTCATACCCCTCGGGCATCTCCTCGATGACATCATGAATCTTCGCCTTTTTCGCTGCCTCGATCACCCGTTCCAGCGGAACATCCGCCTTGCCATAGGCGATGTTGTTGCGGACGGTATCGTGGAAGAGCGTAACCTCCTGCGCGACAATGCCGAAGAGCTGGCGGAGGTCCGAAATCTTAAGCTTCCGGATATCCACCCCATCAAGCAGGATCGACCCTGTACTGGGGTCGTAGAAACGGGGCAGCAGGTTGAGCAGGCTGCTCTTGCCTGAACCGCTGCGCCCCACCAGAACAACCCTCTCCCCCGGTTTGACGACGAGGCTGACGTTGTTCAGGGCAATTTCACGGTCGCCGCCGTAATTCAGGCTGACATTTCGTATCTCCAACGCTGCCTGAAACCCGGCAACTGGTTTTGCGTCGGGGAGCTCGTCGATTTCATGGCTGCTATCAAGCAGGGTGAAAACTCGCTCCGCCGCCCCCTCTGCCACACGCAGCCTAGCCGAAACCTCCGCCAGACTGACCAGCGGGGTGAGCAGCCCGAAAAGGAACAACAGGTAACGGACGAAATCAGCCGGTGCGAGCCATTCACCACCAAGCACCCGGCCTCCAGCTATGAGCAGAATGCCGCTGATGACGATAACTCCGATCATCTCCTCCAGCGGTGGGATTAACCTGCGAAGACGCTCCCTTCCCAGTGCCTGCTTGAAATGGTCCAGCGTCGCCGCCTCGAACCGCTTACTCTCGTGCTCCTCGCCCGAGTAGGCCTGTACGATCCGCATTCCATAGAGAATCTCGTTAAGTCGTGAGGTGACCGCCCCCACCCGTTCCTGAGTTCGACGCGATTTACGCTTGAGGCTGCCACCCGCGAGGTTTGTGAGCAGAGCGGTCAGCGGTGCGATGATCAAAACCGCGAGTGTCATTTTCCAGGAAATCGAAAAGAGCAGGAAAAGAAAGACGAGCACATTCAACGGTTCACGGACGAGCTTGCTGAACCCTTCCGCGAGCCCCTCGTTGAGTTGAGTAACATCGTTGATCGATGTCGCGACGAGGTCACCACTCTTGCGGACGTGGAAAAAAGCGAGGTCCTGATCCATCAAACGGTCATAGAGCTGGTTACGCATCCGGCGTGCGATCTGCTGCTCGACTGTCGCCGAGAGAAGGGTCTGGATGTAGAGCGAGACATTTCTAAAAAAGAAAGTTGAAACAATCAACAGAACCGCCCTGCGCAGAGTAGCCAAGGGTGAATCCCCTGTGACGAGGGCTACGCTGTAATGGCGAAGGACTTCATCCACGTTGGCAATGGTGAGCTCACCCTCAGGGAGTGGTGGTACGATTGCCTTACCTGAGAGCAACGCCTGAATGAAATCTGCGGACAGCCAGAAGGCGACTCCGGTAAAGACCACAAACAGGAGTCCGGAGAACACAATCCCCACGACACGCAGGCTGTGCGGCTTCAGATAATCCAGATAGCGGTTAAAGAATCCCATGGGCGAAAGGTAGCCAACCCCGAGGGAACTTACCAGCCTGTTCCATTAGAGGTTGAGCGTCACTCCAAAGCGAATCGTCCGCGGAATACCCACGCGTGATGGGTCATGCACGCGGTCGTTGGTGAGTTCGGTGCTCCCGTACTCAGTTGCGTAATAGGTGACCCATGGTTCACCGCTGGTCCTGTCCACCTCGAGGGGGTTGACCTTGTCGAAGAGGTTGTCGACCGAGAGGTAAACAGTTACCCCGAGTTCGCCAGACATCAGCATTTTTGCGACGCGCATGTCGACACGGAATGAATCCCCCATCCTCTCGTCATTGATCTGGGGAATTGGATCATCCTCTCCATACCACGCCGTATAGGGCAACCCGCTTGCATAGCTGAGGATCATCCCCAGGCTGAAACCCCGCAGCATAGTAGAATTCAGCAGATTGGGATACTGCGTCCAGCTGGACTGCCAGGTAAACATCAAGTTGCCGACATGCCGCCTGTCGAAATCGAGATAGTAATCACTCCAGACTTCCGGCAATATTGTCCACTCGTCATCGTACTGCTGGTTAATGTCATCGGATGGATCATCCACGGCATCCGAGGCGTCACCCCGTGCCACGCTCATCGTGTAGTTCGCCTGAAGGCTCCAATACCTGGTCAACACCTTGTTGACCGTAAATTCGCCTCCAATGATCCGTGAGCTGCCAACGTTGTAATAGGTCGAGGTCTGGCTGCTTGAACTGGATACCGCGACGAGCAGGTTAAACACGTCTTTTGCAAAACCTGTAAAGGTGAATCCCCAGGTATCCCCTACAATTCCTTTGAAACCAGCTTCGAACGCAACCGTTCGTTCAGGTTCGAGGTCCGGGTTGCCTGTTGGGAGCCCGTAGGAGAAGCTGGAGAAGGTATCTGCTGTCGTCTCAGCCGAGTTGATAAAGAGCGAAGCGAAATCCGGGAATTGGAAAAACTGCCCGTAGGAGAAGAACATGGAAACATTTTCGCTGATCGGGTGCGCGATTCCCAGCCGTGGACTCAGGTGGCGCGAGACTGCCGCTTTCTTGAATACAGTGCCTTCCTTCTCGTCTTCCGATTCAGCCCACCCACCAACTTTCGGATCGATGTAGTCAAACCGCAAACCAGCATCAATCACAAGACCTTCAAAGGTTAAGGTATTCTGGGTCCAGGCCGAGGCTGACTCCGGTGTTTCACTGAACTGGGTGATGAAATACTCGCTGTTCAGATATTGCGATCCAAGCGGCGTAGTGATGGTATAGTAATAGTAGTTCAGGTCAGCGAGATCGAGAAACTGCTGTTTGTAGTCACCACCCACCTGGGTTTGAAAACTGGGCGTAATCTGCCATGTAAATTTGGTGCTCGCGGATCGAGTTTCGGTGAGAGCTGTTCGCCAGACATTGGACCACATCGACTCGTCGGAAAAGAATGAAAGCTGATTTTCGTAGGCGTCACGAGGGATGTAGTTTCCCTCCATGTAGGTTTCCCAATCCTCGAAAACCTTGACCTTGTTGAGACGACGGTTCAAACCGAAGACGACATCGTAATAGAAGGACTCGCTGAGCGATTGCGTCCAGGTGAGCGACAGACGAGACTGGTCTTCCGAATGTTTGTGGTAATGGTTCGGTACGTATTTCCACTGATGGTTGTAATCCTGCTCATCCACCGCAGAAAATCCGAAACTGAAGGCAACCTTGGACATTCCGAACCTGCTGACCACCTTGCCCATCAAGTTGCGTTCCCATGTTCCGCCGAAGGGCAGAAAGCTGTCCTCGATGTTGTGGGTGGCGTTCATGAAAAAGGTGATGTTTTTCTTCGTGAAGGGCATCGGCCCCGATAGAGTGATTCCATATTTTCCGGGCTGGGAAAAGTCCGGGTCACACCCTTCCGCGAACTCCGGCGCTTCATAGGCTGAGTAGTTCGCATCTGTACGGACAAAATCGGAGTTTTCGCCCGACCAGTCCGCCACGCGGTAGGGGCTTTCGTTCAGCATCGTAGATTCATATTCAAAGTTGAGCTTGTACTGGCTGTCGCCCTCTCTCGTCACAATGTTGACCAGGCCACTCATCGCCTCGCCATATTCGGCGCTGAAGGTTCCTGTCAGAAGTTGGAGTTCGTGCAGGGACTCCCTGCCGATAGAGGTTGAAAGATCTCCCTGAAGCGGATCCTCAACACGAATTCCATCTATGATGAATCCGATCTCACCCGACCGACCACCACGAAGGTGAAGCATGCCGTCCCTGTCACGGGTGATGCCCGGTTGAATCTGGACAATATCATCGGATTGGCTGATAGGCATCTGGCGGGCAACATCACCCTCGACGCTGATCCGCTGACTTGCTTCCGAAATGTTTACTGGAGGTCTCTGGAAAGTGACAGTAACGGGCTCCATCTCCAGCGCTTCCTCAACCATCGAGGCGTCGATGCGAGTCAACAACCCACTGGAAACAACCACACCCTCAATACGATAGGGACGGTAGCCGAGCGCCTTGATGAGCATGTCGTAGCGTCCCGGTCTCATCGCCAGAATGAAATACTCGCCATTCAGGTCAGTAGCCGCACCGCGGTTATATCCTTCGATAATAACCGACGCACCGATTACAGGCTCGCCGTTGTCCTCACGGACAACCTGCCCTGCGATTTTGCCGCTTTGGGCGAGAGCTGGAGTTGACACTACGACAAGGGAGACAACTGTCAACAAGAGGAGGACAAACGATTTTCCGACCCTTTTCCCGTGCATTCCCCGTAATCCTTTCATACGCTTTCCGGCACCGAGCTTATCGTATGACAACTAATTTGCCCGTGTGGGTTTTCCCACCTGCCTTAACCACATAAACATAGACGCCGTAAGCGATGTCCTGCCCCTCGCTGTTGCGCAAATCCCACATAGCAAAACCATCATCCGTCGAGGATTGATGATCGATGGTATTAACCCGACGACCTGCTACAGTGTAAACATCAATGGTACAACGTGAGGGCAGGTGTGTGAACATTACCCGCGCATCATTTTCATCGAGCTCTAAGCCGCTTCTGACAATATAGGGATTCGGCACAACTTTAATCGAACTCAGGTCAGAAATTCCGTCAAGTTCCGCCGTCTCCGTGGAAAACTCATAAATATGATCAGACGTATAGTTCTTATAGGTGATCAGTGTGAACTGATCCCCTATCGACGGGGCTATTGCTGTGTCCGGTCCGTTCTGCGTTTTTATGTAGACCATCGAAGTTGCCAGATCATACTCATCATCAACCAGCACGAGTATGTCCGGCCACAGATCGCCGGTTGAATTCGGGTTATAGGACGCTCCGCCCGGAGTGAGATCGTACCCGTAGGGGCTTAGAATGTCATCTCTGCCGGAAAGGAACGCTGTCGCCTGAAGGTCTGAAATGACCATGTGGGCTGTCACATCCTCCCACACCCCCTCGGCGGCGTTGTCCGAACGCTCAACCATCAGCGGCACTTTGAATGAATCCACGAAACCGACGCCCCACCCTTCTGCAGTAACATCGAACCACGCGGAATCCTCGGTCACGGTGAGTCGCCAGTCATCCCCACCGACCACAAGCTCTTCGTAGCTGTTTGCATTACCGGGATACCTGTTCTCAGTCCACCAGTCGAATGTGCAGGTATCAGCACTCACCACCGTCCATCCCATGCTTCGTACTCCGGCCTCCTCTACGTCTTCGATAGCCAGCCTGAAACCGTCCACCGCCGGCATACCCGTACCCTCAAGCGGGATGTTGGCATACTCAAAAGTCCTGCCAGTAATCATTTCGGTGAAATAACGGGTACCGGAGGTAACGTCCTCAAGGTTTGCAGTTGTTGTATCTGCGATCAGGGTATCGCCTTCCACGAAAACCGTATCCCCCGCCATGTTAAACGTCAGACGGTAGGTGTGTCCCGTGAGCTCGTTCGCGTCCACGACTTCGAGGTCGAGATCGCCATCCGCAATTCGGCCATTGATTTCGGAAATTGTACCGACAACACCGGGGGTCAGATCAGCCGCCCGGGTTCCGGGAACGATCGCTACCGTATTCTTGTCCGCCGAAGAGAGGCCGAGAGTGGTTTCGTAACTCGGCTCCGCGGAGAGCGGATCGTCCGAGTCATAGATGCCCATGTCGTACGAGGTGATTGTGTACCAGGCTTCAACGCCGTTGGTCACATCCCTGTCGATATAGCTGTGCTGCAGGCCTGTGTCATCACCAAGCCAAGCGTGGGCTGTCGGATAGTCCGGGCCATAGGCCGGATCGAGTCCGGTCACACTGTCGACGAGGTCGCACTGGTAGAGCGGCTCCCAACCAATCGCCTCTCCGAACCAGTTTGTAACAACCGTACCCCACGTTTCGCCGTAGTCGGTGCTCTTATAAAGACGATACCCCTCGAAATCGTTGATGCCGGTGATCGCATCAATGCTGCTTTCAGCCACGTTGTCCCAGACAAGGTGGACGTACCCATCTCCCGCAGTCGCTCTCAAACTTGGCATGGCGGGTGGTCCACTCCCCTGATAGGAACTGGTGTTCGCCATCTGGTAAGCGGTCGCGAGGTTGTCTGCGAGATCCGTGGAATCCTCACCGATGGCGATCACGATTGCAAATTCTTCGCTCCCTCCCGCGGGAATGTCGAAGGGACCTGTTCCGATGGTGAAGGTGATCTCGCTTCCGGGGAACTCATCCATGTCGATTTCCTGCTGCAGGGAAACGTCCGCGAACGTGCTGTCTGTTCCGTGGAAATAGCGTTCGGGGTCCTCCATGCCGGAGGGCGTACTGGTCAGCAAAGCCGTGAAATCCGTATCCTCCACCGGACTGTAATCATCGTGGTAATAATGGAACGAGGTGATCCCAGCGCCGTCCGGGCTGTCCACGATTCCCAGCGCGATCATCCCCACTGGCCCGACCCAGTTCTCCTCGAAGTGGCTCGAATCATCACGCTGGGCGACACCGTTGAGATCCTGCTTGTAAATGACCGAGGGCTTTCCGGCATCGTAGGGCTCTATCGCCCAGGCGCCGATGCGGTCGTCAGCGTAAAAATCCGGTTTCAGGTCGGCCTGAAGACCCGCGTAAACCTCTGAATGATCCGTCGCACCATCGTTGTGGATGATGAATCGGAGGATGATCAAATCTTCGGCATAGGGACGTCCGTAGGAGTATCCTATTTGCTCTATACGTATGTTTTTACCACGTTTATCCTCGAAAACAGAATAGACATCCCGGTCAGACGTGAATTCACCCTCGACTTCTTCTCCCGGAGTTGTCAGACTCTCGCGGAAAGGTCCGGGCCATGTCGCCTCACCATCCACCACGGGCCATGTCGCAGTACGGTCCGAGCTGGCGAGAAGCGGGGTGATCTCATCCGACGCCGTGTTCTCCTCATTTCGCTCATCATTGAAGAGATTTCCCAGTGATCCGTCTTGCGCCTCGAAATCATAATCCGTTGAAGCTGATGACTGATCGTAGATGGAGGAGAGAAAAGTACCGTCCACCAGAAGCATGAGGTTTACACCGAAGCCGTAATGCTGCACCTCAGTGCCGTTTCGCGGCCAGTGAAGAGACGGCGTGCCAAAGTGGTAGTCTGCGAGAATGCCGAAGTTGGTAATCAGGTCGCTGAGCTGGCCTTTGTCGAGCAGTCCTACTCCCCTGTCTGCGACGGAGGCTGTATTCCGTTCGAACAGCTCCTCCGCCTTGATGACGTGTGGGCCGGGTTTCAGGGGGTTGTCGGAGGCGATCGCCACAGTGACCCCCAGCACGAGGAGTGCAACTGCCGCGATTCTCAGATACCCTCGAATTTGCATCCCGTTCATTTTATCCTCACTCATCTTTGCATTGCGGTGGTCACGCATTTTATCGCTCCATCGCCAAGCCTACGCGGATCGTCCTGGGAGTATCCACGTAGGAGGGGTTATGAATCTGGTCATACTGAATATCGTTGCCGATCAACGTCGTCTCCCACGGCTCACCTGTCCGTGAGTTGACGGTCAACGGATTGACAGTGTCGAAGAGATTGTCCACGTTCGCAAACAGCCTGAGTCGCACCGGAGCATTCATCAGGAGTTTCGCGGCCCGGAAATTGACAGTCATCGTCCCGACCATTCTTTCGCTGTTTCGCAGAGCGAGCTGCTCTCCGGCTCCGGTGTACGGAGTATAGGGCAGCCCGCTCGCTGCGTTCATAATCAGGCCAACACTCGTTCCGCGGAGAAGGCTTCCTCCAAAAACTCGTGGATAGGTGTTCCAGTCGGTCTGCCAGCTGAGCATCACGTTCGCAACGTGTCGCCGGTCAAAATCCATGTAGTATTCCTGACGGGCGGTGGGCATCCCTTCGTAGGCATCCCAATATCCTGTCGTCGGCTCGGAGCTGTTTCCCTTGGCGATGCTGTAGGTGTAGTTGGCCTGCATGCTCCAATGATCGAAAAGTGAACGCGTCAAACCGCACTCAAATCCTACTACGCTGGCGTAGTCGATGTTGATGAACGCGGCGTAATTGTAGGAGCTGCCGTAGCGAACCTGCCGCGTTCCCACCAGATCGGTGATGTCCTTGTAGAACGCCGTGCAGGTGAATCCCCACACGTCTGTCAGGATACCCTTCAATCCGACTTCGTAGGCGACGGTCTTCTGCGGCTTGAGGCTCGGGTTGCCGACGATGTCAAACGTACGGTTGGCAAGTGTATCCGGGTTCAGGTCCGCCGAGTTAAGGAAGAGGGTGTAATAATCCGGAAACTGGAAAAAGTGTCCGTAGGCGAAGTGGAGTGTGAGCCGCTCGCTGATCGGGTGTGCGAGTCCAACTCGCGGGCTGATTTGCGACGAGGCTGACGCCGGTTCCAGCTCGTAGACAGGGTTCTCGGGATCGCTCCACCCCTCCGCCTGCGGATCTACATAATCCCAGCGTAAACCTGCATTTACGACAAGATAGTCCATCTCGATCTTGTCCTGAAGGAAGGCAGCAAATTCGAACGGATTCTCTTCGTAATCGTCAAAAAGCCCGGTGGGTTGATTGTTCTCGCCGATCTCCAGTTCACGGATTTCGAGCAGACTCATCTCCTGCCCGCTGAAATCCACGCCCGCCCGCAACTGGTGCGTTGCGTTCATCTGCCAGGTCAGGCGTGTGGACATGGAATTGGTGACTGTCTCCCCCTCGCGCCAGGTGTCGGACCAGTCATCCTCAGAGTAGAAATAGCTGGCGTAGGTGAAGTCCTCTTTCTCGTAACCGGCGTCAACGTAATCCTGCCAGTCCTTAAATATTTTCACATCGTGACTACGCTGAACATGTCCCGCCGTGGCTTCATAGAAAAGCGAATTGTTCAACTGGTGAGTCCAGTTCAGCGACCACCGTGTACTGGTCTCAAAATGACGTTGGTAATGCTCAGGGACGTATTTCCACGCATGGCTGTAATTTTGATAGTTGGCATCACGGTAGCCAAAACTCATGGAGAGTTTTCCTACTCCGGGATTCCAGACCAGCTTTCCCGTAGAACTGAGGGTGTAGTTATCGCCAAAGGGAAGTGTGCTGTTTTCGGCGTCATGAATGCCTGTGAGGAAGAAGGACATGTTTGACAAAAATGGTATTGGACCTGAGAGTGTTCCGCTGATCCTGCCAATCATTGGAATGAGCAGATCCTGCACATCACGAACGTCCGTCGGTTCGTAGAGTGATGTACCCGAGACAGTATCGCGCACCGCATCCGAATTTGTACCCGCCCAATCCTCTTCTCGGTAGGGACTCTGGTTGAGCATGCCCGATTCGTATTCGAAACTCCAGTGGTAAGCATCGCTACCCTCGCGTGTCACGAGATTGACGATACCGCTCATCGCCTCACCGTATTCCGCGCTGAACGTACCCGAAAGGAGTTGCAGTTCCTGAAGTGACTCGCGGCCGATCTGCGGAAGCGTCTCGCCGTAGAGAGGGTCTTCGATGCGGACACCGTCGATGTAGTAGCCCACTTCACCGCTCCGTCCACCGCGAATGTGGATCTCACCTGAGGCATCCGTTGCCGCGCCCGCCTGATACGCAACAATCTCTCCCGCGCTCCTGATCGGCATCTGCCGGGCAACATCACCTTCGACACTGATCCGCTGACTCGTCTCGTTCAGCTCCACGGGAGGTTTCTGGAAGACAACAGTAACCGCTTCCAACGCCAGTGCCTCCTCTGCGAGGGTGACATCGAGTGGCGAGGTCCGGCCGGAGGTGACGGGAACATCTTCAATTCGGAGCCTGGAATGACCGAGCGCGGAAAATTCAATTGTGTAGCGTCCCGGTTCCAGAGCGAGGATGTAATAGCGACCGTCGAGGTCCGTTGCCGCGCCCAAACGAGTCCCCTCGACGACGACGTTCGCCCCAACGAGGGGTTGACCACTGTCGTCTGTCACCGTCCCGGCGATTTTACCGTACTGTCCGAATGCTAGTCCGGGCAACAGCAACGCCAGAACAGCAGTCACAACGAGAATCCGTCTCAACTCTCTTATCAGGGGGTGAGCCATGGTGTCGATCTCCCGTACCCTCATCGGTCCGCCTCCTTCTCGCCAGGTCCAACCCCAGCATTCATCGGCTCGAGAAGTTTCAGACTCTCAAGCGGCAGCCATCGGTCAAACGCATGCCGATAGGCCGCATCCAGCAACAGTTCCATCTGCTCAAAAGCCTGCCGACCGGGCCTGAGGGTTTTAAGTTGGTCCCACGGTGTGCGGGCTAATGCCGCAAGCAGTTTCCAACTTCCCAACTGGACAGGGATCCCCACTCCTTCGTTGTCACCCCCACACCAGCGGCCTTGATCGGGAAGAAATCGACCATTTGACGGTCCCTTTTCCTCAACCGTCAGGTCAATTTCATACCCAAGTTCGCGCAGCGCAATCAAACGCAACTTCAATAGTAATATGGCATAACGGTCACGGGTTTCCCCGACCGACCGGAAATACTCCATCGTCTCGTCAAACAGCTCCTCGTGGGCCTGTTCACCCGTCAGGGTGCGAGCAAGTACTTCGAGTCCCGCTTGAGCCCACGCCAGTTTTTCAAAATCCCTGTGGATTGCACCGAATCCATCCAGCAATGACCATTCCCTTAGCAATTGCAGTTCAGAGCGGTTCGAGGGGCGCCAGATCATCTCGAGCAGCACGGCTTGAACAAGGGGAACCGGCGGTTTTCGGCCACCAGACCGGGCTCCTTTGGCAATGAAGGGCACCCGGCCTGCTTCACGTGTAAATACGTGCAGAACCAAGCTGGTATCACCATGCCTGAACCGCCGGAGGATAAAGGCTTCACTTTTTATCTGGTTTGCCACAGCCGATATAATCCCTTTCTCGCCCGGGGTGTGTTTCCGGCAGGATGGAACGTAAGCTTGATCCCGTGTTTGCATTAAGATAGGTCACGCATTCCGGTGTCTCAAACCTGTGAGGAACACTCGCCAAACCGATCATCTCACCGATGGGAGCCTCGTCTGTTCGGGAATTCGGTCTCTGGAAAGAGTATCTGGAACAGCATCGACCCGATATTCAAGAAATACCCTAAAAAGGCGAAAACCTAATCTCCAGACCTTGCCATTCACTGGAACAAAGCTTTAAGTTACGCTGATGCTTTACGTGCCGACAAATAATTGGCATTTCGTTGAGATCAGTTTGACGAGTTAACCTTTGGTTCAGTCAGACATTATGAGGTGCAGGACTATCAAGAACCGTGCTGAGGGGACAGCTATCTTCAACCTCTGCGGTCAGGGAGGCATACGGTGTACCTTGATTACTGGGAGCTGAAAGAAAAGCCTTTTGAAAACACTCCGGATCCACGTTTTTTCTTTCAATCGAATCAGCATCGCGAAGCCTTGATGCGCCTTCTCTATGCGATCAACGAGGCGAAGGGCGCGGCACTTCTGACAGGGGAATATGGTTGTGGGAAAACTACCCTCATCCGAACCGTGATTAACGAAATTGACCAGCATCTTTTCCCGGTCGTGCTTCTTACCAACCCGCGCTGGACGGCTGACGAACTACTGCGCGAAATCCTTTTTCAGCTCGGTTCGGATAAAATACCTGACCGAAAGAATGAAGTTCTGCAAAAGATCAATCAGCACCTGTATGACAATGTAAGTAAAGGAAAACACACAGTTTTAATGGTTGATGAAGCGCAGGTGATCGATGATCCCGGGACCTTTGAAGAGTTACGCCTGCTCCTGAACTTTCAGTTGAACGACAAGTTTATGCTTACCTTGATATTTTCCGGCCAGCCAGAACTGCGGGAGAAGACGCGGTCGCTGCCCCAGTTGATGCAGCGTATTGCAGTCAAATACCACCTCGTCCCCCTAGACCTTGAGGAGACGGTGAAGTACATTGACTACAGGTTGGCTTTAGCCGGTAATTTGAAAGAAGTGTTCACAAAAGAAGCGATTGCAGATATATTTTCCTATTCTGGCGGAACGCCACGCAAGATCAACAACCTTTGTGACCTCGCGATGGCTATTGGCGCAGGAAATCGACTGGAAACTATCGGCCCGGATGTGATACGCTCTATCGTCGACAGCGAAACGGCCGGAGGCAAGTACGAATGGTAAGAATGCGCGACGTATTGCGCTCGGTGAATGATATTCGCCGTCCTGGGCAGGGTGCAGCCACGCATCCAGGCTCATCCGGAGAAGAGCGTGGAGATTTGAACTTTCCCTCCCCCGCTTCAAGTGGGTTCTCTGTGCCTCCGAATAAGGACAACGGCAGCGATACTACAGGCCCAGCAATTCAAGCAAATACTGCGGCACCTCAAACAGCTCCACAGGGCAAAACCCTCTACCATAATGCCATAAGCGCCGTTGACACTCTGCTCAACTCTGCCGCTGCACGCGAAACACTGCCGATTGGCGCTGTTCTTGAGCAGACCGAGCTTTTTGCCGAAGCACTTTCAACCAGTGACCAAATCTTCATGCAAGCCCTCTCGGCTCGCAAAACAATCACTTCCATGGCACAGCACAGTGTGAACGTTGCCATTGTCGCGATCAAGGTTGCCGGCGGCCTGAATTTTGATCGCCAGAAGGTGATCGAAATTGGACTCTGCGGTATGGTCCACGAGGTTGGGATGGTTCGGGTGCCGGATGCCGTTCTGACAAAACGAGGGGAGCTTACTCCTTCTGAGCAGGATCTGATCCGCCGCCACCCGGAGTATGGCAACGAAATTTTACAGGGAGTGAAGGAGCAGTTCCCCTTCCTTCCCGAGGTGATTTACCAGGAACACGAACGGTGGGATGGCCGGGGATATCCTCGTGGGTTGAAAGAGAACGAGATTCACGAATACGCTCAGGTTCTCGGACTAGCGGACAGTTTTATCGCGCTGACTCATACTAGGCACTACCGTGACAATTTCATCGCTTACAAGGCGATGCAGGCGATCATTGAACGGCGCAACATTGATTTTTCCCAGCGCATGATCAAATCGTTGATTGACGTGATCAGCATTTTCCCCGTCGACAGCCTCGTAAAACTGAACAACGGTTCCATCGCCAAGGTTATCCGCACTAACAAGAAGTATCCTGTTCGCCCCATAATCCAGCTCATCTCGGATTCACGGGGTGCGAAAGTGTCAGACGTGCAGGAGATTGATTTGTCCGACGAACCGATGATCTACATCGTCAGTCCGGTTCTGGACGAAGCGGCTTATGCTTAACTCTCACGAGGCAGACAACGATGGACGAAGAAAAACGCAAAGAGCTTGAGAGGTTGAAGTCGCAGATCAATCCTGAAGTTCTCAAGCGCGTTGCTGAAGCCATGGGAGGCCCTGAAGCCGGTGCACAGGCAGCAGCCACGTCGGGTGGTGGTGGCGCTGTGGCGGAAAGCCGTCCGGCTCCGTCAGGCAGTAGCGCAGGTCTTTCCGACTTGAAGGCGCGCATCCGTAGACGCGAAAAAGAGCTGGATGCCGAGGCGAAAAAGAAACCTGAGATCAAACCGACTGTATTCATCATATATGCCTCTTCACACTTCCGCGCGAAATCACTTGGCGGTTACATCCAGCGGATGGGTTTTACAAACGTTATTCTTCTGAGCGAACCCGCCGAATTTGTAAAAAACCTGCTGAACACTCTTAACGACGCCAACGTCCAGAAGGTGGCCATCGCAGTCTATCTGGAAACCTACGGTGGTCTTCAAGCGCTTCTAAGCACACCGGCGATGCAGGCAGTTGGTGCGAAATTGCCGAGACTTGCCAAAGTCCCCATCTTCGCCATTATCGACGAAGAGATGGATCCAGCGGCAGTTGAGGGAATCGATTCCTCCCTCGTCGTCAGCATGCAAACCAGCCCTGAATTCAACGGCAAGAGAGTCCAGAAGGTTCTTGACCAACATACCTGATCGCGGACAGGAACCGGAATGACCCCCCATCCCAGCTCGAACAGTGAGTCGGATCGTCGAATGGATGATCCTCTGCATGATGTCTCTCGATTTGACGCAGGCGCTGAGCATGACCCCGCCTACAAAACCGCCCTTGAACACCTCTACGGAAGGCTGGATACCGAAGCTCTCGACCCGGCCAATTTCAACACGGTAGATCGTGACATTGATGTCTACCGAAACTTCCTGCACCGCTTGGGCAATCCGCACATGGTATCGAAGGTTGTGCATATCACCGGCACGCGTGGAAAAGGCAGCGTGGTGGCTACGCTGGAATCAATCCTCGGAGCTGCTGGGGTAAAAACGGGAGCGACCATCTCTCCCCATCTGGTCGAAGTTCGTGAGCGGATACGGATTGCGGGCGAGGACCTGACCCGTGCGCAATTTGCCGAGCTTCACCAACGACTCCTGAAACCTGCGATGGAGGCGGAAAACTACCAGCAATCCTACCGAACGGTATTTGAATTGCTGACAGCTCTGGCATTCCTGGCTTTTCGCGAAGAGCAAGTGGAATTGGCTGTCGTGGAAGTAGGCCTGGGTGGGAAGCTGGATGCGACGAATGTTGTCCAGCCTTCACTATCCATCCTGACGAGAATCGGGCTCGACCACACGAAGGTTTTGGGTAATACGGTCGCCGAAATCGCCGCGGACAAATCCCACATCATCAAGCCCGGTGCTCCCGCAATCATTGCTCCGCAGCAACCACAGGCACTCGAAGTAATTAAGCGGCGAGCCGCTCAAACCGGCAGCGAGCTCTGGACATTCGAGCGCGAACTGAAACTGGACCTGCGGAGCATCTCAGCCGAGGGCACGACATTCGACTTCACCACCCCTCACAGGATCCACAGTGATCTCCAGACAGGCCTGCTCGGCGCACACATGGCGGAGAATGCCGCTGTGGCAGTTGCCGCGGCGGACCGGCTGGATGCGGATTGCATTGTTTCGATTCCCGAGGAGGCGATTCGCAAGGGTCTGGCTGAGACTCGCTGGCCGGGTCGTGGTGAAATCCTCCAACACAATCCGTTGATGATCATAGACGGCGCCCACTCCCCTCTCGGGGCCAAAGTACTGGGTGAAATGGTTCGCACCTGCTGGCCGGAAAAAAAGGTCTTTCTGCTATTAGGCGTAAACCGGGACAAAGATCTGGACGGTTTTCTCGATGATCTTGGTATTACCCCCGAGTTTACGATGGCTACAGCCGCCGATACGCCCCGCGCCCTGCTCCCGAACGAGTTGGCGGACCAGCTGAAACGGCGTGGTTGGCTGTGTGAGGCAGCCCCTCTCCCAACCGCCCATGACAGACTCCTCGAACGGGCGAAACAGGAAAACGGACTGGCGCTCGCAACGGGAAGCCTGTACCTCGTGGGTGGACTACACAGACTACGGTTGACCAGAGGATTTTGAAAGGATACCTTCCGCGCATGATTCATCCAGACCTTAGAGGGATTAAAACCCTCATTTTCGATATGGACGGTACGCTGATCGCCAGCGGCCGCACAGCCCTCCACTCGCTTCGATCCGGGCTCGAACAGTTTTACGCCAAACTCGGCAAACCCGTCCCGGAGTATTCAGACGAGGAACTGGTTGCAGGTATCGGCGCACCCTCGGACGACTTTTACCGGACACTACTTCGGCCCGAAGACCGGGACCGCATGGACGATTTTCGCAATGCCATCCTCGGCAACGAGAAGGAGTTCCTCTCCACACACCGGATCACCTTCCCGGGTGTCATCAAGACGCTCAAAGAGTTGAAACGTCGCGGCTACCGTATGGCTGTGGTCTCCAACTGCCATACGCCTTACCTGAACACGGTGATGGAGACTCAGCGGCTTGGAATTCATTTCGACCGGCTTAGCTGTGTTGGTGATTTTCCCGGTGCGACCAAGAGCAACCTGATCGCAGCAGCCGTCAAGGAGCTGGGCGGACCAGCGGTGGTGATCGGGGATCGTTATTACGATGTGGATGGCGCGCTGGAAAATGGATTGCCCGCTGTGGGCGCTCTATACGGATACGGCACCCGCGAGGAGCTGTCGAAAACAGCCACCTGGGTAGAGGATATCCGTGACCTGCTCGACCTGTTCAACCCTATCCGTGAATCCGCCAGCCGGATCGCAGCCGAGATCAACGAGCGCCGCCCCCTGGACAGACCATTCATCGTCTCCCTCTCCGCACCTCATCCAGCGATGACAAAAACCCTCCGGGGCTGGCTGCTGACAGAACTCACCGACCGCAATGTCCCGGTTACTCTCCTGGACCTTACTCGCTACCAGAACAGCATAAAATCGAAGAACCCCGAGACATGTATCAGCGAGGTTATCGACTGGAAGAAGCTGGATCGCGAAATTCTGGCGGCTAGCCCTGAGGGCAAAGTGGATTCGACGTGGACCGATACAATGGGTGAATCCCGCCCCTACCGTGCACGCCCCGGAAGCGTGCTCATTGTAAACGGACCGTTCCTGCCGAACGACCACCTGGCCACGCCTTTTGATCTCTCCATTCGGGTGGAGGGCAATGACGCGGCTGTGCGACGCACAATCAAACGAAACGGAGCGAACAGCGCCTCGACGGCGTTGGAAATCGAGGAGTGGAAGAACCATTTGAGTGTTATCCATCGCTGGTATGGCAGAAAACTCCGAGCGTTGGCCCCTGTCGATTTCAGGATTGATGGTAGCAAACCGGAGCGGATGGACATCCTCTCTTGAGCTCCAACAGAAGTATGTGATAAAAACCCCACTGATCTGCTCAGCGGGGTTTGTTGTTTTTATGATGCTGTCGGAACTCACTCCTCCGATGGCGCTGGCTCCGGTTCCGCCGCAGGTTCGGGAGAGTCCAGCTCATCAACAGCCTCGGGCTCAGCGATTTCAGCCGGATTTTCCACTGGATCCGGTTCCATCATTGGTTCTGTCATCTCAGCCTTCTGCTCATCCAATCCGAGCAGTTGAGAGAGGTGCGCCCAGACCAGCTCGGTGGTGGCGTTCACCTCACTCATCACCGAGGCGGCGCTGATGCCATCCACATTCTCCGCCATCGGGTAGGTCTCCTCTGTGCCTTGTGTACGCACGGTGATGATGTTGTCTGCATCCGGATGAGCCTGCATGAATGCCTTCGCTTTTGCATCATCCTTCCCGATTGAAAGGGTGAAAATCATCAGCACAGCGTCCCAATCGTCGGGACTCTGCTTTTTCGCCTCCTTGACATCGAGGACACGTACAAAAACGCCCTGATCCAGCAGTGATCCGGTTGTTTTGGTAACAATGGCATCTTTGAAATCAGACCCCTGCGTGAGAATAAGCACCCTTTGGCCAGCATCAGCAGGCCCTGCCTCCCACGCGATAACCGCATGATGCGCCCAGCGAGCCGGGGCAGTGCATGACAAAAACAATCCTGTCGTAAGAAGAAGGAGTGGAAGTAGTATATCTCGTTTCATCATTTCATCTCCTTTGTTCTTGCTCCTACTTCAACAGTTTTCGTGCTGCATCGAGCACACTCTCAACCGAGAAACCGAGTTTTTTCATCGCTTCCCCACCAGGTGCGGATTCGCCATACCGGTCGAGGCTGATAATCACTCCGTTATCCCCGACATACCGTTCCCAACCAAAACCGACTCCCGCCTCAACACTGACGCGCTTTTTCACAGCAGGCGGCAGGATTTCATTGCGGTACGCCTCGTCCTGTTTTTCGAACCGTTCCCAGCTCGGCAGGCTGACAACACGCGCTTTCACACCTTCACCGATCAGAGTCTCGTATGCCCCCAGCGCAAGATGAAGCTCGCTGCCGGTCCCGATGAGGATGATCTCGGGAGTGCCCTCACAATCCGCGAGAACGTAGCCGCCTTTGTGTAGACCCTCGGCAGGTGCATACTTGCTCCTGTCAATCACGGGAATGCCCTGGCGAGTGGTCAGCAGGCTTGTCGGTCCCTCGCTCCGGCGCAGAGCAGCATAAAACGCCTGAACGGTTTCAGCGGCATCACCGGGCCTGAAGGTTTCCAGTTTCGGGATGCAGCGGAGTGCGGCAAGCTGCTCGACTGGCTGGTGAGTAGGACCATCCTCCCCCACGCCGATGCTGTCGTGGCTGAAGACGAAGGTTACCGGAAGCCCCATGATCGCCGCGAGGCGGATCGTCGGGCGCATGTAATCGCTGAAGGTGAAGAAGGTTCCCGTATAGGGGCGCAGTCCGGCATAAAGCGCCATGCCGTTGGCGAGCGATCCCATGGCATGCTCGCGAATCCCGAAGTGGACGTTTCTTCCACCCGGCGTCTCCGGCAGGAAATTGCCGCCGTTCTTGATCGTCATCGAAGTTGATGCTGCGAGGTCGGCATTCCCGCCAAAGAAGGTGCGGGTTTTGGTAGCGATGGCGTTTAATGCAGCGCCTGCAGCCTTTCTTGTCGCGACTTTTTCGCCCGCCTCGAATGTCGGCGCGTTCTCCTCAAGGTCTTTTGGCAGGTGTCCATGCACCAGCTCTTCCCAGAGAGAGGAGCGTTCCGGGTCCGCCGCCAGCCACTTTTCAAGTTTTTTCAGCCACTCCTCGTGCGCCTCACGGCCGCGGTCCGCTGCCGCCGAATAGAGACTATACACCTCTTCCGGCACGGTGAACGGTTCATATTCCCAACCGAGCTGCTTGCGCGTGGCGGCCATCTCCTCCTCGCCGAGAGGAGAACCATGCACTCCGGATGTCCCCTGCTTGCTGGGGGCGCCATAACCTATGGTCGTCTTGACACGGATGAGCGAGGGGCGGTCAGTCACAGCCTTAGCCCGGTTGATTGCATCATACAGCGACCCGCCATCCAGACCGTCCGCACGATCCACATGCCAGCCATAAGCTGTGTAGCGAACCTCAACATCCTCCACCCACGAGAGATCGGTGGAACCGTCGATGCTGATCTGGTTGTCGTCATAGAGAACCATGACACGTCCCAGCCGCTGCCTTCCGGCGATGGAGGAGGCCTCTCCACTCACCCCTTCCATTAAATCGCCATCCGAGGCGAAAACGTAGAAATAATGGTCGAGCGGATCGAATTCTTCCCCGGAATCGACCAGTCCAAGCTGTTCGCGGATGTAGCGTTGCGCCATTGCCATACCGATGGAGTTGCTGATTCCCTGGCCAAGCGGCCCCGTGGTCGTCTCTACACCAGGAGTCAGTCCAAATTCCGGATGACCGGGAGTTTTGGATTTCCACTGGCGAAACCGTTTAAGCTCCTCCATCGGGAGGTCATACCCGGAGAGGTGCAGCATGCTGTAAAGCAGCGCGCTGCCATGCCCGCAGGAGAGGATAAAACGATCACGCGCAGGCCAGAAAGGGTTGTCCGGATTAAACTTAAGGTATCTTGAAAAGATCACATGAGCGGGCAAAGCAAACCCCATGGGCATCCCCGGGTGGCCGCTGTTCGCCTTCTCGACGGTATCCACCGCGAGGAAACGAATCGCGTTCACTGCGTGGTTGTCCATCTCATTCCAGTTTAATTCCCCACTCATCTTGCCTCCGGTGTTACGGTTTTGCGGACATCCCTGACAGGAAAAGCTATTTTGTCGGAAGAAATAAGGCAACGGGAGGGGTAGGGTCAAGGGCAGGCCTCCTCCTGTGACATTATATTTGATCTGGAGCCCTTTTGAAAGAGCGAGGAGAGAGCAATGGCGACATCCAATATTTCCGGTGCGGGACGTGTTCTGTGGCTGACAGGCGCCTCGGGTGGCTTGGGTCCGGGGATCGCGAAACGGCTTGCTGGCGCTGGGTATCGCCTTGGATTGCACGCGGGATCGAACGTAGATAAAGTCCGCAAACTGGCTGCCTCGCTTACCTCCAGCGGCACAGAAGTGGCTGTGACATCGGGGAACCTCGCTGACGAGAGCGTTGCTGCCAACTCCCTGTCGGCCGTACGCGAGCTGCTCGGCGATCCTTGGGGAGTCGTACACCTCGCCGGGCCCTACCATCACGCGGATGTCATCGATCATAGCCGGGAAGATTTTGACGCCATGATCGAGGGGAATGTAACTACGCTCTTTGAAGTGCTCCGCGCTACTGTTCCCGTGATGCGTGCTCAGGGCGCAGGGAGAATCGTCGCAGCGGGAATGGTTGGTGCACACCAGACATTGCCCATGCGTCACAACGGTCCGCACCTCGCCGCGAAAGCCGCAGTAACCTCACTAATACGCACCCTGGCGCTAGAAGAGGCCACCCACGGCATCACAGCGAACGTGATCAGCCCCGGCCATATCCCCCACAAGGAGCTGGATCGCGTTGAAGCTCGAGCTAAAGCAGCCGGACCCTCCCATCCCATGGGGATGCACGGAAGCTATGAGGATCTGGCGGAAGCCATTCTCTTTCTGCTCTCTGAATCCGCCTCCTATATCACGGGTGCTGTGCTCGAAGTGACGGGCGGCTGGATGGGCGAGGACGTCGTGCCGCACAAACACGGGTGAGTTGTGGATTTCAGGCACTTGAAAAGATTGCTCTGTCCGGGGGGATCACCACGCCCGCCTGACGGCGAGCTGGTGATGACATGGAAGAATAAACTCGCGAGAAAACTCCACCTGAGAAGATGTGCGTACCTCGGGAAATCTATCGAACTGAGTGATAACCACGCCCGCCTGACGGCGAGCTCGTGATGACGAGGAAAGCAAGCGGACGGTAAGCGATTCTTTCTACAACGTTTCTGTCATTGCCACCCATCATTTATGATGGCGTGGCAATCCCCCAATTCAATGCGAGGAAAGAACATGGGGAAACCACCCTCCTATTTCGTTTATATCATGGCCAATGAATGGAATAACGTCCTTTATGTTGGTGTTACAAACAATCTTGCACGGAGAATCAGCGAACACAGGCAGGGGCACGGCGGAAGATTTACAAGCAAGTACAATCTTTATAAACTAGTGTTTATTGAAGAGTTTCAGGATATCAACGACGCGATCCGCGCAGAAAAATATCTTAAGAAAGGATCAAGGGCTCGAAAGACAAAACTGATCGAATCAATTAATCCTGAATGGACAGATCTTGCAGATTCGCTCTAGCTTGGGGGATCACCACGACCGCCTGACGGCGAGCTGGTGATGACATAGAAAAATGGAATCGTAAGTCCGGTCGGTCGTAAGTACGTCTTCAATCAAATGCATAAAATTAAATTTGCTGCACGGTTTCAACTTGTCATTGCCAGCCATCATCCATGATGGCGTGGCAATCCCCCCATTTGATGCTTTGCCCCCGCAAGACGACTCCACCCAACTTTTGCCGACATTTCGATTTGGAGTGTCCTCTCGCTACATTCCAACGATCACTTGACGGAGAGGCAATTCGGATGAAACTCGCATTTTCCAAGTACCACGGCGCAGGCAACGACTTCATCATGGTCGACAACCGAAGCGACGACCGGAGGCTTTGGGATGCACTCGACCAGGGGACCATCGCACGGCTCTGCCAGCGCGCCCTGGGTATTGGCGCCGACGGCCTGATTCAGGTGATCAAGCATGACTCCGACGTTCCCTATACGATGGGCTATTTCAACGCGGATGGGACTCCCGCCGAGATGTGCGGAAACGGGCTCCGCTGCACGATGCAGTATCTCTCGGACTTGGGCGAACCGGTAAAAACCATGCCGGAAGTGAAAATCATGACCGGAGCCGGTCCCGTTACCAGCCGTTTCGCGGACGATGAACGGATTCAGGTTTCGATGCCGATCCCCTCGTTCCTGCCGAAAGCGGTCAGGATCAATACGCCCGGTGAAGTCATCCAGCAGAGTTTCAACATACCCGGCTTGGCGGAGGCTGTGACGGGCACCGCGGTGGGAGTGGGCAACCCCCATTTCGTGATGTTCAACAATGACATGTGGGAAGGCGAGGACGTCCACGGGATCGGTTCGAGGATGATGGTTCACAAAGACCTCTTCCCCGAGGGAGTGAATGTCGGCTTCGCCCGTAAGGAATCACCTAACGCCTGCGCGCTGGTGGTTTACGAACGTGGCGTGGGACCGACGTTAGCTTGCGGAAGCGGTGCAATTGCCGCAGTAGCAGCGGGAATCCGTGAAGGCAAATTCAATCACGACCAGACGGTCGAGGTCCGCATGCCCGGCGGAATGATCGCTGTCACGATTGGCACCGATTGGACCTATGCCGTGCTGGAGGGAACCGCAGTGAAAGTTTATGACGGTGTTGTTGACATCTAAGATTTCAACGTCCACTTTCCACAATAGAGCTACATAAGGCCTGCACTACCTGAAGGGACAAGCATCACCGCAGGCATCACTATCTACCACCTCTCCCCTGCCTGCGCTTTTCCCGTCGCTCAAACGTTGAGTCAGCGAGATCAATATGAACCCGGATCAAGAGAAAACCCCATCACCAGACGAAGTGAACCGACTTCGCAGCCGAATTCAGGAACTCGAGAGAGAGTTGAGCCTCCGGGATTCGAAAGTGAATGATCCGGAGTCCTACGACCGTTTTCTATTTGAATCGACCGGCACAGCGATGGTCGTTGTGGATGAAAATAATCTCCTCTCGATAGTGAACGCCCAGTTCTGCGAAATGGCTGAAATGAATTGCGAGGAGATCGAGGGGAAAATCCCCTGGGGAGATTTCATCCACTCCGAAGACCTCGTGAAAATGAAGCGTTACAACGAGATTCGGACCTCTCAAACGGGGAATGTACCGCGCAACTATGAATTCCGGTTCATCAGCGGCAAAGGAAACCTGAAACACATCCTGATCACCGTAGGATTGATCCCCGGCACACGCAAGACATTGGCTGCGCTGAACGACATCACCGAATTGAAGAGTACTCAGCTCGCATTACAGGCAAACCACGCGAGGATGAGGACAATTCTCGAAGAGATGCCGGTGATGATGGCCGCACGGGACGACCAAAACCTGATTTGCGCCTGGAACAAGGAGTGCGAGCGTGTGACAGGCTGGACAGAAGAGGATGTGCTGAAGAACCCGGATGTGGATGACCTTTTTTACCCCGACCCGGACTACCGTATGAAGATGCAGCAGGAGTTGGAAATCCGTATCGGCGATTACCGTAATTGGGAATGGGAAACCGCCTGCAAGGATGGATCGACCAAGATTATCTCCTGGTCCAATCTCTCCAAATTCACACCGATTCCCGGTTGGTCGAGTTGGGGGATCGGGACGGATATGACTGCCCTTCGTGAAGCGGAAGAGAAAAGCCGGGCGACGAACGACCTTCAGGTTGCACAACGCCTCGCTGCCGCGGTGGCCCACGAATTCCGCCAACCATTGGCCGGATTGAAGATCATCACCGACCTGATCGAGATGAAGGAGATGGACCCCGACACTCTCGAGAATTACAACGAGCGAGTACGTAATGCTGTGGACAAGCTGGATGAGCTGGTAGGCAGGTTGTTGAAAATCACGCAGTTAGAGAACCGTCCCTACGCCTTTAACGTGGACATCCTCGACCTCGACAAATCCTCCACCCCAAATAGCCATGATGATGGTACTGAGTCCGAAGAGTTCTCACCAGAGGCTGGAGAATAGCGTCGATCAATACTTTTTCGCGGCGATGGGCATGCGGCGGCCCGCACCGAACGCCTTGGGGCTGACCCGAAGACCCGGCGCAGCCTGCCACCGCTTGTACTCGTTCCGGTCCACCGTGCGTATCACCCACTCCACCGTCTCCCGGTCATGCCCCTGTTCCGCCAGCTCATCAACGGAGAGTCCATCCTGCAGGTAGCCGACGAGGATCGGGTCGAGTTCATCGTAGGGCGGCAGCGAGTCCTGATCGGTCTGGTCGGGACGAAGCTCCGCCGAGGGAGCCTTGGTCAGGATCGCCTCGGGGATCACCTCACGGTCACGGTTGTACCAGCGGGAGAGGTTGTAGACCTGTGTCTTGGTCAGGTCGCTGATCACCGCGAGGCCGCCATCCATGTCGCCGTAGAGGGTGCAGTACCCCATCGCCAGCTCGCTCTTGTTTCCCGTCGAGAGGAGCAGGTGGCCGAACTTGTTGGAGTAGGCCATCAGCAGCATCCCACGAATCCTCGCCTGAAGGTTCTCCTCGGTGACATCCGGTTCGAGCCCCTTGAAAGGTGCGGCGAGCGTACCGACGAAGCAGTTGTAAACATCCTTGATCTCGAGGGTGTCGCACTGGATGCCGAGGTTTTTCGCGAGCTCGAGAGAATCATCCACCGATCCTGATGAGGAATACTGCGAGGGCATGGTCACCGCACGGACATTCTCCGGCCCCACCGCCTCTGCGGCGATGCAGGCGACGAGGGCAGAGTCGATTCCACCCGAGAGGCCGAAGACCACACTCTTGAATCCGGACTTTCTCATGTAATCTCGTACACCGAGGACGAGCGCCCTGCGCAGGGATTCCATCTCGCCAAGGGAGGGATACTCCGTGATCTCACCCGGAGTGGAGAGATCAACGATCCGAACCTCCTCTTCGTAGGCGGAGAGCATGGTGATCAGATGGCCGCGTGCGTCAAAGGCCATGCTGCGCCCATCGAAGATCAGTTCGTCGTTCGCGCCAACTTGCGCGCAGGAGATGAACGGTACACCCCAGCGGTTGGCGTGATGCGCGCTCCGCTCGTAACGAACGCGGTTCTTTCCAAGGTGGAACGGACTGGCCGCGATGTTGATCATCACGGTCGCCCCGGCGTTCGCCAGCAATTCAATGGGGTTGTGATCGTAAATGACGTTCTTCTCAAAGGTCTCGTCATTCCAGGCATCCTCGCAGATGGAGATTCCGAGCCGCTCATCCATGAAGGGAATCACTACCCAGCGGTCATCCGCTCCGCGCTCGAAATAGCGCTGTTCATCAAAGACATCGTAGGTGGGCAGGAGCCGCTTATGTTGCTCGAGCAGTATTTCGCCGTTTTGGATCAGGAGGGCGGCGTTGACCAGCTCCTTTCCCCTCTTCGTCCCTGATCGTCGGGGCGCTCCGATCAGAACGGCCAGATCAGGACGGTGGGTGGAGAGCTCAAGCACCCGCTTCACCGCCCAGTCGGTACGCGCACGGAACCATTCAAAATTCAGAAGGTCGCGTGGTGGGTAGCCGATGATCGCCAATTCGGGGAAGACGATCAGGTCTGCCGCCCCTTCCGGGACATCCAGAATCGCTTTTTCGATCAAGCCAAGGTTTCCCTCGATGTTCCCGACGATCGGGTTGATCTGAGCGATCGCGACTTTCATCCTGGCGAACTCCTAAATAATGCACATGGCACGAGTTGTATGTGCAAGGTACGAACCCGCCAGACAGTCTCAAACACCCTCGCGGCGGCATACTCATCAGACCATAGATATAGGTTGAAAACCCCGAAAGAGTCGATCCGGCCCGTGAAGCGCGCCTCCGTAACCAATTCAGAATCTTGGGACAAGAGAGGTAATTTTCTGGCAAAGGTTCCTAAATTTATCAGTGAAATGCCCGATAATGAGTTCATATGGGCCTTCCTAATGCTTCCAGAACGAGTTCTCTTGCTGGAAAACATTTGTTCGAAATCGAACAAGCTTCCAGCTTGCGTAATGAATTGCAAGGATTTACCTTTCAATATTGGAAAATTTTGATTACGGTCGCAGTCCAGATTCTTCTATTTTTTTCCCGGGAGACGCGACTGGATTCTTACGAGGTTTTCTGCAGGAGGATTGCATGCGCAACCGATGGATACTTCCACTGCTGTCGCTGTTTCTCATACTCCCCACAGCGAACGCAGAGATGCGGCTCACGAAGCGCTTCAGCATTGATGCAGAGTCCCGTTACAGAACTGAAATAGTCGATCTCGATTTCAATGAGAATTCGGGATTTAACGAGTACACTGCCCTGCGGACTCAGTTTGGGGCCTCGTTGGTGGCATCGCGGGATGTTTCGCTACGATTCAAGATTCAGGAAACCCGCTTTCTCGGCACAAACGAAACCGCTTCGCCCTCAGTCGCCAACCTCGCATTTCAAGAGGCCTACGTAGATGTGAACAACATTCTGGGTATGCCGATGGATCTGCGGTTTGGCCGGTACGAGTTGTCCTATGGACGAGAGCGGATTATTGGCAGTGACAATTGGAATAATTATGGCCCAAGGGCCTACGACGGACTCCGGTTGGCATGGAAAAAAGGTAAGAATTTCTGGCATTTTGCCTACGCCAAAGTGCAAGAGGGTACGTTCCAGAACGACACGGCACCCTTCGTGGACCCTTCCAGCTCCGATAACCGAGGCGATTCTCACCTGTTTCTCGTCTCCGGATCGATGTTTCAGGGCGTACTTCAGCCGATCATGTACAGCCTGATGGATGAGCGGGTTCTTCCGCCCCTGACAGAAGCGAACATATTGAACACGGTGGCAGCATACACCCAATTCAAATGGGGTAAACTCGACATCCTCGCCGATGGTGGGTATCAGATGGGCACCTACAACGACCGGGATGTTGCTTCCTGGTTGGCGGCGGCTGACTTCACATTCAATTTCAAAGGGCGGGCGAAGTTCAAATTCAACCTTGGCGCCGACGCCTCTTCCGGCAACAACATGAAAGACGATCCAACCTCTACGGACATGACATTCTACACCCCCTTCGCCACGCGGCACAAATTCAAGGGTTTCATGGACTACTTCCAGGACGAGGATCAGGGATTGATCGATGGGTACGGTGGGTTCAGTTTCCAACCTGGCAAACGTGTCGGTCTTGAAGTAACCGTGCATAACTTCGCCTACTTCGAAGCCGCCCAGATGGCGGGATACGATGGATTCACACAATTGGGGCAGGAGGTTGACACACGACTCCGCGCAGCCCTGGCGAGAGGATTCATGTTTGAAGCGGGCTACCTGCTCTACATGCCGACGGAGGAATATTCGGTATTCAAGGGGTATTCAGCGGATGCGCCGATGAGCCAGATGATCTACTTCACTCTCACCGGCACACTGTAGGATAAATTCGTATCGGATGATAAAGAGGCCCTGTGAAGGGTCTCTTTTTTGTTTGTCGTCCGGACTTCCGGCCTAGACTACCGGCTTAACCTCCGGCCGGCCTGAAGCGAGAATGAGCTGAATGAAACTCTCCTTGTCCGCACTGCGGGAATCCATGTCAATTATCCGCTTGCGGGAGAAACCAAATTGGGCGGAAAGCTCCTCGCGCTTATCCTTTCGCAGGGAAACCGCCAACCTCGGAATGTGCTCCCCTGTCATCACAGCGTGAAGAGCCGGGGCATGTCCCCCGCCCTGTGCCTCCAGCAGCCCCAGTTCATCGACGATCAACAAATCGCACTTCTCAGCATCTTCCAGAATCCACTTCGCAGCCTCGGCGAAGGCTTCGTGATCAAACGAGAATCCACGCCCGCTTTCACCCCGGGCAACGATCCTTCCTTGATCACCATTCCAGCGCACTACCCGGTAGCTGACCGCAACTCCCTCCTCCTCCACGCGCTCCTGACGAATGCCACCCACTTTCCAGCCCGCCTGCTCTAGCCTTTTTCCCAACTCGAGAAGCAGTGTTGTCTTGCCGGAGCTGCGCACTCCTGTCACCGCGAACGCGTTGGTCAGGGGTGTGCGTTCGGCAAGGTCCGCCATATTGGCTAGCAACCGTGCGAGGGTATCGATGATGGAACCGCCGTTCTTGCGTACCTCCTGCCACTCTTTATTGACCTGAGGAAGCGTCTCCAATGCTTCACGAAACGCCGCATCCAGGTGGGCTGCTCCAAATTTTCCGCTCACTCCAAGGAAACGCTCACGCGAAATACTCCTCGCAAGCAGGACACCTGTAACGATGAGCGAGAAGGCGCGAAGGTTCATCAGAAGTCCAGCGAAAAGCCCATCCTGCGAGATTGGTATTCCATGAAAATACTGAGGTTCACTTCCCAACAACATACCAGCGAGGAGGGTTACAACGATGCTGAATGCCCAGAACTTGGGTCGGCCAACCTTCCTTAAAATTTTTCTATCGAATGCCACAACCCAGATGAGCGCCAGTAGAAACCCGGCGATTACCGCAGGCTGCCTGCCCGTGAGAACCAGCGCACCGGCTAGAACAGCAACGGTGATACGCGTTGTCCGGTTCGGCTCAGGCATGGGGCGCTTCCCTGTACTTTTGGGCGATTCTGCCTACCCGCCAACCAAACGCACCCCCCGCAAGACCCACGGACCCCACGATGAGCAGATACCCGATTACAGCGATCCACCCCTGCCCCGGTTCAAGGTTGAAGAACCCTTCCGCTTTTTCGAGCAGCCGAACGTAGAGTTCCCAGAGATCCGCACCGAAGGAGATCAGGCGAACAAAGAAGGCTTGAAACTGGGTGGATATGGACGCGAGGAAACCCGCTGTCATCCCGGCGACGAGCGGTTGGCGCAATAAAAGCATCGCAATTGAGACAAGGAGTCCCTGCCAGAGAATCGCCGCCATCGGACCGAACATCAGCCCCTCGGGGGACAATGCTCTCAGTGCAGCACAGACGAGGGCTGTCCTCAGCGCAAAAAAGGGTTTCGGCATGAGCATCGAGCCGGCTGTCAGGAGCGCCACACCTGCTGCGGAGAGAACAACTCCGGCGAGTGGAATACGGGTTACATGAAGGAATGTGCCAACGGTGATCTCGACTGCTCCCCAAACTGCACCAAAGACTGCAGCCTGTCTCCAGGCAACCGGCAAGGTCCAGCTCCTACCCGGCAACGTCCGGACAGTCTCGCCATCTTTCGAGACTCTCACCCGACTCATTTTTCTTCGCCTTCGGGATTTCGTCTGGCCAGGAACCGGTCCAGATCTTCGGGGCGGTTCAGGTTTACCAGTGCATGCTGGCTGGAGACTGGGTTGATCGCCCGCCAACCGAGATGTGATATACCTTCATGAAGAGCAAGGTTTCCGGTATCGAGTCGCCGACGCCAGAATGAGAGTGAAGAGACTTTGTAAACAGCGGCAAGTGGTTCGGGTCGACCATCCGAGGTGAGAGTCATCACCTGGATTGCCTCCTCCTGGACCTTGAGCATCTCCTCAAGATCCTCCAACTGCAGTTCGGGAAGGTCCACGCCCAGAGCAAGTATCCACCCCTCCCCGGCATCCATCATCGCGCTTACCAATCCAGCGAGCGGACCACCGTCTTTGACGACGTCCGGGATGATACGGATCCGTTTCGGAGCCATTTCCTCGGGGACATCGCCTACGATGACAGGGTCTTGTCCCGTCGCCTCTTTCAGCAACCGGCACTGGCGTTCGATTAGACTCTCACCGTCGATTTCGATCGTCCGCTTATCGACATTCATGCGGCGGCTTGCTCCGCCAGCGATCAGGTAGGGTTTCACTTTTGGCATGTTCGCAAACTACCGCACCAGTTGAAGATCCGCAAGCATCGTTTATCCGTTTTGGGTTCCACCATTGCATACCACCATCCTGCTTCCCATCTTCCAAAACGGGCCACTGATGAACGGGAAATCCGGTGGAATTCAGGCATATCGGAGGGCGAAATGCCTTTGATGATTGTGCTTATGCTCCTGTTGTCGCCTCTCGAGCAGGCTATGGAAGCCCTGACCGACGGACGGTACGAAGAAGCGATCGAGCGTTTCAAGACTGTTCTCGCGGAGGATTCCAGCTCCTATGACGCGAGAATGGGGCTGGCACGGGCCTACTCCTGGTCTTCGAGGTATGTAGATGCAGAAAACCTCCTTGATGGAATTTTGAAAGAGAATCCGGACGATGTGGACGCGCTTCTCGCACGCGGGCAGGTGCGAAGTTGGCGAGAACTTCTGACGCAGGCGGAATTCGACTTGAAACGAGTGGTTGAGCTGGCGCCGGACTACGCCGAGGCATGGGGAATTCTGGGAAACGTCTATGCCTGGAGCGACAAGTACGAGGAGGCGCTGACCCACCACAAACGCTGGCTCGAGCTCGATCCCGGCAATCCCGATGCAGCACAAGCAGTGGCTCTGGATCAGATAGCCCTGCGCCAATTCCACGAAGCGCGGAAATATGTGATAATCGCTCAGAAAAACCACGTTGATCCGGAATCGGCGAATAAACTTCTACGCGAGCTGGACCGTGTCCCGCAGGCAACGGATTGGCAGGTGATGGCCAACCTAACCCACTGGACGTTCGATCCTACTCCAGCAGACCCCTGGACTGACGGCCAGATCATGCTCCAGCGTAAATACAGCGGCGGATCGCTGGCATTTGGGTACCTCTCCGTTTCGCGGTTCAAACAGGACGATACCGCATGGCGGCTTGAGGGGTACCGAGACCTTTGGAATCGTTCCTACGGATACCTGAACCTGCAGATCGGCCCCTCCGCAGCTATCCTCCCCGAAATTGACGGGACGCTCGAACTCTACCAGGGTTTTGGCGAGGGGTGGGAGAGTTCACTCTCATACCGGCGCATGCAGTTCACATCGGATGCAGTGGACATCCTTGGAGGCTCGCTTGCCCGCTACACCGGACCTTGGTACCTCCGGCTGAAGGTGATGCTCATTCCCCGGCAAACGTCTACGGAAGCTTCCGCACTAGGATCAGCGCGGCGATACCTGGGCGATGTGGACACCTATCTGGAGACAACGCTCGGATTGAACATGTCACAATTCCAGATGCCGGACGGCGGGTTCATCGAGGAGAATGGATTCGTCGGTGTGCTCCATCTTCAACACTTCCTTACCCTCAACTGGGGGTATGGAGTCTCGTACTCCTACCACAACGATTATAAATCGGACAATGGCCAGATCATGCATATCCTGGACACGATGGTATACTACCGCTTCTGAGAAAAAGATCTCGCAATTTTGCCCCTAGAAAACCCCGCCTGTTGACGGGGTTTGATTTTACTTAGTCGTAAATTTCGGTCGTTACTAAATTTCCTTACGGAGATCCTTCGCGGCATCAACCATGTTCTGCAGGCTGGCCTTGGTCTCCTCCCAACCACGGGTTTTCAGTCCGCAGTCCGGATTCACCCACAAACGTTCTTTAGGAACATGTTTCATCGCACGGCGAAGCAGCTCAACCATTTCCTCCTTTGGAGGAACACGCGGGCTGTGGATGTCCCACACACCGGGGCCGATGTCGTTGGGATAGACAAAGTCGTCAAAGCTGTCCAGCAGCTCCATCTTCGACCTGCTCGCCTCGATGCTGATCACATCGGCATCCATCGCGGCGATGGACTCCATCATATCGTTGAATTCGCTGTAACACATGTGTGTGTGAATCTGTGTCTCGTCACGAACTCCACTTGCGGTGATGCGGAAACAGCGCACTGCCCAGTCGAGATACTCAGGCCACTCACTTTTTCGCAGAGGAAGCCCCTCACGGATAGCCGGCTCGTCAATCTGGATGACATCAACGCCCGCAGCTTCAAGGTCCACCACCTCGTCCCTGATCGCGAGGGAAACCTGTTCGCAGGTGACCTTTCGCGGTTGGTCATCACGAATGAAGGACCACTGAAGCATGGTGACAGGACCGGTGAGCATACCTTTCATCGGACGGTCGGTATTGTCCTTGGCAAACTTGGACCAGCGCACTGTCATCGGGCCTTTCCGGTAAACATCTCCAAAGACGATCGGCGGCTTCACACCACGGCTACCGTAAGATTGGACCCAACCGTGCTTGGTAAAGAGATATCCTTCGAGTTGCTCACCGAAATATTCCACCATGTCGTTTCGCTCAAATTCGCCGTGAACGAGGACGTCGACGCCCATCTCCTCCTGCAGGCGGATCGTCTCGAGGATCGCCTTCTCCAGCTCAGCCTCGTACTGTTCCTGCGACAGCTCACCCTTGCGGAGTTGAACCCTGAGGCGGCGAACATCCGCGGTCTGCGGAAAACTTCCGATGGTCGTCGTTGGCAGCGGCGGGAGGTTAAGTTTTTTCTGTTGCGCCGCAATGCGCACTTTGTAGGGACTGATACGCTGAGCCATCTCGTCTGTGACGGCGCGGAGTCGTTTCTGCACATCGTCGTTGATCACAAGCGGGCTGGTTCGACGGCGCTGGAGCGCTTCACGGGCGGCTGTGAAGAAGTCGGAAACCGCCTCTTCCCCATCATTTAGTGCCGTAGTGAGTGCTTTCACTTCATCCAGTTTCTGAACGCCAAATGCAAACCATTCCTTGATCCGTTCGTCCAACTCCGTTTCAAGCGTTAAATCGATCGGGCTGTGCAGCAACGAGCAGGAGGGCGCAACCTGAATGCGGTCAGCACCGATAGCGACTTCCGCCTGTTTCAAATACTTCATCGCTGCGTCGAGGTCTGCGCGCCAGATATTGCGACCGTTCACGACACCCAGCGAGAGTGTTTTGTCCGAACCAATGGCGCCAAGGACGGCTCCCAATTGCCCGGATCCACGGACTAGGTCGATGTGGAGCCCTTCCCCAATGGAAAGTGCAAGGTCGAGGTTGTGGGCAATTGGACCGAAATAGGTGGCGATCATCAGGTCAGGTCGAGAGCCCATCGCCTCGATTTTTTCATAGACGATGGAAAAAATCTTTTTCTGCGTTTCGTCCAGGTCCAGAACGAGAATCGGCTCATCAAGCTGGACACACTCTACACCCATCTCTTGAAAACGGGAAAGAACGCTGACATAGACATCTGCAACAGCCTCGGCGAAATCCGTGAGCTGGGTCCCCTGATCTATCAATTTCCCCAAAAGGAGAAAGCTGGCGGGACCGACCAGCACCGGGCGTGGAGTTTTAACGCCGGCTTTCCGGGCTTTCTCAACCGCTTCGAAGGGGCGCTCACTCGAGATCTGGAACTTCATCCCCTTTTCGAATTCCGGGACGAGGTAGTGGTAGTTTGTGTCAAACCACTTGGTCATTTCCATCGCGGTGACATCGGTATCGGCATCCTGACGGCCTCTCGCCATGGCGAAATAGGTGTCAATGCCGACCTTGTCGCCAGCGGTGTGGCCATAGCGGCTTGGAACTGCACCTAGAAGAGCGATTACTTCGAGAACGTGATCATACCAGGCAAAATCACCGACGGGGATCACATCAATACCAGCATCCACTTGCAGCGCCCAATGCCTTTGCATCAATTCATCGGCGGTATCTATAAGAGTCTGAGCGTCAATTTTACCCGACCAGTAGCTTTCGCTTGCCTTCTTCCATTCGCGCTTTATTCCAAAACGCGGAAATCCCAAGTTTGCAGAACGTGCCATCTCTGGTAATCCTTTTTGTGAGGTCTTACAGGTTGTAACGCAGAAATATAAACGGGAATCACATGTCGCAAAGGATCAATTTTTACCCTTTGGAATGAATCCGAGCAATCCTGTTGGCACTGAACCCACTATCAGGCCGATTCCTGAGCCATCACTCCCTCCCGTGCATTCAACATTACGCCCAGTACCCAAGCTAGTGACAACATGTTTTCACCATCCAACATATAACATTGGCTGAATGATGCAGCGATTAAGCCGGCGAGTGCCAGAAGACCACCGAGGTAGAAATCCCGGTCAGGATCGGGGACTCGAAATCGCCTGAGATCCCGAAATCCAGAGTAAAACAGCATGAGGACAAGGACGGTCATCGCGAGCAATCCCGCAGCACCTGTTGTTGCCCAGAGATTGAGTGGATCGGAGTGCGGGTGGGCAAACGATCTCCCTGGAACTGAAGTATCATCCTCCACATACTCTTTGACACTGTTCCGCCAGTGTCCAGGACCAACCCCCAACAGTGGATGATCAGCACCCATCCTCGAGGCGGCATCCCAGAGGATTACCCGTTGACCAACGCTGGCTCCCTGGACATTCACAACCTGTGAAACACTAGTCCTGAGTGTAGGAGATACAGTCCATAGTGCCACAACAGTGACCAATCCTGCGATAATTGTCCAGAGTGCGATTTTCCTGTTCCGTGTAATGAGGAACAGACCAGTGAACGCAACTGCAAAGAAGAGAGGTCCTCTGCGGTAGGTCACAAATATTGAAACAAAGATCAGAATCCATGCCACCCACAACCATTTTTGCTCCCTGCCCCTCGATCTCCAGACTACAGGAAGCAGGAAGAGAAGAAATGTCATCTGTACACCGGCATAGGTCAGACCCATATCGAGCAACCCAACGGGTAGATAAGTATTTAGATTATAAGCACTTAGCTTAGCTAATTGCTGGCCATAAATCGGATCGATCCCCGTCAGGTGTTGGAAGATACCGATGAGGCTACTAATAGCTCCCGCAATTACTGCGACATGGAACAAACGGTACCGCAAGCGCATAGAACGAATGAGCAGCAACACAGCAGCAAAGCTTATCAGAGACATCCCGTAATGTTTGACAAGAAATCGAAGGGAAGCGAATACCCCTTCGTTTATTACCGCTGATAGCAGGAAGACAACAACCGTTGCGGCAAACGGCCAGATGGCCCGATGATAAAGCGGACCGGAGATTTTACCCCGAAATCGATAGAAAAGGGCGATAATCAGACCGATTCCACCGAATAGCTGGGACAGAAAAATGCCGGTAAACAGGCTGATAGAAAAGAGAACCGCCCAAACCAACAGAACCCGATATTCCTGCTCTGTGAGCAATCCAAACGGCCTGTCACCGATTTTCAATACGATTTTCGGTTCGCGCATCCTTCTCCCTGCCCCTGTATTCCAGCATATCGGCAATCGTAGCACAAGTTGATGCCAAATATAGGACAATTCCGATGTTCCTTGCTGATTTAGAAAGAAAACTACCACTTCCAGTGAGTTATATTTAGATTTGACAGCTTCAAGAGAGTAAAAACTGGTTGCATAGTCACGTTCATTCATTGCAACTTAAGAGTTTAGTAACATTTCACTACGACTATGGTGATGGTATCGCTGGTTGATTCCATCCACTCATAGGGGGAATTGTGACGATTTACCGAAAATCATTGATGATTTTGCTCACGGGATTGACCATCCTGTCTTTTTCATTTTCCGAGGGCCGGGCTCAAGGCACCGCAGATGAAGCCGCAATCGCAGAGAAACTGAGCCAATACGGATATAGCCTGTCAGATCTTGAGGTTCTGGGGATTGACTTGAACAATCCTGAACAGGCAATCCAACGTGCACGCTCTCTGGGAATCTCCGAATCAGTTATCCAGGAGTTGACTAGCGCAACTTCATCAGAGTTGATGACAACGACGATTACCGATTCATTGCTGGGCGATACTCTCCTCTCTTCTCAGCGTGACCTGCTGAAACGACCCGTTCAGCCAGTTTCACAGGCAACTGCGGATTCAACTGCGAAGGCACTGAAACCGGGTATGGCTCCTCGTCCGGGATTTGATCCATTCCTTGAAACCAAAGGGCGTTTTGCTGGACACCGATATTTCGGTTATGATCTCTTCTCCAGAGGAGCCGGCGACTTTGCGGCAATGGATCGTGGCCCAGCTGATCCGGGCTACGTGATCGGAGCTGGTGATGTGCTACGGATTTATCTGTGGGGTGATGTCGAAATACAGCATGAACTTAAAGTTGATAATAACGGCAACATTGTCATCCCACAAGCTGGCCAATTTTTTGTCTCCGGCACGAAACTGAGTGAGTTGAGGGAAAAGCTTCGAAACGCTCTCTCCCGCAAATATTCAGGTCTCAGCAAAACTCCTCCAACGACCTTTATTGATGTAAACCTGGCCTATGTACAGGGGACTCAGGTCTACCTGATGGGTGAAGCGATGGAACCGGGTAGCTACAATCTTCCGGCTTTTGCGACTGTATTCAACTTGATGTACACCGCTGGCGGACCAAATCCCAAGGGTAGCCTCCGGGAACTGCGCATTCTCCGCGAGGGAAAGATCGCTGCACGAGTCGACCTTTATGATTATCTGGCATTGGGACAGCCCACTGAAGACCAGAGGTTAAGAAACAGCGATATCGTATTTGTCCCCGCCCGTTCACTAACCGTCGCCATCGACGGCGAGGTGAACCGTCCTTCGATTTATGAGATTAAGAAAGGTGAGACTCTCAAGGATCTGCTCACAATCGCCGGAGGTGTTAACGCCAGTGCCTACTCGTTCCGCGTTCAGGTGGACCGAATCCTTCCCTTCACGGATCGGGTCAAAGAGAAGCCTGACCGTACGGTGATCGATCTGAATCTTTCAGACGTGCTCGATGGCAAGAAGAATCTCAAGCTTGCCGATGGCGACATCGTATCCGTCTTCCCCTATGTGGACGAGTTGAAGGATTTTGTCTTCGTCACGGGGGGCGGTATTACGCAGCCGGGACGGTATGCTCTATCGCAAGTCCCGACCGTATCCTCTTTAATCAGTGAAGCTGAGGGATTGACTGACGACGCATACCCTTACGTCGCGCACCTCGTACGAACCCGCGAGGATCGGACCCGGTTCATAACCCCGATCAATTTGAAAGAGGCGATGGTAGGCAATCCGGGCCACGACCTGACACTGATGCCAGAGGACAGCCTCAGGGTGTTCGGTCGATTGGAATGGGAAGCGATTCCACAAGTGAGCCTTCGTGGTTTCGTCGTGAACCCCGGGGAATTCCTTCTGCCCGACGATATGACGGTAAAAGATCTGCTCTTTGAATATTCGGGTCTGCAGGACAGTCTGCGTTGGAAGCAGACGTTCCACAACCGTGGCGACATTTACCGTCTCACGGACGACGCAAAACACAGGCAACGGATCAGTTTCAATGTGGAGCAGGTTTGGAACGGCACATCGAAAGAGACCTTCCCGCTCAAGGACAAAGACATCGTCATCCTCTACGAACAGACCGTGACAGAGATGTTTTCGAGAGAAGTCAATATCTCCGGTCCAGTCAAGAATCCGGGAAGGTATGATCTCGCTGAAGATATGAGCCTCGCCGACCTGCTCGCCCTTAGTGGTGGTTTTACGGAGGGCGCCTGGGTGATGGAGGCCGAGATCAGCCGTATCAGCTTGAACGGTATGCCCGGAGATGTTCTCGCCGAGATCATCAATGTACCGCTCGTCGATTGGGATGTAGAAAGCGAGAATCCTGAAGACCTGCTTGACGAACTTATGAGTCGAGGAACTCATGCTGCTCAATTCATGTTGCAGCCCTATGACCAGGTCCAGATTCGATACAACCCGAACTATGAATTACCTGGAAATGTTGAGTTGATTGGCGAAGTGATGTTCCCCGGATCCTATACCCTGCAACATCGTGGGGAAACGCTCTACGAGGTGATCAATCGAGCCGGCGGATTACGGAGTACTGCCCATGCGGGCGGTGGAAAGTTGATGCGAAATAACAGGCGATTATTCCTCGATTTTGAAAAATTGCTGGTCAACAACAAAATGAAGGAAGATGTAATTCTGCATTCCGGCGACATCATTATCATCCCGACCAAACCGAATTCAGTCTCCGTGCTTGGCGCTGTGATCAACCCGGGTATTTACAAATTCCTGGAAGGAAAACGGGCTAAATCCTACCTGAAAGAATCGGGTGGCTTTACGCGCGAGGGCGACCAGGCTTTTATCGTGCAGCCATCGGGAAGAACCTACTCTATTGGCATGTTTTCCAATCCAAAAGTGCAGGATGGAGCGATAATCCGGGTGTATCCCAAGGAGCAGAAGGATAAGAAAGACATCGATTACACGAGGGTGATTACGGATACAATGGCCATACTATCCTCGGCATTGACCATAATCGTTCTAGCCGGACGGCTATAGATGGAAGTGAATTGTGAAGAATACAACGGGCCGTAAGGCCCGTTTCTATTTCAGGAACAACACTTTTTGTACATCAGTCAGACCACTGGAGGTTCGCACACGCAGGAAGTAGAAACCTGATGCGGAGTTTGGTTTCCATGTAATGTAATGCCACCCGGATGAATAGAAAGCTGTGTCAATCAGCTCTACCAACCGGCCGGTTACATCCACTGCCTCCACGGTCACAGTTTCTCCGGCGGGTAGAGCTATCTGTAGGGTGACTACTGAATTAAATGGATTGGGCCAAACCCTGGTGATTTCGAAACTCACCGGGAGCGCCACTTCCGGAATTTCGATCGCATCCGCTGCGATAAACAGCACCATCGAATCCGGATGAGTATTTGCGCTCCATTGGATGAGGGGTTCACTCTGGAGGTCCAGCGATTCGCCAGCCAGTACCAGACCGGCATTAAATCCTCCCGGGAGTGATGTTACCAACTCCAAAAAATCGATGTCGATTCTCTGCTGGTCTCGGGGTCTTAGCTTCAGTGTCCACTCTTCCCTGTCCCCCGGCTCGAGATAGTCACGGATGTCTTTTCGGAGCCAACTCCCCGATGCCAGTGTCTGGTCAAGCGCTCGGATCATCAGACGGGGCATAAGGCCCTCAGGATCATCTGGAGGTGCAGGGATATCAAGCCAGGGATCCAAACCTGAAGTTCCCCCTTCGACAAACCCAATTTCTGTCCTTCTGTCTATGTTGAGGTTGGAGCGAAGAACGATTGTCGCTGTCCAGCTGCTATCAGCAAGTTCTCTGCTCGTAATACCGGGAAAGGACGAGGATGTGGAGGACCCTGCTCGTGGCGGCGAGGCAATCATGGTTACCCCCTCCACATAGGATGCTATCCAGTAAGCGACAAAAGGCTTCAGCATTGCCCCTTCATCAACCGAAAAGTAATTCCCGGTACTGTTGTCATACCCCTGCAATTCTGAAGATACCCAACCCGCATCAACCGCCTCGGCAAACTCCTTCTCGACTTCGCTGACCCTGAATCTCAGTTTGGCCAGCTCAAGGTTTCTGGGATAGGGATTCAAGACAAGACTCCATCCCACATCGAGCTGCCGCTCAGCATCCTGCAACAACGCTTCACCGACAATATCCACTACCGCCGATTCGTCGAGGGCAAGCCAATACCCGCAGAGTGCCTCAAGCGTATCGACTCTGCAGTACCCTCCCTCTTGCCAAGTCACCACATAGGGTGTCCCGTCGAAGTCATCCCCGAGCACAGAGCCAACACTTGGATCCTCCGGCACAAGAGGCAGCGCAAAAAGATGCCAACCTGTTTCCAACGTCTCTTCCTGAACAGCAGGTTTTAGCGTGAAAGGACCAGCCAATCCGGATCCAACTCCACCAGAAGAGTTTTCTGCACTCACGCGAACCCAAGATTCCACGGAGAAGGTATCGAGCATCGCCCATTCATGAGATGTGACCGAGTTCGTGTCAAATTGAGCGATTGCGACCCATGTGGTTCCGTTGTCAAAGCTCACCTCGATATCTGCGCTTTTCACCACAGCGGCCGTGGATCCATAGTCCCAGCGAATATGCGTCGATGTGAGACCATCCCATGTGAGCACGGTGTCTGGCGGTGGAGAAAGGACGGTCACCTCCGGATTCACCTCTGCTCCTTCGAGGCGAACATCATCTATGTAGACCGTTCCAGAAAGGGAAGCAAAGAACTGAATCTCCAACCTCAGTGTAGCGGCGTTTGACGGAGCGACTGTCGTTACCGAGTAGTCGATGAAGGAGGCGTTATTCGTGGTTGAGATGGAGCTGTTTGCTGTCAGCAGACTTCCATTTTCCGCGATGACTGCGAGCAGGAGGTTGGCGATTATGCCCGGCGAATCATCATAGATCCGGCAGGAAAATGTGTAGCCGTTACCTGATTCCGCACCGGCGATTTCCTGAAGTAGCGAGAAGGAGGCACCAGAGGCGAGTGAAACCTGGGCCGCCATGGACCCCTCAGCCACATGGGAACCTGTAAGGGTCGGGATAACCGTGGCTTGTGATCCGTACGCAGCTCCACTCGTCTCCCAATCATCCGGGGGTCCGTTCGGGTTACCATAGAGGTTCCATTCTTCAAAACTGCGATTCTGCAGCGCTGGGGGACGGATAATCAGTTGATCGACAGAATCGGCATAACCGATCCCTTCCGAAACCAGTGCTGAGACTCGAAGCCTGGTTCGCCTGCTGAACAGTGTAGATGAGGGTATCCAATCAGCACTGCTGGTTGTATCAGAGGTTGTCGCCACTATGCCCCATGAAGCACCGTCGTTCTCGCTGACCTCAACGATGACGCCCGGGGGGGGGGCGGGGGGGGCGGCGCGGGGCCGGGGGGGGGGGGGGGGGGGGGGGGCGGGGG
>Ga0272443_10000568_pt1:0-7500 | contig 66036 bp, 48 predicted proteins | sample SSMAcet12_FD_193581 | JGI IMG/M metagenome (GOLD analysis project Ga0272443, IMG submission 193581) | Marine sediment archaeal communities from Little Sippewissett salt marsh, Falmouth, MA, United States - SSM-Acet-12 | ecosystem: Environmental > Aquatic > Marine > Wetlands > Sediment ...
CTCACATGGGATGGCCGGGTTTCCCCCAGCCGCAACCTGCCGCAATCACGAAGGCCTCCCGCTAGGTCGCTCAGGAATCCCACCCCTCCTGCGCCTCGAAATTCAGAGCTTTTGCGAAATCCGGTGCCTGAATAAACCGAGGCTCCGCGCCGGTGTGAGGAGCGAGGCTTTTCATTCATTATTCGATGTTGAATGTTCGATGTTCATCCCTTCATCCCGGCCCCCCTCTCGTCATCCCGGCCCCGGATCAGGATCGCCTCCGGGGCAGGCTGCAGCCGGGATCCGGCGGCCTTCGCAAAAGCAAGATCCCCGGTCCCTGGCAGGAACTCCCCGCCATGGCAAGGTCCTGTCAAAAATACCCGATACCGAAGGCACCTGAACAGTATGAATTTTATAGGGATTGACATATCTTTTGTCCTATTTTAATCAGAACGCGCAGTATGTTCCGTTTCAGAACGGGACGGCGTGCACGTGCACGACCTTCCTGAAACCGGATGGACATGCGCTATTTTCTTTTGGCTTTTTTTGTGGTTTACTCAGCGTGAGCCTATTTCACTGCGGGACAAGATTATTTCACGGTGGTATTAGAGGGTTGGGGATGAAAAATTTTCTAGCGAAAACACTTGTCGTAGGTCTTGTTTCTTTCCTGTTGATCGCCCCTGGAAGGGTCCGGGCGGCGGAGGACGTCCATGTCTTCACGCTGGAGAAGAGCATTTGGGCGGCCCTTGAAAACAACTGGACATTGAAGTCCGTCAAGGAAGGTGTGTCCGAAGCGGCGGCCGTCAAGAGGCAGGCGTTTGCCGATTTTTTCCCGAAATTCAGCAGCAGCTACAGCTACACCAGACTGGACGAGGAGCAGACCACCGATCCCATCAGCCTGGGTCCCATCACCATCCCGGGCACACCCCTGGCTCTTGAGGACAATTACCAGTGGCGAACCTCCGTGAGCCAACCCGTTTTCACAGGATTTGCCCTCACCAGCGCCTACCAACTCGCCAAGCTGGGCATTGACGCGGCCGAACTGGAGGTGGCCCAGGAACATATGGATTTGGTTTTGCGCGTTAAAGAGGTCTATTTCAGCGTGCTCGAGGCCGACCGGGCCGTGGAGGTCGCCGAGAAGGCGGTGGAGTCCTTGCGGGAGCACGTCAAGGTGGCGAGAAACTTTTATGACGTGGGCATGATTCCGGTGAATGATCTCCTGGAGGCGGAGGTGGAACTCTCCAATGCGGAGTACGACCTTGTGCGGGCCAGGAACGCCGCGCAGGTCGCAAGGGCGCTGTTCAACACGGTCCTGGCGCGACCCATCGAAATGCCCGTTTTTCTCGTCGACGTGGGGGACTTTCGCCCCGAATCGGAAGACCTCGCCGAATACATCGCAGTGGCACTGGAGAAGAGGCCGGCCATCGAGCTCCTGAACGTGAACATCGCCCGGACCGAGCAGAATCGACGCATTGCACGGAGCGATTACTACCCGGACGTCTCCCTGCAATACGATTACATCAAGGAGGGGGATGAGGCGTCCGTCCACGGGAGCGAGGTTCACGAAGGGAACCGGTGGCAGGCCATGGGAGTCCTTTCCTGGACCTTTTTTGAATGGGGAAAAACCAGGTATGCCGTGGAAGAGGTGGACAGCGTTCTCAGGCAGCTGATACAGACCCTTGCCGCCCTGAAGGACCAGGTCACATTCGAGGTCAAACAGGCCTATCTCCAGCTTCTGGAGGCTGAGGAAAACATCCCCACGACGGTCAAGGCCGTGGAGCAGGCGGAGGAAAATCTCAGGGTGAGCCGGGAGCGTTATCAGGCCCAGGTCGCCACGTCCACCGAGGTCCTGGATGCCCAGACTCTCCTGACCCGCGCCAGGACCAATTATTACCGAGCCCTCTACAGCCATTATCTGGCAAGGGCCAGGCTTGAAAGGGCAATCGGCCGCAAGTGACGATTTTGCGTGGCGTCTTGGCTGCAAACGGGGTATGCTCTGCCGGAACCCGGGTTTCGCAGCTAAAAAGAGGCCCACGACTCTCAGTCGCCTGATCGGTACACCTCCGGCATGATCCAATTATTCAACGTAACCAAGCAGTACGGGCAAAACGCGGCCCTGGCCGACATCAACCTCAGGATTCGGCAGGGAGAGTTCGTGTTCGTCACCGGACCGAGCGGGGCCGGTAAGTCAACGCTTCTGCGAGTCGTCTTCGGCGCCCTGAAGCCCACGAGCGGGCAGGTGCTCGTGGGGGGCATCAATCTCGCCCGAATAAGCAGATACAAGCTGGACATCATGAGGAGAAAGATCGGGTTCGTCTTTCAGGATTTCAAGCTCCTGGACGGCAAAACGGTTTTTCAGAATGTGGCCGTGGCGCTCCAGGTCACCGGCGAGCGGGCCTCCATCATCAGGAAAAAGACCCATCAGACCCTGCGAGCCGTGGGTCTGAGTCAAAAGGAGGGTTATTACCCGCCGGAGCTATCCGGTGGAGAGCAGCAGAGAATCGCCATTGCCAGGGCCATTATCAACGACCCCATTATCCTTTTGGCCGATGAACCCACGGGCAGCCTGGACCCGGACATCACGAGGGAGATCATGCTCCTGTTCAGGACGATCAATCTTCGCGGAACCACCCTGGTTCTGGCCACCCACAGCAGGGAACTGCTCAGCAACACCAGCCAGAGGACCGTTTACCTGAAGAACGGGGGGATCGAGCGGGAAATGGAGCCTCAGTGATGTTCTTCGGGTTCTGGATACAGGCCCTCAGGAGGGCGCTTTCCAACATACTGGATCAACGCCTCATCCATTTTATCAGCACGGGGACAATCACCATCTCCTTCCTGTTTTTCGGAGCCTTTATCCTGGTGTGGGTGAACATCAATGCCTGGCTTCTTGAGATGGGCCAGTCCCTGTCCATGTCCGTCTACTTGGAGGACGGCATCGGCGAGGAGGAGAGGCTTCGCGTGGAGGAGGCCTTGGAAGGCCTCTCCGGCGCGGAGGTTACCGATTACATCAGCAAAGATAAGGCCATGGAGGAACTCAGGGAGGCATTCGGGCCCCAGGCGGCACTGCTGGACGGGCTCGAGCGAAATCCTTTACCCGCATCCTTTGAACTGGTCTTCAAGGAGGTGGATGTGAAGGACACGGACCCGGAGATGATCAAAGCGCGGCTGGAATCCCTCCCGGATGTGGAGGAGGTTCAGTACAGCGAGCAGTGGATCGACCGGTTCGAGGGGATTCTGAATTTTCTGAGGACCGCGGGCGTCGTGGTGGGCGGGCTTCTCTGCCTTGCCGTGCTTTTTATCATCACGAACACCATCAAACTCACAATCTATGCGCGCCGGGACGAGATGGAGATTTTCAAGCTGGTGGGCGCCACGGACTGGTTTGTGAAGGCGCCGTTTCTCATAGAAGGGGCTCTTCAGGGGCTGATGGGAGGTGCCCTGGCTCTGGGTTTCCTCTTCGGGCTCACCACCATGTTTTCCCTGCAGCCGCTTGTCACATACGCCATTCCTTTCATCGACATCGTGTTCCTGCCGGTGTGGGCGGTGCTGGGGCTGGGGGCCTTGAGCGTTTTCCTCGGGCTGGTTGGAGGGCTCATCGCCGTGGGAAGATTCTTTAATCCGGTCGTGGGATGAGCAGCCTTTTGAGAGAGACATTCCAGCGAGCACGGACTGCCGTCCCCCGGTGGGTCTTCACGGGGACCCTCCTGTGCCTTGCTCTTGTTTCGACCCTGCAGTGCATGGCGGAGGTGAGCGGAGCCCCCTCAGACCAGATCCGAAAGCTTGAAGAGGATCTCTCCCGTGAAAAAGACAAATACCTCAAGTTTGACATCAAGGAGAAAAATATCCTCGGCCGGCTCTCCGCCATCGAGAGGCAGATAGCGGAGAAAGAGGGGCTGCTCAAGACCCTCAGGGAAGAAATCAGGTCTCGAAAAGAGGAACTGGAGGGACGATACGGGAAGCTCCGGGAGGTGGAAGAGGAAATCAGCGCAATCCGTGACGAGCTGTCCAGCAAATTGGTCTCATACTACAAGCACGCACGGAGAGGTTATGTCAAACTCCTCGCCACGGCCGCTGATCTGGACGAGCTCAGAAAGCGGATGCACGCCCTGAAGATCATCATGGCCGAGGACAGAAAGCGTATCCGGGGCATGCTGGATATTTTTGAGAAACACCGGGAAGCGGTCGATTCGGTTCAGCACAAGGTGGAGGCTGTCGAACGGCTGGAGAAGGAGGAGAGCGATCAAATAGCGCGGTTGAATGAGGAGCAGAAAAAAAAGGTCCTGCTTCTCATGAAGATCCACAAGGAAAAAGAGTTTTACGAAACAGCCGTCAAGGAACTCAAGACCGCTGCCGAGTCCCTCAAGGAAACCCTGAGCGGACTTGATAAAAATAATGAAAAACGGGTCAACCTGAATTCAGATTTTGCCGAATACAAAGGTAAGCTGCCATTGCCTTATGAGGGCAAAATCATCCGGGACTACCACCCCCTGGATGCGGGGTCGGTCACGACCCATCGGGGGATATTCATCCAGGGGCGGGAGCGGGGGCCCGTGAGGGCGGTCTATGACGGAATTGTGGATTATTCCGGCTGGCTGAAGGGATACGGTCAGATTGTCATCCTCAATCACGGCTCCCGTTTTTTCTCGGTATCCGCCCACCTCTCGGAGATAAAACGGCTCAAGGGCGACATGGTGGGGAAGGGCGAGGTCATCGGCCTTGCCGGGGACAGTGAGTCACTGTCCGGGCCGGGACTGTATTTTGAATTGAGGAAAGCGGGAGAGCCCGTGGATCCGCTCTTGTGGTTAAAAGAAGATTGACCCCCGGAGGCCGGCGGCGTTATCATAAAAAGTTATTTCTTTTGGTGCCTTGACTGCGGGTCCCCCGGCATCTATAGGAATAAGTATCAAATCAGTGAGGCGGTTCCAAGAACCTTGCCTGGACCAATCCACGAATTCTTCAGGAGCACGGATATGAAGCATTTTAATCGAAGCACCATGGCAAATGCCGTCATCCTCTGCATTCTTTTCTCCGGGCTGCTCTTTTTCCAGGGCAGCGGCGGTGATGTCAAGGCATGGGACGGGGAGGTCTACAAGAACATCGAGATTTTTGCAGAGGTTCTCAGACAGATAGAGATGAATTATGTGGAACCCAAGGATTCGAAGGAGCTGATATACGGGGCCATTAAGGGAATGGTGGGAAGCCTGGATCCCCATTCTTCTTTCATGACCAGTGAAGAACACAAGGACCTCATGATTGAGACAAAGGGGAGTTTCACCGGGGTCGGCATTGAAATCACCATGCGTGAAAACGTCATCACCGTGGTCTCGCCCATTGAGGGGACTCCCGCCTACAAGGCAGGCATTAAGGCCGGAGACAAGATCATCAAGATAAACGACGAATTGACGAACGACATGACCCTGGCGGATGCCGTCAAACTCATCAGGGGAGCCAAGGGAACAGAGGTCAAGATCACCGTGAGCCGGGAGGGAAGCGAAAAACCGCTGGACTTCAACATCGTCAGGGATGTCATTCCCCTGAGGAGCGTGCGCGCCCTGAAACTCTCACCGGACATCGGATACATCAGGATTTCCAACTTCCAGAGCAAGACGGAACAGGACCTCACCGAGAATTTGAAGAAGCTGGAATCCGAAGAAGGGATCAAAGGCCTCATCCTGGATCTCAGGAACAATCCCGGAGGCCTGCTGAATCAGGCCATCAAGGTGTCGGACGTCTTTCTTGACGAGGGCATCATCGTGAGCACAAAGGGGAGGGATTCCAGGCAGGACATGGAGATCTCGGCAACCAGGAACGGTGTAAAACGCAGCTATCCCATCATCGTCCTCGTGAACGAGGGCAGCGCGAGCGCATCGGAAATCGTGGCCGGTGCGTTGCAGGACAACAAGAGGGCCCTTGTCCTGGGGACAAAGACCTTCGGCAAGGGATCCGTGCAGACCATCCTGCCGCTCTCCGACGGGTCGGGGCTCCGATTGACCACAGCCAGGTACTACACCCCCAGCGGGAACTCCATTCAGCTCACCGGGATCCAGCCGGACATCGAGCTTGCGTTCGTGGCGCCGGATCCCGAAAAGACCGGAGAGAAAAAGCCTATCCAGTTCATACGGGAAAAGGATCTCAGGGGGCACATGGAAAACGACAGTGCGCAGGAGAAACCGGAAGAATCCGAGGACGAGCCTTTTGACGAACGCGCGGAAGAGATCCTTGCACGAGACAACCAGGTGAGGCATGCCGCCCAGCTTCTGAAGACCTGGGGGATATTCTCTCAGATACAGAAGACCCTATAGTTTCCACCCATAAATGGTCCATTTCCGCAATATCTCTGGTCGATCTGCGGGATTCCCGGGAATTTTGGGCATGCCTGACATGGAGTCACGCGCCGGGGAATGAGCAAGGGAAAGAAAAAAAAGAGAAAAAAGCGGGCTTCCAGGAGAAGCCCGCGCAAACCAACCACCCGCCTTGTCATTTATTTCATCCTTGCAGCTGCAGTGTCGGCCTCTGCAATCCTGTGGCTGCTCCAACGCAAACCCGTCCGCCCTCTGACCGCACCGCCCGCCTACGAGGAGGTCCACTCCCGGGTACCTCCTCTCCAGGACGCCATGCACAGGCTGGACAAAACCATTTATGAGGTGCTCTTTCTGTGCGGTGTCAGTGAAAAGGACGTGCTTTTCACAAACGTGGGCCATCGGATGGCAGCCGACCGCGCATGGGATTTTGTCGAGATAGAGGTGAGTCTTCACGATGAGGACGAATTGTCCCGCGTCGCTTCGGAGATGGAAAGAAGGCTCCACGACCTTCCTTCGGAGATCCACTGGGCCGGGGGGGCCCGCTCTTCCGCTTCAACGGAATTCAATTTTTATGTGGAGGGGCATCACACCCACAGAGTTTTTCTGGTCCTGGACAGGAAGGCCGTTGACAAACCGCGGCCCAGGAGGCCCAGGGTGGCCCTGATCATCGACGACTTCGGCTATGACCGGGGCCTTGCCCGTGCGTTTGCGGAGGTCGAGATGCCCTTGAGCCTGGCTGTGCTTCCCATGACCCCACGGACGAGAGACGTGGCGCAAATAATTGTCGGTGGGGGCAAGGAGCTCCTGATCCACATGCCCATGGAACCCCATGGATATCCTGATCTCAATCCCGGCCAAGGCGCCTTGTTGTGTCATATGGACGACGAGGAAATACGCAACCTGGTTCGGGCGCACCTGAAAGAGATACCGGAGGCCAGCGGGGTCAACAACCACATGGGGTCGCATTTCACGGAGGTCCGTGACAGGACATCGGTTTTTCTAAAAGAGCTGAGGGGCAGGAGCCTTTTTTTCGTGGACAGCATGACCTCGGGGAGGTCCAAGGCCTACGGCCTGGCCCGTGAACTGGGAATACCCGCGGCCAGGCGGGATGTGTTCCTGGACAACGAGCCAGTAAAAAGCGCCATCGATATTCAGATGGAAAAGTTACTCGGAATCGCCAGGCACAGGGGATCCGCAGTGGGAATAGCACATCCTT
>Ga0272443_10000568_pt1:12500-66036 | contig 66036 bp, 48 predicted proteins | sample SSMAcet12_FD_193581 | JGI IMG/M metagenome (GOLD analysis project Ga0272443, IMG submission 193581) | Marine sediment archaeal communities from Little Sippewissett salt marsh, Falmouth, MA, United States - SSM-Acet-12 | ecosystem: Environmental > Aquatic > Marine > Wetlands >...
GTTCCCTCAGGCTGATTGGAAACCAGCCGAAGAGTGTAAAGGCATAAGGGAGCTTGACTGCGAGACTGACAAGTCGAGCAGGTACGAAAGTAGGTCTTAGTGATCCGGCGGTTCCGCATGGAAGGGCCGTCGCTCAACGGATAAAAGGTACTCCGGGGATAACAGGCTTATCGCGCCCAAGAGTTCACATCGACGGCGCGGTTTGGCACCTCGATGTCGGCTCATCGCATCCTGGGGCTGGAGCAGGTCCCAAGGGTTTGGCTGTTCGCCAATTAAAGCGGTACGTGAGCTGGGTTTAGAACGTCGTGAGACAGTTCGGTCCCTATCTTTCGTGGGCGTAGGATATTTGAGAGGATCTTTCCCTAGTACGAGAGGACCGGGATGGACGAACCTCTGGTGCTCCAGTTGTCGCGCCAGCGGCATAGCTGGGTAGCTATGTTCGGAATGGATAACCGCTGAAAGCATCTAAGCGGGAAGCCAACCTCAAGATAAGATATCCCTTCTCCGTGGCAACACGGAGACTGAAGACCCCTTGCAGATTACAAGGTTGATAGGCCGGGTGTGTAAGTGCGGTAACGCATTAAGCTAACCGGTACTAATAGGTCGTGAGGCTTGGCCATAACCTTTTTCTCGTTTATGGCGCATCTCAGACAAAGAATGCTTTTGAATTAAATTTCCCACATTCAGTTCGAAAAAGTTTTTTTCGGTGGCAATGGCGAAGAGGAAACACCCGTTCCCATCCCGAACACGGAAGTTAAGCTCTTCAGCGCCGATGGTACTGCGCGGGGGACTGCGTGGGAGAGTAGGTCGCCGCCGGAAGATCCACAAAAAAGCCTTTTGGTGAACACCCACCGAAAGGCTTTTTTTTATTATCGAAAATTATCGAAATCCAAATCGTGATCGTAATGGAATCTGAGCTCCCTGGGCCACCACGGAACATATATATTTATTATATTGAGGGCATCGTCTCTGACAGGGAAGAGAAATTTCTCGGCCCCGATTTCATGGGGAACTGGGTGGAGGATTCCTCTTCCTTCCTTTTTTTCAGCGCCCCTGCCCAAGAGGCCGTACGACGGGTTGTCCTCCATAACCCTCGTCTGCGCCTCGCGGACTCCTACACCTTTGCCTATGAGGAATGGCAGGGTGCGAATTTCGAGGAACTGCGGATCGGCTCGTTTGTGATCCAGCCGGCCTGGAGCAAGGCCTCCGGGGATCTGGAAGACGGAATTCCCATTGTCCTCGATCCAGGTGTGGTCTTTGGATCCGGCATTCATCCGACGACGGGGGACTGCCTTCGGGCCCTGGAGTGGATCCGGGGGCGGGAGGCCTTCCGATCCGTGCTCGATCTCGGGACCGGCACGGGAATTCTCTCAATTGCCGGAGTCCTCCTGGGGGCTGATCGGGCAAAGGCACTTGACCTCAACCCCCTGTGTGTTAAAACCAGTCATGCAAATGTCCGGCTCAATCATTGTGAATCGCGCGTCGAGGTTGTGCATGGCAGCGCCCTGGACGCGGCCGAGGATCCGGCCGATGTGGTCGTCGCGAACATACACCACAGGGTGCTCAGCGAGCTCATCGCACGTGCCGGGTTCAGGCAGCGCCGCTGGCTTGTGCTCTCGGGACTCTTGCGAAGCCAAGCTCGTGACATAAAGGACGCGTTGGCGCGTCACGGTCTGAAGTTGGTTCGAGAGTGGGATCACGATATGACCTGGTACACACTTGTCGCCAGGCACCCGGATTTTGTGAATTGACGTGCATGCGAACAGTGCCCGAAATCGAGCCGGCCGATCCCGGGACCCGGCATGAGATGACGACTCAGCCGACGGAGTGAAAAATTGCGAATAGATATCCCAAAACCCAATGGACACCATTGCTTTGCCTGCGGCACGGACAACCCCCACGGCCTGCATCTCCATTTCTATGCCTCGGGGGATTCGGTGTGCGCCGATCTAACCCTGGACCGCTACCGGGTCGGCTGGGAGGGTATAGCCCACGGTGGCATCATCTCCACCCTCCTGGATGAAATCATGTCCTGGACCATCATCTACTTCAAGCAGGTTTTTTTCGTCACCAGGAAAATGGAGGTCAAATACTTGAAGCCCTTGCCCGTGGAGACGCCCATTACGGTGCGGGGAAGGCTCGGGAAGGAAAGCGCCTTCCCCAGAATAGAGGTCCGCGGGGAGATTGTCCAGGACGAGGGGAGCGTTCTCGCACGAAGCCTCGGCGAATTCGTGCAGCTCTCGCCGGAGCGTCTTTCCTTGATACCCGAGGGGATGAGGGAGGAAATGGAGAGCCTTTTCAGACAATTTTCAAGCAGGGTTGAACACGCTTGAAAAAATCTTTTCGAGAGCCGCGCCGTTCTTTCGGAGGCGAGGCCCTCGTGCGGAAAGGAATGCGTCGGCTTGAAAGTTATCAAAATAGGCGGCGGCTGCCTCAACGGGCGGAAAAATATCCTCCAGATCCTCGAATTGATTTCCGAGCGCGGCAAGGGAAATGTCCTGGTGGTCTCGGCCCTCGGAGGGATCACGGATGTGCTCATCAAGGGAATGAAAGACGCCCTGGCGGACGAGGAAAGCATCCCCGAGATCACCGGCGGTTTGAGAAGAAGGCACATGCTGACGGCACGCCACGTCATCGGGCGGGAAGTAGTTTTGAAACAATTCACCAGGGATCTCGAGGCGACGCTTCACGAGTTGGAGCGATTTTTTTACGGCCTGAATTTCACCCGCGAACTCTCCGCCAGGATGATGGACATGATCAGCAGCTACGGAGAGCGGTTTTGCGCAAAACTCCTGACCGCCGCGCTCCGCAGCCGACAGGTTGATGCCCACTACCGGATGCCGCACAAGATCGGGCTTCTCACGGACGGGAAATTCGGGGACGCCACCGCCGACATGCGCCGGACCTCCAGGAACCTCAAGGAAAACCTGGGTCCTCTCATCAATGAAAAGACGGTTGTCCTGATCCCCGGCTTTTATGGCGTCAGCGAGAAAGGGGACATCACGACCTTCGGCCGCGGGGGCAGTGACTATTCCGCCGCGGTCGTGGCCGCGGCCCTGGAGGCGGAGATCCTGGAGGTCTGGAAGGACGTGGACGGTTACATGAGCGCGGATCCCCGCATGGTTCCCACCGCTCGGATGATCCCGAGGCTTTCCTACAACGAGGCGGCCGAGCTCTCCTATTTCGGCGCCAAGATCCTCCATCCCCGGACCGTGGAGCCCCTCAGGCGTAAGAAAGTGGGGATCGCCATCAAGAACACGCTGGACCCGGACGGCCCGGGGAGCCTCATCACCTCCAACAGGAAGGTCAGCAAACAGGCCATCAAGAGCGTCGCCCACAACACGGACATCGGCATCCTCAAGGTTCATGCCTCCGGAGTGGGGGCCAGGCCGGGGATCCTCGCCCTCGTGGCGAGCCGTCTCACCGAAGCCGGCATCAACATCAAATCCGTGGTCACGTCCCAGACGTGCATCAGCATCCTCCTGGCCAAGGAGGATCTGGATCTCGGGAGGCAGGCGCTGCAGGAGATCAGCCCGAAGCCCTACCGGATGCTCGAAAGGATCGAAGACGTCGCCCTGGTTTCCCTGGTTGGGGAAGGCCTGGGGAGGCGCAAGGGCATTGCTGCCCTCTGCTTTACAGCGGTGGCGGACCGCGGGATCAATGTGGAGATGATCTCTTACGGACCGTCGCTCGAGGCCCTCTATTTTCTCGTCCGGCTCCGCGACCTCAAGGCCGCGGTCGCCGCCATACACGAGAAGTTCTTCAAATAAGGAGTCATCACATGATATTGGAACAGATCAAGGTAGGCTTCATGGAAGTCTTTTGTTACCTCATTGGATGCAAGGAGACGAAGGAGTGCCTGGTTATAGACCCTGCCGGGGACGAGGACAAAATCGTCGCCAAGATCAATCGGCACGGGTTGAATCTGAAAAAGATCGTGAACACCCACGGGCACGCGGACCACACCTGCGGCAACCGCAGGATGAAGGAGCTCACCGGGGCGCAGATCGTCATGCACCCCCTGGACGACCGGCTGTTCAATTCCCCGGAAGGGCAGCAGGTGAGCCGTCAGATGGGGTTTGAGCCTTCTCCGCCGGCGGATGCCCATGTGGGGGACGGCGACATTCTCCGGGTCGGGACCATCGAGATGGAGGTCATCCACACCCCGGGCCACAGCCCGGGAGGCGTGTGCCTCCTGCTGGACGGCAATGTCTTTACGGGGGACACTCTCTTTGTGGGGGCCGTCGGTCGAACGGACCTCCCAGGGGCATCGGGCCGGCAGTTCATGGAATCCATCAAGGAAAGGCTCCTGACCCTTCCGGAGGACACCATCGTCTGGCCGGGACACGACTACGGCATGCGGCCCGCTTCCACCATTGGCGAGGAAAAAAAATCCAACCCGTGGCTGCGTTGATGGGTCGGCATCCCGGCTCGCCCGCGGATCCCACAAAGACCCACGGAAAGTGAAGGGGATGGAATGGAAGAGAAGGTCCATTTTCACTCGGATTCCCTGGCCCTGGAGGGGCTGCTCAGCCGGGCCGGCGGACCGAAGGGCGCGGTCGTGACCCACCCTCACCCGCTCTATGGCGGGGACATGCACAGCAACGTTGTGGAGGCGGTCGCGGCGGCCTACGGCCGGGCGGGCTTTTCCACCCTCAGGTTCAATTTTCGAGGAGTGGGCCGGAGCGAAGGCGCTCATGACAACGGGGAAGGGGAGCAGGAGGATGTGAAAAGCGCGCTCCGTTTCCTCGCCGAAGAAGGGGCGTCCACGCTCCACCTGGCCGGGTACTCCTTCGGCGCGTGGGTGAACGCCCGGGTCCTCCAGGGTCCCGTGGACGTGGAGGCCGTGGTCATGGTGGCCCCGCCGGTGGATTTCATGGATTTTTCATTCATGCGGGAGGACCCCAGGGTCCGGCTCGTGGTGACCGGTGAAAGGGACGACATCGCCGGAGCGGCCCAGGTGCGGAGGCTTGCACCCCTATGGAACCCCAAGGTCTCCCTTCACATCATCCCCGGGGCGGATCACTTTTACTGGAATCAACTGAGCGCTCTACGATCCATTCTGGACGGCTTTCTGGCGGACGAGGGCTGAGGCTCGAATGGAAATGCGCGCGGATGGAATAAATGAACCATAAACGGATAACAGGGGAAAACCCATGGCGGCCGCGGGGTCTTCTTGCGGCCGTGGTCCTTTTTCTTGCGGCCGTGCTGGCGGCGCCCGCGGGGTCGGATGCATCGCGGGAGACCCGGAGAAACGCCGTGGTGGAGGCCGTGGAAGACGTGAGCCCCGCCGTGGTGAATATCAGCACGACCATCAAGGAGAAGCTGCGGCCCGGGTTTCCCTTCTCGTCGGACGATTTTTTCAGGGATTTTTTCCCTGATTTTTTTTCGAGAGAGATCACCCGGTCGAGCCTGGGCTCCGGGGTGATCATCGACGGGGAGAGGGACCTTGTCATCACCAACCACCACGTGGTCGCGAGGGCCGCGGAGATCAAGGTCATCACGGCGGACCGGCGGGAGTTCCAGGCGAAGATCCTGGGAACCGACCCCCGGTCGGACCTGGCGGTGCTCCAGATAGAATGTGAGGAACCGCTCCCTGAGATCGCCCTTGGCGATTCTGACGACCTCATGATCGGCGAAACCGTGATCGCCATAGGCAACCCCTTCGGCCTCTCGCACACCGTGACCACGGGCGTGGTGAGCGCACTGGACAGGATCGTCCGGTCGGGGGAAATGGTCTACCGCCACTTCATACAGACGGACGCCTCCATCAATCCCGGCAACAGCGGGGGGCCCCTGTTGAACATCGACGGGGACCTCATCGGCATCAACACGGCCATTTACCAGAAGGCCGAGGGCATCGGCTTCGCCATACCCGTGAACAAGGCCCGGCGGATCATCCAGGAGCTCATTCGCGCGGGCGAGGTGAGGTTCCCATGGCTGGGGCTCGAGGTCCAGGAGATCACCCCGGACTTGAGAGGGCACTTCAAGCTGCCCGAGGGCACGCAGGGCGTTCTCGTGAATCAGGTCATGGACGGGAGCCCCGCCAGCGTGCGGGACATTCGCCGGGGGGACATCCTCCTCAGGATCGGCCGTGAGGCCATAGAGTCCATTTCCGATTACCGGGAGGTCCTGGCCGAGTACATACCCGGGAACAAGGTGGATCTGGATGTTTTCCGGAAGGGAGAAAGGCTGACCACGACCGTGGAGCTTTCCCCCTTCCCGCCGAAACTGGCCCTCGAGTTGCTGGAGGAGAGGGTCGGCATAGAGGTTGAGAACGCCGGGGATGCCGTGAGGCAGCGGTACGGCCTGGAAAGCGCTGTGGCCGTCAGCAGGGTCAAGCGGGGTTCCGAAGCGGGGCGGGTGGGTCTCGAGAAGGGCGACCTGATCCTCAAGATCAACGACGTGGAGACGCCGGACATCGAGGCGCTCCAGAAGGCCGTCAGCCGCTACCATCAGCTGCCGGCGCTCACGTTCTTCGTGCGCAGGGGGCACTACATCTATTCTTTGACTTTCCCGTTTTAGCGGAATCAGGGTTAAGGCTGCTCTCTTCGCTCATAGTCTCTCCGCGAACTCCACCGCATTCCGGAAGATGGCGACCCCCGCGCCGTCCTGTCGGCTGGGGTTCCCCTTGTGCCCATCCTTTATTCGGGTCCACTCGGGGTGGTTTGTCATGCGGTTGAAGGCCTCGGGGTGCGGCATGAGGCCGAAGATCCTCCCGGTGGGATCGCATATCCCGGCGATGTCCCGGAGGGACCCGTTGGGGTTCGCGGGGGACGCCCCGCGGGCGGGAAGACCGTCCGGCCCCGCGTAACGCATGACGACCTGCCCGTTGGATTCCAGCCTGTCGAGGACGTCCTCCGAGGCGTAAACCTTGCCTTCCCCGTGCCTCACCGGCAGCTCCAGCCCCTCGATTCCCCTGGTGAAGACGCACGGCGAATTCGGCTCCACCACGAGGCTCACCCAGTCGTCCACGAAATTCCCGCGGTCGTTGTAGGTGACGGCCACCTGCCTACGGGTGTAGTCCCCGTCCAGGCCGGGGAGGAGCCCCAGGTTGGAGAGGGACTGGAAGCCGTTGCAGATCCCGAGGACAAGCTTCCCCTGCCTCACGAACGCCTGAATCTGCTCCCCGATGTTGTTCTTGAGCTTGGATGCGAGGAGCACCCCCGCGCCGTGCTCGTCGGCCCAGGAAAAGCCGCCGCCGAAGACCAGGATGCGGTACTCATCCAGATTTGACTTTTTTATGAGTTCATTGATGTGGACCCCGTGGGACTCCGCCCCCGCAAGGGTGAGGGCGTAGTGGGTCTCATAATCGCAGTTCAACCCGTAGCCGGTGAGGACAAGGGCCTTGACCGTCATACCAAACCTCCGAAAGTCTCCATCCATCGCGCCTTGAGACCCTTTATGGGCTCGTCCACGAGAGGGGTCCCGCTCCCGTGACGAATCACGAGCCTGTCTCCGTCCGTCACCCTGCCCAGCTGCCTCAGGGGCATGCCGGAGAAGATCTCCTCGACGGCCGGGCGGTCCCCGGGGGCGACCGTGAGGATGAACCGTCCAGCGGATTCGGAGAAGAGGAGGTGACTGGGGGGCATGCCCCCCTGGGAGGGCATTCGGGACAGATCCAGGTCCAGCCCCAGCTCGCCCGCCATGGCGGTGAGGGCCGCGTGGACCCCGAGCCCTCCGCGGGTGAGGGCGTGTGCGGATGCGACCAGGCCCCGGGATATGGCCGCGTGCAGGGCCTTGTAGGCGGCAAGGAAGGCCTCCGGGTCCACCCGGGGCACGTGAAGCCCCGTGCACCCCATCATCTGGTAAAACTCGCCGCCCCCCAGCTCGTCCCGCGTGGTCCCCAGGACGTAGACCAGGTCCCCGGCTCTCTTGGCGTCCATGGTCACGCAAGCGCCCGCGTCCTCCACGACGCTGCTCACGGTGAACAGGAGGGTCGGGAGCCCGGAGACCTTGCGGGTCTCCCCGTAGGGACCGTTGAGGTTCCCGTCGATGTACATGCTGTCCTTGCCCGAGAGCAGGGGGATCCCGTAGGCCAGGCAGGTGTCCCTCAGGGCCTGGTTGGACCGCACCAACTGCGCTGCCTTGTATTTGCCGTCCGGGTTTGAGACGGGGTCGTACTGGATGGTGGGCCAGCAGAAGTTGTCCACGCCCCCCAGGTGCGAGGGGTCCCCGCCAAGGGCGACGACCCTCCGAACGGCCTCGTCAATGGTCGCGGCGGTCATGGCATGGGTGTCGATGAGCGAGTAGAAGGGGTTGAGCGCCTGGGAGACCACGAGCCCCCGGGAGGACCCGAGCACGGGAAGGACGACGATGCCGTCACTCGGGATGTCGCGGCGTCGGCCCACCAGGGGCTTGATCACGCTCCCGCCCTGGACCTCGTGGTCGTACTGCCGGGTGATCCAGTTTCTGGAGCAGATGTTCGGGCGGGCGAGCATGTCCTTGAGGAGGAGCCCGTAATCCCGGGGCTCTCCCAGAACCGGTTCCGTGAGCCCTCGCATCCCGGGGGGGGTCCACTCGGCATCGAACTCCCACTGGGGAAAGTCGGCCTCCAGAAACTCCATGCGTATGAGGGCGCAGGTCGTGCCCTTGTAGTCCAGGCGGAGAAAGCCCGAGTCGTTGTACTCCCCGATCACGGTGCTCTCCACGGCGTGTTTTTGTGACAGGGCCATGAAGCGATCCAGGTTCTCCGGGGGGACCGCCACGGTCATCCTCTCCTGGGACTCCGACACCCAGATTTCCCACTGGTCCAGCCCCTCGTACTTGAGCGGCACCCGGTCCAGGTAAATGCGGCAGCCGTTTGAAAACCTGGCCGATTCCCCGACCGAGGAGGAAAGGCCGCCCCCGCCGTTGTCCGTGATGAATGTGTAGAGCCCCTGGTCGCGTGCCTCCAGGAGGAAGTCGTGCATCTTTTTCTGGGTGTAGGGGTCCCCGATCTGGACGTGCCCGGCAGGGGTGCTCTCGGTGAAGGTTTCGGACGCGGCCGTGACGCCGTGGATCCCGTCCTTTCCAACGCGCCCCCCGCACATGACCACGAGATCGCCGGGCCGGGTGGTCTTTTCGTGGCTTGGCTCCCCGAGAATCACGGACGGCATGATGCCCATGGCCGTCACGAAAACCAGGCACTTGCCCATGTACCCGTGATCGAAGAGGAGGTGCCCGAAGGGGGTCGGCACGCCGCTCTTGTTGCCGCCGTCCCGAACCCCTTCTATGACCCCGTCCAGGAGCCGGCGCGGGTGGAGCCTGGGCTTGAGCGGCCCGTCGTAGTCCCGGTACCCCACGCAGAACCCGTACATGCCCAGTATGAGCTTGGCGCCCTTGCCCGTTCCCATGGGGTCCCTGTAGATCCCCACGATCCCGGTGATGGCCCCGCCGTAGGCCTCCATGTTGGAGGGGCTGTTGTGGGTCTCGCCGGTGATCACGTAATTGGTGTCCCGGTCGAACCGTGCCACCCCCGCGTTGTCCCACAGCACCGAGACCACCCAGTCCTTTTTCTCCTTGATCTCCAGGGTGGGGGCCTCGATGCAGGTCTTGAACAGGTTGTCCACGACCGAGGCCTCCCCGGTGGCCAGGTCCCTGTACCGGAAGAGCCCCCGGAAGGTGTTGTGATTGCAGTGGTCGCTCCTGGCCTGGGAGATGTATTCCAGCTCCACGTCCGTGGGCAGGTCCAGCCCGTATTTTCTCCTCTCCTCGAGGACGTCGTCCCTCAGAAAATAGTTCCGTATAATGGGGATGTCGCTCGGCTGGAGGGCCAGGTTTCTCTCGTCCGAGATCTTCCGCAGATCCTCGTCGCTGGACAGGCTGATGGTGGTGACCTGGGGTTGGTGGTTGAGGATCACCTTGGGGAGGATGAACCCGATGCCCTCCCGAGCGTCCCACTCAGCACCGGCAAAGATCTTCCACTGCTGGATGATGTCGTTTGCCAGGATCTCCCTGGCGATGGTCTCCACCGCCTGCCGGGTGAGATTTCCCCGAATGACGAAAAGCCTGGACGTGTAAACCGCCTCCCCTGGCTTGAACCGGATCTTCAAAAGGTCTTCCATGGCCTCCACGGCCGTGCTGCCAGCCGTGTCCCGTACGCCGGGCCGAAAACCGATCCAGATGATCCAGTCGAACCTGGAGGCGAGGGGGGCGAACGACGACCGCTCGCTGACCGGGTTGGTGAAAAGGGAGACCCTGGCGGACTCCAACTGCTCCGGGCTCAGGTCCGCATCCACGGTGAGGACGCGGATCACCCGGATGTCTTCGGCCTCGATGCCGAAGTAGTCCTTGGCCTTTTTGCGGACGCCTTCACCCTCGGCGTCCACGAGGTCTTCTTTAAGCGCGACTTCGAGTCGGGATGCCATGGACGACTCCTTTCAAACCAGCGGCACGGGCCCGGGTTTGATTTTTCAAGAATTCCGGGTGGCAGGCGCCGTGCGCCGGAAAAACCGCCTTCAAATCGCTGTCATTTTTCCACACCGTATCATAAAATCAATCTTAAAGGAACGGAGACCGGCCGTTTGCGGGAAGCGGGACCGGGACCGGCTGGGTGGGGTTGAAATCATCGAAATGGATGCTATATTTTCCTGTAAGGATTTGAAGAGAGTGTCGGCGCATGCCGAAGTATAATGAGATTTCATTTTCCATTCAAGGACGTTTCCAGATGCAGCAATGGGACGACAAGGATAGCATGAATATGGCAACTATAGGTAAAGACATCCGGAATGATAAAGGAAAACTGCCCGATCAAAAGGAGCTTGAAAAGGAACTCAGCGATTACCTGACAAAAAAATATGGGAACCGTGTAAAAATCATATCTCCTTTTGTGTATCCCAAATCCGAGGAACAGACCACGGACGAGGGGAAAAAGGGTTTTCAAGATGACGATGGACCCAATTTCGATATGCTCCCGGAGGAACTCGAAGCCTTCCTGGATGAATTCGTGGTCAAGCAGAGGGACGCCAAGGCGGTTCTTTCAACCAAGATATGCACGCATTTCAACCGGGTGAAGAGGCTCCGGCAGATCTGCGGCGGCAAGAGGACCACCGGGGTTGGGATGATCAAGAACAACGTTCTCATGATCGGCCCCACGGGCGTGGGCAAGACCTACATTATCAAGCTGATCGCCCAGAAGCTGGGGGTCCCCTTTGTCAAGGGGGACGCCACGAAATTCAGCGAGACGGGTTACGTGGGCGGGGATGTGGAGGACCTGGTCCGGGACCTGGTCGGCGAGGCGGACGATGACATCGGCCTGGCTGAAAACGGCATTATCTACGTCGATGAGGTCGACAAGATCGCCTCCTCCCGGAACATCATCGGGCACGACGTGTCCAGGACGGGCGTCCAGAGGGCCCTGCTCAAACCCATGGAAGAGACCGACGTGGACATGAAGGTCCCCCACGACGCGGTGAGCCAGATCCAGGCCATCGAGCAGTACAGGCGCACCGGCAAAAAGGAGAAAAAGGTCGTCAACACCAAGAACATCCTGTTCATCATGAGTGGCGCCTTCGGGGACCTGGCGGAGATCATCAAGAAGAGGCTCCAGAAGCAGGGACTGGGATTCGAGGCCGATGTCCGCCCCACCGAGGTTCCGTGGGAGATCCTCAAGGAGGTGAGGGCCCAGGATCTCATCGAGTTCGGTTTCGAGTCCGAGTTCGTGGGGAGGCTCCCGGTGGTGGTCGTCTTTGACGAGCTCGGCGAGGAGGACCTCATCGAGATTCTCAAGAACCCCAACAACCCCGTCGTGGTGAGCAAGAGGCAGGATTTCAAGTCCTACGGCATCGACATCCATTTCGAGGAGGAGGCCCTGAAGGAGATAGCCCGGAGAGCGGCGGCGGAAAAGACCGGGGCCCGCGGCCTGGTGAGCGCCATGGAAAAGGTGCTCATCCCCTTTGAAAAGCACCTGCCCTCCACGGACATCAGACGCCTGCTGATCACGCAGGAGCTCGTGGTGGACCCCGAGGGCGAGCTGGCACGGATTGTCCAGAACCCGGAGCACGCGGGCGACAGGTTGCGTTTCGAACGGGCGGCGGACGCGGAGCTCGAGCGTTTGCACGCGTTCATCTCCGATCGGGCCCGCGACTACGGCAGGAAAACCGGGCTTGAGATCTCCGAGAGGCGGGCCGAGCTCATCGCGGACATCTACCTCGCGCGGTGCACGGACATCAACACGGCCGTGGACGACTTTCACGACATGGCAAAACAGGTCAAAGCGGAGGAGTCCGCCCTCCAGGGAAAGATCGACATCCGGATAACCTTCGACGACACGGCCGTGGACGAGCTCATCGCCGAATCCCTCAAGACGGGCCATGAGACCGGGGCCCTCGCCTACCACCTGGCCAAGCGGCTGGAATACGGCCTCAAGCTGGTGCGGGACAGGGCGGGCACCGATGAGTTCGTCCTGAATGCCGAGGCCGTGAAAAACATGGACAAATACATAGACGACATGGTCAAGAATTACTATAGTCACGATGTCTGAGCCTTTTTATTCGGAGAGGAATCGTTCATGAGACCGGGGTTGCAGCCCGAGGGATGAAAACCGATTCCCCGGGCATTTCATAGCTGTGGCAAGGGTTCTGACGGGGTTCTTTCTTTTGCGAAGGCCGCTGGATCCCGGCTTTCGCCGGGATGAGTGCGAGGGTCTTTCGCCGGGATGACGAACAAGAGGGGCCGGGACGACGAGGTTAGGGGTTCCGGGGCCGGCGTCTTTCGGCGACCCCCACGATTTCGATAGCGATTTCGATAAAAAAGGGTTTTCTTTGTGGTCTTCGTGTTTTCTTCGTGGTCTTCGTGGTAATGTTTTTTTCTCTTTTGACGAGACGATTATGATTGGAATAAGCAAGCTTTACTGTGGCACGGTGGAGCCCTCGGACGCCCTCCGCTACGGGAGGCGCTCCGCCGACCTTCCCTCCCATCTCCTCCAGTTCTCGGCGGACAAGAAACCCGTCGTGGTGTGGAACGCCACCAAGGCGTGCAACCTCCGGTGTGTCCACTGCTATGCGCGGTCCGACGAGAGGGTCCACGAAAAGGAGCTCTCCCACGAAGAGGGCCTGGCCCTGCTGGACGATCTCGCGGCCTTCGGAGTCCCGGTGGTCCTGTTTTCAGGAGGCGAGCCCCTCATGCGCCCGGACCTGGTGGAACTGGCCAGATACGCCGTGTCCAAGGGCATGCGGGCCGTGATCTCCACCAACGGGACCCTGATCGACGGGGAGACCGCGGCCCGGCTTCGGGACGTGGGGTTGTCGTACGTGGGGGTGAGCCTGGACGGGCTGGAGGAGGTCAACGACCGCTTCCGGGGCCGCAAAGGAGCTTTTAAGGCCGCCGTCCAGGGGATCAGGAACTGCAAGGAGGTCGGGCTCAAGGTGGGGCTGCGCTTCACCATCAACCGCCTCAACATGCAGGAGGTGGGCCCGATATTCGACCTGCTCGAGAGGGAGGAGATCCCCCGGGTCTGCTTTTACCACCTTGTTTACGCGGGCCGGGGCTCCAACCTAATGGAAGAGGACCTCGACGCCGGGGAAACCCGACGGGTGGTGGACCTGATCATCGATCGCACCCGGGAGCTCCACGAGCGGGGCAAGTCCATGGAGGTCCTCACCGTGGACAACCACGCGGACGGACCCTACCTGTACCTCAGGATGCTGGAGGAAGGAAATCCCCGGGCGCCCGAGGTCCTGGAGCTCCTTCGGATGAACGAGGGGAACAACTCCGGGCGGGGCTTCGGCTGCATAAGCTGGGACGGCTCCGTGCACGCGGACCAGTTCTGGAGGCACGAGACCTTCGGGAACGTTCGGGAGCGGCCCTTCAGCGAGATCTGGACGGACCTTTCAAACCCCCTCATGGCCAGGCTCAAGGACAAAAAGAAATACGTCAAGGGGCGGTGCGCCTGGTGCCGCTGGCTGGACGTGTGCGGAGGTAACTTCCGGGTGCGGGCCGAGGCGGCCACGGGGGATCTCTGGGCCCCGGACCCGGCCTGCTACCTGAGCGACGAGGAGATCACCGAACCGGAGAGGGAAAGAGAGGGAGAGAGCCGATGATTGTGAGGCCGCGACGCCTGAGGCGGACACCCGGGATCAGGGACATGGTCCGGGAAACCCGGATTTCGGTAAAGGACTTTATATATCCCATGTTTGTCAAGGAAGGGACGGGCCTGCGGGACGAGATCCAATCCATGCCCGGCCAGTATCAGTACACCGTGGACACCCTGGCCGACCGGGCGGAAGAGGTCTGGGACCTGGGTATCCCTGCTGTCCTTCTCTTCGGGCTGCCCGACCGCAAGGACTCCGTGGGGAGCCGCTCCTACGCGGACGACGGCATCGTACAGAGGGCGGTGTCCGCCATCAAGCGGAGGACGCCGGGACTCACGGTCATCACCGACGTGTGCCTCTGCGAGTACACGGACCACGGCCACTGCGGCATTATCCACGAGGGTGACGTGGACAACGACGCCACCCTGGAGATCCTGGCGCGCCAGGCCGTGAGCCACGCCGCGGCAGGGGCGGATATCGTGGCCCCTTCGGACATGATGGACGGCCGGGTGGCCGCCATTCGAGGGGCCCTGGAGGCCGAGGGGTTCCGGGGGACAGCGATCATGTCCTACGCGGTCAAGTACTGTTCCGCCTTTTACGGCCCCTTCCGGGACGCCGCCGACTCCGCCCCTCAGTTCGGGGACCGCTCCACCTACCAGATGGACCCCGCCAATGCGCGCGAAGGGGTCAAGGAGGCCCTCTTGGACGAGGAGGAAGGGGCGGACTTCCTCATCGTGAAGCCCGCGCTCCCCTACCTGGACATAGTGCACCGAGTGCGCGAGTCGAGCATGCTGCCCATTGCCGCGTACAATGTGAGCGGTGAGTACGCCATGATCAAGGCGGCGGCGGATAGGGGTTGGATGGACGAGGAGCGGGCCGTGATGGAGGCCCTGGTCTCCATCAGGCGGGCCGGGGCGGACCTCCTGATCACCTACTTCGCATGCGACGCCGCGAGGTTTCTCCGTCGCTCCTGACAGCCCGCGCAAGGCATCCCGCGGAACGACGCGGATATTGCGGAAACAACCATTTATGGGTAGAGGGTTCATGAACAAACAACATTCATCCCACGGGGGGACCCTGCGCCTGGTGGCCTGGGAGGTCACCCGAAGCTGCAATCTGAGCTGTGTCCACTGCCGGGCCTCGGCCGAGCGGGGCCCTTACCCGGGCGAGCTCGACACCCTCAAATGCCTTTCCATCCTGGATCAGATCTCGGAGGTGGGAAGCCCCATCGTCATCCTGACCGGAGGGGAGCCCCTGCTTAGAAAGAACATCTTCGAGATCGCCCGGCACGGGACGGACAAGGGCCTCCGCATGGTCATGGCAACGAACGGGACCCTCCTGAACCCGGACGTCACGGAAAAGATGAACCAAAGCGGCATCCAGCGAGTGAGCATCTCCCTCGACGGCGCCACGGCCGAGACCCACGACCGGTTCAGGCAGGTGGACGGGGCCTTCAAGGGATCCCTGGAGGGCGTCGAGGAGCTCAAGCGGGCGGGCATCGAGTTTCAGATCAACACCACGGTCACCCGGCACAACCTCGGGGAGGTCCCCGGTCTCCTGGACCTCGCGGTGAAAATGGGGGCCGCGGCCCACCACCTGTTCCTGCTGGTGCCCACGGGAAGGGCAAGGGAGCTCGTGGACCAGGAGATCGAGGCCCGGGAATACGAGGAGCTCCTCCACTGGTTCTACAACATGAGGGACCAGGTGCCGCTCCACCTCAAGGCCACCTGCGCGCCCCACTACTACCGCATCCTCCGGCAGGAGGCTCACGCCAGGGGGGAAAAGGTCACCTTCGAGACCTACGGCCTGGACGCCGTGACACGCGGGTGCCTGGGCGGGACGGCCTTCTGCTTCATCTCCCACGACGGCATTGTCCAGCCCTGCGGGTACCTGGAACTGAAATGCGGCGACCTCAAGGAGTCCTCGTTCGAGGAAGTGTGGGAGGGTTCGGAGGTGTTCCTCCAGCTGAGGGACTTCAATGCCTACGAGGGCAAGTGCGGGCGGTGCGAGTACCTGAGGGTCTGCGGCGGTTGTAGGGCGCGGGCTTTTGAGGCCACGGGCAATTACCTGGCCGAAGAGCCCCTGTGCAACTACACACCCGCAAGGGATCGGACCGGCGGCCCCGAGGGGGGGGCGGAGAAGGGCGTCCATGGATGACACGGACCGGAGAATCATCAACGAGATCCAGTCGGATTTCCCCATAACGGCCCAACCGTTCCGGGATCTGGGCGACCGTCTGGGACTTTCGGAAGACGATGTCCTGGAACGGGTGAGGCGGCTGAAGGAGTCCGGGATCATCCGGAGGATCGGCGGGAATTTTCACTCGAGGAGCCTCAATTTCACGAGCACCTTGTGCACCGCCCGGGTGCCGGAGGACAAGATCGACGATTTCGTGGAGGTGGTGAACAGCTACTCCGGCGTGACCCACAATTACCTGAGGAACAACCCCTACAACGTGTGGTTCACCTTCATCGCCCCAAGCTTCGAGGAGATCGAGGCCTCCCTGGAGGAAATCGCGAAGAGGACGGGCGTTCAGGAGATCTGCAATCTCCCGGCCGTGCAAATGTTCAAGGTGAAGGTGGATTTCCCGGTCTGAGATACAAAGGTGAATTGATCTTGCATCGGCGGCCCCGGGGAGACCTACGAGAGGCGGAAACCGCATCAGTCGTCGTACTGCCGCAGGATTTTTTCGAGCTCGGCCTCGGTCATCAGGCCCTCCTCCACCAGGAGTTCGCCTATGCCGTCCCAGCGCAGTTCGTCCACGGCCATGATGTTCCGCGCTTTTTTCCCCTTGGTGCTGAAGAAGGTGTACTTCAGAGTGAGCTCGGACTTTTTGAGCAGCCGGGGCGTGGAGCTGACTTCGAAGAATATGATGTGGTAGCTCAGAAAAAAGTAAAGAACCGCCCCCAGGGCAGCCCACATGAGGTATTTTTTGAGGACCTTTGCCATCCCTTGTGCCTCCCGTCGGGTGTTCCATGGGCGTGAGATCCACCGGATCCCGCGCCGAACGCCGAAAGACTCTACTACAGAACGGGCCCTGTTTTCAAGGCCGTTGCGGCAGGCACCTCGAGACGGCACACGGACATTTTTTTGCCACAGAGGACACAGGAATCGCTTAGAAGGGCGAGGGAAAACAATAAGATATAAGTAGGGATTTAAGTATATGATCTATTACATTTACTACGACAGCTACGGATACCCGAGGAAGGCGGTCAGCGCCGAGGATCTGGCTCGGGATTACGCGAACGACACGAAAATCTTTTTCGAAAAAACAGGGGAGCACATGGACGGATCCGCCCACCGGACGGCCTGCATAGGCACCGTGCGATTCAGAGACCCCAGGGAGCTCAGGGAGTTCATGGAATCCATGGACGATTTGAACCAGGGGTTCTACGAAGGGGCAGGGGACAGCCGTCCGTACAATTTCTAATGGCACACAACGCACAATCAGGAAAACAGGTGGGGAGGGACACCCTTCTCGTGACGGCTTTTGTTTGCCTGGCGGTCGGTTTCACTGCCGGGGTCGTGTTCAAGGCCTATCAGGTGGGCTCTTCGACCCCCCACAGGGGCGTGGGGCAGCCTCCGGGCGGGGCACCGGCCCAGGACAGGCATGACATCGAAGAGCTCGAAACGCGGGCGTCCCTGAACCCTGACGACGCCCACATCTGGCGGCACCTTGGGGACGCTTACTCCGATGCAGGTCAACATGAGGAAGCCGTCGGGGCTTACAAAAAATCCCTACAGCGGGAGCCCGAAAATGCGGATGTTTGGACAGACCTGGGAGTCATGTACCGCCGGGCAGGGGACCCTCGAAAGGCCGTGGAGTCCTTTGACAGGGCCTTTGAGATCGATCCCCGCCACGAGATCTCCCGGTTCAACAAGGGTGTGGTGCTCCTCCACGACCTCGACGACGTGGAGGGCGCGGCCAAGGCCTGGGAGCAGCTCCTGGAGATCAACCCGGACGCCAGGGCGCCGGGCGGGGAAGCGGTCAGGGACGTCCTCGCGGAGATAAAGGCCCGGGCGGGGTAGGTACGCCGGCCAGGCGATTCTTTTTTTAAAATACAGCCCATCCTGTATGTCAACCCGCACCGCCTTTGTGATACGACTGATAAAATTTGAATGATAGACTACAGCATTGCCGGTATACGGACCAACCTGTCCTCTCTTGTCCATGGGTCCAGCGCCAAATGATTCGTGTGTCAGCGCGCCTTGCAGTCCATGGGGGACAGAGGGCCTCACTGATCGCACCACAGTTGGTTTTATCCACTTTGGGCGTCCACCGGGGAGCCGATCATGGTTGAAGATTTTCAGGGCTCGAGACTCGAGGAAGACACCCTTCTCAAGGTCCCCACGGGCATCCGCGGGTTTGATGACATCGCGGGGGGCGGGTTGCCCCGGGGACGACCCACGCTGGTTTGCGGTGGGCCCGGCTGCGGCAAGACGCTCTTCGGCATGGAGTTCGTGGTCCGGGGGGCCACCGAGTTCGACGAGCCGGGCGTGTTCGTCTCCTTTGAGGAGAGCGAGGACGATCTCGTCAAGAACGTCAAGAGCCTGGGTTTCGACCTGCGGGGCCTTATCGACCGGGGCAGGGTTTTTATCGAGTACATCTACGTGGAGCGGAGCGAGATCGAGGAGACCGGGGACTTCACCCTGGACGGTCTTTTCGTCCGGCTGGCCGACTCCACGCAAAGGGTCGGGGCCAAAAGGATCGTCCTGGACACCGTGGAGACTCTTTTTTCGAGCGGTGCGGACGAGATGATCCTGAGGGCGGAGCTGCGAAGGCTCTTTAGATGGTTCAAGGACCAGGGGCTCACGGCCGTTGTCACCGGCGAGAAAGGGGTCGAGACCCTGACAAGGCACGGCCTCGAGGAGTACCTCTCCGACTGCGTGATCTTTCTGGACCACCGGGTCACGGAGCAGCTTTCCACCCGTAGGCTGCGGATCATCAAATACCGGGGCTCCGGGCACGAGGCGGACGAGCAGCCCTTCCTCATCAATGAGAGCGGTTTTTCCGTGCTTCCGGTGACATCGGTGGGACTGAACTACCCGGCGTCCCTGGACAGGATGTCCACCGGCATACCCAGGCTGGACGAAATGTACGGAGGGCGGGGCTTTTACGCGGGAAGCAGCATCATGATCTCTGGGGAGGCCGGGACCGGGAAGACCAGCTTTGCGACCTCCTTTGTGGATGCGGCCTGCCGGAGGGGGGAGCGCTGCCTCTATCTCGCCTACGAGGAATCCCAGGACCAGATCCTTCGCAACACGGGCTCCATCGGGCTGGACCTCAAGCAGTGGGTGGACAAGGGGCTCCTGCGGTTTCACACGGCCCGCCCCACGGCGTACGGGCTCGAAAAGCACCTGGTCACCTTTCGCGAGCTGGCCGCGAAGTTCAGGGCCTCTGTCATGGTGGTCGATCCGGTGTCCAACCTGGTCACCATGGGCACCGCCAAGGATGTCAAGGTTCTCCTCATGCGCATGGTGGACTACCTGAAACGAGGCAAGATCACGTCCCTCTTCACCGACCTGGTTTCAGGGACAGACCGGGACCTGCCGGCGACGGACATCGAGATCTCCTCCCTCATCGACTCCTGGATTTTGCTCCAGCACGTGAGGAGCAACGGCGAGTTCAATCACGGGCTGAGGATCATCAAGTCCCGGGGCATGGCCCACTGCAACCAGCTGCGCGAGTACCGTTTCAGCGAAAAGGGCATAGAAATCCTGCCCGTTTACTCGGGAAGTGGCGGAGTGCTGACGGGCACGGCCCGGGCCAACCAGGAGGCCCGGGACAGGGCCGCGTTGGAGCGTCGCCGGCAGGAGGTCGAACTGGAGAAGAGAGATGTTGAGAGAAGGCGCCGGGTCCGGGAGGCGCGGATAGCCGCCCTCCAGGCCGAAAACGAGGCCGAGGCCCAGGCCCTCGAGAGAAGTTTGCAGGCCGAGGAGGAGAGAGTGGACGCGGAGCGGGAGACCTCTCACAGGATCTCGAGGATGCGCTGGGCGGATTAGCCGGGCCGGGTGTGCCCGAAAATCGCGGAAAGGCAGGGAAGAGGTATGTTCGACGACACGACCGAGCGATGGGAACTCAGATTGTATGTGGCCGGGCAGACGCCGAATTCCCTGAAGGCCTTCGCCAATCTCAAGAAACTCTGCGAGGAGCACCTCAAGGGCAAGTACTCCATCGAGGTGATCGACCTTCTGGAGAACCCGGGGCTCGCCAGGGGGGATCAGATCCTCGCCCTCCCCACGCTGGTGCGCAAGCTGCCGCCCCCCATGCGGAAGATCATCGGAAACCTCTCCGACAAGGAGCGCGTGCTGGTGGGGCTGGACCTTCGCCCGCGTGGTCTGAGCCCGGATCGCGTTTACAGGCTCCAGCTCTTCGTGACCGGTATGACAAAGAACTCCCTCCGGGCCATCGAAAACGTGAGAAAAATATGCCAGGACCGGCTCGACGGCCGTTACGAGCTGGAAGTCATCGACATATACAAAGACCCGGATCAGGCCCGAAAAGAGCAGATCCTCGCCGCGCCCACCCTCGTCAAGAAGCTTCCCCCGCCTCTCAGGCGCTTTGTGGGGGACCTGTCGCGGAAGGAGCGAATCCTGGAGGGGCTCAACCTGATTCCCATGCCGCCGGGCGAATGGGATGAAGAGGGGACCGATGGGGAATAGCAAGCGCACCCAGGGATCGGATGAGGAACTGCACGATCTGAGGCTGCGGTTGAAGGAGGCCGAAGAGATCCTCGAGGCCATACGGGAGGGACGGGTGGACGCCCTGGTCGCCTACGAACCCTCGGGCGAGCAGGTTTACACCGTCCAGACCGCGGACCGGGGGTACCGTGCCCTTGTGGAGGGGATGGGGGAGGGAGCCGCCATTCTCGCTCGGGGGGATATCTATTACTGCAACCATCGCCTGGCCGGGATGCTTGGAAAAACCCCCGAATTCGTCACGGGATCCCGCTTGATTGATTACGTGGCGCCGGAGCACCGTGGAAGGCTTGATGAGATCCTGCGAAGGCCGGTTGCGAACGGGTCCCGCCTGGAAACCCACCTCATGACCCAGAGCGGGGGCACCGTCCCCGTGAATATGACGCTCAGTCCCTTTTCAATGGATGGTTTTTCAGGGGCTTCCGTCCTTGTGACGGACCTGACGGACCAGAAAAAGACCCAGGCCGCGCTGGAGGAGAGTCGAAACAGATTCGAGGCCCTTGCCGAGAGTGTCTCCGACGTGTTTTTCGCCCTGGACCCCGAGTTGCGGTACACCTATTGGAACCGCGCTTGTGAAAGGTTGACCGATATTCCATCTAGGCAGGCCCTGGGCAGGACCATTTACGACTTGTTTCCCGGTTTTCACGGCACCCGTTTGGAAAAGACCTATCTTGAAGTCCTCGAAACAGGAGTCGCCAGGAGTCTCACGGTGGATTACCTGATCCGCGAGGACGCGCTCACATTCGAGATTACAGCCTATCCCTCGGGGGCGCAGGGAATGTCGGTCATTGCGAGGGATGTCACTGAAAGGCAACGCAGGGCGATGGAGATCCAGCGTTACACCGAGGAGCTCGCACGCAAGAACCGCGAGCTCGAGGATTTCACGTCCATTGCATCCCACGACCTCCAGGAGCCGCTCCGGAAGATCCGCGTCTTCGGGGAAATGGTCCGGAAGGAAATCGCCGAATGCTCGTCCCCCTCTGCCTGGGGTTATCTGGAACGCCTGACGGGAGCGGCGGACCGGATGCAGCAGCTCATCAAGGCCCTTCTTTCGTATTCGCGGGTGGCGACCAAGACGAAACCCTTCCAGCGGATACCATTGAGGACCGTCGCCGAAGGCGTGGTGGAGGAGTTCAATTTCAGCCCGGACGGGAGGGGTCCCGTCATCGAAATAGGCGATCTGCCGGATATAGAGGCCGATCCCGTGCAAATTTCACAGCTCCTCCAAAACCTCGTCGGCAACGCGGTGCGCTATTCAAAAGAGGGGGTGGTTCCCGGAATCAGGATTCTCGGCCGGAAGGTAGCGGACGAGACCGACATGGAAAGGTACTGTGAACTTCGCGTGGAGGACAACGGCATCGGGTTCGACATGCGGCACGTCGAGAGGATATTCCGGCCATTCGAACGCCTTCATGGGCGGTCGGAGTACGGGGGCACGGGCATGGGGTTGGCCATCTGCCGCAAGATAGCCGAACGCCACGGTGGCGACATCACCGCGGAAAGCAGCCCCGGAAAAGGTTCCACGTTTATCATAAGACTTCCGGTGAGGCATAAGGATGAATCAGAAGAGTCCAGCACCTGAAATCGTGACCTTTCTGCTGGCTGAGGACGATCCGGACGACCGCTTCCTGACGGAGGAGGCCTTCGGCGCAAGCGGCATCCCCGGCGTGCTGCACTTCGTGGAGGACGGAGAGCAGCTGATGGACTATCTGCTGGGACGGGCCAGGTATTCCTCCGCGGGGCCCTCGCGCCGGCCGTCGGCGATCCTCCTGGATCTCAACATGCCCAAAAAATCCGGGCGGGAGGCGCTGGTCGAGATACGTTTCAATCCCGAGTTGAAGGACATCCCTGTCATCGTCCTCACGACTTCGGACTCCGAGGAGGACAAGAAATACTGCGCCCGCTACGGGGTGGCGGAGTATGTCACCAAACCCAGCAGTTTTACCGAAATGATCGACCTCATGAAGAGAATTGAGTCCTTCTGCTGTTTCCGCTGAAGACTCAAAAATATTCTGGCCTTGATGTTTTACAATCCTGGCCGACCGACTGCTTGGCCCTCCTAGCGTTCGCCCACGCACATGCCCCAGGCCGTTTCGGTGCCGTCGCCCACGACCCAGTTGGCCCCAAATCCCTGGGCCTTGTCCCCGTAAAGAGACCCGCGGGCATCCTTGTAGACCCCGGGATTGCCGTCGATGGTCCAGGAGCCGGTGTCTTTGTCCATGATGAAATTGCTCGATGAGCCGGTGAACCCCCCCTTTGCATCCAATATGCTGACGGAATGCCCGCCGCCCGACACGGTCATGTCGAAATCGTCAATGGAAGGCGTGGTGAAATTCACCTTGGCGGTGAAACCCCCGGTCATGCCTTCCCCGGCGGGCGCATCCCTGTATTTACCCCAGGCCTCGCCGGTGTAGGTCACCACCCCAAGACTGCCCTGGAGCGCCGCCATCTGGCTGTCCGTGGTGTAGTCTCCCGCAAACAGATATCCCCGGTGATCGAAGTAGAAGGTGTCCCCGCCCAGATCGCTCGTGTGCATGGGCAGGGGCTGCCGCCACATCCCCCAGACCATCCAGGCGTTGTGCCCGTACTCGGTCCACTGGACGTCCGCAGGGAGCCCGGAATCCACGGTCTTCCCGTCATGGGTCAGGGCTGTAACAGCCTTGATGCCCACGGCCCCGGCCCCGTCAAAAGTCATGGAACCCACCGTCGTCCCAAACCGACGCCCTGTGGCAGTACCGGTGCCGTCGAGGTCCGTGCGATCAAAAAGCAGATAGAACGCACCCGACCCGATGTCCGCCTTGAGGAACCCGTTGAAATACCCGTAGTGACGAATGGGGTAATCCCTCTCCGGTTCCTGTGTTTCCTGAATTTCCTCTCCGAGTTCCTGCGCTGTGACGTCCGCCGCGATCTCCGTCGCATCGACGGTCCCGCCGACCGTGCTTTCATCCTGCAGGATCTCCTCATCGACGGCGGCAGCGTCCTCTCCCGTCTCGGCCGGGGCCTCCTCCACGTCGGCGTTTTCGTCGGTGTCCTCCTGGACCTCCGTCTCCGTGGAAATCCTTTCGAGTGTCCTGTTTTCCGGGTCAAAGGTTTTTTGTCCGGTGAAGGTGTTGTAGTGCTCGTTGGGGTTCACACGGGCCATGAGTCGGCCGGTGGAAGGATCCGTGATGATCAGACTGCCGTCCCCGCAGGCGACAATGGTTCCCAGGGCCGGGTTTGGAGCCTCCTGTGCCTGGGCCAGAAACGGGCCGATATCCCTGCCCCGATCCGCAACCACAAGGGGGCGCTGATCCGCACGGTCTTCCGCCGGCCCGACAATTTCCATACCGAACTTGGTCCCTCGCACACCCACCACGGCCGTGGGGGTTTTGACCCTGAACCGGATCTCCTTGTACCGGAAGAGCCGCAGGGCGTAGAACATGGCCTTTCCCTTGAGCATGGTGAAGAGTGAAGTCTTCTCTCCCTGCCGGGGCCGGTCCTCGAAACTGTCCACGGCGAAACGGGTGTTGGGGGCCATGTTCACCACGTCGTCGGTGAAAAACCCTATCCGGCACCGGGCGCCTTCCAGGGTGTGCAATTCGTCATTTTCGTAGATCCTGTCGCCCGGACTTCCGAAATAGGCCTGCCGGACGGCACGGTGAACCACCACCACACGGCCGTTGAGGGCGTGGAGGGTCCCGACTTCCGGGTAATCCGCGGGGATGTGTTGTTCTTTCACATCCAGCACCCGCAGTTCCTCGGGAAGGGTGTCAGGCGGGATTTTTTCCGGGGCGGCGTGCAGTGCCGGGAGGGGTGGGATCAGAAGAGCAAGGAGAGACGCCACAATCAGGGTTGGCACTGGACGCAGAAGAAAACACATGAGCTACCTCCATCAAATTTTCAAAGGCATCGGGCAGGGACCGGAGGGCCCGTTTCCACGGATGCGTGGGAACTTGGTGAATATTTTGAGAAGTATATACAAAAAATCAATAAGAAAGTGTAGAATAAAATATGAATATTTTTTGATTCAAGCCGAAAAGCTCATGAACTCAATTTGGCAGCGGATTGGGCTACGGTGTGGTATAAATGCTTAAAAGGAGTTTTGCGCGCGGATTTTGGCTGGCATTGAAGGGGCGGTCTGCTTCCTTATCTGACTTCTTACGTTTTTCAGGATCATCAAAATTGATTCAACAAAATGAAATTGTCATGCTTTTCTTGGGCGTGGGCGTGTGGGTATTCACGGTGAGGAATCGTGCAGGCCTCAGCCGCCTTCCTGCATCTATGATAATTCTTGCCGCTTTTTATGTATTATTGGGGAGCTGTGTCGTGACCGTTCTGGAAGGTTTCTTTTGGAATACTTTTTTTAATTTACTGGAACATGCCGGGCTTGCCATGAGCTCCGTGTTTACAGCCATCTGGTGCTGGAAGGTATTTCTGGTCAGCAAAGAACCGAGGTGATCGACTCGTGGGGTGTGTGGCGATCTTCGACCTTATTTCCATTCTGGCCTTTCTGGCCGCATTGGTCATTCTTGTCAAAGGGTGGCGGCGATCCTTTCGGCCCGACGCCGGATTTCTTCTCGGTGCGCTTGTCCTTTTTTCCATGTTGTACAGTATCTGCCTTTTTCTCCAGTGGTCCGGTACGACCAGTGCCCTGGATCCTGTGGAAGATGTGATTGGAGCTTTGCTGCCTATGATGTGGGCTTTTTTCTTTTACTCTTACCTCCAGGGTGTCCTGACCTCTGATCTGCGGCAAAGCGAGCACTCATTACTGGAAAGCGAACGTAAGCTCTATACCCTGATGGGCAATCTGCCGGGCATGGTCTACCGCTGTCTGAACGACAGAAACTGGTCCATGGAATTTATCAGCCAAGGTTGCCGGGAATTGACGGGCTACGAGCCCGAGGATTTATTGCAGGGGGGAACGATTTCCTACGCTGACCTGATTCACAAGGACGATCGAGAGGCTGTCTGGGAACAGGTGCAGGAGAATTTGGCAAAGAAGCGGCCGTTTCAATTGGTCTACCGAATCGCGACCGCTTCGGGTGAAGAAAAATCGGTTTGGGAGCAGGGGGTGGGGGTTTTTTCCAAGGAAGGCGGGCTGCTTGCCTTGGAAGGATTTATTGCAGATATCACCCAGCAGAAGATGGCCCAGGAGGCCCTCCAAAGAGCACATGATGAATTAGAAGAAAAGGTGGAAGAGCGCACCGCGGAAATCAAGGAGACCTATCAGAAGCTGAAGAAGGCATATCATAAGATAAAAAACGATCAGGAAAAAATAATCCAACTTGAAAGACATGCCATCGTCAGTCGTATAACCTCAACGCTGGCCCATGAAACACGAAATCCCATTTCGGCCATTGGCGGGTTTGCCAGAATGCTAAAGCGAAAATATGCCAATGATACGGATCTATCTCCTCATTTCGACATTATCCTGGAAGAAACTCAAAAATTGGAACGGTTAATTGCCGGGATACTGAAAGCCGGTCATGAAGCAGCGGCATATTTCCAGGCGCTGAGTCCCAGCGAATTGCTTGATGAAATATGTACCTTGACTCAAGAAAAAGCGCGACTTTCGTACGTGAAGCTGAGGAAAGAAAAAGGACCGTTCCCGTCACACATCATCGCCGATAAGGAAAGCGTCATTGTGGCACTTAAGGAGATTTTGCTGAACGCGATAGAAGCGTCTCCCAAAGACGAGGAGGTGGTGCTGAAAATCAGCCAAGAAGAAGGGTGGGTTGTGTTTTCCGTGAGCGACAGGGGCGCCGGCATTGACGAACAGACGCTGGGAAGGATTTATGAACCTCTTTTCAGCACCAAAAAGTTGTCATCCGGCTTGGGGCTGCCCTTTGCCAAGGATCTCATTGAGGCCCAAAACGGATATATCCGGCTCCAAACCCTGCCGGACAAAGGAACGACTTTTTATGTGTACTTCCCCGCTGCAAAATAGCCCGAAGCTCGCTGGCGGTGCCTGGGAAAAATAAATTACCGATCTCTAAATGTGCTCGAAATGGTGGCTGGAGCCCCTCCGCTTATGCTTGAATGCTGGCGGGCGATGCGCGACTCGAACGCGCGACCTTCGGTTCCGGAGACCGACGCTCTATCCATCTGAGCTAATCGCCCTGATCAACTCAATCTCTCCATATACCAGGTTTCAGTCTGGGGGTCAATATCTCACTTGAGTTCGAGGGCCGGCGGGCAACCCCTGGAAATGGGCCGTCCCTTGTGCGAAAAGGCCCTGGGGATGGAGGGGGCGGCGTGCCGTAAGCGCCCAAACGCCTTGACAGAAAGGCTGCGTTATGCTAGCAGCATCAGGAAATGGCGGTTGGGTGAAAACCATGAACCCTTAGCAGGAGACGCCGGACAATGGACAAAGACGAGAGCCTCTTTGAAAAAGGTCTATCTGAAGACGAAGAGCTGCTGGATATCGACCTGGATGATCTTTCGGCCGATGATCTCGATGCGGGCGATGACGACGAGGAAATAATCGAGCTGGTGGATTTGGTGGGAGATGACGAGTCCGGGGTCGAGGTTTCCGAACCCGACGACAATTTTGACGACGAGATCGCAAGGCTCCTCCAGGATGAAGGCGGCTCGTCGACAGTCGAGGAAGACTCCATGGCGGACACCATGACCTTCAATGCGCTCGAGGGCGGACTTGAGGACGTGGAAAGTGATTCCGCCGACGTGGACATGGACATGTCCGATGTGGCGCTCGAGATGGACCAGGAAGAAAAAAGACCGGACGGTGGGGCCGCGGACAAAGACCTGTTCGTTGAGCAGGACGAACTCGATTCCCTCCTGGAAACCGAGGATGTCGGTGATCTGGAAGCAGAGCCCGGCGGGCTGGGTGAGACCTCCGTGGAACCCATTCAGGTGGAAGACCTCTCCGAGGGAGCCCCGGAGGACACGGTACCGGCCGCGGGCGCCGGGGAGCAGGGTTTCGGCGAGTCGGCCCCCCTTGTGGAGGAGGCTTCGGGAGACCCCCAGGCAGGGGCTGACGAGGAAATAGGGCTCGCGGAAGAGCTCGTGGTCGAGGAAGAGGCCGTCGAGGTCGAGCCCTCCGAGGAAATGACCGATGAGGCCCTTGAAAAGATGCTCGAGAGCGAGGTGGACGAATTCCTGCCGGAAGAAGACGCTGCCTCTCCAGAGCCGGAAGACCGGGCAGGGGGGGGACAGGAGCCGGTGATATCGCCGGAGAGAATCGAGGAGATCGTCAAAAACGCCGTGGAGGGGGTGGTCGCCGACACCGCCCGTCAGACGATCGAGGAAGTGACCGAAAGGGTGGTTCAGCAGACCGTCCAGGACACGGCCGAGCGAGTGATCCAGCAGACGGTTCGGGAAGCAGCCGAGCGGGTGATCCAGCAGGCAGTCCAGGACACGGCCGGGCGGGTCATCCGGGAGACCGTCAACGACGTGGCGGAAAGGGTCATCCGGGACACCATCGACGCCCTCAAGGCCGGTCTGGATTCAGGCGGAGAATAGACCGGGGACCAAGCTACTATTTTTGTCGGGCCTTGCGAATATCTGGGGGTTGTTTTGGACTGCAGCCCCTTTTTATTTTGAGACGGAGTTCGAGTGCAGCGGAGCGAACCATGAACAAAGAGACACTGTCCAAAGGCTATGAACCCTCGGATGTGGAAGGCAGGTGGTACGCCGCCTGGGAGGAGAACGGGCTTTTCAAACCTGACATGGAATCGGACGGAGAACCCTTCTGCATCGTCATTCCCCCTCCGAACGTCACGGGTTTTCTCCACATGGGGCATGCCCTGAACAACACCCTTCAGGACATTCTGTGCCGGTACAAAAGGATGAAGGGTTTCAAGGTCTTGTGGCAGCCGGGCACGGACCACGCCGGGATCGCCACCCAGAACGTGGTGGAGAAGGACCTGGCCTCCAGGGGATTGACGCGCCACGAGGTGGGGCGCGAAAAGTTCGTGGAGCTCGTCTGGGAATGGAGGAAGCAATACGGCGGCGGGATCATCAATCAGCTCAAGAGGCTGGGAAGCTGCTGCGACTGGAGCCGCGAGCGGTTCACCATGGACGAGGGCCTGTCAAGGGCGGTGAGAGAGGTGTTTGTCAGGCTCTACGAGGAAGGGCTCATATACAGGGGCGACTACATCATCAACTGGTGCCCCCGGTGTCACACGGCCCTCGCCGACCTCGAAGTCGAGCACGAGGAGCGTGACAGCCACCTCTATCACATCCGCTACCCCTTCGAGGACGGAAACGGCTATCTCATCGTGGCGACCACACGGCCCGAGACCATGCTTGGGGACACCGCCGTGGCCGTGAATCCCGAGGACGAAAGATATGTGAGCGCCTCGGGCCGGCACGTGCTCCTGCCGATCCTCGACAAACCCCTCCCGGTCATTTTCGATGCTTACGTGGACAAGGAGTTCGGCACGGGCGCCCTCAAGATCACCCCGGCCCACGACCCCAACGACTTTGAAATCGGGGCGGCCCATGGACTCGAGAGGGTGAAGGTGATCGACGACAGCGGCAGGATGAACGACCTCGCGGGTCCCTACGAGGGCATGGATCGTTTCGAGTGCCGGGAGAAGATACTCGAGGACCTCAAGAAGGCCGGGCTCCTGGAAAAGATCGAGCCTTACAGGCACGCTGTGGGGCACTGCTATCGCTGCAAGACCATGATCGAGCCCCTGCTCTCCAAACAGTGGTTCGTGAAGGTGAAACCCCTCGCCGACGCGGCCATCGAGGCGGTCCGTGAGGGACGGACCAGGATCGTGCCGAAGCAGTGGGAAGACGTCTACTACGATTGGATGACCAACATCCGCGACTGGTGCATCTCGCGGCAGATCTGGTGGGGGCACCGGATCCCGGCGTGGACCTGCGAGGACTGCGGGGAGATCATCGTGTCCAAGGAAGACCCGGACTCCTGCACCGCCTGCGGGGGCTCCAGTCTCAGGCAGGAGACCGACGTCCTGGACACGTGGTTCAGCTCCGCCCTGTGGCCGTTTTCCACCCTGGGCTGGCCCGACGACACGGAGTATCTCCGGACGTTTTATCCCACGTCCGTGCTGGTGACCGGCTTCGACATCCTCTTCTTCTGGGTGGCGCGGATGATGATGATGGGCATCCACTTCATGGGAGAGGTGCCTTTCCGGGACGTTTACATCCACGCCCTGGTTCGGGATGCGGAAGGCAAGAAGATGAGCAAGTCCAAGGGGAACGTGATCGACCCCCTGGAGGTCATGGACAAGTTCGGGACCGACGCCTTCCGCTTCACCCTGGCGGCGCTGGCCGCCCAGGGGCGGGACGTGAAGCTCTCCGAGGAACGGATAGCCGGGTATCGCAATTTCGTGAACAAGATCTGGAACTCGGCCCGCCTGACCCTCATGAACCTGGATGAAAATGCCGTCCTGGAGGTCCCCGAGAGCGCCTCCTATGGGCTCCCCGAGCGCTGGATACTCACGAGGCTCCACAAGGTGGCCGGGGAGACGGCCAGGGCCGTGGAAGAGTTCCGGTTCAACGACGCCGCGAACATCGCCTACCAGTTCACCTGGCACGAGTTCTGCGACTGGTACCTCGAGATGGCCAAGCACGGCCTTTACAGCGACGACCCGGACCTCAAGCGATCTTCCCGGTTCGTGCTCAACAAGGCGATGCTCGCGGTCATAAGGCTCATTCACCCTTTCATGCCGTTTATCTCGGAGGAGTTGTGGCACAGGATGCCCGGGGCCGAGGGGAGCGTCATGAAGGCCCCGTTCCCGGAACCCGGGGAATTCCAGGTGGACGAAGACTCCCTGGCGGAAATGGACCTGGTCTTCGGACTCATCGGCGCGGTCCGGAACATCCGTGGTGAGATGAACATCCCCCCGGGCAAGCGCGTGAGCGTGGTCGTGGAGTGCCCCGATGAAGGAGAGGCGGCGCTTGTCAGGGAGAACCTCATGCACGTGAAGAGCCTCGCGAGTGTCGAGGAGGCGGAGATCGTTTCAGCCTCGGAAAAGCCCGAGGCATCGGCCACGGGCGTCTTCGGCAGGAATCAGGTGCACGTGCTGCTCAAGGGGCTCCTGGATTTCGAGGAAGAGAAAAAGAGGCTTCGAAAGGCCATTCAGAAGCTGGAAAAGGATCTGGCCTCCTCGGGTAAAAAGCTCTCCAACTCCGCGTTCCTCGAAAAGGCCCCCCCGGAGGTCGTGGAAGAGGTCCGGGGAAAGGTGGGGGACATGGAGCTCAGAGTGGAGAGACTCCGGCGGAATCTCGGCCTTTTCGAAGCCCTTTAGGGCGCGGGTCGCCCAGGGCGGGTTTTTTCAATGAAATGGGATGTCTTCTCACCTCGAAAGCCCCGTGACAAACGCCTGGAGGAAATCAGGAAGCTCGCCGGGCGGATAGAAAAGTTCGCGCCGCCCAGGTACAAGGGGGAGAGGACGTCCAGGTACTACAACTACCACACGCTCAACCCCTATGTGCAGCCCCTCCTGGAACTGCTCCAGGTTCTGGCCGCGCCGGAGCGTCTCCGCGAGCGCGAAAAGGAGACGGTAAGGACCCTGTTCGCCCGTCTCAAGGATTTCTATGACGTCAAGGGGAGGCTCCTTCTTTCCGAGGCCCTGGAGGACGAGAGGCTCCTTCGAAAGATGGAGGAGATCCTGTTGATCTTTTTTGACAGGCCGGACCTCAGAAAGGAAACCCTGCGCGGCCACCTGAAAGGGATGGGGGATGGGGACTCCTGACTGTGAATCACTTTCTCAGCCCTTTGCGTAGCTGTGGAGTCCCGCGAGGTAATTGACCCCGAAGTAGGTGAAGAGCACGCAGCAGAACCCCACGATGGACAAGAGGGCGATCCTCTTGCCGCGCCACCCCCGGATGAAGCGTGAGTGCAGGAGCGCCGCGTAGACGAACCAGGTGATCAGGGACCAGGTCTCCTTGGGGTCCCAACTCCAGTAGCTTCCCCATGCCGAGTGGGCCCACACCGACCCGGTGATGATGCCCAGGGTCAGCATCAAAAACCCGATGAGGACCATCTGGTAGGTCAAATCGTCCAGTATGCCCGTCCCCGGGATGAGCCGCACGAAAAAACTCGCCCCGCCGTGCTCCCCTTTTCCGCGCCGGATCAGGTACATGATGCTCAGGCCGAAGGCGAGCGCAAAGGCCGCATACCCGAAAAAGCAGGTGATCACGTGCGCAATGAGCCAGTTGCTCTTGAGGGCGGGCAGCAGGGGCTGGATGCGCTCGTTGATGTTCGGGGAGTAAGAGGCATATGCCATGGCCAGGAAGGCCAAGGGGGTCACAAAGGTCCCGATGCTCCTGTTTTTGGTGCGGTACTCCACAATGAGATAGAGCAGAATGATGGTCCAGGCGAAGAATTTCAGGGACTCGTAGAGGTTGGACATGGGGGCGTGGCCGATTCCCAGCTGATGAGACTCGACCCACCTGAGGATGAGGGCGAAGGTGTGGCCCAGGAATCCGACCACGGTCACCACAGTGGCCGCCTTGCCGAGAATCTCCCTGCCCATGACCATCATGAGCAGGTAGCCCATGAAGGAAAAGAAATAAATAAAGGTGATATAGCTGAGGATATAGGTGTTTACCATGTGCCTTACCCGTTACTCCATGATTTTTTTCAACCTGAAGACAAGTTGTTTGAGCTCCCGCTCGAGTCCTATGGGGTTCTTGCTGGAACTGCCCGCCACACGGACCCTGGATCCGCTCCCTGACGGCTCTATCCTGATCCACAGGCGTCTGTGGTACGTGAAGAAGGTCACGAAGAGCCCGAAGATGATCAGAAAAAAACCCGCCCACACCAGGGGGACGCCCGGGTCCCGGTTGACCTGCAGAATAGAGGTATATCGGGTTTCAACCTCTTTCAAGGCGAAGGTGTACGGTTCAAAGGCCGAGGGGTTCAGCTGGGGAAATTGCTTCATTATGGGCCCGAATCGGGCCTGGAGGTGTTCCGGGTGTAGGAAGACCCAGAAAGAGACAGGTTCGCTCCCCGGAGGCAGGACCGATATGCGGGCCGCGGGACCCAGGCCCATCCGCATGAAATCCTGCCGTATGTCGTCCACAACAAAGCTCCCATCGCCGCCGGGCAAGGGCAGGGGGTTTCCCTGCTCGACCTCGAGGGCCGTTTCTTGTGAGGACGGTTCCTTGCTGACGAGGACCTCCACCCGCCTACCCGGGATGACATCGTAGGCGGACTGATAGAACTTGATCCCCTGGAAGGTGGCCGGGTGGTTGACCAGCACGGAGACCTCCCGAACCTCGTCCCCGTCAATGAAACGGATCTCCGACCTGTACTCTTTGGGCGTCCCGTTGGGGTAGAACTCGATGCGGAAATCGACGCATTCCACCCCGAACCCGAGGGGGCGGGGTTCTCTGGTTTTTCTGAGGGTGACCGTGTCCACGGTCTCCCCTTCGGGTATGCTGGTGAAGGCCTCGAACCCGTACCTGAAACCCACCAGTCCCCCCAGAAGGATGACGAGGACGCTCAGGTGAACGAGGTAAACCCCGAACAGGGAAAACCTGCCCTTTTCGCCGTAAAGGCAGGTGACTCCGCCGACTTCCTTGACCGCCACGTTGCCGTAGCTTTTCCTCAAGGTTTCTCCCGCCTTGACAGCGGCCTCCGCGACGCTCAGTTCTGCGAGAAATGTCTGATCCGGAGGTGTTTCCTCGAAAGGTTTTGCGCGGTCGGGCCTCGGGGCTGCCCGGAGAATGCGGAATATTGCGGGCAGACGGTTGATGCTGCACACGATGAGATTGACCGCCAGAAGGATTATGAGGACGATGAACCAGTAGGAGTGGTAAACGTCGAAGAGCTGGAGAGTGGTGAACACCTCGAGCATCCCGGGACTGAGGTCGCGAGCGAATTCCATGGCCCCTTCGTTTTGCGGGATGATCGTGCCGACAATGGAGGTGGCTGCAAGGACGATCAAGAGGACAAGAGTCAGTTTGATCGAGCTGAAAAACGCCCAGAGCGGATTTTTTTCCTTATGCGGTTTTTCGCTTCCCATGTGTTTAACGCATTTGAATCGTTTGTACGGGTGCCCTTTGGTGGACCAGGTGCCTTTATCCTATTAATCTGATAATAAAAAGATGATATATAGCACCCCAGGATCAAAACTGCAAATCGAATAAGAGGTGCGGGGCCGGTAAAGGATTTGACCGCCGGAGGCAATCCATGTTACACAACCGCCTAGAAATCATATTTCAACAGGCGAAGGGAACCAATTGATAAATGCTGGATCTCAAGTACATTCGAACACATGTGGAGGAGGTCAGGGAGGCCCTGGCGAAAAGGGGATCGGACATCGATCTTACCGACTTCGAGAAAACGGACGAGGAGAGACGGAGCCTTCTCAAGGACCTGGAGGCGCTGAGGCACCGCAGAAACCAGGTGAGTGACGAAATCGCCGCCGCGAAGAGGAGGGCGGAGGACGCCTCCCAAATGATCTCGGACATGAAGCAGGTCTCATCCGACATCAAGTCCATGGAGTCGAGGCTCGCCGCCATCGAGGAGGGGCTGGGTCCTTTCCTCATGGGAATCCCGAATATCCCCCACGAATCCGTCCCCGTGGGGAGAGACGACTCTGACAACGCATTGATTCGGACCTGGGGCGAGATCCCGGAAACGGAATTCGAGATGCGGCCGCACTGGGAGATAGGAGAGGGGCTGGGTATCCTGGACTTCGCCCGGGCCGCGAAGATAACCGGCGCGAGGTTCACCCTGTACCGGGGGGCCGGCGCGCTCCTGGAGAGGGCCCTCATCAATTTCATGCTGGACGTCCACACCCGGGAGCACGGGTACACCGAAGTCCTCCCGCCGTTCATGGTCAATGCGGACAGCATGACCGGGACCGGTCAGCTGCCCAAATTCGAAGAGGACCTGTTCAAGATAGCCGGCTGGAATTATTATCTCATCCCGACGGCCGAGGTGCCGGTCACGAACATACACCGGGAAGAGATTCTGGAGGAGGACAAACTCCCGCTTTATTACACCGCCTACACCCCGTGTTTCCGATCCGAGGCCGGCTCCCACGGCAAGGACACCAGGGGACTCATCCGCCAGCACCAGTTCAACAAGGTGGAGCTGGTGAAATTTACCAGGCCCGAAGAGTCCTGGGAAGAGCTTGAAAAACTCACCAGGGACGCGGAGGAAATACTGAAGCGTCTGAACCTCCCTTACAGGGTCGTGTGTCTCAGCACCGGGGACCTGGGGTTTGCCTCGGCCAAGACCTATGACCTGGAGGTTTGGCTGCCTGGGCAGGGTCTGTACAGGGAAATTTCGTCGTGCAGTAATTTCCGTGATTTTCAGGCCAGGAGGGCGGGAATCCGCTACAAGAAAAAGGGCGGGAGCGGGACCGTGCTCGTCCACACCTTGAACGGGTCCGGGTTGGCGGTGGGCCGCACCCTCGTGGCCATACTTGAAAACTACCAGCAGCCGGACGGGACCGTTGTCGTTCCCGGGGCGCTGAGGCCCTACATGGGTGGAATGGAGCGAATAGAAGCGGTCGGCACATGAGGAATTCAGAGGCCGCCAATGTAAAAAATTGGCAGGACTACCAGAGAAAACTGAAGAGGACCTCCCGTTTTAAGCGCCTTCTTGCGAGAATGCCCGTGCTAGGTCTGTATGGCGTACTCACCTTTCTGCTGATTTCCGGAACGTTTCTGTCCGGTTCCTGGTTGTATGCCCATTTCAACGAGATAAAGACAAGCTCGGGCATAAAGGTCTACACGGAACCCGAGGAGGCAAAGCGGCCGGAGCCACTCACGCCCTCCAGGCTTTCCGCCCTCATCAAACCCTTTGACCCGCTCTCCGGGTTCGAGGAAAACCGGTTCGCGTTCGAGGCGGACGGCCGGATTCTAAGGGCCGAGACCACCCTGGACATGGACCTCCAGGCATACACTGCCGGCCTTCTCCAGAAATCCCTCACCCACCGGGCGGCGGTCGTCGCAGTGAATCCTCTGGACGGCCGGATCCTGGCCATGGTGAGCTACCCGGGACCGGAAAGCGGGGTCACGGAAAACCTCTGCCTCAAGGCGGAGTTTCCCGCCGCCAGTCTCATCAAGATCGTTGCCGCGGCCGCCGCTATCGAGGCCCGGGACTTCGACCCGGAAAAGACCCTTCGCTACAAGGGGCGCCGTTACACCCTTTACAAAAAGCAGCTGAAAGAGATCAAAACAGCGGATCGCTACACGAATGAGATATCCTTTAAAAAGGCGTTTTCATCCTCCATCAACCCGGTTTTCGGTAAAATAGGGATCTTCCACCTTGGGCAGGAAATTCTCCGGGATTATGCCGAGAGATTCCTCTTCAACACGCCCATCCCCCTGGACCTCCCGCTGGAGCTGAGCCGTATCGATGTGCCTTCGGACAGCTTCGGCCTGGCGGAAATTGCCTCGGGGTTCAACAAGAGGACTCTCATATCCCCGCTGCACGCCTCCCTCATTGCCGCGGCCGTTGCGAACGACGGGGTCATGATGTCCCCATGGATGATCAAGCGGGTCACCGAGGAGAGCGGCGAGCAGGTCTACCTGGCGGATATTCGTGAACTGGCCGTCCCCATCGAGAAAAAGACGGCCCTTATCATGAAGACGCTCATGGAGGACACGGTCCGACACGGCACGTGCAGGACCGCATTTGGCAAGCTGAAGAGAAAAAAGGAGTTTCAGAACATAGACCTGGGGGCGAAAACCGGCACCGTGAATGATCGGGAGGACAGATACAAATTCGACTGGATCACCACTTACGTCCTGCCGCGGGATGAACGCCCCCCGATCTGCCTGACGGTTCTGGCGGTTCACGGAGAAAAACTCGGCATACGCGCGAAGGACCTGGCCAGGTACATACTGGACCACAAATACTGAGCAACCTCGGGAAAAACAGTTTGTGGATTTGATACACTGAGAGAGCCGGGATTCATGTTCTCGGCGAAAATCCCGATAGTAAAGAAAGCATCACCACGCAGGATACGATTGGTGGAGGTATCGAGATCCATCGAAATCGCTGTTGAAATCGAAATCGAAGAAAACAGATAAAGGGGACCAAAGTCATGTGCGGGATTATTTGCTATATCGGGACCAAAGCAGCGGAGCCCATTCTGATAGACGGACTCAAGCGGTTGGAATACCGCGGCTACGACTCGGCGGGACTTGCCGTTCAGGAAGGGGATCATGTGGATTGGCACCGAACGGTGGGGAAAATCGTTCATCTTGAGCGGAGAATTCGGGAAGTGGACATAACGGGCACCGCGGGGATTGCCCACACCCGGTGGGCCACCCACGGGGAGCCGAACGAGACCAACGCCCACCCCCACACGGACACCAACAAGGACGTCTTTCTGGTTCACAACGGCATCATCGAGAACTACATGCAGATAAAGAAACGGCTGATGAAGGAAGGGGCCGTTTTCAGCTCGGAGACGGACACCGAGGTCCTGGCCCATCTCCTGGCGCGCTATTTCGAGGGCGATCTCGGGGAGGCCATGCTCAGGACCATGACGGATCTCGAGGGCACCTTCGGGATCGCGGCCATCCACAGAAAGACCCCCGGCCAGGTGGTGGTGGCCCGCAGGGGTAGCCCGCTCATCATAGGCGTGGGGGACGACGGGAATTTCGCCGCCTCGGACGTCTCCGCCATGGTCCGCTACACCAACAAGGTGGTGCACCTGAACGACAACGAGATGGCGCTCATCACGGAGGACGGGTTTTCCATTTCCACGGCCCAGGCCAAATCCATCCAGAGGGACACGGAGATAGTGGAGTGGCTTCCCGAGGACGCGGAGCTCAACGGGTTTCCCCACTTCATGCTCAAGGAGATCTATGAGCAGCCGGAGACCATCAGGAACGCGGTCCGGGGCCGCCTTGAGCCCGGCGAGGGCGTGCCCGTGCTGGGCGGCATCATGCCCGTGTGGGAGCAGCTCAAGGAGTGCCGCCACATCGTCATCGTGGCGTGCGGGACCAGCTATTTTGCCGGGTGCGTGGGACGTTACACATTCGAGGAACTGACGGAAGTGGATGTGCAGGTGGAGTTGGCCTCTGAGTTCCGCTATCGAAAGCTCAATTTTCCGCACAACACCTTTGTCATCGCCATCAGCCAGTCTGGGGAAACCGCGGACACCCTGGCGGCCATTAGGGAGGCCAAGCGGAAGGGCGCCAATCTCCTGGGCATTGTGAACGTGGTGGGAAGCTCCATCTCCCGGGTGACCGATGCGGGCGTCTACAACCACGCGGGTCCCGAGATCGGGGTCGCGTCCACGAAGATCTTTATCTCCCAGCTGACCATCCTCACCCTCCTGGCACTGCTCCTGGGCCGCCACCAGAAGCTCTCCCTCACCGAAGGGGTGGAGGCCATCAAGGCCCTGGCTGCCCTTCCCGACCAGGTGAACCGGGTGCTCAGCCAGGACAACCACATTCAGGCCATCGCGGAGAAGTACTATGCCTGCGGCAACTGGCTGTTTCTTGGGCGCAAGTACGAATTCCCCATTGCCATGGAGGGCGCGCTCAAGCTCAAGGAAATCTCCTACATCCATGCGGAAGGCTACGCCGCCGGGGAAATGAAGCACGGTCCCATTGCGCTCATCAATCCCGACATGCCCACCGTGGCCGTGGTCCCCCGGGACACCATGTACGAAAAGATGATCAACAACATCCAGGAGATCAAGAGCCGCAAGGGCCCCGTGATCGCCATCGCCACCCAGGGCGATGAGAGGGTTCGGGAGCTGGTGGACGAGATCATCGAGGTGCCGCCCACCCTGGAGTTCCTCTACCCGATACTGACCGTGGTCCCCTGCCAGCTCCTGGCCTATCACTGCGCCAGGTTCCTCCACAGGGACATCGACAAGCCGAGAAACCTGGCAAAGAGCGTCACCGTGGAATAGGAAGGTGGTGGACACGTGCGGGCGGCCATGAAACCGGGTGTGAGGCGGCTCCGGCTTCTCAGGACCACCGTCATTGCGGCCCGGCTCTGGCTGGGGCTGTTTTTTAAAATCCGAGTCACGGGGCTGGAGAACATCCCCGACTCCAGCCCGTTTGTCCTCCTTCCAAAGCACCAGCGCTGGGAGGACATCCCTCTGCTGGGCATCTCCGTGCGCCGACCCCTATACTATGTGGCAAAGGTGGAGCTCTTTCACCCCGCACCGGTGGGCGCCTTTCTATCTTCCGTGGGCGGGATCCCCCTCAACAGGGAAAGACCCATTGAGAGCCGCAGGCACCTGCGGCAGGTGGTGGAGCACCTGAGGGCCGGGGAGGGCATCGTGATCTTCCCCGAGGGCACTTACCGGCCGAATTGCATGGGGCCGGGCCACCCGGGATTGATCCGGATGGTGAGCGCGAGAACCTCGCCCCCCTTCATCCCGGTTGGAATACGATACACTCCCGGCTTTCGGACCGGGGTGGCCATTCGCGTGGGCAAGCCGGTCCGGGCTGTCACAGCCAGGGAAACAGCGGCCTTTCTCGAGAAAATAATGGGCGAGATAGGACGGCTCTCCGGTCTTTAGGCAGCCCCGCAGGGCCTTTGCTAGAGTCGGTGTCGAAAATTATCTCGAAATCGAAAAGAAAAAGCATCACCACGAAGCCCACGAAGAAGGCACGAAGCCCACGAAGAAAACCCTCACATCATCCAGGCCTCCCTCACATCATCCAGGCCTCCTTCACGTCATCCAGGCCTCCTTCTCGTCATCCAGGCCTCCTTCTCGTCATCCAGGCCTCCTTCTCGTCATCCCGGCGAAAGCCGGGATCCAGCGGCTTGGCGAAAGCACCGCCCGGTTCTCCGGCCTCAATTCCCCGCTTTGTGAAATTTCTTCGGTATCGTTGTCGACCTCGGTATCGGCATCGAAATCGAGGTCGAAATCGAAATGGAAGTGACTGCCCTGCTCAGGCAAATGCCATGAGCAGTGCGAAGTAGGCGATCGTCCCCCCGAGGACCATAGCCACGGGGGCGAACAGGTGGCGGTAAGAGGCCCACAGGCTGGAGTGGAAGTAGTCGCGGGTCACCAGAAAACAGACGTGAACGGGTGAGAGCATCATCCCCATGTACCCGAAGGAGAAGGCCAGGCTGATGTGGGCCAGGTAGTCCAGACCGGTCCGGCCGGCAAGAAGTGCGATCACCAGTGGAAAGGACGCCCCAACGAAGCCCACGGCAATGCCCGTGATGAAGCCGGCCAGGAAGGGCACCGCCATGATGACCGCCAGGTGGGGAATGCCGAAACGAACCATCTCCTGCTGGATCTGTGCGACGGCATGGCTCTCCATAATCACCCCCTTGAAGACCATGATGCCGCAGATGAGGAGAAGCAGCCCCCCCGACGCGCGGTTCAGGACGCTCCGGGCCACCTGGCCGGGAGACGGCCTGTTCTGCAGGATAACCCAGACGAGACAGAGACCCAGGCCCAGGAAAACCGCGGTCAACTTAGGGGTCTTCACGCCCGCGACCTTTTCGAAGCCCCAAACGAACGGGAGGGCCAGGATCACGAGTGTGATAGGACGCACCTCCCGCACGAACCGCCGCCAGGCGTCCTGCCCCTTTCCCGTCGAAACGCCGCATTCAATCTCGGTTTCAGGGAGGAGCGGCCTGAGGAACACGAGACCCGCCCCAACCGTGAGCACGGACAACGGGGCCTGGCAGAGCATGAAACGCCACGCCTCCACGCCCATGAGGCTCACCGCGAGAATCACTCCGGGATAGAGGGGCCACCAGTACTCCCAGATGTGGCGGAACCAGTAGTTGACCGCGGTCTTGATCTCGGGCCGCACGGGTTTTTCCATGCACGCGGACTCCACCATGGGGGCCGAGAAAAGGGCTCCTCCGGGCATGGGAAGGAGACCGATGAGGGCGGGCATGACCAGGGCGGCGAGACGGGAGTCGTTGGTGAGGCTTGTAAAGGACTTGACGATCCGCTCCATCTGCCCGGCTTCGGACATGATGCGGGAAAGTGACAGGATCACGGCAACAATAATGAGGAGGGCCACGGTCCCCGGCTGGAACAGGGCGCCGGCCGCGGCCGCGGCGACATCGGCGGTGGGCATTCGCATGGACGCCCCGAGCAGGGCCGCGCCGGCAAAAAGGGCCACGCTCAAGTGAAGCCGCAGGCGGTTCAACCCGACGATCACGAGAAAGGCGGCGATCACCTTGAAAAAGGCCGGGATGGAGTCAAGGATCGGCATGGAGGAAATAAAAACCCGGGAGCGCTTTTTGTCAAGCGATCTATGACGGGGAAGGCATTTAGGGGTGGCAGTGGGAGAAAAAAGGTTGATATACTCGAAGACCGGGAGACGCTATGGAACTGAAGTGCATATTCTGCGGGGGCGAGGCGGAACTCACCGGCCGGTGATTCAACGCCAGGGTGGTCTGCAGGTCCTGCGGCATGGAAGCGAAACCCGATGATTACAGGGATCAGATCGAGGCCTGGGTTGAAAAGGCCTGCGGTGAATGCGGGGAGGGAAAAGAGGCATGAGCACGGGGACATTCCAGAGGATTGAGCCCGGTGACCAGCGGATGCATGGACCCAGGGGCCTCCTGGTGTGCGGGTACCCGCCGGAAGAACACGCCGCCGCGGCATCGTTGATCGCCGCGGTCGGGGGGATGGACCTGCCGGTCATCTTTGCATCCGGGGAGGTTGGAGAAAGAACCCTGAAGGCCCTTCTGGCCCTGCCCCACGGATTCGGCAAGGGAGCGCCCTCCGGGCTGCGGCGGGCCATGATCCTGTCCGGGTTCACGCACAAGGAACTCCACACCTTGATGGCCGCCTACAAGAATGCGGGACTGCCGCGGCAGCTTTGGGCGACCCTCACCCCGGCCTCCGAGGAGTGGAGCCTGGGAGAACTCCTGGACGAACTGGCGAAGGAGAGGGATCGGCTGTCCCGTGGGAACTGAGAAGGCCTTTCCCTTGTCCCCGCTCACCCGATGAGCCGAACAAAGCCTGTGAAAAGCCCCGAGGAATCAGGACCCTTTAGTGAGCCCTCGCGCGTTTTTTCAGCGATCCCCACCAGGAAATGGGCGCCGCGATGAGGAGTGCCAGTCCGGCGAGGCCGAAGAGGGAGCCATAGCCGAACGCCTCCCCCACCATCCCAAGCATCAGCGAACCGGAAAACACGCCGAAGTCCAGCCCCCCGGTGAAGATGCCCGTGATTTTTCCCCGAACCGAAGGGGGTTCTCCCCTGACAGCCAGGGCATTGAGCGAGGGGAAGAGAAAGCCGTGCCCGGTGCCGCAAAGAAACCCGGAGAGAATGAAAAGGACCTCGCCGCCTTCCGGCATGAGAAGGAGGAAACCCGATGCGGTCAGCACAAAGGCCGGGGGAACAATCTTTTCCTCCCCGAAGCGATCCGCCAGTCTCCCGCCGAACACGCGAGTGCACACAGCTGCGAACGAATACGAGATGTAGTAGAAAGAGATGAGAGCGATCCGCCGTTCTTCCGCAAGCGGTGACACGAAGGTGTTTGAAGCCGACAAGGCAAAGCCGAACAGGAACACGAGCAGGGTGATCCACAAATATCTGGGCTGAAAAAGCATCCTGAAAAAACCGGTTGAAACCGGTGCGAGCTCTGTGCTCGCGGCTTCGGTCACCGGCCACTGGATGACGAACCCCGCGGCGCCCCACAAGGCGGCGCTGACAAAATAGGCCGGGTACCCGAAGTGCGTCAGGATTGCTTCGGCGATCACGGGTCCCACGGCCATGGCGGTCAACCCCGTGATCCCGAAAACACCGACACCTTCGTTCAGCCGCTCGTGGGGGAGGATGTCCACAATGAAGGTGAAGACGGCGGTGAAACACAGGGCCAGGCCCACGCCGTGAATCACCCTGATGCCGACCAGAGGCAGGTAATAGGAGTCGACAGGGCCGTGAAAAAACAAATAGGTCAGCGGCATGAACGTGATGACGATACAACCCAGGGTGTAGGTTTTCTTTCGGCCAAGGCGGTCAACCATGTCCGAGATCCAGGGCCTGCAGAGGATGGAGGCGACCAGAAAGGCCGCCATGATCACGCCGATGTCCGTCCTGGAGCCCCCCCTGTCCTTGATGAAAAGCGGAAACAGGAAAAAATGGCTGAAGCTGATCACGATGAAGAAGTTGGCGCAGGCCATGCGCACAAAATGCGGGGTGTATATTGAGGACACGGTTCAGATCCGATCAAGCTCTATGAGGCGGGCGCCGCCTCGGGATTCCCGCGGCGCCCATGGGCAACCCGCTTCTTATCAACAGGATTGATGAAAAAAGCAAGGGGTAAAATGGGAATCGCGATTTCGATTTCGATTTCGATAAAACCCGGCAGGCCGCCATCCTTCAACCCCACGCGGGGGATCAGTCTGATGAGGATGCCGGCATCGAGGCTTTGGATGACGGCTAATTTAATAGTTATAACAATAGGTTAAATCGTTGACAAAAGGGCGGGGGAGAGTTAGAATAGTTGCCGACTCACCTCGGACAATGTTCAAGCGTCCCCGGCGACACCCGCCAGGACCCGCCCCGACGGATCCGGCCCCATGATCAGCCTTCAGGATTGGGAGTACATACCATGAACGACGACATCCAATGGAAAAGGACCCACTGCGCCCGCATGGATCACGGCGGGTGCGCACTCCTGGTGGGGGTGAAGGACAACCGCATCGTTCAGATCAAGGGCGATCCAAACGGATATCTCAACAAGGGATACACCTGCCTCAAGGGCAGGGTGTCCGCGGACCGTCTCACCCACCCGGACCGTCTCACACAACCCCTCAAGAGGGCGGGGGAGCGGGGCGAGGGCAGGTGGGAAAGGATCTCCTGGGACCAGGCACTGGACGAGACCGCGGAAAACCTCAAAAGGGTCAGGGACAAACACGGGGCCCGGGCCGTGGGTTTCGGGGTGGGCATGCCAAAGGGCCTGGAGCACTTTGTCCTGATCCGCCTGGCAAACCTCTTCGGTTCTCCCAACGTGATTGCGTCCCAGGACGTGTGCCACGCGCCCCGGGAGGTCACCGGCATGCACACCTGCGGTTTTTACCCGGTGGCGGACCTCCACAACCCCACGGACCTCATCTTTCTGTGGGCCAGCAACCCGTCGGCCACCAACGAGGAGGGACAGATCGCGAGCCTTTTTCACGAGCAGCTCAAAAACGGGGCCAAACTCGTGGTGGCCGACCCCAGGAGGATCGAACTGGCTGAAAGGGCCGACCTGTGGCTCCAGTTCCGGCCCGGGACGTCCCAGGCGCTCGCCCTTGGGCTGCTTCACGTGATTGTGGAGGAATCCCTCCATGACAGGGAATTCGTGGAGAATTACACCTATGGATTCGAGGACCTTGCCGGCCGCATAAAGGACTACCCGCCGGAAAAGGTGGCGGAGATCACCTGGGTCCCGGCGGAGAAGATCCGGGAGGCCGCGCGCATGTACGCAGCGGCCCGACCCGCGGCGCTCCAATGGGGAAACCCCATCGAGCACGACGTCCACGCCTTTGACGCCGCACGGTCCCTCGTCTGCCTGATGGCCGTCTGCGGGAACCTGGACAAGCCCGGCGGCAACGTGAACGCCCTGGACCCCAAAATCATGCGTCTGGGGGAGTTCGTGCGGGCCGACTTGATTCCGGACAAGCGAAAGGAGATGATCAGCGCCTTTCATGGGGTGATTCCCCGGCTGATGACCATCCCGCCGGCCTTTTTCCGCCGGGCGGTCCTTCAAGGGGATCCCTACCCGGTGAGGGCCTACTACGGCATGTGCACCAACCCCCTGGTGGCCTGGGCCGACAGCAGGAAGACCTATGAGGCTTTCAGGTCCCTGGATTTCACGGCCGTGGCCGAGATCTTCATGACACCCACCGCGGCCATGGCCGACATCGTTTTTCCCGTGGCACATCAGTACGAGATGAACGACATCGGGCACTACGGCATCGGGCATGGCCTGATCCTCGCCCGGCCGAAGCTCGTGGACCCTCCCGAGGGGTGCCGGCCGGACATGTGGATCATGAACGAACTGGGGAAAAGGGTTTCGCCCCCGGAGCACTGGCCCGAAGACCACGAGCAGTTCCTGGAGGACGTTCTCAGGCCCTCGGGCCTCACCTACCGGGAGTTTGTGGAGAGGGGGTTCCTGAAGGGGCCGGATCCCAGGGAAGCCTATCGGGAGAAAGGGTTCCGGACCCCTACCGGGAAGGTGGAACTGAAACTGAGCACGGCCGACAAGTTTCACCTCAAGCCGCTGCCCGAGTTTGCGGGATATCCGGAGGAAGAGGATCCCGCGTATCCCCTGATCCTCACCAGCGCTAAGAGCCCCAATTTCCTGCTGTCCTCCTATCGCTGGCTCCGGAGGCTCCGCGAAAAGGAACCTCTGCCGTTTGTGGAGATCCACCCGGAGACCGCTCTCCGCCATGGTGTCCGGGACGGCGAGCCCGTGATTATTGAAACCCGTTATGGAAGCATCGAGCAGACCGCCCGGGTCACGGACATTGTCCATCCGCGCGTCCTCAGCGCATCCCTGGGTTGGTGGTTCCCCGAGGGGAGGGCCGAGGATCAGTACGACTGGCGGACCTCGAATTTCAACATGCTCACGTCCATGGAAAAAACAGGCCGGGAGTTCGGAACACCCAATCTCAAAAACCTGCCGTGCAGGATCTCCGGGAAGGAAGAGAGTCGTTGACGACCAGTTCGAACCAGGCCCGATTCAACCGCACTGCCGAAAGCTTTAGGAGACGAGGCGGGTACAACAGGCTTTCTGAAGAGACCGTGTTCAGGTTTGTATGAGAGAGGGTGGAATATCCCTGGCGAGGGATCTGCGGTACTCCTCTTCCCGATCCAGATAAAAAGAGAGCGCCCGGGAAAAATTTTTGCCCACCAGCCCTTCCACAAGGAGGAGACTGATGGACTTTTTTTCCTGAAGGACGTTGTGGGAGAGCATGAGCACTTCCCGTTCCTCGGGGGAGTAAGTCTTGAGGATGGCGCGGAGAACGGTTCTGGCCCTCGGCTGGTACATCCAGAAATAGAGAAGGTCCAGGGCGTTGATTATGAGTATTTTTTCAAAGTCACGAACCTCGGCGCTCGCTTCCTCCCTGAAGCGCTCGGGTGATTTAAGAAGCTCCCGGACATCGGAGTCCGGCAGCAGAAGCTCCAACTTCCCGTAGGTTTCAAACACCTGCCTGATTTTTTCCCTGTAGTCTCTCCAGCGCATTCGGATGTTCTGGGACCTGTCGGCCAGCCCTTCGATGACCCCTGCCACCACGTCCGATGCGAATTTTGAAATCACGGCGGCCCACTTCTGGAGGATCTCGTTGACGGCAACCACACCGAACGCCCCCAGCGCGCTCCCAATGAACGTATTCAGGCCGATGGCGATGGGGATTGAGAGAATGCTCCGGAAGAAGTTCCCCATCACGGCCCCGCTCGGCAGCCCTCGGAACGCATTGTGACTGCTCAGGTACAAACCGTTGGTCAGCCCCATGACAGCATAAAGGAGCATGGGGCTGGTCGTCGTGTTGATGCCGAAGGCCTTGTCCAGAAGGAGGGTTTTCACCAGATAATCGAGCAACGGGACGGAAAACCCCGTGTAAAGGAGCGAGTCCGTGATCCGGGTCCAACTCACATAATCGTTCCATCTCAAGAGAGGGGATCGCCTGAGCCCACCGCCTCCCAGAACCGACTGGAGGACATTGCGGAGGCCGGTGATCCCGAACCATATGAAAGCCCCTCCATAAGCAAGGACCCACCATTCCTTGGTGAGATAGAAGGTCAGGAAAGCAGGGACAAAGCCCACCAGGACCTTGATTACGTTTTTGAACCCCGTGTTCAGGTACTTGATCGGGGTCTTCTCTTTCTTGGGCGGACCGCAGGCCTCGGCCCGGGAAGTGTTGTTCGGTACATTTTTCCTGACCCCTCCCAGCGTGACGACGTTTCCGGGGGTCGCGAACTCGATGGACTGATCCTGAAAGACCCAGTCCTCCCGTCTTGTTTCCCCGGCCAGGCCCAACAGTGGAACGTGGCGGAGCAGACCAAAAAGCGCATTGAAAAAAGGAACGCCGCTCTTGCGCGGGATATGGGTTATCCTGCGAAAAGCACGGATTTGAACAGGAAGGGTGTCCCGCCCGCCGTCGCAGACCCTGGCCGTTTCTCTCCGGGCCCGAAAAGGAAGGGTTTGCCGGATGACGAGCCCCATGCCGGGCACCTTGCGGGAGCGCCCCGTGGAATCGCTGCCGATTCGGGCCTTGAGAGGCGTTCCCTTGTACATGTCCGTCAGTCCAGCGATGTCGTGGAGGATCCCTGAAAGGATTTCCGCCCGGGCCTTTCCGTTCATGTTGTCCGCTCTCTCCATTTTCTGGATCATGGAGAGGATCGAGCGTTTCAGGTTGACCACCTTGCCTTCGTTGATGTCCTGCTGGAGCCTGCTGATTTCAGGGATGTTTTCCGATTTGCCGCTGTAGAAGTCCTTCAGATTGAAGATCTCCAGCCGTGTGATCTGCCCTTCGCAGTCATAGAGGATCTCGAGCACGTCCTCCGTGCTGAGATGGCTCAGGTTCAGTGTGACGCGAAAGGCGGAATGGAGACCGGACAGTCGATGGATCAGCTCACGGGCGGAAAGCTTTAGAAGATCCGGCTCATCGGCGCTCTCCGAGGGAACGAAAGGATTGAAAAGCCCCGGGTTTTTTTCGGGTTTCAGGTACTCCCTTTCAATGGCTTCGGCGTCCAGCAAATCCAGGCGCTCCAGGCGAGTTCTGTTTTCGAGGCACTCGTCGGTGTTCCCATCCCGCTCGAGCCGTCGAAGCTCTTCCTGGATGGGCTCCATGGCGCGGGAGATACCGATGTGGATAAACTCGGCAAGGTGTATCAGGGATGCCTGCCCTGTCCCCACGAAAGCGAGGAACGCATCCCTGTCGATGGGGGGGAGATCCAGGCCGTGACTTTCCAGGATCTTTCGGCGGTGGCGCTCGTTGAAGGCTTCCAGGACCGACAGAACATACTGCTGCTGGTATGTGGATACCTTTCGTCCCTCGGCCATGAATGCGATGACCGACTCTTCCGCCAGAAAACAGAGGAACGATTCCGAATCCGGGAACCCCCTCGGAACCCAGATGAGCTGGGCGAATCGATCATGAAACCGGACGCTGAACTCAATGCCTATCCTGACCGTAATGCCCATGATTCGCGCCGCCTCCAGGAGTTCTATGGCGAACATGGGCTCCAGGAAATTGTAGTAGATCACACGCAGCCTGCGAATCCCCTTTATCCAGGCATCCATTATCAGGTGGCTGGAGGACTTCCTCCCTTTGGTGTTTGCATCGTGCACGTGATCGTCGAAGGTCAGCTGGTTCCATTCCTCGGGCATCTCCAGCAGGTGATACCGGCGAAGGAAGGCCCGCACGATTCGTGGATTCCCTGCCGCCACTGTTCTGAAATCATGGGCCAGCCCGAGCTGATGGGCGGTGTCGCCGTGTGCCCGAACAAGTTCCTTCATAATCTCAATCAGGACTCTGGAAGTGTTCCTGGGGAGGGGTCCCGCGGGGGTGCTCTGCAATTCATCGTGGAGGGATTGAAGGGCCGAGAGTCGATCATTGATGCTTCCGGCCTCGAGGGATTCAAGCAGGTGAATGACCGCATAGGCGATACGGAGTCCCCTGGACTCGGCCATCTCTTTGATGCCGTGGGGATGTAAATAGGGAAATACCAGCTTGCGTGCCTCTTTCCGCGATTTGTCACGCGTGAGGACATCGTTGACAATCTCCAATAACTGGTGATCACGCCTGTCAAAGTATAGTCTTGTCATAAAGCCGCAAGCCTGGATGCACTCTTTGAGAGGAATATTGCATGAGGCTATATATAGTAGGTTTTGGTAATGATGAACAGGATTTTCAGACACTAAAGAAAACAGTTATAGCGCGCAACTCTTTATCATGGAATGACCCGGGATCAGGGTTTGTGTGCTCAAGACCCCGGGGATCTGCCGCATCTGGTCGTTGACGAAATCCGAGATGATCTCCGCATCTGAAGAGAGAAGATCCCGCGTCAATTCGATCTTGGCGAGAACGTCCACATTGCCGTGGATGGCGTGCACCTCCCGGACTTCCTTGAGAGCGAAGAGCTTTTCCAGAACGCGTTTCTCGTTCTTGGCCTTCACGTTCAACAGGACAAAGGCTGTGATGTGCCTGAGCATCTCCGGGTATTCATCTTTTTGCTGATGTGCCATTTTTTCGCGAAAGGCCTCCATGTCGTTGGGTATGAGGCGGTCGATGCCGATGCCGTACTTGCGCTTGCCGCCAATTTCCCACCGATGGCGGGAAATGTAGGCATAGAGATCATCCAGGGTACGTTCGGGAAACAAATTGAGGAGTCCTCCTCCCCGTATAACGGCCGTCAGCGGCCTGTAAATGGTCTCGTACCAGTCCATGGCCGCCGCGGCGAAATTCACATCTCCACCGCCGGTCCTCGAGAGATAGGCCTGATGCTTACCTATCTGCTCCAGCAGGTATTCGTACTGTCCCACCTCCGTCAGTATGATTTCATAGGGAAGCCCGGTCTTTTCCTTGAACTCGGCCCGCTGGGTGTAGAGGACGTTTTCAAGCGTGTTTTTGGAAGGAATGAACTCAATGATTTGAGCCTCCACGTCCGTGTGCTTGAGCTCCTTTGCCGCCGCTATCCGATGATTTCCATCCAGGACATAGTATTCGTCCTTTATTTGATAAAGCTTGACAGGAGGCATTCTATGTCCGGCGCGATAGGCCTGTTTGATATTCTCGTAGCGCTCGGATACCAGATGCTGCTTGGGGCGGAATTGACTGTCGAAGTCTTTGTACCGCCCGACGCTTCCCACGATCTTGTCCAGGGGCACGAGCTGCCGGCCGCGTTCCCTGGATTCGAACGCGGCTTCTTCCTTTTGATCCTCCGCAAAGGACTTGACCTCGTCCCGGTTCCAGAGCCTTTTCCGGGTGACGCCAAGCCAGTGGATCAGGCTATTTTTCATCGATTTCCAATTCATAACAGCCGCAGCAGTTGATGACCCTGGTCTTCCCCACGACGGTTATTCGCTGCTCGTCGTCGTCGAACTGGGCGTGGGTGTGCCCGTGGAGGAAATAGGCCGGCTGGACCTTTCGAATGAAGCTGCCGAAGGTTCTGAACCCCCGGTGGCACAGATCTTCCGCATCGTGAATGAACCTCGGGGGCGCATGGGCGACCACGATGTCCAAACCTCCCGTCCACCAGGACTTTACGCGAAGGCGTTGCACCGCCCGGCGCATCTCTTTCTCCGAGTACTGATTGGGGCCCCCGTTGTACCATCGCGATCCGCTGAACCCCGCAATTTTCAGGGTGCCGTGCCGAACCAGGAGACCGTTCACATCCAGGCAGCCTTGAAGCGCCTTGTTGTCGTATCGAATATCGTGATTCCCGCGAATGTATAATAGAGGCACGCCGAAGGTGTTCCTCAGAAACGCGAGATACTCGGGAGGCAGATCCCCGCACGATATGAGAAGATCGACAGGTCCGAACCGGTCAACGGCATCCTCGATTTGGAGCTCCGGCCTGACGATATCGGAGACGCACAGGATTTTCATTGGATCCACCACTTTTGAATTCCGCCCCAGCAGCCGTTCGTGCCGGGGGATGGTTGGATCATAGCGGAAAATGACGACCCGGGCAACCCGTGCGTCGGTGAAAGTCGCTGGGCCCGCGCCCCGGCGCACCCTCCCTCGTCGCCCCGGCGCAGGCCTGGGCCCAGTGACTTTAAGGTTTTTGGGGTCTCCCGAAGGCCGCTGGATCCCGGCTTTCGCCGGGATGACGGGGGGCGGTACGAGGCGTCGAGTGGTGTTCCTGAAATTCGCTTGACCTGAAATGGAGTCCACGTATATAAAAGTCTATTCCTTTCCATGATTAAGAAGTCAAGCCGAACGTGATTCCACCACATGCGACTCCCGAGGGGTTTGCCGGGGTTATTTTTTTACTGCAAACAAATAGAAAGAGGAGGATGAAAAATGAAAAGAGGTTTTGTGGTAGGTCTGGCGATCACAGTAGCGGTTCTCTTCGGCTTCACCGGGGCGGGTTTGTGCGACGACATCGAGCTCGCCAAGAAGTCCACTCTGGAAGAGATCCAGAAGCGGGGTGAAATCCGGGTCGGCTTCGAGGCCGGTTACCAGCCCTTTGAGATGGTCAACAAGCAGGGCGATTTCATGGGGTTCGACATCGACTGCGCAAAAGAGATGGCAAAGGCCATGAACGTCAAGTTCGTCCCCGTGAACACGAACTGGGACGGCATCATCCCGGCGCTCCTCACCAAGAAATTCGACATCATCATGGGCGGCATGACCGTCACCCAGGAGAGGAACCTGAAGGTCAACTTCGCGGATCCTTACATCGTCGTGGGGCAGACGGTCCTGGTCAACAGCAAGCACAAGGGCGAGGTCAAGTCCTACAAGGACCTCAACGATCCCAAGTACACGATCACCTCCATGCTCGGAACCACGGGCGAGCAGGCCATCAAGCGCATGCTTCCCAAGGCCACCTACAAATCCTTCGAGGTCCAGATGGAAGCGGCCCTCGAAGTCCTCAACGGAAAGGCCGATGCCTTCGTTTACGACCTGCCGTTCTGCGCAAGCTTCATGGCCAAGCAGGGCAGTGACAAGATCTACTTCCTGGACCAGCCCTTCACCTATGAACCCCTTGCCTGGGCCGTTCGGAAGGGCGATCCCGACTTCTTGAACTGGCTCAACAACTTCCTGCGACAGATCCGGAACGACGGGCGCTACGATCGAATCTACGCAAAGTGGATCGAGAGCACCGACTGGATGGACGACCTGAAGTAGGCAGGATTTCCCGCGGATAGAGCCGGCCCGGACCCGAGGCCGGCCTGTTCGCCGCAAACCCTGGACACGGCTCCTTGCGGCGGCTGAGGGGGCGGAACCAGAAGGCCCTTTTCCCTCACGGCACTGGACGGCCGTGCCTTTCCGGTCCACACACCCGAAGATCGGCAGGCCCATGACTGAAGAGAGAAGATACTCGAATCCATACACCTATGCCATGTGGGTGGGCGTGTTTTTCCTTGTAGTGGCCGGCGTTGTCCTTCTCATGTACACGGCCACCAAAAAAATAGACTACATCTGGCGCTGGTACAGCATGCCCGGTTATTTCGCCAGCCTGGAGACCGTGGACGTCAAGGCGGAGATCGGGGGGAACGTCGAATCCATCACCACGGTCGAGGAGGGGACCCTTGTGATGGTCTCGGAAGACGGGGAGTCCGAGTCCTATGTCATCCCCGAGGACGGGGACCTCAGGGTGGGGAAGGGGGACTGGATTTATCCCGGGGACACCCTCGGAACCTATGAGGAGTGGCAGGTGGGGCTTTTGACCATCGGGCTGTGGATGACCCTCAAGGTGAGCATCTACTCCATCTTCTTCGGCGTGATCCTTGGGCTTCTGGGGGGCATTGCGCGGGTCTCAAAGAATCCGGCGCTCAAGTGGTCCGCTGTCACCTATGTGGAGCTGATTCGCGGTTCACCTCTCCTGGTTCAGATATTCATCTGGTATTTCGTGCTCGCGACCATGTTCAACTCCATCCTCTACCAGTACGGGATTTCAGAAATACCCGCCTTCTGGTACGGCGTGGCGGCCCTCTCCTTTTTCGCCGGGGCCTACGTGACCGAGATCGTCCGCGCGGGCATCCAGTCCATACACAGGGGCCAGATCGAGGCGGCCCGCTCGCTGGGAATGACCGCGGCCCAGTCCATGCGCTACATCATCCTGCCGCAGGCCATGAAGAGGATCCTCCCGCCCCTGGCGGGTCAGTTCATCAGCCTGATAAAGGATTCCTCCCTTCTCGGAATCATCGCCGTGAGGGAGTTGACAAAGGCCACCAGGGAAGGGATCACCACCAGCCTGCAGCCCTACGAGTTCTGGTTCACCTGCGCGGCCCTCTACCTGGTGCTCACCTTCACCCTGTCCATGTTTGTGCAGTATCTTGAGAGAAGGATGGCCACCGCGTGATCGAAGTCAAAAACGTATACAAGACCTTTTACGCGCCCCACAAGATCGAGGCCCTGGTGGACGTCTCCACAAAGATCGAGGCCGGGGAGGTGGTCGTGGTCATCGGCCCTTCGGGTTCGGGCAAGAGCACCTTCCTGCGGTGCCTGAACCGACTGGAAGGGGCCAACAAGGGGCACATTTTCATCGACGGCATCGACGTGCTGAGCCCCAAGACCAACATCAACAAGATCCGCGCCGAAGTCGGCATGGTTTTCCAGTCCTTTAACCTCTTCCCTCACAAGACGGTCCTTGAAAACGTGGTGCTCGCCCAGAGAGTGGTGCGAAAGAGGCCCGCAAAGGAGTCCCAGGACACCGCCCTGGCCCTCCTCAAGAAAGTCGGCATCAGCGACAAGATCAATGCCTACCCGGAGCAGCTGTCAGGAGGACAGCAGCAGCGGGTAGCCATCGCGCGGGCCCTGGCCATGAACCCCAAGGTGATGCTCTTTGACGAGCCCACCTCGGCCCTGGATCCCGAGATGATCGGAGAGGTCCTGGACGTCATGAAGACCCTGGCCAAGGAGGGCATGACCATGGTGGTGGTGACCCACGAGATGGGGTTTGCCAGGGAGGTGGCCGACAGTGTGATCTTCATGGACGCGGGGAGGATCGTGGAGGTGGGGACGCCCGAGCATTTTTTCAAAAACCCCCAGCACGAACGGACCAAGCTCTTTCTGAGCCAGATCCTCTAGCGCCGGCCCCTGCGGTCGGGTCACACCAGGGTCAAGGTAAAAAATGTGACCTCTGCCTACTCTTCGCCCCTGGCTTTTCAGGTCCGGCACACTCTGGGGTCTTTTCGCCGGCAGCGTCTAGTACCGTGTCTCAAAAGTTTCGCTCAGTGTACTGGCAATTTGATTTCTTGTTGACAATGTCAGCTATGCCGCCATTGCCAAGGGTTGCTGGGTAACCGTCCTCATGAAGCGGCTATGTGCTTC
>Ga0272443_10000569_pt1 | contig 65854 bp, 57 predicted proteins | sample SSMAcet12_FD_193581 | JGI IMG/M metagenome (GOLD analysis project Ga0272443, IMG submission 193581) | Marine sediment archaeal communities from Little Sippewissett salt marsh, Falmouth, MA, United States - SSM-Acet-12 | ecosystem: Environmental > Aquatic > Marine > Wetlands > Sediment ...
GATCCGCAGGGAGCCGAAAGGCGAGCCAGTGATCCAGCCTATTCAAATCAAAATGTCTTTGCGAGGGAGGACACTCTGGTGGCCGATCGAAGCAATCTACTAAAATTTCTTAAGATTGCTTCGTCACTCGATGACTCGCTCCTCGCAACGACATTATGGAACAGTACGGGTAGGTCGAAATCCCGGAAGGCGCCCTCCGGGCGTCGGTGGGATTCCGACGTTTCTCTTTTAAAAAAACGAAACGAACCCATTTCGCTGTAAACGTATGACAACAATAATATTACAGCAAAAAATGGTATGACAGGAATTGACAATATGATTCAACTTAACCAAAATTGTCCAATACACGTCATTGCGAGGAGTTCATACCCGCCACCGGCGGATATGAACGACGTGGCAATCTCGTTGCTTCTATCTCCAAGTCAACCTTATCGCAAAAAGCAGCGTGATTGCGACGCTCCGATATGCGCCATAAGCGCATCTCTCCGCTCGCAACGACGTTTGAGGTACATTATGCAAAAAAAACGAAACGAACCCATTTCGCTGTAAACGTATGACAACAATAATATTACAGCAAAAAATGGTATGACAGGAATTGACAATATGATTCAACTTAACCAAAATTGTCCAATACACGTCATTGCGAGGAGTTCATACCCGCCACCGGCGGATATGAACGACGTGGCAATCTCGTTGCTTCTATCTCCAAGTCAACCTTATCGCAAAAAGCAGCGTGATTGCGACGCTCCGATATGCGCCATAAGCGCATCTCTCCGCTCGCAACGACGTTTGAGGTACATTATACAAAAAAAACGAAACGAACCCATTTCGCTGTAACCTAATGATAACAATAATATTACAACGAAAAAAGGTGTGACAAAACATGTCAATAACCGCCGATCGCCTGATGGGACAACAATTATATGAAAAAATCCTGAAAGTACATACTCTCTGGCTCACCATATTCTATAGATTATGTGACAATTTTATAAAATGGAGGCATTGTGAGGAATCTTGTTGTAACTCTATGTATACTATTGCTTTGCACCTCGTTGAGCGCCGAGGGGCTGATCAATGGTCCGGAAAGTGTAGAATTTGACGAGGCCAGGGAAAGATATCTGGTGTCCAATTGGAATGAAGGTTCCATTGTCGCAATCGACAGCCTTGGCAACCAGAGCTATTTTATCACCGGGATAGACAACTGTGGCGGAATTTGCGTCTCCGGCGATACTCTATGGATCGCCGCCGATTTTCCCAACCGAATTGTGGCCGTGGACCTGATAACGGCTGAAATACTCCAGATCACGTATGTTAACGGTGCCGATTTTTTCGATAGTATTGTGCGCGATACATCCGGGTACGTTTATGTTACCGAGGGAAGTAGCGCCAATGATGAGTATGGTCATATTTATAAAATGAAAATATCGGATCAATCATACTATGTTTATGCCGACTCAGGTATCTGCCGACCGCAGGCAATCCGGTTCGACCCCGAAGAGAATGCTTTGATTCTGTGCTCCGTTGTCGCTCCCTCAAAAATTCAGAAAATTACTCTGAATGACTCCACCCTGCATACGCTGGTGGAATCGACGATGGATCTCAGCATGGACGGGATCGCATTCGATGATTTTGGCAACACTTATGTTTCATCCTGGTCATACAATGGCCTTTTCAGGTTTGACAGCAATTACACCGATCCCCCGGACCTGATTGCGACCGGTTTCGGTGGTCCGTCGGCCCTGTACTATAACAGACGCGACAATATTCTGGCGGCCCCGGATTATCTCGGCAGCCGGGTCGAGTTTATTCCGATGTTTGTGCAGATAGAGTGTGACAGCACTATGGGATGGGCGCCATTAGAGCTTGAGTTTACCGGTATATCCCAGCTGACCGTCGACAGCTGGACATGGGACTTCGACGACGGCGATATCGCTTACACCCAGTCGCCGACGCATACTTTTACCGAAAGCGGCATCCACACCGTCAACCTCGAGATCGAGGCCGAAGGTAAGGTATTGAACCGCAAAGAAAATATTATTATCCTGGCCGATACACTGGTTGCGCCCGATATCACACTGGCGACTCTCGGAACCGAGCTGGAGGTCGAAATCTATGCGCATAATTCAATACCTCTTGATTACCTGTATTTGCCGGTCGAATATCCCGGCACGCTCGATTTGTCTCTGGATTCATTCTCCACAGCCGGATACCGAACCGAAATACTCGACACCATGCAATTGGCCAATCTCGACAATGACAACAAGCGGGCAGTCGTCAAGATCTGGAACAGCGAACTTACGACAGCGGCAATGGATGCCGGCGACGGCACGATACTAAAGCTGTATTTCACGATTTCGCCAGCCGCCGTTGCCGGACAATCGGCTACGATTATTCTTGACGGCTACTCCGTCCGGTTGCCGCAATTAGACGGACCATACACCGATGCTTTTATGCCGATGACCGTCGAAGGGACCATATCGACAATGATATGCGGTGATGTCAATGGAAGCGGTAATGTCAATCTTCTGGATGTGACATACCTGTTAAATTACCTTTATAAAGAGGGCCCGGATCCGGATCCATATGCCGCGGCCGATGTAAACGCGTCGGGTGGCGTCAATCTTCTGGATGTGACATATCTGATAAACTATTTGTACAAGGATGGTCCGTTGCCGAACTGCCTGTAGATATTCGATAGAGTACAGGTAGGTCGAAACCCCTGTCCGAAGCCCGAAGGGCGGAGGATGCGAAGCGTAGCGAGCAGGTTTCGACAGTTTTTCTGCGACTTTTGGCATAAAACATAAAAAAAGTTGTTGACGAAAATAAAACATTTTTGTATTATTGCATTCAAGTTTCTTACACCGGGGCCAGCCGACAGTATAAATCCACCATTTTGGCCCCGGCTCTTTTTTTGTACAAATCTTTTACCGGTTCAAAATCGCCCCCGAATGCCGATCAGATCAATATGGCACGGCGACAATACCATGTTTATGTTATCAAGCTCGATGAGGGTTTCGCGCTGACAAAAGCGGCGCGCGAGGCCAACCCGGATATGGATGCCGATAAGTTGTGTATCTATGTTGGTTACACCTCCAAAACCCCCGAGGCCCGTTTCGAGGAACATATTAACGGGAAAAGGTCGAAGAAAGGCTTTCCTCTATACTCGCGCAAGGTACGGCGCTGGGGAGTGTGTCTTCTGCCGGAGATGTATGAGGATTACAATCCGATCGACAGCCGCGACAGGGCGATGAAGATGGAGCGCGATCTGACACGCCGGTACCGTCGCCAGGGTTACGCCGTCTGGTCGAACTGATATTACTTTACAGGAACGGAAACATAACATTGCCGCAGAAGAGGTTCTATTTATTCCACAAACGACTTATTGCCGGCAGTGCTTTTATGAAATGTGTCAGCAGGTCATATAGAAAAATAAGGGTAACCGCCGCACAAATGGCCTGAGCCACCTGGGCCGGGTAATAGATCCGCGAGCCCTGCCAGAATGTTATCCCCGATAAAAAACCGAAGTATATCAGGATAAGGAAGAGAATCAGGGCCTTTTTTATGTTACGCCGGACAATGATCGCCAGTCCTATCAAAGACAGCAACAGCATGACCGGGCTTTGAAACCCCCATCGTAGCGGATAGAAGTAATCAAGACGATTATCGAGTACCGGTAACTGGCTGTTTTGAAGACTTGATGCGGCCGTCATATTCTCCCATACATTCGAAAGGAACATCTTGAAATACAGGAATGGATACTGTTTGAAAGTGGAGACGACCAGATCATAAGCGTCGGCCTGCACTTTTTTGAAATTCCCTGTTTCATAATCGGCCCGGGACGCGCTGAACAGGGAATCCCTGTAATCAACGAATTCCCATGAAGGTCGCTCGCTGACATCGAACAAAACTTCTGCGGTGAGATAAACCCTGGCGGCTCCCATACCGGTTCCCGACAGGGTAAAAACATCATGCGATACTTTGTTCCTGGCCACCCACATTAACGGTATCGAAATCATAATAAGGGCAACAATGCCCGATTTTATCAGCGTGCGTTTTCTATTTCCGGGGGTCTCTTTGGCGGGGATCAAAAAAGCGAATATGACAAATATGATTGGAATAAATACAGCCGCCGATCTCACCAGAATCATCAGACCGCCGCACAGGCCGGCGGCAATGGCAATAATCCATCGTTCGGATCGCAATCCCCTGAAATACAAAAAAATCGATAAAACCAGTAAAAAGAAAAACAATGTTTCGGTTAGAAGAGACGACGCCAGAGATATTGAAGTGATTGAAATTGCCGAAATCATTCCGGCGACAAAGGCAATGGAGCGGTGAAAAGAAAGCAGTTCGACTATTTTATAAATCATCATACATGAAGCGCTGCTGAGAATAACCTGAAAAAGTAAAACCGGCCAGAAGGTATTGCCGAATACAGAGGAGAAAACCGCAAGGAAAAACGGATAGCCCGCCCCAACCATATACAAGTCGTAATGGCCCTCGGCACTTCGGCCAAAAAGGTAATCGGCGGCTTTCAGGTATGTGGTTGTGTCGGCAAACATCGTCCCAAGCCCGGCCTGGTCGTTGTATGCAAGGACCAGAAAAAAATATGTAAGCCTTATACATAAGGCGGCCAGGGAAATAATTATAGGAAGGCGTAAGCGACCCGATGAATCCCGAAGGAATTTCCCCGGCGAGAAACCATTTTCTGTCATTGGCGCGTTTCCCCGGGTGTTTGTTGTGGATTGGCGGTGAATATGTGAGGCAGCCATTCTTTATTGGTCATAAACACAACAGCCGTCATTAGTGACAGTATAACAATCGAAAAATAGAGCATTGACCCCGACCGGATTCTTCGATCGAAAATCTGAATCAGCCAAATGGTTTCGCCCTTGTCATTCAGCCGGGAGGTTGGATCGGCGATTATGATTGTTTTATGAACCGAGCTTGACAGAATCCAAAACCGATTTGTTTGTCCGACCATCTCCCAAAAATAGTTGCGGGATTCGTTCTCCTCGATGATATGCATATGTTCTTCTTTTATGGCCTTTTTTAAATCGCTCATCTCGCCGGCCGGTGTCGCTGACGTAATATGCATGACCTGGCGCATATTCTTGTCGTAATTGGTGTTCCTGATATTCGAGATTTCATGGTTTCGCCAGACCATGCCGATTATCAAGAGGACTATTATCAGGGAGAGGAAAACAACTGTATTTTTGATTCTGCTTTTCATCCCGAATGACTTGCTGGGTAACCTTCAACCTTGCATTATAAAATCAATATAAGATAACACTATCAGGGTTGGTAGTCAATAGACAGCAGATTCGATTGCTCTTTGGGCCTTACCCTCAGTCTCATTCGGTTCGCAGCTTCTCGAGCATTTGCCGGGCGTTATCATTTTCGGGATCGAGTTCGAGCGATTTCGCATAATTTTTAATGGCCAGCTCTTTATCGCCGCGATTCATATATGCCTCGCCCATACTGTCGTACGCATTACCCGATTCGGGATATACCTCGATGTTCAGTTTGAATATCTCAACCGCCTCGTCGAACATATCGCGAAACATCAACTGATAGCCGAGCATATTCAGTTCGTTGACACCGAAATTGTACTTATCCGGATTTTCAGTTTTGAGAATATGATATTTTCGAACCGCCTCTTCGACTCCGCCGCTCATGATAACCTCGGTGAGCGGTTTGGCGACCGAGACGATTTCCGGGGCGTCTCCGGCGGTCAGGCTCTGACAAACCCAGAATATCCAGTTGTTGGCCGAAATCAGCGGCCACTCGTCCCATCCGGTCCACTCTTTGAGCAGTTCTTCCTTCTGCATATCCCAGGCTGTTTTGCCGGCGTCGAGCTGTTCTTTGATTATGTCTATGGTCGCGGTCAGCATTCTGTGGTAATCTTCCATTTCCGCCATGGTATAGTTATGGCGGTGCCCGGCGATAATTCTGACATCATCCGGATATGAGTCGATCATGTACCTGATATATTTCGCGTAGTTTTCCACATTGCCGCCCCGCGGATTGTCCACATAGGGGAAATTGCCGGGGAAAACCATATCTCCCACGCAAAGTATATTCGAACCGGTGAAATAGACCAGGATGTCCGAGTCGGTGTGGCCGTGGGGAAGATGTTTCATCTTTATATCTTCACCGTTGAAATGCAACGTCAGAGTGTCGTGGAAAGTCCGATCGGGAAGACCTTCCTGTGGAAGCGGTTCGAGGGCGAAAAATTTCCCAGACATCCGCTCCACGACATTGGTATGTGCTATTATGGTCGTTTTGTCCTTGAAATATTTGTTCCCGCCGGTATGGTCGTTGTGAAAATGAGTGTTGATGAGATATTTAATATCAGCGTCGGATAATTTCTTCAACTCGGCCGGGATCAATTTGCCGAAATTGTCCGTGCCGGCATCTACCAGTAAAATACCATCCGGTCCGATCGAAGCGATGACATTTATGTCGAAATTGTCGATACCGGTTACTTCGTAGATATGGTCGTTGATTTGAATAGTTTCGATTTTAATCTCGGAGTTGTTTTCCTGGCAGAGAGAAAATTGACTGCTTAATAAAAACAATCCAAGCAAGACGGTTGCAATTTTGATATATTTCATTTGGGCCTCCTAAGAATATCCAGTTATCAGTTAAGGTGCTTTTAGGCTGAAATATTTCAAATATATTACGACTTTTGACCGATTGCAGATAAAACCATCTACATATTTATATCATATAAGTAATGGGTTGTAAGATCATACGCAATTATGAATTACGGAGAATTACTTGTTGGCGGGTAATAATATCAGTATTCCTGTGGATAATTGGTAGATATAATTGTATAATAAGTGGTAATAACATCTACAATATAAATATCTGGAGGAGAGGATATGTATAGGTCAGTGTTAGGCCTATCCTGTCTATTGCTATTCGTTATTATTAACACCTCGACGGTTGCGGCCCAGGATGTCGCGACGGCGCCCGAGGTCAATAACAGGGTAGTGACGATTAAACCGCAGTATATGTCGCCGTCGGAAATTTTTAATTTTCTTGGCGCAAAGAATGTCGGCAATTATGGAATTTATGAGATGCGAGACGGTGCAGGTCGTCATTATGTGGAGATTCGTCACAATGACGCCGCCAATCTGTTGACTATTTCCGGCGTAGCCGATGATGTCGATTTTGTAAAAAAAATAGTTAAGGAGGCTGATGTGCCGCCCCGGCAGATCGAGATCGAGGTGAAAATTATCGAGGTGAGAACCTTGAAGGCGCGTGATGTCGGCATTGACTGGGATAAATTGTGTAACGGGCTCATGGCAGAGGATGTCGTTTGACTATTCCCATCGCAACACCGATTCATATCAAAAAAGGGGGCAAAGGGGATCGAGCTCGACCAGCCCTGACAATTACATTATTGATGAGAGCGATCTCGAAAATGAAAACGATCTTTATGATTTCGATGTGAGTCTCTCAACCCGGCTCGATGAGGCTATTCGTATTCTGGATCAGAATGGCTCGGGCTCGGTACGCAACGCCCCCAGGATTTTAACTCTCAACAACCGCCGGGTAAAATACTCGACGGCGAAAGAGTGACATATATTACCAAGTATTCCGGCTAGACCAATCTGTTCGAAGTCGATTCGATAGATGCCGGGCTTAATCTGAGCGTCAAGCCGTCACTCGGTGAAAGCGGTTATATTACGCTGGATATTATCGCCGAGCTAACCCAGCTTAGCGGTTCATACTCCAACAGCCCTGTCAAACAGGGCCAGATGATCGAAAACATGGTTATTGTCAAGGACGGCGAGTCGGTCTTTATCGGCGGTTTGACCCGTCTGGTGGATGAAAAGACGACAAAGCGTTTCCCGCTTCTCGGGCATATTCTTCCCTTTATCTTTTCCAACGAGGTTACATACAAGGATGAGATCGAAAGTATTATAATCCTGACGCCGCGGGTGGTCGATTTTAATACCACGCTTGATGAAAAAACGATGGAAATGATTGAAGGATAGTAACATCCGGAATATAAAACAGGCTCCGGTTTCATACCGAATATGGGTGGGACCGGGCCTGTTTTTTTGGCTCCGAATTTATCATAACTCCGCAGAATAAATCGCGCGAATTTTCATACCGCCAACCCTTGACATAGTAATCATGATTGTGTAAAATGACCACCTGGTCATTTGAGGATGTTTGGTATGGGTAATGGAAAAATTACAGAAGTATTCAAGAGGCTTAGAAAAGAAAAACAGGAACATCTTTTTAGAGCGGCCGCCGAGGAATTCGCCGATCAGGGGTACAATAACGCCTCGATGAATACGCTGGCCAGGGCGGCCGGGGTCAGCAAGGGTTCGATCTTTCAGTATTTCCGTAACAAGGAGTCGCTTTTCGATTACGTGCTGTCGTCGGCGACGGCGAAAGTGAAGGATTATCTGCGCGAGGTTCGGGATGAATCGACCGGGGAGAATTTTTTCAACCGTCTGGAGAATTTATTCCGGGCCGGATTCCGCTTTATCAGGAAGCATCCTTACCTGGCGCGTATTTATTTTCATGTGCTTCAATCTGGTGATGCCCCGTTCGGGGTGCGGAAGCTGAAATCATTGCACCAAAAGGCACAGTCGTTTCTTGAAGAAATTGTGCGCGAGGGGATAAAGAGGGAAGATATACGCCCGGAAGTCGATATCGATAAAACGGTGTACCTCCTGAATGTTATCTCAAACAGTCTGCTTCGTTCGTATTATATCGAGTTCCTGGCGCCCGGCTCCGATCTGTATCAGGCCGACGACGATAAACTCGGCGAGTGGGTGACAGCAACCGTGGATTTACTGAAACAGGGGCTTGGGTCAAAAAAGCAGCAGGAATAATAAGACTGAGGAAAAGGAAATATGAGATTTTACAGCAGTAGGTTTTTACTGATTATTATCGTCGTTCTTATCCTTACCGGTTGCGGTTCGGAGAAGAAAAGCGCCGAGGAAAATAACAGCCTGAAATTCGGGACAATTCCGGCGCTTCAGGCGCTGCCGCTTATCGTGGCCGATGTCAGGGGATTTTTCGCGGACGAAGGTCTGGCCGTCGAACTGGTCGCTTTCAATTCGGCTTCGGAGAAAGATATAGCCATCACCGCCGGGAGCATCGATGGTTATTTCGGCGACCTTTTCACGCCGACCGTAATCAAGGGCAACGGTTCCGATATTGCGATTACCGCGGTCGGCTATGACACCCGCTTCGACCGCCGCATGTTCGGTGTTCTCGGAAAACCGGACGGCGGATACAAGGCACTGAGCGATCTGAAAGGTGTCCCGGTGGCGGTGTCATCGAATTCGGTAATAGAGTACTTAACCGAGTCGCTGATGCTGGCGAATGGGGTCGATGCCGAAAGTATCGTCTTCAACGAAGTGAAAAATATCGGTTTGCGGATGCAGATGCTTCTTTCGGGACAACTCGATGCGGCGACGCTGCCCGAACCGCTCGTCAGCGCCGCGATTGCCAACGGAGCCGTTTTGCTGGCCGATGATGCCGATTTATCGACGAGCCAGACGACGCTGATATTCAGAAATAAATTTATTGAGAGTAACCCCGGCCTGGTCGGGAAATTCATGGCGGCGGTCAACCGGGCTAATCGATATATAAATGACAACCCGGATGAGGTCCGGCCGGTGATGGTGCAATTTATCCGTCTGCCGGAACCGCTCAAAGAATCCTACCCGGTGCCGCGTTTTCCCGAATTGAAAGCGCCTGTTGGTGAAACCATAACCGCCGTCGTTGAATGGCTTTATGAGAAAAATGCAATACCGAAAAAAACAGATTACACACAACTCGTCGATGACAGATTCCTCCCCGAGCCTGCTCAGGACTGAACAGGCATCGAAAACTTATCGGAGCGAGGACAGCTCGGTTGAGGCCCTTGCCCCGATCGATATCGCCGTCCGACCGGGTGAGGCGGTGGTGCTGGTGGGGCCGTCCGGATGCGGTAAAACGACTTTGCTCCTTATGCTGGCCGGTTTGGAGCGGGCGACCGAGGGGGCGGTATATTTTGACGGCCGTGAGCTCGACGGTCCCCGGCGCGAGATCGGGTTGGTGCTTCAGGATTACGGACTTTTTCCGTGGAAGACGGTACGGGGCAATCTCGAATTGGGCCTTAAAATCCGCAAAGAACCGATCGACAGCAGCGAAATTTTATCCATGCTCGATGAACTGGGTATCGCCGACAAGGCGGAGTTGTATCCGGGCCAGCTTTCCGGCGGACAGAAACAGCGGGTGGCGCTTGGCCGCGCGCTTATCCTCGAACCGAAATTGCTCCTGCTCGATGAACCGTTTGCCGCGCTCGACACTTTAACACGCGAGAGGTTACAGGATCTGGTGGCCGATATTTGCCGCACGAGGAAACTGAGTATGACACTGGTGACGCATAATATCCCCGAAGCGGTCAGGCTGGGCGAGAAAATCGTCATTATGAGCGGAACGCCGGGGAGGATCGTCAAGGTGCTCGACAATCCCCGGGCGATGGAACCTGATTATCGGGCCTCGGATCAGTTTTATGCCATGAGCCGGCTGGTGCGAAGCGAGTTGGAGGCGAATGATGCGTAAATATCTCCGCTATCTCCTGACGCTGGCGGGCATGTTGATTCTCTGGCAGGTGGTCAGTATGATTGCCGGCGAGTTTGTTCTGCCCGGGCCACTCGATGTATTCCGACGGTTGATGGTCGATGGTGCATCGATGCTTTACTGGCGGCATGTCGGGGCCTCGGTTTACCGCATCATGGCGGCGCTGGCGATTGCCTTCGCTACCGCCGTTCCGCTGGGATTGTTCCTGGGCATGTCGCCCGGGCTGGATCGTCTTGCCAAACCGCTGATTTATCTATCATACCCGGTTCCGAAAATAGTGCTTCTGCCGATTGTCATGCTTATTTTCGGGCTGGGCGATTCGGGTAAAATAGCCATGCTGGCGATGATTCTGTTTTTTCAGCTTCTGATCACCACCCGTGATGCCGCCCGCGGCGTCAACCGCGCGGCCCGCTATTCGCTGTACAGTCTGGGCGGAGGAAGCAGACATCTTTTTGCGCATGTGGTCTGGCCGTCATGCCTGCCGGCGGTGTTTACATCACTTCGTATCGCAACCGGGACGGTTGTGGCGGTGCTGTTTTTTGTGGAATCGATCAGCACCCGGTATGGTATGGGTTTTTATATTCTCGATGCCTGGGGACGGGCCGATATCACCGGCATTTTTGTCGGGATGGTATCGCTCGCCGGACTGGGCGTAATTCTCTATGAAACTTTTGACTTTATGGAACGAGTATTCTGCCGATGGAATCGAATTTGAACAATAAACCGCTTGGTGAATGGTCCGACAAGGAGCGTATCGGCGCCGTCAAGAAAATATTCAGCACCATCACCCCCAAATATGATTTGCTGAACCATGTGCTTTCGGGCTGTCAGGATATAAGATGGCGGCGGTTTACGGCGCGCCGCCTGCCTGTGAATTCAAAGCATATTATTGATGTCGCCACGGGGACGGGCGATCTGGCTCTCACTGTGGCCCGCAAATATCCGCACCTTAAAATTGCCGGTGTCGATTTTGTCAAGGAGATGATGACCATCGCCTCCGAAAAAACGGCGCGCGCTGGTTTGTCGGGGCAAATTGAGTACACCGTCGGCGATGCCATGCACCTGCCGTTCGAGGATAATACATTCGATGCCGCGATGGTCGCATTCGGTTTTCGGAACATCCCCGACCGGAGCGGCGCTCTTGAAGAAATGTCGCGGGTGGTCAAAAGCGGCGGGAAGATTCTGATACTCGAGATGACCCTGCCTCGCCGCGCCATGACCGGGAAATTTTTTGCCTGGTACCTGAAAAACGTCATCCCCCGGATCGGTAAAATTATATCGGGCAACCAGGCCGCATATGATTACCTCTCGAATTCGATCGAGGACTTTCTGAAGCCGGATGAGTTGACCTCGTATTTCGAAACCGCCGGGCTGCGTGATGTCAAGGCGTTTCCACTCACTTTCGGTATCACTTATCTGCATGAGGGGATTGTACCGTGAAACCGGGTGCCTTAAAAGCATGGGTTCAGGCCAGCCGCCCCCAGTTTTTTGTGGCGACGCTGATACCGCTAATTCTGGGCGGAGTTCTTGCCGCCAACGACGGCGTCTGGGACACATGGCGGTGGCTCGCGGTCCTTTTGGCTTCGTTTCTGGTACACATGAACACCAACCTGGCCAACGATTATTTCGAATATTTTTCCGGCGCCGACGAGGGTGACTCAATCGGCGGGAGCAGGGTGTTGCAGGAGGGGAAAATCACCCTTACACAAATACGCAATTTTATGATCGTCGGTTATGGTATCGCATGCATTTTAGGTGTGTGGATTCTGCTTGAATCGCAGGCATGGTGGCTGGCGGGAGTAATGATGTTTGCGTTTCTGTCGTCGATATATTACACCGCCCGCCCGGTGCGATACGGCTACCATGGTTTGGGTGAGTTGTTTGTCGGGATAAATATGGGGCCGGTGATGGTGGTCGGAACCTATACCGCCCTGACCGGTAATTTTTCGCCGTCGTCGCTTTTGCTGTCGATACCAATCGGCCTGATGGTGGCGCTGATATTGTATTATCAATCGCTCCCGGATATCGAGACCGACCGCAGTATCGGAAAAAATACGCTGGCGGTGCGGCTGGGAGGCGCCGGTTCGATATGGGGCTATCGAGTATTTGTTGCGGCGACATATATATCGATAGCGCTTTTGATTTTGCACAATGATTTGCACTACGCGGCGGCGGCGGTGGTTGTAACCTTGCCGCCGGCGGTACTGGCTGATAAAATGATCAGGAACACCGCCGACCGGGTGGAACTTCATGGGCGTGGGGGGAAGGTGCGCCTATTTTACTTCCTCAATGGCCTGATAATAGTCCTGGCGGCGTCGATATTTGATTGAAAATAACAAGGGCAAAATATAGCAATATAATCTGGAAGGAACTGCTATGGGAAAGATCCTCACGCTGACAGCCGCATTTTTGCTTCTTGCGGCCGCCGTCAACGCTCAAATCGTGAACAGTGAGATGACTGTCCGGTGGGACGAAACGGATGAAACGCTCATATCCGAAGACGGCCCGCCGCCCCCGGCGACCGATATCGATGCCTCGCTTTATCTCGGAAGGGTGCGTTTGCAGGATAAGCGCGATTTCCCGGTGCTCGAGGCCCGCTACCTGATGGAGCATAATTACAATGGACAGGATGTCCGCGATCTTCGTCTGGCCGGACTGGTGCCGTTGGCGGCAACCGGATTTTTTGTCAAGGGGATGTTTGTCGAACAGAACCCGGACACGATGGAGGCTTCGAACGCCTATGCCGCTTACATCATGGGTGCTGTCGGCTGTTTGAAACTGGCGGTCGGGCTGGATTACGGCGATGCGACGGGCGACGGGGAAGAGGTGTATTCGGTTCGGGTCAAGTACAAATATGACCGGTTTAACTTTATGGCGGGTATCTCATCGCAGTCGGATGAATACGAGCGGTTTACCGGCGGGGGATTGATCGATCTTCCGAAGCAGTTTATGCTGGGCGGTTTGATCGGCGCCTGGCAGGATGATCTGGGTTATTCGTTCAATATCGGGCGGTACAACAGGCGTGGGGAATTCGGCAACCTGCCGTCGTTTTCACTCAATTATCTCGAAGTGCCCCGCACCTACAAGTGGACCAATTTCAGAATCATGTATGGTGATGCCGGTTCGCATTATGTCCGACCGACTTTCGACAACTCTGTTTTTTCGGGCCAGCTCGATCTGGATGTGGCGCTGATGCTGTCGCAGTTGATCCCGGATAATTACCGGCATTTCGATTCGCCTCTGCTTTTTTTGCGCTATGATGAGTACGGCAAATACGCCCTGAGAATAAATTTTATCGATACCGAAACCAATTTCCGGCGTTTCGATGCCAATGTGTCGCTTAATCCGGGTTTGTCATATGGTATTTTCCGGTCCAACCGGGCCATTATAAGTTTCGACAGGATACACAACCCGGTTTTCGGCTGGCAGGACAACCGGTATCATGTGAATATCGCCAGTTACCTGTTCGGGAAGATTTATGCCGGGGTGACATATTCCGAGGATTTCGACAATTACTCCAATGTTGCGTTCGAGTTCAGGATTCAATCTGTACTGTGATGTTCATAAAATAATCCAAGGGCCGGTTCATTGACCGGCCCGCGCGTCTGTTACCGTTCACGTTTTATCGAAGAATCATCAAAATAATCATTTTGGCTGTGCCGCTGACGGAACAATCCGTAAACCCCATCGTATCTATGAACATGATGACCAACCGATACGTAAGAAAGGCTGAAAATGAGCGATCCACTGACCGACAGACTTAAAGAAATAGAGGGCGGAAAGATACTCGATGTAGCCACCGGTAAGGGTGTTTTTCTCAAGGAAATTATTGACGCCATGAAATCATTTGACTCGGCGGTCGGTATCGATATGTCGGAAAAGCACATCGCCGATGCCCGAAAAGAGCATGAAGCTGAAAATATAAAATTCGACGTGATGGATGCATACCATCTCGATTTCGATAATGACTCATTTGATACCGTGACAATCGCCAACTCGCTGCATCACTTCAACGATCCCGGACAGGTTGTAAGAGAGATGTATCGAGTTATGAAACCGGGCGGCCTTTTCCTGATCTATGAGATGGTAAATGACAACCAGACAGAGGAGCAGCAAACCCATGTCGAGATGCACCATTGGTGGGCGGAGATCGACACCGCCGAAGGAATTGTCCACAACGCCACCTGCAGCAGAAATGAGCTTCTGGAACTGGTTGAACCGCTCGGTCTCGAAAGAAGAGAGACGATCGCACAGGATGATCCCGAAAGCGATGCGCACGATAAAAAAACTGTCGACTGGCTGCATGAAATTTGTGACGGGTATATCGAACGGGCCGAAAAAAAACCGGAACTCACGGCGCTGGTCGAGCGGGGTATACAGCTCAAGCGGCGACTGAACGATATCGGTATCCGCTGGGCCACCGAATTTTGCATACTCGGCCGCAAGTAGATAACAACCTCATATACAGCGTTTATTTATTTTTTGTTGGGTGCTTTGTTCCCGACCAGTTCGTCGAGATTCATGGGCAGGATAATCGTGAATTTGGTGCCCTTGCCGACCGTACTGTCGGCGAATATTTCGCCCTTGTGATCCTCGATAATCTGAAAGCAAATTGAAAGTCCCAGACCGGTGCCGATTTTGACACCCTTGGTGGTGAAACCGGGATCGAAAACTCTGGCCAGATGCTCGGCCGGTATTCCGTCACCGGTATCCGATATTTCGATATATATTTTTTTATCCCTGGCGTACGTTTTAATACCGATGATACCTTTACCCTTGATCGCCTGACGGGCGTTGTTGAGCAGGTTCAAAAAGACCTGGTTGAGTCGTCCGGGATAACAGGCTATCGGCGGGAGGTCGCCATAGTTGCGCTCGACGGTTATATTATGCTTGATTTCGTGGTGGATCAGCGTCAGCGTATCTTCGAGCCCCTCGTGAATATCGACTTTCTTGAGATCGGCCTCGTCGAGTCGGGCGAAACTGCGCAAGCGCCGGACGATGGTCGTGACTCTCTCGGTGCCGTTCTGGATGACGCGGTTGGCCTCTTCGATAATGCTCAGGGTTTTGCCGATATAGCCCGCTTCACGGACTTCCGTCGGGCATTCCTTTTCGAGGGCCTCCTTGAGTTTGTTCACCGCCCGGATAAGTGTGTTGTGCATGCTGTTGATGGCCCCGACCGGGGTGTTGATTTCATGGGCGATTCCGGCTACAAGCTGACCCAGCGAGGCCATTTTTTCCGACTGCACCAGTTTGGCCTGGGTGTCTATAAGGTTGCGGTTGGCCTGCTCCAGATCCTCGAGAACCTTTTTCATCAGGGTTATATCATGCGCGACACCGATCGCCTCGACCGGTTCCCCTTTCTCGTTGCGGATGACGGAACTGTTGGTCGTAAACCATCGATGGTCGCCGTCTCTTGTTTTGACTCGAAATAGATACGCACCTTCACCGTCGACATCTTTCGGCATACCTTCCTCGACCCACTTGCGCTGTCCGGCGCTGTCGTCTTCGTGCAGAACCGACGCGACCGGTTTCCCGATATAATCGGAGACCTTCAGGCCGGTTGCCTCGGTGAACTGCGGGGAGATGTAGGTGAAATTTCCTTCGGCATCAAGCGAATAGATAACATCAGTGGCGTTCTCGACCAGATTACGGAATCGTTCCTCGCTGACCCGAAGCGCTTCTTCGAATTTTTTGGCCTCGATATAACTCCCGATCATTTCGGCGGCGGTCCGAAGCAGACGAATATCTTCTTCCGCATCCTGTCTCTTGCGGCGGCAGTCGTCGAAACCGATAAATCCGTACCAGCTTCCTTCGACGTTTATCGGTATAATCAGAATCGACAATATATTTAGTTTTTCGAGAGCTTTCAGCTCGGAATGCGGGAGATCAAGAATCTCTTCGTTAATCATTTCGCCCCGGGCGAGCATATCGGCCCAGCGCTTGAAACCTGCTTTGTACGGCAGATGTTTTGCCGGGGTATTGTCGTTATTCGGAATCTGATCGACATCATGGGCGTGATACATACGGCGCATGCAAAGACCGTCATCGGGGTGCTCGAAATTTTTGAAAATGTACACCCGGCTGGCGCGCGCGGCATCGAGCAGTGTCTTAAGAGACAGGTTCAGGGCGGTATCCATATCCTGTTCTTCGAGCATAATGCGTGACAATTCGGCCAGACCTTTTTCGTAACGAAGGCGTCGGGCGAGATTGGCCTCGGTCTGCTTTCTTTCGGTAACATCGTTCAATCCGCCGATAATAACGTCCTCGTCATGGAGACGGGATCGGGCCAGTGACAATGTGCCCCAGAACATATCCCCTTGGTGATTTTTGAGCCGGGCCTCGAAATTGTCTATGAAGCCGTCGGTTCTGAGCGCTTCGACCACCCGTTTGCGATCCTCTATGTCGTAATAAAAATCTATCGTTTTTTGCCCGATCAGCTTTTCTTTTGGAAGACCGATCAGTTCAGCCAGCCGGTCGTTGACATATATAACACGGCCGTCATCGAGCCCACTGATGATGGTTGGAATGGGCGATGTCTCGACAATCAGTTTTACCTGCTCCTGCGAGTGATGATAATCGGTAAGATCAATATAGCTCCAGACCCGCCCGATTTCGTTTTTTTCGGCGTTTGTTACCGGGGTGCAAAAAACGGCGAGAAATCTCTCTTTGGGGTGATGCAGTTTTACCAGGCGCTTTTCGATACGGGAATAAATGGATTCATCGATGACGCCATCAGGTTTGTCAATAAGCTGTTTGACAAGTTTGTCATGATTTTTTGGATTCTCGAAACACCCGGCAATTTTTTCAAGGAAATCGGTAAAACGGCGGTCGAGTATTTCGGACGGTTGTATGTGGAAATAATCCTTCAGGACGCTGTTGGCCGCCTTGATTCGACCTTCGTTATCGACCATGACAATACTGCTGTTGGAGGAGTCGAGAATGGCCTGAAGTTCATCTTTGCTGTGTGAAAGCTCCCTGAGAAGCTCTTTCATCTCCTCGTTTTTGGCCTGGAGTTTTTCCTGTGTGGTCAGCAAATCGACATTGGCCCGGCCCAGTTCGAGGGTACTGTTCTCGAGTTTTCTGGCTTTGTCCATCAGCTTCTCATTGGCTTCTTTCAGCGATTTCTCCATCTGTTTGCGATCGCTGACATCGCGAGCGACGCCGTCATTCCTGATGATATTGCCATCCTTGAACACCAGCCGCCGGCGGACCTCGATATGGTGCGTCTTGCCCGCCCTGTCGATCATCCTGAATTCCAGCGTCTTCAATTCGGCGTTTTTCGTTTCGATATTTTTCAAAAAATTACGTTTGACATTTTCCAAGTCGTCCGGGTGGAGAAAATCGAACATCGATCGCCCGAGAATCTCGTCCGGTTTGTATCCGAGGATATTTTCGACAGCGGAACTGATGCTGATAAAATTGCCGTCGGTGTCGAGCGAATAGACAATATCGGGCAGCGTCTCCGATAAGAGCTGCATAATCGCGTCGGAGCGGGCGCTTGTGGCCGTCAATCGGGCGTATTCGATGGAGCGGTTCAGTTTTACCTCGATCTCGTCCACCTCGACCGGCTTGACCATAAAATGCCGCGCCCCCTCTTTGATCGCTTCGACCGCCAGCGGAATCGAGCCGTGGCCGGTCATGATCAGGAAAGGTATATCGGGATTGATTTTCCGGGCCGCTTTGAGCACCTCGAAACCGTCCATCCCCGGTATATTGAGATCGCACAGAACGGCATCGAATTTCTCCTTTTCGAATCGTGCCAAACCCGACGGCCCGTCGGTCTCCGCGACGACCTCGAACCCTCGTTCGGTAAGCAGAGAGGCCAGTTTTTTCCGCTGTTCCGGATCATCCTCGATATATAATATTCTCGATCGCGTCATTTCGGCACCACCCGATTTGATATAATTAATCGGCAATATTTATAATATACGTTTTTGAATCAGTATGACAAGATTAAATGGGGGGGAGATTGAAAGCGATTTTTTTATCGCCGGATATTTTTCATGAGTGGCATGACCAACGTATGAGGCTGTTAGGTGGAATGTTAACATTGAGGTGCCGTAACGATATTGTCGTAGGGACAGGGTAGTGCCCTGTCCTTCGAAATGGCAATATGGTTGCCTTAACAAGGACAGCGCGATTGGCTGTCCCTACATCATGTTAAGACTTCATTCGCTTGGTAATTATCATATTGCCAAATCAAGCATCGCTTCACCCCCAAACTCGATCAATGCGGCACATTAATCCCGTTTGGGCATGTCAACCCGGCAATGGAATTATTGCGTGATTATTTTGAAATCCCCTACCGTTTGGTGCGTAGCGACAACGATATGCGTTTGCGGTCGAGATCGATATCGAGAACCGTCACCGTCACTGTCTGCCGCACCTTGACTATCTCGTTCGGATCCTTGACAAACCGGTCGGCCAGTTCGGATATATGAACCAGACCGTCCTGGTGCACACCGATATCGACAAAGGCGCCGAAATTGGTGACATTGGTGATTATTCCGGGCAGTTTCATGCCCGGCTTGAGGTCCTCCATGGTGCGGACATCCTCGTCGAAACTGAACGACTCGAATTCGGCCCGCGGATCGCGGCCCGGTTTGGCCAGCTCGTCCATTATATCCATTAGAGTCGGCCGGCCGACCCGTTCGGTGACATAGTTGTCGAGGACGATTTTCTTGCGCAGATTTTCATCGGCCATGAGGTCACTGACGGTACAGCCGAGATCTTTGGCCATGTTCATCACGACGCCGTAGCTTTCGGGATGCACCGCCGAGCGGTCGAGCGGATCATCAGCGTCGTTGATACGTAAAAATCCGGCCGCCTGCTCAAATGCCTTCGGACCGAGACGGGCCACTTTGAGAAACGCCTTGCGCGTTTTGAACGGGCCGTTTTCGTTGCGGAAGGCGACAATATTTTTGGCCAGTTGTGGACCCAGTCCCGAAATATATGTGAGGATTTCCTTGCTTGCTGTGTTAACCTCGACCCCGACTGCGTTGACACAGCTCATGACGGTATCGTCGAGACTCTGTTTCAGCGACGATTGATCGACATCATGCTGGTATTGCCCTACGCCGATCGACTTGGGATCGATTTTGACCAGTTCGGCCAGCGGATCCATCAGCCGCCGCCCGATCGAGACGGCGCCGCGCACAGTGACGTCATATTCGGGGAACTCCTCGCGGGCGACCTCAGAGGCGGAATAAATAGATGCGCCCGATTCGTTGACCATCTCGATCCGGATATGACCGGGGAGATCGAGTCCGCGCACGAACTCCTCGGTTTCGCGTCCGGCGGTTCCATTGCCGATGGCGATGGTCTGGATCTTGAATTTTTCACACAGCGACCTGATTTCGACCCCGGCCGCTTCGCGCCGGGCTTCGCCCGTGTGGGGGAATACGGCTATATGGTGGTCGAGCTGTCCCTGGCTGTCGAGACAAACCACCTTGCACCCGGTGCGGAACCCGGGATCAATGGCCATCATCCGTTTGCGACCCAGCGGCGGTGCCATCAGGAGCTCGCGCAGATTTTCGACGAAAACACGGATAGCCTCGGTGTCGGCGGTCTTTTTCGATTCGGCCCTCAGTTCGGTTTCCATCGACGGCGCCAGCAGTCTCTTGTAGCCGTCCTCGATAGCCGCCCAGACCTGGTCGGCGGCGGCGTTGTCGGCGCTGATAAACATTTCCTCGAGAATCCCCAGCGCCTCATCTTCGGGGGGAGCTATGGTGAAACTCAGAATACCTTCCTCTTCACCGCGGCGGATAGCCAGAATCCGGTGCGAGGGCGCCTCGGCCAGATTTTCTTCCCAGTCGTAATAGTCGGAGAACTTTACCCCTTCTTCATCCTTGCCGGTGATGACTTTGGAGCGTATCGTCGCCTCCTCGGCAAACAGCTTTCTCATCCGGGCGCGGGCATAGGTATCCTCGCTCACCCAGCCGGCGATAATATCTCTCGCCCCGGCGAGAGCATCTTCGATTGTCGCCACTTCCTTTTCGGGATCGACGAATTTCTCAGCTTCGGTTTCGGGATCGATATCACCCTGTTCGAAAATCATCTCGGCCAGCGGTTCCAGGCCGCGCTCGATAGCGATCGTGGCTCGTGTCCTTCGTTTGGGTCGGAAAGGCAGGTAAATATCCTCGAGCTCTGCCATAGTCCCGGCGGCCTCGATTTTTTCCTTCAATTCGTCGGTGAGCAACGCACGTTCGTCGAGCGATTTCAAAATCGCCTCCCGCCGCTTATCCAGTTCGCGCAACTGCGCGATACGGTCCCTTATAGCGGTGATAGCAACTTCGTCCAGGCTCCCGGTGGCTTCCTTGCGGTAGCGCGCTATAAACGGTATGGTGGCGTCGTCATCGAGAAGTGTCACCGTCGCCTTTACCTGCAATTCGGTCAAATTCAACTCGGCGGCGATTGTCGCAATATGTGTTTTATTCATCCCGTCCTCCGGCTCATAACGGCCAGTTTCCGCAATTATTTTAGATATTGATGTCTATTCACGTTTTAAGGCGATCGTTCGGTCCGTCATATTTGTTTTATCTTACCTGAAGCCCCGCAATTTTTACCGCTCCGCGGTGATAGCCGTCAGGAAACAGGCATTCCATAATTTCAAGATCGATATTGTTTTCATCGCATGTCTGGTATACCGTCGGCACCATCATTGTCTCGTTCCACTTTTTCCTGAGATAGTAGATAATCTTCCAGTGTTTTTCAGTAAGGTACTGTGGCATTTTCATCTCATATGCCTTATGCAGGGCAAAACTTTCGTCCCACTGTGATGGATCGATAAGAAAGCCCTGAACATCGGTACCGTATAATTTCCGCTCGTACATTCGAGTGTGATGGACAATATGTTCCTCGAGCCAAAACTGCTGAAAATAACCGTCATGGTATGTGACACCGGCAAGTTTACAGGCTCCTCGCAAATAGCCGTTCGGAAAAAGTCGCTTCAACTCGCCCAGTCCTAAGTCGTTATTTTTGCAGGCGATGTATATCAGCGGGCATACGTTAATCTTCTCGAAAGTATTTCTGATAAAATAAATTACTTTCCAGTGGGCCTTGGTCAGTCCGTCTTTTATTTTTACTTTCGGCGCCAAACCGATGGCGAAATTTTCGTCCCATTCATTTGGATCGAGCAGGAAACCCCTGGAGTCAACACTGTACGTTTTACCGCCGTACTCAAATTCGGCCATTATTCATCCGTTCCAATTCCGGCAATTATTTGTCTCTAAAGTAAAGTATAAATTACCCGGTGATTTTCAAGCCCAAAAGTATTTTTTTGACCTTTTTTATGCCCCAGATATATATTTTTTCGTAGAATTTTTGGTGGAACTACATGTTGATATTGTAAGTTGAGAGGCGAAAATTTATATTGAACTGGGTACCACAACTTGAAAGAATAGAGCCCCTATGAAGCGCCTGTTTAAATATATCCTGATTCTGGCCGTTATTTATCCCGCCGCCGGACTCGATGCGGCTGAACCCGGTCAGCTGTATACCGCGTTCGAGACCATCTATAATTCCAAACCGGTCAATAAAATATTCACTTTCGACAGTCTCACCATTCAACATAAGGACCTGACGATAAGATTCGATTCCGGCCGGTTCGTCTTTTTCCCGCCGGTAACGATCGATACGGTCGAACATTATTACGGCGGCTACTACAGCGGTACGATTCGTACATATTATTGTCCCGGTCTCGATATCGAGCGGGATCAGATGCGGCGATTTTTCGAGACGGATAAAATTGACAGGATTTACGAAAATGTGACCATACTTTTCGGCGACAGCCTTCACCGGGAAATAAGGAACCATATTAAACCTATAAATGATACCCTGACCGAGAAAGAGTCGCAACGAATAGACAATGAGTTTTTCTGGTTTACGCGAAAGGAAAACCGGTATTATACATACTGGATCCTGCATAGCCTGATACATCCCGACGGGGGACAGTTTTTCTCGGCCAATTTGTCGTCCGGGGGATCCGACCGTGTCATTTATATTTTCAATCCGTTCGAACGCGAGGAAGTGAGGCTCCTTAAACATTACTGGTACTGGCATTCGGGCGGTGAATTCATGGAAACGGTTTGCAGCTACTCTGTTCATGCTTCGGATACGATATCCGGCGACAGCGCCGGTACCGACATCTATGCCGATATTAACGGCACTGCCAGACCGCCGATTCGAATATTTCACTATGATATCGATGGCTCAATCGATCGCGGGGGTAAATTTGATGCCGCGACCGAGGTGTCATTCGAGGTCATCGAATCGAACAGCATGATGCTGGAGATGTTTCTGCATCCCGAGATTAAAGTCGACAGCGTTCTCGACTCGATGGGCCACCACCTTGATTTTCTTCGCTATGTGGATGACGCCAACAAATCAAGGCCGTTGTATATTATTCTCAACCACGCCTATAAAACCGGCGATACGACCTCTCTGAATTTTTATTATCACGGCAAAACGACGCAGGACTATTCCGGTCGCTTTTATATCACCGCCGGTTCAAACTGGTACCCGTCGCTTTATTCGCCCGACAGGGCGCTGTATGATATTGTCTTGCGCACCCCCAAAGCATACAGGTGCGCCGGCACCGGGAGCCTGTTCGAGTCGAAGGTTGTCGGCGACCAGCTGGTGACGCGGTGGAAAGTGGGGACACCGACGCGCAATGTTTCGTTCAGTGTCGGGGCGGTGAAACTCCACGAATTCAGCGAGGCGGGTCTGCCGCCGATCGAGATATATTTCGATCACGACCTTCACCGGGATATCGCCGGCAATCTTTCGCAGGCTATCAAGGTAAAAGGGGTCGGTCTTGAACCCAGTGTCTCGGAGGACATCATTAATTCCATCAAGTTGTTCACCGAATATTTCGGTCCATACCCGTTCGGGCAGATGCGGGTCAGCGAGTGCCGGGCGTTGCACGGCGAAGCTTTTCCGGGTTTCATTCACCTTGGTGTACCGGGCTGGTACAGGGCCGACGATGACGGATATGTCAGCGCCTATCGGGCGCATGAGGTGGCGCATCAGTGGTGGGGGGTGAGTGTCGGCTACGAGACATACCGCGACCAGTGGCTGAGCGAGGGATTCGCCGAATATTGCGGGTTGCTCTATGTCCAGGCGGCATTCGGCCAGGACCGATTTATTGAATTTCTCCGGGAGTACCGCGAAAATATATTCAATGTCCGTAAGTTCATGTTCGAGGACGGCAAAGAGTCGGGACCGATTGCGATGGGATACCGCACCCAGAGCACGCAGACGCCCGGCGATTATGGTTTGATTATCTATGAAAAAGCAGCCTTCTGCCTGCACATGCTGAGGAACATGATGATCGATTTTTCCACGATGAACGAAGATGCTTTTTTTAACATGATGCGGGAATTTTATACCACCTACCGCGGCAAATCAGCCTCCACCGCCGATTTCAAACGCCTCACCGAAAAATATATCGGTATCGACATGACATGGTTTTTCGACCAGTGGGTCTACGGCAACAACCTACCCACCTATAATTTTGTCTATCGTTTCGACCGCGACAGCACCGGGCGCTACACAGCGACATGCAGCGTGCATTCGGAAGGAGTCGATGAGAATTTCAAGATGTATGTACCGCTGGAAATCGAAATCGATCGCGGCCGGATGGCCTATATCCGGGTGCTTATCGAGGGACCGGAATACAGTTTCTCACTTCCCTCGCTTCCGAAAATTCCGTTGAGCCTGAGGCTCAATCCGTTCGAATCCGTCCTGGCCCGGGTCAGGCAGTAGAAAAAATCAATTACGACCAGTCAAGCGGACCGACCTCAAAACGCTTTTTTAAATTTCCCAGTACATATTCCCAGGCCCGGTCGAAATAGTCATAGAGTCGATCCCAATCGGCGCCGCCACCCCAGCCGGTTTGAGTCAGGATTACCCTTGTAAGCTCCGTGTCGATTTCATCGAGTTGCACTATCACCTGTGTATGCAGATCCCGGAGCGGTCCAAAATCAGGCGGGGCGTTCCATTCGAAGGACAGCATCTGTCGCGGCAGAAAACTCAACACGCGGCACCCCTCTGATCCGCGCCGGCCGTACTCGGCGTTATGATCAAAATATATCTCGTAAGGTCCGCCGGGACGCAGATCAATCATATTGCCTTCCGAGAAAAATGTCCTCGCGCCTTCGCCTGTTGTCCACGCCTCCCAGACGGCATCGCTCCCGGCCGGAACAATCACATCTTTGCGCAGTATCCTGTCCGTGGTCTCGGCGGGATAGCGCTCGCGCGGGATGTGATCGACCAGAAGCGAGACACGCATCGGACTGATCTCGTAGGTGTGGATTCCCTGTACCACCGATGGTTCGTTGTCCATGATATGGCGGGCCTCCTTCTCGCTTTCGGATTGAAGAATGATCATCCCGAAAACGGGATCGAATACCGGCCCGGCGGCGATGACTTTTCTCTTCAGGGTAAGTTCCCGCAGATATTCAAAATGGTCGGACATGATTTGCTTTTCATCGGTCGTCATGTTTTCCGGCCAGCCGTTTATTGTCCCGATCAGCCTGATAAAAAAATGCTGGCGGGATTGTGGCCCTGATTTATCCATAATTTTTCCCCGATGTCAAATTCCTCGCATTCCAAGCTGTAATTTAGGTAATATTTATATCTTCGAAGCCCTTTGTCTTCTATAAGTTGCGGATATATTTACGATTACCTGAAGTGAATTGTTTTGCAACTTCGGTTCTCGATAAATATCCCAAAGGGGGAACACCTTATATACGCTGAATCAACAATGAATATTAATGAACTTTTTTTGCCGGAAGTTGTTGGTATCGGTAAAAATAGTGTTGCTCAATCTCGATTATTTCATATTTTAGAGTAAGTAAGAGTAAAGAAATTGTTCGGAAAATTACACGCCATGTGTCTTGCCGCGAATTTTTGGATTTAAGATGAATTATTGGCCGACAACTATTAGTCTGATTGCAATAATAATGCTGGTGACCCTCGGAGCCGCCGCCGATCAGCTTTTCCCGCAGGGCGGCAATATTACCTGTGAATACAGCCTTGAACTGACCGAGTTTAGTACCGGCGATACGCTGACCATAAACAGGGTTCTGAGAAACAACGAATCGTTTGCCCTGAGCGGGCTTTATTTTTCCGACAACCTGCCGCCATCATTCAATGTTGCATCATACAACCTCCTTCTCAACGGCGGTAATATCGAGCATTATTACTCGGGCGCCTCGCAGGATTCGGTCATCGGGTTCTATGACACTTACTACTGGGTGATCGATGAACCGGATGTGAATAAGATAGTTTCGAATACGATTAATCCCGGCGATGTTCTCGAGCTGGAGATCAGGATCACTTTCACACAGGCGGGATATTATTCCCTGCCGATGCATACGACCGTTTTTTATGGCAACCAGACCGGCTTTTTCGCCACCGACAGCGGCTATTTGATATCGGTGGAAGGTTCCGATATCTGCGGGGATGTGGATGGCAACGGAAGTATCAATATACTGGATGGAACTTTTCTAGTGAGTTACCTGTACAAGGACGGACCGGCACCCGCCCCTATCGAACGGGGCGATGTCAATGGTTCGGGCTCGGTCAATCTTCTTGATATTACCCACCTTATCAGTTATCTTTACAAAAACGGTCCGGATCCGATCTGTCTTTGACGGCCGTACTTTCAGGCGCAACTCAGACAGGTTGACGTCACCGCATAAAATTACTTAATTACATGTCAGCTTATAGAATTTTCCGGAGTATTTATGCTTGACGATATTAAACACAAATTTATGAAAAAATGGACCGGATATTTTCCCACTGCGGCCCTACCGATAGCTTTCTATTATACCGATGACAAAAGCAGGGCCGAGCCGGTCGCGCCCCCGACCGAATGGCGATGTCTTATCGCCCAGCTTGCACGGGTGCGGCATGGAAGACAGTTGCTTTTCGATATGAATTCGATCGGTTGCGGCGGGGGGCGTCAATATGCCGGTTTCGATGAACCGGAACAACCCGGTTTCGAACATTTTCTGTCATGCGGTATTCCGGGCAAAATCGAGGGTCTCCGGTACAAGAAAACTCCGGAGATGGTCAGAGAGCAGATGGATGCCCAGCCCGAATTCAAAGCACCCGGGAAGTTTATTGTTTTCAAAAGATGGGATATGCTCGATGCCGATGATGATCCGAGAGTGGTGATATTTTTCTCGCCGCCCGATATAATCTCGGCCCTTTACAATCTGGCCAATTTCGATGAAACCGACCCGAATATGGTTATCACACCGACCGGTTCGGGCTGTTCGCAGATAATATATTTCCCGTATCATGAATCTCAATCGACCCGGCCGCGGTGTATTCTGGGGATGTTTGATCTCTCGGCCAGACCTTATGTCCCGAAAAATATTTTCACCTTCGCCGCCCCGTTGTCCAAATTCCTTTGCATGATCGATAATATGGACGAGAGTTTTCTGATAACCGACACATGGAAGCGTCTGAAAAAGAGAATATGATTTCATTCGAATAAAATTCGCCATATATAAAATCTGTTGAATAGGGTCGCCAATTGTCGTACCTTGTCGTATAAATTGAACATGACAGCAATTTAGTCCGAGGAGCAGCCGCTATGGCACAGCAATATATTTTTACCATGCTCGGCTTGAACAAATACTATGGCCAGAAGCAGGTCCTGAGCAATATTAACCTGAGTTTCTTCCCCGGCGCCAAAATCGGCATAGTCGGTGAAAATGGCGCCGGTAAATCGACCGTCCTGCGCATTATGGGGGGACTCGACGACGAATTCAAAGGCACTGCCGAAATCACTTCCGGCTTTAAGGCCGGGGTGGTTTTGCAGGAGCCGGAACTGGATGATTCCCTGAATGTTCGCCAGACGCTCGAACAGGCCTTCGCCGAACAGATGGGGATGCTGGCCGAATACGAAAAAGTCTCCGAGAGCATGGCCGAACCGATGTCGGATGATGAAATGCAGAAAGCGATGGACCGCATGGGTGAGTTGCAGGATAAACTTGATGCCTCCGACGCCTGGAATCTCGACCAGAAAATAAATGTGGCCGGCGATGCCCTATGCCTGCCCGAGGACGACCGCGTGGTCGGCACGCTCAGCGGCGGGGAACGCCGCCGGGTGGCGCTGTGCAAGGCGCTTCTGGAACAACCCGATTTGCTCCTGCTGGATGAACCGACCAACCATCTCGATGCCGAAACGGTCGATTGGATGGAAAAACAACTGAGCGAATATCCCGGCACCGTGATTATCGTTACGCATGATCGATACTTCCTGGATAATATCACCAAATGGATCCTGGAACTCGACGGCGGGCGGGGGATACCGTACGAGGGTAATTACTCCTCATGGCTGGAGCAGAAACTCGGCCGTCTTGCGGCGCAGGAGAAAAAAGACACGCCGCGCGCCCGTGCGCTGGAGCGGGAACTGGCCTGGATCAAAATGAGCAATAAGGACCGCCATGAATTGACCCGCACTCGCCTGCTCGAATACGAGAAACTTGTCGCCCGCGAGGCGGCCGCCGACCGCGAAGGGGGAGATGTGATTCAGATCGTCCCCGGCCCGGAACTGGGCGATCAGGTGATCGAGTTCAATTCGGTCTCCATACAATTCGGGGATAATCTTCTTTTCAAGGACCTGACTTTCAATGTCCCCCGTTCGGCTATAGTCGGGTTGGTCGGTCCCAATGGCACCGGCAAAACAACCCTTATCCGCATGATAGTCGGTGAGGAAAAACCGGACAGCGGCGAGATTAAAATCGGCTCGTCGGTTAAGCCGGCCTATGTCGATCAGGGGCGCGAATCGCTTCAGGGTTCGCAGAGCCTGGTCGAGGAAATCGGTGACGGTTCGGATGAAGTAATGTTCGGCAAGCGGCCCGTGCCGGTTCGCAAATATCTGGCCCGTTTCGGGTTCAAGGGCGCCGATCAGCAGAAAGCGGTCGATCAGCTCTCCGGCGGCGAACGGAACCGGGCGCATCTGGCCAAAGTATTGAAAATCGGCGGCAATGTAATATTGCTCGATGAGCCGACCAATGACCTCGATGTCAATACACTGCGAATGCTCGAAGAAGCGATATTGAATTTCCGTGGATGCGGTATGGTGATCAGCCATGACCGCTTTTTCCTCAATCGCATCTGCACCCATCTGCTTGTTTTCGAAGGGGAGGGGAAAGTCCGCTGGTTCGAGGGTAATTATGACGAGTACGAAAAATGGCGCTCGAAAGAACTGGGTGGCAAGCTTTTCGAAAACCGCCGTAACCGGTATAAAAAACTAATCAAATCCTGAGAGCATCGCACTGGTCGTTCAGAAATCCATAAAATAAAAAGACGGCGGGGCATAACGCCCCGCCGACCCACAATGAAGACCTCTCTAGATTGTTTTTCTCTGTATGCCGGTTTTATTGAGAGGTCGTTTATGCTACGGCACACAGCTTTATTTAATCTATCTTTTCATGTTCCATCTGTTCTATCTTGGCCATTTCATCCTGGTTGCGTTTGCCCCAGCTCTGAATTTTGGCGACCATTTCCGGGTTGTCGGAAGTCAATAAAGTGACATGTCCGTGTTTGGTCTCGATATGCTCCATTTTGACACCCTTTTGCAATAGCATCCCCATCGCATTGCACATACCGCACATGGTGACGTTTTCACCCTTCATCATGCGGGCTCCGACCTCTTCCATCGCCTGACCGGCCTTGTGATATGATTCCATGTACTCCGGTGCGACTGTGGTTACATTGATCACGCCGTTGGCAATATTATGGTGCTCCCAGGTGGTGTGATTGAGCAGTTCGGGGTCATCGGTCAGGTGTTTGCAAAACTCACAGTTGACCATATCGAACCATGGCGGCTCTTCGGTCGCCGCCGACAGCGCCATTATCAGTACAAATCCCATAATGAAAATAGCCGTTTGATTTCTCTTCATGCTTTACTCCTTCTTTGTGAATGGGCTATTCCTGAATGCAGAGATCCGATCGCCGTTATTATTTTCTGCATTTTAAAATATGGTCAATCATTATACGTCGGACAATCACATATTATTGACATATTCAAAGAAGTGATTCTGCCGCAAAAAGATACCCGCGGCGATCTTGTGCCGCCGCGGGTCAGGAATAGTCGCTAAGAGGGAATAGAAATTTTAGTCGTGTATTTAGACATATTTATCGATACCCAGTACGGTTCTTAACAAAATCGATCAATTGATAATTATGCACATCATGCTGTTTGATTCCATTAATCACCGCCGCCTGAATAATATTCCGCCCCCGGCCGGCAGAAATCCCGGCAGCAGAAAATTGGTAACGGTGAAGATCGGTTTTTTCATATACTCGTGCTTGGTTCTTCCTGTGGGGCCTTTATACCCCATGACAAAACATCCAACACCATATCGATATCCAGCAACCGCTCATCCGTATTGCCGGTGGCTATCCATTCGATTTCAAGTCCCTTAAATGCGGCAACAATAGCCTTTGCCGCCCGCGCGGGATCCTTAACCCTTAACAGCCCCGATTCAGAGCCTTCTCGCAAAATGTCTTCCAGTATGGTAACTTCCTGTTGAAAGAAACCGAGCCTGGTATCCTCGAGATACGGCCAGATTCGATGCGCATCTTCACGTGTAACCCGATAGAAATTGGCAAGTTGCCGCATTTTCTCGGTTTTAACCTTGAGCAGGGCGCGAATTTTGTCCATCGGGTCGCTCTCCCTTTGAACCGCTTCCATCATCTGCGAAACCAGCGTATTTCCTTCATGCTGAACGACGCAGGTAAAAACTTCCTCCTTATTTGGGAAATACTTATATAGGGTTCCCTTGGCGACATGGGCCACCCTCGCAATATCTTCCATCGTGGTTTTGCTCAACCCATACTGATTAAACAACTGCTCACCCGCCCTGAGGATGCTGTCCTTCTTTTTGTTGACGACTCCTGCCATGTGGCTCACCTTTTCCTTTCGTGATAATCGTCTCAATAAATTATACTATTGAACGATATGCATTATATCGTATAGCTTACCCTGATCTCGCCATATGTCAAGCTATATATGGACTATTCCATTAAATAGTGGTTCGCCAGACGGTCTTTTCTTGCATTTAAGTTTATGAATTGCAAGAAGTTTAGGCGCATAAATTGCGTTTCGATATTATTTTTGACGTAATTATTTTTTTGCTTTGGACTTGTGAGGAAAGACGCTCCCGGTGTTTTTTTATAAAAAATGCCGTCAGGCATTATAACCTGACAGCATTTTCATGATTCGGCAATTTTATGGGCAATTTGGCGCCGGGCAGTTTTTAATCTTCAAGGTATGTCGCCTGGGCTCCTCCTGTCACCTGGGTTGAATCGTAAATTGCCTTTATTTGAATATCATCGATGTTCCAGCCGCCGAAAGTGTTGATGGCGTCATGCGCCTCCATTATCCATGCAATATACACGGTTGGCTGAAAATCGGCATACTCGGAAATATTGATCTCCATCTTGTTCCACTGATTGTCGAGAAGCGACCCGCTCTGATTATATATCATTGTCCAGTCGACGAGGTCGGTACTGATCATTACATAACCGGTTCCCCAGCCGTCGACACACAGCCAGCGCCAGAAATCGAGACTGACCCGGAAACGGTTGGTACAGTCGATCGGTTCCGAGACAAGCGAAGTCGGCGGAAGTTCGGCCGGATAGTTACCGTCGAGATTGTAACCATAAACATTGTCACCGGTGTGGCCCGATGTTGGATCGACACCCCAGCCGGCATAACCGCCGCCGCCGGTCGGGACTCCGAAGGCCCAGTCGCCCTGGCAGACCCAGCCCGGATCGGCGTCGAGCATCCATTCATACTGTACAGACGGGGTTCCGATTGTCAGTATGACATCGCGCGAAGTGTTGTCGCTCGGATCGTTCAGATTGGTAAAATAAACGCGTCCCTCATGTATGCCCTGACAGAGAGTTTCGGCATTGGCGTTGATTGTCACCGTCACCTCGGCCGGCGTGTTCGGCGCCAGACTCCCGGAAATATCGCCGGTGAGAGTCAGCCAGTCGATCGAAGGATCAATCGTGATTTCATAGTCAATGGCGGCGTCGTATTTATGCAAAAAGTTGAATGTCTTGCTGTTTGGTTCGAAAGGTCCCCCCGAAGGCCCTTCGGCTTCGAGACTGTCCCACGGTGTAACGCTGAGACCGATATTCACGGCCAGCCCCTTGATACAGAAATTGGCGGTGTTGTTGTAATCATAAAGATCATTCCAGACACTGCCGCTCATATAATAACTCTGGCCCGGTTCGGAACTCGATGGAACCCATACCTTCTGGTCGCTTCCAAGAAGGGTGGGGACATCATGCGAACAATCCATCGGCATCGACGGATAATCGATTTGATAATATATATAGAAATCATTGCCCTTATTGATCATGAGCGGTTCCGGAAGATCGACCGTGTGGAACCCGCGATGCTCATAACTCCCCGATACTTCGCTCAGAACTCCCGACAGGTTGCCTCCCGTGTAATCATCATAGATGCGGATGGTGTAATTGATCTTTTCCTCGGGTGTGCAGATGCTGATCGCTTCGAGACGTTCGTTGTGTGTCGCGGTGAAGGCGTTAAATGCCTCATAGGCGCCGACATTCGATATCCACCCGTGATAATCATGAGAGTGAAAAACATCATACCGCATCGGTTCGACATTTTGGAACGATACCGCGCCGAGCTGGTATTCACGACAACAATATTTGTCATAATAAGAAATCCAGAAATATCCGTCATATCCCCAGCCCGAGCCCCAGCTGTTTTTACACAGCCATGCGCCCGGTTCCGGGGCCTGCGTGATCAGGCTGTCGTGCCAGCCGATAATGGCGACGGCATGATTGAGCAAAGCCGGATCGTTCGGCGGTTGATAATGTATATAGCTGCTCATAAAAGCGTCATTGGATGTGAACGCGGTCGCAACCGCGCCGTAATCCATAATCTTCTGCTTGATCGAGTCGATACCGTTCAAATCCTCGTCCATGGTGAAAAATTCGAGATCGCGGACGTAATAATAATGATATGTATCACTGGCCAGGTCAGGCGGCGTTGTGAATGACTGGCCGTCGATATCCCGCACCGCGCCGTCGCCGCGGCTTATGTAGGCATTGGCCATTAAATAATAACCGCCGTAATGAACCTCGATTCCGTTACCGGTCGGTGGATCGGCATCGGCATTGTAAAAATCGTTGAACCCGTTCCACCAGTCGAGATGATACTCGGCCAGATTCGGCTCGCCGATCTCGCCATTGTCCGCCCAGGCGCCGGTCATTATCAGGTTGCTCTCGATAGAGGCCATTGTCCCATGCGCCCAGCAGGTGCCGCCGCTCTGACTCTTTATCGAGGTAACATAATTGGTGCCTTCGTAATTGCGTAAATCAAAACTGACAGGGAAATCTGGATCCGGTGCTACCGGACAATCGGGAACGGGACCTCCTTTATAAAGATAATTGATCAGATAAGTTACGTCGAGAATGTTCATGCCGCCCGAATTGTCGACATCGGCGGCCAGCGTATCCGCTGGCAACGGCCCGCCCCGATAAAGATAATCAATGATATATACAACATCGAGTATATTGATGCCGCCGCTGCTGTCGACATCGCCGCACTCATCGGCCTGTGAAAATACGGCGACCGTGAAAAACAACGCGAATATAGTTGTCAGGATTATTAATGTCTTTTTTTTGCGAGGCATGGCAACCCTCCCCATATTAATAATATTAAATACCCGCATGCAGAAAACTCTTTTTGTTTAATCCTGCCCGGAAATGGCAAAATATGGTGACTGGAGCTATCCCCGAAGCAGTATGCGCGAGAAACACTTACATTTTTAATATAATTTTCCGACTCTATTTTGTCAAGAAGGAATAAAAGTGTCTTTATAATGAATATTTAATATATTATTCTGGTATTCGTATTGAAATACAAATTAACAACAAAACCGCCGGACTATTTGTTATAAATGAATAAACCAAAGGATGAAAAATGAAAATAACGATTATTACAATAATGTGCTGGCTGTTGGCAATGCCGGTTATATCATCCCAATCCGAATCCCCGGCCGGTGCCGATGATGCCGAAGTCCGAAAAATAATCCGCGAAATCGACGAGCTGTACCGCTCCGAAAGCAGTTACTCGGTGATCGAGATGGAAATAGTCACACCCCACTGGCAGCGAACGCTCAATATGGACGGCTGGACAATCGGAATGGATAAAACATTCATCCGCATCAACGAACCCAAAAAAGACAAAGGGGTGGCGACGCTCCGTATCGAAAACGAGATGTGGAACTATCTTCCCAAAACCAATAAAGTAATGAAAATCCCGCCCTCGATGATGATGAGCTCATGGATGGGTTCCGATTTCACCAACGATGACCTGGTCAAAGAATTCTCACTGTTCGAGGATTACAGCTATGAGTTGATCGAGGTCGAAGATGCGCGGGAGGGAATTATCTATGTCAACTGTATTCCCCGCGAGGATCTCCCTGTCGTCTGGGGAAATATCGTCATCGCCGCCATCGAGGATAAATATATTCCGATCTGGATGAAATATTACGACGAAGATGGTAAACTGATGCGGGTCTGTAATTACAGTGACGTGAAAAATTTCGGCGGGCGGCTGATTCCGGCGGTGATGGAAATGATACCCCAAACCAAAGAGGGACACAAAACCGTCATCAGGTATCTTGAGCTCGAATTCGATGTCGAAATCGACGGTGACACATTTTCTCTTCGTAATCTGAGGGCCAATAAATAAGGCGGTATAAAATGCTGACCCTGAGAATAGCCTGGCGAAACATATTCCGACAAAAACGCCGAACGGTGCTGACGGTGCTGACCATGTTCGGCGGTTTGACGCTGTCGTCGCTGTCGATTGGCTGGGCCGACGGCACGTATAACCGGATTATCGAGATGTTTACCCGCAACCGGCTGGGGCATGTCCAGATCCACGCCCGGGGTTATCTCGACAAGCCGTCGCTTTACCGCAAAATCGAAGATTACAGTATTGTCGGACATACGGTCGAAAAAATAGAGGGCGTCACCGCCTGGACACCGCGATTGTACTCGGCCGGGTTGGCCTCGGTCGGCGAAAAAACCGCCGGCGTGCAGATTATCGGTATCGAGCCGACCTGTGAATCCAAGTCGACTCATTTCGAGAAAAAAATAATAAAGGGGCGCAGTTTCTCGGAGGCGCCGTCGCATGAAGCCATACTCGGCAAGGGTGCGGCAAGGACGCTGCACGCCTCTCCCGGAGATGAGATCGTCGTCGTCTCGCAGGGGGCCGACGGCTCGATTGCCAACGATCTATATGAAATAATAGGTATCGCCGAAAGCGGCGATGCCGCCATGGACCAGAGCGCTTTCTATTTGCACCTGTCCGATGCCCAGGAACTCCTTGTACTGGGTAATTCGATTCATGAAATGGTCATCATCGCCGACGATCTCGATGCGGTCCCCGAGGTCACCGAGCGGATACGGCAGAAGCTCGACGATCCCGATCTCGAAATTGCACCGTGGCAGGAATTCGCACGTTCGTTTTATACCGCTATGGAGGCCGACAAAAAGGGTACGTGGGTGATGCTCTTTGTCGTCATTTTGATTGTTGCCATCGGCGTGCTCAACACGGTTCTGATGACGGTACTGGAAAGAACCCGCGAATACGGCGTCCTGCGCGCCGTCGGGACGAGACCGCCGCAAATTTTCCGTCTGGTTATTGCCGAGGTTGCCATGATGGCGGCGGTCAGCGTTGTCATCGGTATTGCGCTGAGCATATTTATCAATTACATGTTTTCGATTCACGGAATTCCCATGCCGATGGCTTTCACTTACGGCGGCATCGAGTTCACCCATTATTACAGCGAGGTCAACGCCCACAGCCTGTATGTTCCGGCCGCGACGGTGGTGATCTCGGCCCTGTTCATTTCGGTATTTCCGGCGATCAAGGCGGCGAGAATTGCGCCGGCCAAAGCGCTGCGTTCACATTAGGGGAGACTGTCGTGAGATTATTTATCAAACTGGCCGTAAGAAATCTGTTCCGCAACAAACGGCGGACATTTATCGCCGGGAGCGCCATCGGTATCGGGCTGGCCGCGCTGATCTTCACCGACGCCCTGATTATCGGCATGGAGCAAAACATGATCGCTTCGGCCACCGAGTCATATATGGGCGAGGGGCAGATTCATCATCACGATTTCCGCGCCTCGTATGCGGTCGAGGAAACAGTCAATAATCTGCCGGATGTTATCTCGCGTCTCGAAAATGAAGATATGATCGAGAATTTCACCCGGCGCACCATGACCTTCGCCATGATTACCTCGCCCGCCAACCTGAGTGCGGTGTCGATGGTGGGGATTGATCCGGCGACCGAAAAAAAACTGTCGCAGATCGACGAGGCCATAATCGAGGGAAATTATTTCGACGGCAATAACAAGCGCGATATTATCATCGGCAACAAACTGGCCGAAATACTCGAGGTCGATCTCGGCGACAGGGTGGTGATGACGGTGGCGCAGGCACACAGCGGCGATTTATCGCAGGAAATGTTTCGTATATCGGGGATTTACCATTTCAATATCAAGGCGATGGACCGGGCCATGGCTTTTATCCGGCTTCCCCAATCACAGCAGATGCTCGGTGTCGGCGACAATGTTCATGAAATAGTGATGAAATTCAAAGACGGCGGCAATGGGCGCGACAGGAGTCTGCCGCTCTGGGAGCGGTACTCAACCGACGGCAACGAGGCGGTGAGCTGGACGATGCTCCTTCCCGAACTCGATGCCGCTTTCGAGATGTCGCAATTTGCGACATACATTGTCGGGTTGATACTTTTCGGCGTCGTCTCGCTGGGGATTATCAACACGCTCTTCATGTCGCTTCATGAGCGGATGTTCGAGTTCGGTGTCCTGCGGGCCGTCGGAACCAGGCCTTACGGTATGGCACGGTTGATATTATTCGAGGCAGGGGCACTGGCCGTGCTGAGCATTGTCATCGGCGCTATTCTCGGCTATATCATTACATATATCACGACACAAATCGGGATCGATTACACCGGAATCGAATTTTCGGGGGTAACATTCAGGGAACTTCTCTACCCGGTGATGACGATCAAACAGTTTGTCGAATACCCGATTCTTGTTTTTCTGTTTACAATTCTGGTCGGCCTTTACCCGGCAATTTATGCCGCCCGGCTTTCGCCGGCTCAGGCGATGCGACGAAGTTTTTAGGAGGTGCGGTTATGGCACGGATCAACAACGACGATGTGATTGTAACGAAAGCAATCAAGAAAATATACCGGGATAACGGCATACCGGTCCCGGCCCTGAGTGGAATCGACCTGACCATAAAAAACGGCGAATTTACCGCCATCGTAGGGCCCTCCGGATCGGGCAAGACAACCTTTTTGAATATTATCTCCGGTCTGGATAATCCGACCGAGGGCGAAGTCTGGCTGGCCGGAAAACTTTTATCGTCAATGAGCGGTTCGGAACTATCCGATTTCCGCCGCGATCATATCGGTTTCATTTTCCAGGCCTACAACCTTATCCCGGTCCTGACGGTCGAAGAGAATGTCGAATATATTATGCTCCTGCAGGGGATAGACAAAATTGAGCGCCATCGCCGGGTGGAGAAAATCCTGGGCGAACTCGGTCTCGAGGGTTTCGCTCACCGCCTGCCGACCAAACTCTCAGGCGGCCAGCAACAGAGGGTGGCAGTGGCGAGGGCAATGGTGGCGAAACCGTCGCTGATCCTGGCCGATGAACCGACCGCCAATCTCGATTCCAAAACCGGCGCCGAATTGCTCGGTATGATGCGTGAATTGAACGAAAAAAGCGGCATCACGTTCGTTTTCTCCACCCATGACCGGCAAATCATGGAACGGGCGCGGCGGTTGGTGACGTTGAAAGACGGTCTCATCGACAGCGACGAAACAAGAAGTTGAATTTGATCGTTGAAAATGGTAAGGTAAAACATGCCGAAAAAGACTATCGTGTTAAGGCTTTTATTGCTTGGAGCAATAATAACATACCTTGCGCCGACGGCGCATACCTCGGATTGGCTTTCGATCAACGGTTATTATAAGAGTTATTTTACCGCCTATGACTATCCCGATATCGATTTTCTCGACTCGGATGATGACGCTATAAGCGCCGCCGTCAATAACCGGGTGCGACTTGAGGCCGGATTGGAAATAACGGATTGGCTTTCTCTTGCCGGAGCCTACGATTTCCTACCCCGGGTTATGAGCGACAAAATCGAAGGAACGACCGGGTATTTAATGTTCTTGGGTTCATTACAGCCGGATTATCGAGTCGATGATTTCAGGGAGCGCCTGTATCCCGGTCCGGATGAATCGATAGATAATTTTGGCATCTACCAAAATCTTGACCGCCTGTATCTTACGTTGGAATCAAGATATGCCGATTTTTATATCGGCCGTCAGCCGATTGCCTGGGGTTCGGCGCGGGTGATCAACCCGACCGATATTCTTGCGCCGTACGCTTTCAACGAGCTCGATGTCGAGGACAGGATCGGTGTCGATGCCGTTCGGGTGCGCATCCCAATCGGCTTTATGGGCGAGATCGACGCCGGTTATGTTTTTGGCGGCGATTTCGAGTATGAAAGAAGCGCCATGTTTCTGCGAAGCAAATTCTATTATCGCCGCAACGACATTTCATTAATAGCGGTCGGCTTTTATGAGAACCTGATGCTTGGTTTCGACTGGACCCGCCCGATCGGCGGGGCCGGATTCTGGCTCGAGGGAGCTTATATCTTCAATAAGGCCCTGACCGGCGATGACCGGGGTGGGGGCCGGGATTTCTTCCGCGCCACTGTCGGGGCCGATTACAGCCTTCGCGACGGTACCTACCTGTTCATGGAATATCACTTTAGCGGGGTCGGTACCAACGATATCGACGAGTGGAGAGATGTCATTACCAATCCATCATTTGAAACCGCCTCTATTTATCTGATCGGCAAGCATTATCTGGCGCCGGGAATCGCTTATCAAATTACACCGTTGCTAATATTGAACGGGCAAATACTGGCCAATCTGGGCGACCCGTCGATGTTTATCATGCCGAGTGTCGAATACAATATCGCCGAAAATATTTATTTGTCCGGCGGCGCCTATTTTGGCTTAGGGAAAAGCGTCGACTATGATTATGGTTTTACCGGTATTGACGGAATCCATTACAATTCCGAGTTCGGCAATTACCCCGATTTTTATTTCACGTCATTCAGAATATATTTCTGAAGCTCTCCAATTATCATAAATCGAGAATATAACTCTCGCCGAATTCAGGGATGGCGCAGTCCCACTCGTAGCGCTCGTATATTTTATCCGACAGCGATGCCGACGCTTCCGGCTCGCCGTGCACGATAAATGTCTTTTTCGGCGCGCGGTTGAAGCCCATCATCCAGGCCAGTATCTCGTTATAGTCGGCATGGGCCGAGAGACCGGATACACTTTCGACCGCCGCCTTGACCGGCACCTGCCGCCCGTGAATCTTAACAGTTTCATTTCCTTCGAGAATAGCCCGGCCCCGTGTCCCGTGCGCCTGGTAGCCGACAAACAAAATCGTATTTCTGGTATCGGGCAGCCGCTGCTCCATATGGTGCATGATTCGTCCGCCGGTAATCATCCCGCTCGAGGAAATTATTATCGCCCGGCTTTTGATCTCGTTAATTGCTTTCGATTTTCGCCGGCTGTCGCAGATATGAAGATTCGCGGTACGGAAAACTTTTTTGCCCATTATCGTTTGCACCCGGCTCCTGAGATTCTGGTTGGGGATCTGGCGCTCATAAACCGACGTTGCCTCGAGCGCCATCGGTGAATCGATGTACACCGGAAGAATCGGTATCCGCCCCGATTCCTCGAGTTCCCGCAGAATATATAATAGATTCTGTGTCCGACCCACCGCGAACGACGGTATAACGAGCACACCACCGCGCTCGACACTCTCTTTGATTATTCTTATCAATTCCTCGTAGAAGGCTATATCGTCATGGAGGCGGTTGCCGTAGGTCGATTCGGTAACGAGATAATCGATATTGTAAACCTGCACCGGGTCGCGCAAAATGGCCTGTGCCGAGCGGCCCAGATCGCCGCAGAACAGAATCTTTTTACCGTTGCCGTCCTGATCGGTCACTTTGATGTCGATAAACGACGAACCAAGAATATGACCGGCGCTTCTCAATTTCAACCTGATGTCGCCGTTGAGCGAAATATGGTCGCCGTAATGAAACGACGAGAACTGTTCGAGGCACGCCTCGGCATCCTCGACCGTAAACAGCGGCAATGCGGGACTGTGTTTGGAAAATCCCTTCTTGTTGGCCCAGGCCGCATCTTCTTCCTGAAGATGACCGCTGTCCCTGAGCATAATTTTCCCCAGCTCGGCGGTGGCGTGGTTGCATATTATCGGGCCGCTGAAACCGTCGCGGCACAGGCGCGGTAAATACCCGATATGATCGATATGGGCGTGGGTCAGAAGGACGGCGCTGATTTCCGCCGGCGGCACCGGAAACGGTTCCCAGTTTCGCATCCGGTTTTCTTTGGGCCCCTGGAACATGCCGCAGTCGATGAGAAGTTTCAGGTCCTTTATTTCCAGCAAAAAACGGGAACCGGTAACTGTTCCGGTCGCCCCGTAAAATGTAAGTCTCGCCATAATTTACCCGGCTTTCTATCAAAAATAATTCGTTTGCAGTTTATACAACAATATACACATCCGCGACGCCTTAACAAAAGAGAAAACATACCGGCGGTGCATCAGTGGTTACGAAAGTAATCGAAATGGGTTCGTTTCGTTTTTTTTGCTAAACGTACAATGTGATCGGCGGGTCTTCAGACCCGCCGCGGTCGATCTGAGGATCGACCGATCACAAAAAAAATGTATCCATTGTCATATACTGACATCCCTTTTTTCGTTGTACTATTATTGTATTCATGCGTTTACGGTGAAATGGGTTCGTTTCCTCATTTTTTAAAAAGGGAATGTCGAAACCCCGCCGTCCCCCGATGGGGGCCTTGGGGGATTTCGACCTACCTTTACCGTTCCAAAATGTCGTTGCGAGGAGCGAGTCATCGAGTGACGAAGCAATCTCAAGAAAATTTTTTAGATTGCTTCGGTCGGCCACCGGAGTGTCCTCCCTCGCAAAGACATGTATTGCGCGTTTTTGATTAAATATGATTATTGTCATAATCTGTCATCCCTTTTTTCGTTGTACTATTATTGTATTCATGCGTTTACGGTGAAATGGGTTCGTTTCCTCATTTTTTAAAAAGGGAATGTCGAAACCCCGCCGTCCCCCGATGGGGGCCTTGGGGGATTTCGACCTACCTTTACCGTTCCAAAATGTCGTTGCGAGGAGCGAGTCATCGAGTGACGAAGCAATCTCAAGAAAATTTTTTAGATTGCTTCGGTCGGCCACCGGAGTGTCCTCCCTCGCAAAGACATGTATTGCGCGTTTTTGATTAAATATGATTATTGTCATAATCTATCATCCCTTTTTTCGTTGTACTATTATTGTATTCATGCGTTTACAGCGAAATGGGTTCGTTTCCTCATTTTTTAAAAAGGGAATGTCGAAACCCCGCCGTCCCCCGAAGGGGGCCTTTGGGGATTTCGACCTACCTTTACCGTTCCAAAATGTCGTTGCGAGGAGCGAGTCATCGAGTGACGAAGCAATCTCAAGAAAATTTTTTAGATTGCTTCGGGCGGCCACCGGAGTGTCCTCCCTCGCAAAGACATGTATTGCGCGTTTTTGATTAAATATGATTATTGTCATAATCTGTCATCCCTTTTTTCGTTGTACTATCATTGTTATCATGCATTTACAGCGAAATGGGTTCGTTTCCTCATTTTTTAAAAAGGGAATGTCGAAACCCCACCGTCCCCCGAAGGGGGCCTTGGGGGATTTCGACCTACCGAACATTATTCTTTGTAATAACATCATTTTCATACGTTTATGGCGAAATGGGTTCGTTTCGTTTTTTTTGTGTTTTTTGTGTTTTACCATATCCCGTGATCGGCGGGTCCTCAGACCCGCCGGGTGTCGGGTGCAGAGACCCGACACCACAAAATTAAACATTGCTCCCTTCATATATCCCGCTCCACCCGCATTTACCATCAAACCACTACAATATCGAAAAAACGGTTTTGTTGATTATCAACGAGTTCGGGAAAAAGGGGGGTGAAAAAAAGTGGGTGTCTCACCTGCATTTACCATCAAACCACTACAAATTTGAAATGACGATTTTGCCATATTTCGGGGTGTTGCGGGATTTTACCGAAAAAGTGATTACTGGAACTGCCTGTCAAACAACCGGTTGGTATCTTTTTTGAAAAATAATGAAAAAAACATTAAAAAAACGCTTGACATCCGCCGAAAATATTATATGTATATGCAACAAATGTGAGTGTTCTGCGTTTAAGCGGAAAGATGATATTGAGAAGAAGATTGAGATGGAAGACAAAAACGATTTAATGGAAGGCGTTGGCCGGGTCTGGCTGTTGATGAAAAGATTCGCACGCAAAAGAATCGCGGAATTGGATATTGGGCTGACTTTTGATCAGATGATTGTTCTCTTTTCGCTACATAATAATGAAGGTATGAAAATTGGTGATATTGCCGATATGACAGATCGGGACAGGACCACAACATCAAGAATGATAACCGGTTTGGAGAAGAAGAGTTTAGTTTTGAGGGTTTCCGATCGCGAGGATCACAGGCAAAAACTGATTTATCTGACACGCTCGGCAAAAGAATTATTGGATAGTATGAGGTCCACAAGAGAGCAGTTTGCAAAAACTGTTTTTAATGGTATAAGCCAGGCCGATATCGAAAAGACTGCCGAGATATTAAAAAAGGTAGCCGACAATCTTGAACGAGAGTAAAATTTTTTGGAATAATATGTGCAGATACACATTATGTAGATGCAATTAACCTGCTGGTATGTAAGGGGAATGAAATGAAAAAGACATTAATCACACTGATTTCAACGCTGTTTTTGGGTTTGGTTGTCGCCGGTTGCGGCGGCGAACAGGAAACCAAAAATATGGAGCAGATCTACGCTGAAGAAGGAGTTCCGGTGGTAACCGAGACGGTGGAACCGTCGACATTCAACAGCAAATTGGAATTCAATGCCGTTTTAACCGGCCTTAAAGAATCATCGGCCTACGCGATGGTGGATGATAAAATAGACCTGATTAATTACAGTATCGGCGATTATATCGAGAAAGACGCGATTGTCCTGACATTTCCGACCGACAACCCATCGGCCCGATATTTTCAGTCGAAAATAGCCTATGAAAACGCCGAAGCGAACTTCGGCCGGATGAAGAGTTTTTATGAGGTGGGCGGCCTGTCGCGTCAGGAATTCGAGAATGCCGAAGCGTCGTACGGGGTGGCCAAGGCCAACTGGGATGCTGTCAGGCAGTCGGTTTTGGTCAAGGCGCCGATCAGCGGCGTGTTAACCAGAATGAATTTCCTCGAAACGGAAAATGTTCACTGCGATGACGAGCTGTTCGCCATCTCGCGGATCGACCGGCTCAAGGCCAGGGTTCCGGTGTCTGATAAAGAAATCGGTGATATTGAAATAGGTCAGGAGGCCACTGCCGACTGGAACGGTTCTACATTGCAGGGCAAGGTGGTTCAGGTCGATCTTTCGATGAACCAGAAGAGCCAGGCTTTCGGTGTCGTGGTCGAATTCGACAACCCGGATATGAGCGTCAGGGGCGGTGTGACGGCAAAAATCGCCATCAGCACCTATAACGATGAGCAGGCCGTCTACACCGAGCGGAAGAATGTCATCAAAGAGGCCGGCTTATATCATGTCTTTGTCGCCGAGAATGGTGTCGCCAAAAAACGCGATGTAAAACTCGGCCGCAGCGGCGGAATCGATGTCGAAATCCTCAGCGGTTTGAATCCCGGCGATATACTTATCACCGAGGGGCAGTTGCATCTCGATGACGGCAAAAAGATACGGACAGTAGAGACAACAGAACCTGAAATGAGAGCTTCGAACTGAGCGGGTGGAATAATGACCGGACACAACAATATGACGCTTCAAAGGGGAATTAAAAATGTTTCTTTCTGACATATCGATTAAGCGGCCGATTATGATGAGCATGTTCCTGATCGTCTTCCTGCTTTTCGGCGGGATGGCCTTTATGAATATGCCGCTGGACCTTACTCCCGATATCGATATCCCGTATGTTGCCGTGCAGACGGAATATGCCGGGGCGGGGCCGAAAGAGGTCGAAACGCAAATAACGAAAAAAATAGAAGACGCAGTATCGTCGGTAAGCAATATCGACGAAATGACATCTTTTTCGATGGAAGGATTTTCTTTCGTAATTATCAAATTCGAGATGGACAAGGATGTCGATATCGCCAATCAGGAAGTTAAAGATAAGGTCGATGCCATCCTCAGCGACCTTCCCGATGATGCCGAACTCCCGACCATCGAGAAAATCGACCTCCAGGAATTTCCAATTGTCGATATAGTCCTGTCGGGCGATTTGCCGATCACCGAGTTGTGGGATCTTGCCGACAAGAAGCTGGCGGATCGTTTTTCACAGATCGAGGGTGTTGCCCGGGCCGATATTATCGGCGGGCAGGAACGCGAAATCCAGGTCATTTTGAATGACCGCGCCGTTTATCAGAACAATATTTCGCTGGCGCAGTTGACACAGATTCTCGGCGCGCAAAATCTCGATATGCCGGGCGGGCATTTCGAGAAAGCGACGCAGGAGTACACTGTCCGTATGACCGGTGAATTCGAGAGTGTCGATGAGGTGGCCGATACTGAAATTCCGACGGTATTCGGCAACAAGAGGCTCAGGGATATCGCCGAGGTAGAAGACGCCGGCGCCGAGGTTCGCGAGCGAACATCGTATTTCAACAATATCGAAAATATCGGTCAACCCGATGTCGTCCAGCTCAGTATTATTAAAAATTCCGAAGGTAACACGGTCGATATCGCCAAAAAAATATATGAATTGATTCCGGAACTCGAGGAGAGTCTTCCGGCGGGATGCAACCTCAACGTTGTTACCGACAAATCGACTTTTATCAAAGACACGGTGGATGACACCATCCAGAATATCATCCTGGGTATCATCCTGACCGGTTTGGTGCTGCTGTTTTTCCTGCATGACTGGAGATCGACCATCATTGTGGCTCTGGCGATGCCGATGTCAATTATTTCCTCCTTTTTGCTGATGAACATGATGGATTATACCAAAAATATCGTAACGCTGATGGCGCTGTCCACCGCGGTCGGTATTCTGGTCAGTAATTCGGTGGTGGTCATCGAGAATATATTCCGGCAAAAGCAAATGGGCAAAAGCCGAAAAGAGGCGGCGTCGGTCGGCACCAGCGAGGTTGTCGTGGCGGTAGTAGCCTCGACCGCGACCAATCTGGCGGTGTTTCTTCCGGTGGCAAGTATGTCCGGAATTCTCGGGCAGTTTTTCGGGGCCTTTGCGTTTACGGTGGTTTTTGCGACATTGTTTTCACTGCTCATTTCATTTACGCTGACACCGATGATGGCGTCGCTTATTCTCCCGGAGAACGGTAACGGCAAAGAAAAGAAAAAAAACCGCATAGCCGAATGGGCCGACCGTTATAATTCAATAGTGGAAAAGGGGTATCAAAACCTTCTCAAGAAAATACTCGGCAAAAAACTGCGTTCGCTCGCTTTAATCGGCGGCAGTGTGCTTGTTCTGGTGATCACCTTTATGTTTGCCGGGCGAGTTGGTTTTGAATTTACGCCTATGATGGATGAAGGGGATATTCAGATCGAGGCGGAACTGCCGCTTGGGTATAATCTGGATGAGACGGCCGAGGCGCTGCAAGAGGTCGAGGATCGTCTTAAAAAGAACCCAAGTGTCAAGACTATCCTGACTCAGTTGGGGAAAATAAGCGAAGTGGATCAGGGAACCAACCTGGCGCTTATGAAGATCAAGCTGGTCGATGTCGCCGAGAGGGAACTCAGCACCGAGGAAACGGTGGGTCTCTTTATACGCGAATTGTCCGATATGCCGAATATCATGCTTCGTATCGAGGCTGTATCTTCGATGAGTGGCAGCGGGCAGGCCCCGATTACTTTCTATCTGAAGGGGCAGGATATCGATCAGCTTGAGATATACAAGGAAGAAATTCTGCATAAAATTAATGATGTGCCCGGCTTGATAAACCTCAATACAAGTTCCCGTTCCGGTAAGCCGGAGATAAGCATTATTCCCGACCGCAGGAAAATCTCCGATGCCGGATTGACCGTGTATGATATTGCCATGCAGCTTCGCGGCGCCCTGACCGGGCTGGTCGCAACCCAGTACCGTGATGAGGGCGAGGAATATGATCTTCGAGTGATGATCGACGATGTCGCTCTCGACACCCCCGAAGAAGTGGCCAATCTTTCTGTGGTCGGTTCGAAGGGGATATTTACGCTGTCGCAACTGGCCGATATCGAATTCAGCGAGGGTGTCAGCACCATTCTGCATATCGATAAGTACAAAGCTATCGAGTTCACCGGTTCACCCGCGGCGGGTGTGGCTCTTGGCGATGTTACCGGCGAGATCGAACGTCGTGTAGCCGATATGGATCTGAAATCGGGATATAAAATTACATGGGGTTCACAGGCTGAGATGATGAATGATGCCATTGTCGATATGGCCACCGCCCTGATAATAGCGATCGTGCTTACATATATGCTTCTTGCGGCCATCCTCGAAGACCTCAAGCAGCCGCTTCTGGTTCTGGGCACTTTCCCGCTGGCGCTGATCGGGGTTATCTGGGCCATGATTCTGACCGGGATGACCATGAATATCATCGCCATGATGTCGATCGTTATGTTGCTCGGTATTGTGGTCAACGCCGCCATTCTGATTCTGGACTATGTCAATGTGCTGGTGCGGGAGAAGGGAATGTCGGTCACCGAGGCGTTGCTCGAAGCCTGCCCGGTCAAACTGCGGCCGATTATCATGTCGGCGGCGGCTATTATTCTCGGTATGCTGCCGATGGCGATAGGTATGGGGGCGTCCGGTCGCGAGATGCGGCAGCCGATGGGTATCGTTACGATCGGCGGGCTGGTGGTTTCGACCGTTCTGACTTTGTTTATTATTCCGGCCCTGCTCAGTCTGCTCTCGAAATCGAAGAAGACGGAAACAGTTGCTCAAATAAGTGAAGAGGGGTAAACGATGAAGAAGACAATTATTTTAATCATAAATATGATGATACTCCTGGCCCTGCCCGTCGGGGCCGAGGAGTACGATATCGACCGGTTCATCGAACTGGTCGAACAGCACAGCAATGATCTCAAATTGGCCGAGCAGGAACTGGACTACGCCGGGGCTCAGAAAAAAGAAGCATACTCGGGTGTCCTGCCTCGGATTTCGGCCAATGCCGGATACAGCCGCAATCTCAGCGATATATATATGTACATGGATATGGGCGACGGCAATGGGGCCACGAAACTGCCGATTTCTCGCGACAACGAATACAGCGCCAATGTGGTCCTGAGCCAGACGCTGTTTAACGGCACCGTTTTCAACGCCGTCAAAGCATCCCGGCAGTATCAGAAACTGTCGGATTTCGTGTACGATGCTTCATATCAGGAAATAATAACTTTCGCCAAAAAGGCGTTTTATCAGACATTGCTCCTCAAGGTGGTCTGGGATGTTTCGCAGGCATCGGAGCACAATGCCTATGAGAATTATGTCGATATAAAAAGCGCTTATGACAACGGGCTGGTTTCCGAATTCGACCTGTTGCAGGCCGAGGTGCGCTACAAGGATTATGTTCCCCGGACCACCGAGGCGGAGAGAAATTACAACATTGCGCTAATCAACATGAAAAATCTGGCCGGTATTCCGGTGGGAGAGGGTATCAGATTGGACGGCAGTCTGGATGAATATCCGGAACCACCGAAAATGGCGGCATTGGAGACAATCCTGAACAGCCGGCCGGATTATAATGCTTTGTTGTGGGAGGAGAAACTCCGCCACACGAATGTCAGCGCCGAAAAATCGGCCTATCTGCCGGTTCTCACCGGGAGTCTGGCCTATGCTTATTCCGCCCAGTCGGATGAATGGAGCCTTGACGAGGAAAATAACGCCTGGGTGGCGGGAATTAATCTATCGCTGCCGCTGTTTACCGGCGGCTCCCGAAGCGCCAGGGTGCAGAAAGCACGTATAGAACTGGATAAGACAAGAATTACTATCGATAAGACCAAAGAAGATATAGAGAAGGAAATCGAAAATATCAGACTGCGGCTCGAGGAGGCGCACAAGCGCATTTTCACCGCCGAAGCAACTCTGAAGACGGCTGAGAAAGCCTTCTCCATCGCCGAAGCAACCTCCAGAGCCGGATTAACAACCCAGCTCGAGTTGAAAGACAGCCGGGTCGTTCTCGATCAGGCGACGACGGGGTATTACTCGGCGGTCTATGAATATCTGGACGCCGTTTTTGACTGGGAAAAAGCGATCGGCGCGGTAAAAAAAGACAGTTGATAAATTGTAATATAATATGAACATGCAGACGTTAACAACGACCGGGTGAGCGGAGAGATGCAGAATTTGCATATCTATACCATTGGCGCTCTTATTAGTACCTTATTTTTAATTTCGCTCGGGGTAGTATGTCTCTTTTCCGGGCGAAAACAGCTTTTATGGCGGACACTTGCGGTTTTCAGCTTTATGCTGGGCGCCGCAACCTTTCTTGCTTTTCTCGCCACCCGGTCGGATGATTACGGGCATGTACTTCTCTTTACACGGCTGGCGTATTTTGCCGTCGTTATGTCGGTTCTTTATTCGGTTTACTACACATCGATCCTGACCGGCAAAAATAAAAAGATAGACTTTCTCAAGGGCGAGGTTTCGCGGCGCTCATACCTGATTGCAACCGCGCTGATCGGGGCGGTGTTGCTGGCGATACTGATGAGTACAAAACTTCTCATTCGCGGCTTCAGCGACAGCGGTTTGGGCGAGGTGTGTGTCATCTACGGGCCGATCGGCTATATAGTTTTGGCCATCTCGATTCTCGGCCTGTTGATAATTTCGACCACGCTCAGCAGGGCGCATCGTAATTCGACCGAAAAATCATTCAGAGATTTTCTGCGGCTCAACAAAATCGCTTTCTATCTGATATATCTCCCCGGAATTCTCCTCCAATTCGCACAGCCGATTTTCGAGTTTAATGCCGGAGTACTGGTGCTGGCCGCCTATCCGACAGCGGTGGTGATTTTCTATATGGCCATATTACGTTACCAGTTCGACCGGGTCGAGGATCTCAACCGGAATCTGGAAAAGAAGGTCAAGGAGCGTACATCGGAGTTGATGCGCACCCAGGCCCGTCTGGCCCAGGCCGAAAAAATGGCCTCGATGGGGGTTCTGGTGGCCGGGGTGGTGCACGAAATAAACAACCCGGTCGGAGCGGTGAGCGGTATGCTCCAGACGCTGGAACGGGCGGTCAAAAAAATCAAAGCCGCACTCGCCGAAATACCGGCACAGGCCACCCCGCAGATAAATCTCAACGGTTCTTTGCAGGTTATCTCCGATGCTCACGGTGTGATCGGCGCCGGGATGAAACGCGTCTCTAATATCGCCGCCCGGTTGAAAAGATTCTATCGGCTCGACGAGGCGACTCTCCAGCTTACCGATATACACCAGGGACTCGATGACACCCTCAATCTCCTTCGTTACGACATGATGCGCCATATAAAGGTGGAAAAGGATTACGGCGATATACCGAATATACTCTGCTACCCGAGGCAGTTGAATCAGGTTTTCCTGAATTTGCTTCTTAATGCTAAAGAGTCAATCAGGAATAGCGGAATTATATATATCAGGACTTTCACCGATGATAAAAAACTGTATTTGAAAATAAAGGATACCGGCGCCGGAATATCGGATGAGAATATGTCGAAAATATTCGAACCCGGTTTTACCACCAAAAGAAACGATTCCGGAACCGGTCTGGGGCTGTCGATCTGCCGGGAAATAATCCGGGACCATCACGGCGAACTTGCGGTCGTAAGTAAGCTTGATTTTGGAACAACCGTAACAGTCGCGCTTCCGATTACCATCCGGGCGGAGGCAGGCAAACCGGCTTTGAATGAAAACGCGGCATAAGGATGTTAATATATGATTAAATACAAAACAGCCATAACCGTTCTTATACTGGGATTGCTTTTAATCCCCACCGTATGGCTGATGGGCCACCGGGCTAACAACAGCCTCCTTTTTGTCTTTGTCCTGTTTGCCTTTTTTATGAAATTTTCGAACGAGTTTGCCGCGCGGGTGAGTGAGGGGTTCACCCGCCTGGCGATCGATGTCAAAAAGAGAAAACGTTTGATTATCGGCATGCTGGCCTTTGCGCTTCTTCTGGCGATATTGTCCTTTTTCAATAATCACCGGTGTTCATTCCTGCATCTCGACAGCGAAAAATCGCTTGGTACTCTCTACTCGGGCTTTCTTCTCGCCGCCAGTGTCCCGATCATATATCTCTGCATGAAGGAATATGAACGAAAAAAGGATCGCTGGAAATGGATACCGGTGGGATCACTGTTTGCGTTGATGGCGCTGGACGAACTGAGCGAATTTCACCACTGGCTGGTATATGATATCTGGCATTTCATATCAGGGAAGGGGCAGGAGGTTCTGATCGATGGTATCGTCCTCTGGCTGACACTCCTGTCGCCGTTTATATTCGCCATCATTATAGGGCTTTTGCTGTTTATTTTCCGTGTTCTTTCGAAAGACGCCGGAATCCTGGCCCTTGCGGGTCTCTCATTCTGGATCGTGTCGCAACTGCTCGAAGCGACTATCGAAGGACACCTGATCTCTTTGCATATTCTGGAAATATCGATGGAAGAATTCTGTGAAATGGCGGGTTCGATACTTTTCATCGGGTCATTCCTGGCCGAATTAGACTGTCTGAAAAAAAGAAAGGAGGTCAATACATCGGACAATATGGTTTCTGATCGCAGTGATGTTTTTATTTAGAAATATAAGTGTATATGCACCTAATGGCAAAGCAGGAGGTGATTGTTGGAAAGAAGTCATAAATAAGATTTGCAAATGGATGAGTAAATTTAATGGAAACAAAAAAATGGGAGATAAAATGAAACGAATTGCATTGTTAAGTGTCATGGCGCTGGTGATGCTGGTTTATGCCGCGCCGGCTCAGGCTTTCGATAATGTCGGTAAACTCGGATTGGGGATAGACGGTGGTTTTGCGATTCCCGGCGGCGGCGATATTACCGCCGACAGTTCATTCGGCGATTTCTTCGACTGCGGTCCGGCATTCGGTCTGCATGTTCGTTACGGTTTGATCAAGGAAGTTACTCTCGAGGCCGGTTTCAGGTACGGCTTTATGAAAATGAAGGATGATGCCAACGACATGCTTCCCGATGAGCCGCATTTCGTGGCGCCGGAGATTTACATCAACGGTATCTGGAACATAGGTACGATCTTCAACAAAACCGACAACATCTTCAACCCTTTCGTCAAAGCGGGGGTGGCGCTGGTACCGTGGAAAGTTACCGATGACGGAGCCGGCGGCGATGCGGTCGTGCTTGACAATAACGAGGAATTCAAGAAAACCAGTTTCGGGTTGAATTTCGGGGGCGGTTTGGAAGTGTTCGCGACGCCCGATCTGGCGGTTTATGCCGAGGGACGCTACCTGATGCTTTTCAGCGAGGATGAGGATGCATTCGGGGATGATTTCGGCAATCTTGGGAGCATAAATGTAAACGTAGGATTAACCTATTATCTTCCCCTCTCCAGCCATTAGTTGCTGGTCCTTCCATGCGGGAGGCGGTTGTAGCGGCCGTCTCCCGTGCCTAAAAAGGGGGTTGACGGGGAGACAGGAGCGAGAATTATGGCAACAGAACAAAAAGCAGTCCAGAATAAAACACGCAATGTCATTCTGAATGAGGCTTATCGACAGTTTTGCAGTTGCGGTTACCGCGGCGCCAATATTAACACCATTGTGACGAAATCGAATATAACCAAGGGTGCGTTGTACTACTATTTCAACAGCAAAAAGGATCTCGCCCTGGCGGTTGTCGATGATATTATCATAACCAAAATTAACAAATACTGGACCGATCATCTCGAGAAAATAGACGATCCAATCAAGGCGTTGCGCCGCCTTCTGCTTTCCGGAGATACGGTCGAGCCCGGCAGAATGATGCCGCCCGCCGACCTGATAAGACTGCTGCTGGAACTGATACCGCTGGACAACGCGTTTCGTCAGCGTCTGGGCAGTATTCATAAAAAAGCATTGGGGATCATCGCCGATTCGTTCCGGCGCGCCATGGAGGCCGGTAAGATTATCGGTTCGATCGATCCCGACAAAATGGCCGCAAGTATCATGGCGGGTGTTATCGGAGGTACGGTGCTGTCGGTATCGACTCATGACATAAATATTTACAATGACTGCAGGCGCGATCTGGTCAATTATCTCGAAACGCTTCGCAGTGATAATATGAAGGCGGCCCCGGCTATGTAACTCTCTCTTTTTTATATAGATTCCTCTCTGCATTATTGACTGGCACTGTTTATGGTGCAAGGGGCGGCCGCAACGGCCGCCCTTTTTTATATTTCGGCGCCATGTTTTATCAGACGCTGGCCGACACCAGGATCGGCTCCTGCGACAGCCCCACAATGTCTTTGCAAGGAACGAGTTATCGAGCGACGAAGCAATCTCAGAAAATATTATTGGATTGCTTCGGTCGGCCACCAGAGTGACCTTCCTCGCAATGACGTATGTTGGGTTTTTTTGATTAAGTGCAATCATATTGTCATATCATTTTTCGTTGTACTATTATTGTTGTCATACATTTACGGCGAAATGGGTTCGTTTCGTTTTTTTTGTTTGTTTTAAATATGGTGTCAGGTCACAATCCGTCGCCGTGTGGCGACGAATCAGGACCTGCCACAATATTAAGATATCTTGAACGTCGTTGCGAGCGGAGAGATGCGCCTATGGCGCATATCGGAGCGTGGCAATCACGCGGCCTTTTGCGATAAGGTTGTCTTGGAGAAAAAAGTAACGAGATTGCCACGTCACTCATCCCCGCAAACGGCGGGTATGAGTTCCTCGCAATGACAAGTCTCGGACGTTTTTGATTAAATGTAATTATATTGCCATGTTAAACATTGTCTCATCCCCAAACTCGACTAATGCAAAGCATTAATCTCGTTTGGGAATGCCACGTGGACGGGCCGTGAAGATACCGTCAGGAAAGGGTTCCTGACGGCGCGGGGGAAATTATGCGGCCTGTGATAAAACAGGATTGTCGAAACCCGCGGTTCGCCTTCGGCGACCCTTCGGGATTTCAACCTACCCGGATTTCACTAAACATTGTTTCATCCCCAAACTCGACTAATGCATAGCATTAATCTCGTTTGGGAATGCCACCCGGACGGGCCGTGAAGATTCCGTCAGGAAAGGGTTCCTGACGGCGCGGGGGAATATCCCACCCACCCGATGAGATCGGGATCTTCGACATGGGGTGCGTCACAAGTATATTATGGAAAATTTGATTGCTTCCTGTTTCATGCTTCGCATGAATGTAAGGAGCGCTCTTCATTTCGTTCAGTCTTTTCAACAAGACTTCTGAACTACAATAACTTTTTCGCTATATATACACCGTAGCTGTAGTATTCGAGGTATTTATCATAAAGGGCTATTTCGTGTTTTTCCGATTCGACAACGGCCTTTGCCCGGTCGCTCCGGCCATGTCGCTCAAGGAAGGCATCAAAACGGCTCTGCATGGGCCGATAGTAATTTTCGATCCAGCAATGGGTCGGCAGGTAAAAATATGCCATGGGGCAATAGCCATGCTTCTCAAGGATTCCGATTTTTGCCGAGGCGACATCAATCTCAGGATATTCGCCATCCCAGTAGGACTGAAGCTCAGGCGGTCTCGAGGCGGTAAGCCAGGTAATTTCGGAGACAATGAGTTTACCGCCCGGTTTCAGGAATCGGTTCCAGGTCGAGACTCCGGCTTCAAAGCCCATGTTGTAAATCGCTCCCTCGGAGAGGATTACGTCGAATTCTCCATCGGAAAAAGGAAGTGCGTCCATGGAGCAGTTCAAAGTGGTGATTTTCTCCGCGACACCATGATCGTTGGCCCTGTTCTTAAGCTCTTCGAGAAACTCCGGGAGGAAGTCCACGGCGGTGATTTCGGTGTCCAGCTCTTTGGCGAGAAGGATGGTTGAGGCACCGGTGCCGCAGCCAATATCCGCAATTCTCAGATGGCGGGAGCGGTCGAGTCCGGCCAGCGCCATGGCCTGTTTTGTTTCGGCTTCTCCTCCCGGTCCCTGCCGTGGGGCAGGGCGGTGGAGATCTATGAGTAGCTGGAATTGTGATCTATCCAAACTTTCCTCCGTATTCTGTTTTACGTATCGACTCCTCAACCAGTTTCAAAGAGTTCATTTATTGGGGGAATTTCAAGGTTCAGCATGCATTGGCTCCAGCGGTTGTCGGGGTTGGCCGGAGATCTGTCCGGGATTTATAATAATGTTCAATAAGCTTTTCGGCCGTGAAAAAGGCAATAAAAAAGCTCCCCCAACCGTGCGGGACTCAGAACTTTTGAATTGGATATTAGACTTAAATAATTCAGTCCTCTCGCAACAAAGAAAAGCCCGAAAGCTCTTTCTATTGGGAGGAAAAGCGGGGTGGGGAATCGAAAGACAAGGTTTTTGTAACCTTCAGGGATACATCATATTACGCCGCAACTCCTTGATTCTCATAAAATTCCAATTTTTATTTGGTTTGATTTGTTTGTGTATATTTTTGTTTGTTTCGACCTCAATATGGCACAAATCAAATGAATAATTATAAGCCTTTATAACCCAATTTGAATATCTTTCAAATCATCCCTAAGCTGCGAATAATAATAAATTGACTTATTTATATATAATTGTAGGTTTTTGACGATCTATCACGTATAATGAAGTGTTAGTTCTAATTTGAGTTCAATTTTTATCGCAGTCTTGTCTTAAACCACAAATCTTCGCTAGAGCTTAATCTCGAATTACCGCGCAATGATGCGCAATATGATATTTATCCTGAGGTATCTTAACTTCATTGGAATGCAGTTCACTTCGGGATAATCAATTAAGGAGTGTAGAATGAAAATCTACATCGGAAACATGTCGTTTGACACGACAGAAGATCAATTACGCCAAGCCTTCGAAGGTTATGGTGAAGTTTCAACCGTCAACATTATTATAGACAGAGACAGCAGTCAATCAAAGGGATTTGGGTTTGTCGAAATGTCTGCAAATGATGAGGCTACTGCCGCAATTAGCGGTCTTAATGGCCAGGATTTCGAAGGTCGCACGGTGAGGGTAAGCGAAGCAAAACCACGCGCTCAAAGCGGAAATCGCGACGGTGGCAACGGCTATCGCAAGCCGTATTAACAGCGAGGCAATATAGAACCCGCCCATATTCCGGCGCGGAAATTGTTTTTGAGGAGATTAGCCATTGGCCGGTCTCCTTTTTTATTGTTAGGTTGTTTTTTAGAGAAAATTACTTTCCGGGCGTTCCAAGTTCTTAAGCAGCGCCGATGCGTGGAATACTTTCAGCGGGTAATGTTTTTTGCCGTGTTAAAAGATAGGCATTAGGGTTATGGCTCAAAGCACCATTTGGCAACCATTCCCAGAACTTGCCCAGGTCTTTACGAATCCACTGCACAAAAAACTGGGGTATTTCAGATGTCTCTTTTTCAAAGAATCGTCTAAATGACCAATCATTGATATATCTTTGTCTTACTTTAGTGAAGTATCTGATCCGGCTGAATCGTTCCGATGAAAATCCCCGGACAACATTCAACCACCTTGGTGTTGTTTCTCCATTGGCAAGGAAACGCCGAAAGATCAATCGAGGTGAATATGAATATTTCGTAACATCAATCATATAATCATAAAACTCAAGCCAGGAGTAATTTTTCGGCTTAATATTCATTTGAGCGTTACTTAAAAAATGAAATGGGAATGGAATCACCCGATCGGCTCTTTGAAATTCTAAATTAAGTTTCGTTGCTTGTCCAAATGCCGAGAGCATGGAATAGGCGGGAAATGCTCCCGGGCTTAGATCGAGGAAACGCTTGGTCAATTCAAATGATTCCGGTCCTGAATCGTTATCAAGTCCGAAAATATGATTGGTCTGGACGTAGGGAATATGTCTTAGAATCATATTAACATGATCAGAGACTTTTCTTACTTTATCCATCCCGGTTAATCTACCGGTTCTTGATTTAATTCCCATGTCAAACCAGGATTCGATGCCCGGTAAGAGAGCTTTAAAACCATTATGCTTAAGCCGTTTTACTCGCGGTTCCGATAGTAAAGAAAGCGTCGATTCGGCAATAAACTCAATGCGGCCGGGCGGTACCGCCTCTTCTATGGCATCCATGCAATTGTCGAATCGGACTCCAAAGTTGGGATCATGCCATGCTACTCGAGGACGCTTTAGCCTGGTCAAGAGAAAACGAAGATCTTCTATTATGGTTTCGGCATCAAATGGTTGGTAGGGCACGGAGGAGTCGATGCAGAAATCGCATGTGTAGGGACACCCCAAGCTGCTCAAAAGCGGGACTATTTTGATAAGTGGGGCTTTTTGTAGATTTTTTTCAATGAACTTCCAGCGTCGGCTGATACTCGGCAATTGAACAGGATGTTGACCTGCTGTTAAATATAAGCCGACGGGTCTATGCCGGCTACAATCGCGAATGACATCAGTGATTATTGATTTGTCCGTAAATCCCAGAACATAATCGAAGTATTTCTGTGCATCCTGGGGATAACATCGGGCATGCGGTCCCCCAATAGCGGTAACAGCGCCTCGTGAACGAAACAGGTTACTCAAAGCGTACGACAATAAAGCCGCTTCGGTGAACGAACTGATAAATATAAAATCGACATTTTCAGGGAGTTCGCTGAGCAGGTCTTCCCGACCGGTATAGGTTACCAAGGTTACCTCATGGCCCAGTTCTTCGCACCACGCAGCAACAACCTGGGGCATGATACTTACGAAGTTGGCACCCATAACCCGCATCCAAATGGTCCGTGTGGGAGCCTTAGCCACAAGATCGATAATGCCGATCTTTAATTTTCGCACATCACTTTATCCTATATTTATTGCCCTTGAATACCGGCTTTACCTCTTTCCAGTTATTTAAAGCAGTTGATACCTGATAATGGTTTTTGTCGCGATTCGCTTTAAACGGGCCTTCCAAAAATACACTACGATTGAAAAATGTTTCTTTGTAATATTTTTCGACCAATGCGGACTTTATTCCTGATCATATCCAAATCGACGCTCAAAATTTCGGCTATTTCTCGATACGAAAAGTCGGCCAGCAAAGAGAGAACTTGCACCAGCCTGAAATCGCAGGGTAGTGTTTTTATTGCCTTTGTGATATCATCGCGTGATAATTCCGGCATTGGTACTTGATCGAAATTATCAATACCCCGTTTTTTCGCCCACCGTGTATATATCTGATAAACGTCGATTTTATCTGCGCCGGTTACATGGGTGGATAGCCTGACGAAGGGACAATATTTATTTGACAGGATATCTATCATAATCTTAAAGAGCCAAACCCGAAAGTCAGGATCGAACGGTTCATCATACCAGCATTCGTTGGCGGCGACAAAAGAGTCCTGAACCAAATTTAGCGCATCGCTTTCATCATCCAGGACTATTATGGCAATCTTATAAAGATTTTCAAGCTGAGGAAGCACCAGCGTTTCAAAGTCTCGTCTGGTCCGGATACCGGCCACCAGTCCCTCATTTGCCCCCTCCTCCCACATTATTTTTGGCTTCGCCAGCATTTCTATGTCTTGTGGGATTTTTTTGGGTGAGATTCATATCGTTTGGCGGCCATCGGCTCACGATTCTTGATCCCGCCGATGACACGATTCCTGACTTCCGATGAGGTTATGCCCTCGTGGTGGTCAATAATATCTGAAATTTCTTGAGCGGTTGCCTGACTAATTCCCGCATTCATCATCGAATTTTTGATTTTGTCCTTGTTGAATTTCTCTTCCAGACCGGATCTTTTTTTTATTGTAGGCACAATTTACCCCTTTCCTTTAACTCAAAATACGCTATTTATATGACACGTCAATCGGTCAAAAGATTGAAAAGGGAGCTAGTCCCAAGGATTTAGAGGATAATGTAATTATTCGGAGTCGGGATCTGAAGATTTTCTGACCATTCCTTCGGTGAGAGCGAAGGAGGCCAGTTCCAGCCGGGTGTGAAGAGCCAGCTTCTCCAGAGTGTTATGAACGTGGCTTTTGACCGTATGTACGGCGATAAAGAGTTCTTTGGCGATTTCTTTGTTGCTCATTCCTCTGGCGATCAGATCAACCACCTCATGTTCTCGCCTGGTTAGCTTGACCGCCTTCATTAATCGGTCGGCCTTTCCGTTCTTGACTGCGTACTCCACAATATGTGAAAAAAGCGAATCGGTCAGAGTCTGCGGAAGAACTTTCTTGCCTTCGGCGACCGATCGGATTGTATAAAGGAAATCTTTGATCGTCGCATCCTTTAAGATAAAACCGGCAACGCCCACCTGGATAAATTCGGCGACTTCGGCCTGCGTAGGAATCAAATCCATCACCACGACCTCGGCTTTAGGATGTTCTTTCCTAATAAGCTCTGCAATTCGCAGACTATTTTGACTTCGAAGACCAAGGTCGAGGAGAACAACCTGAGGATTGGTTTTCCTGGCTTTCTCCATGGCATCACCATTGCCTGTCGATGACACAGCCTTGATATCCGGCTGTTCGTTTAGCATGGCGGTGATCCCTTCCCGTAAAAGACGATTGTCTTCTATTAAGAGTACCTTAATCTTTGCCACTTATTATTTCCCCAGACAAGTTGTATGAAAACTTATAAATAATATAAAATATGGGCCAAATGCTGTCAAGAAAAATAAGGCTACTTGCCCGTAGGCGTATGTGCTGCATACTCTTCCCATTACGCAGGTTAATTGTTCCGGAATTATATAGTCTTTCCTGTTAATAGTTTGGACTTATATTGACTTCAGACGTATTATATACAGACCAAGTGTCAGCCAAATTGATTGTCTTTCAAGCCTTGTCCTGGCAATTCAATCCTTGAAATATCCTTAATGTGGTGACAAAGGCGCAATTATGCGTCAAATTCACTTTATCTGACGTCATACAGGAATGTATCGCAGATAAATACGATTAGGAGACGTAATGAAACTTTACGTAGGAAATCTTTCTAAAGAGACAACTGAGCCGCAACTTCGCGAACCATTCGAGAAATACGGCGAAATAACTTCATTGAATATAATAATGGATAGGGAAAGCGGAGAATCAAAGGGATTTGCATTCGTTGAAATGTCCTCTGATGAGCACGCCAATGAAGCGATCACCGGTATGAATGGCAAAAATTTATTCGGGAATCTGTTGAGAGTAAACGAAGCCAACAAACGGTAAATCTCGAACAACGGGCAGATTGAATAGTTTCTGAATTAAGGGAGCTTTGGTTAATACCGGGCTCCTTATCAGACAAATAGAAGCGTGATTATTCTTACCGGTTCGTGATTGAAAGGACAAATTATGGTTTTTGCAGAATGGGTTATTTTCGGGTTATTGCCGATTTTTCTTGTAGATTTGTTAACTGCACGCAAAAGACAAACGGCTCAAGCCGGATTCGACTACTCGAAATAGAAACGAATACGGAATATTATATGATCAGAATTAAAAGAAACAGTTTTGGTGTCATTGCACGAATACGAGGTCTGCCTGAAAAAGCTGATGAACTTCGCAGGCACCTTCTTGCCCTGGTTAAACTAACTCGAAATGAGAATGGATGTCTTTCCTGCGAGATGATAGAGAATGAGTACGATTCAACCGAGTTTACACTCATTGAGAAATGGTCCAATGAGGAAACGCATAATGCTCATTTCAGTGCAATATTAATTCAGAATGCTATGAAGATGTTTCAAGGTTTGCTTTCAGGCGAACTGGGTATTCGCAAGCAGATATTGCGATTGCATGCGGTTAGATATGGAACCAACAGCTATTGGACTTCAATGATCCAGGCGAAAACAGTCAATCTTGGATAATATTAGATACGGCCCATATTACAATGGAACTTTTTAAGATATTGATTGGAGGAAGATGTGAACATATATGTAGGAAACTTATCGCCCAAAATATTAAAGTGGCATCTGCGCAGAATGTTCAGGCGGTATGGTGCCGTTGGCGATATTAGTATGGAGAAACGTCAGAGCGACGGAAACCCCTATAATTTCTGTTTTTTGGAAATGCCCATTGGCGACCAGGCATCCCATGCCATCAGGGAGTTAAATGGAAAAAAGCTGGACGGATATTTGATGACGGTTAAGGAAAGCGGCGTAAGTATTTAAATATTGGTTATTCAAATCGGGGCATCCAATTTTCCGGTTGTGGATGTGCCAATCTTCTTCAGCTGACTATTCGGAACCAGCTTTTTTGGAGCGCTTCTTTTGTTTTGGAACCAGGCTTCCCGGAGGTGCAACCGGTCCGGGGTCAATAACTGTTCTACGTTTGAGATCGTATACCATTCCCGGTGTGAGTAGCGAGTAATTTACATTTGTAAGTGCAAATGGCTTTCTGTTCTCAACATAACCTATATGGTTGATCTCTATTGCGCTTCCATCAAGCACAATGACCGTGCCGGTACCAATTACCTTTGCGCTGGTTTCGTCCTCAATGAGCAAACCCGTGTTCTCCTCAATGCCGAGTCCTAACAACGCCGGATTAGTTGCTACTGCATGTACAAGGCGAGAAATTCGCGCCCGCTGAACAAAATGGGTGTCGAATATCGTGTCGCGGATTAATCCCAATCCCTGTGTCATCTCGATACCACCCTTACGAAATACTTTAAATTTATTATTTTGGAATATCATCACCTCAGGGATGACGGCAGCTCCGGCAGAGGTTCCTGCTATCACACAGCCGCCAGCCCGATATCGTTCAGTCAGAGCCCGGTGCAACGGTGTGCCACCAATTATCGAAGAAAGACGAAGTTGATCACCCCCAGCGAACATGAAAAGTGTGGCTTCTTCAATCATCTTGTCAATTTCCACAGATCCTGCATCCTGGCGTTCCCCAATGTGTATCGTCTGAATGGATTCTGGATTGAAAGCCGAAAAAACCTTTATGTAATCACGCGCACGCTCATCCGGTGTGTCGCTGGCGGTGGGGACAACGACAATTCTTGCTTTGGTTCCGCCAGCCAAATCGACCATTTCCCGAAATAATTCGGAGTCTTCAGACTTCTTTTCATTACCGCCAATAGGTATTAGAAAGCGGGACATCAGTTTTGATCCCTGAGTTTGCTCGATTTAATCATTAGCGTCACTTTTCGCATTAGTATTTCTTTCCTTTAAGTTTTGGCTTTACTACAATATTAGCTTAAGGTATATTGCCCTGTATGTCAATAGTTGTTTGTCATGGAGGTTCAGCTTCGAACCCGGCCAATTCAGATGGTCCTCGGCTGGCGTGTCTCGCCGGGCTCAATGTCATCGCCAAGAAAAATGATGCGTTGGATGCAGTTATCGCTGCTACAGAATTTCTGGAAGATGACAAACGGTTCAATGCCGGGACCGGCTCGAATCTTCGCCTTGACGGCACAACTATCCAAATGGATGCGTCCTGCATGACAAGCAATGGAAACTTTGCTGCCGTGGCGGCCATTGAGCGAGTAAAAAACCCAATTGCAGTAGTTAAACATCTTATCAACACTCCACATATACTGCTTGTGGGGGATGGCGCGACAGCCTTTGCCCGTCGTTGCGGCTTTGGCGACTACGATCCAACGACTCCGGAGGCGAAGGAACGACTCCGTCAGGTGTTGGCTATCACCGAAAAGCTTGGCGAATGGTCGCGTGCAGAGCTTGAAAAAGTTTGGAATTTTGAGACCCCGCTGCGTGAAGCCTTGGGTGGTGATACTGTGGGCAGTGTTGCGTGGGATGGACAGACCTTTGCGGGTGCTCTCAGCTCAGGAGGCACAACGACTGTTCTCCGAGGAAGAGTTGGGGATGTACCTCTACCAGGTTGCGGTCTCTATATTGGTAAGCATGGAGCCATAGCTACTACAGGCGACGGCGAATACATAGCCAGATCTTTGCTTGCCTATCGAGCTTATATGGAGTTTGAAAAGGGGAAGAGCCCGGAGCAGATTGTTGGGTGGGCTCTGGGTCAACTTGCCAAGAATATTGATGTTGGAATAATAGCGGTAAACCAATCAGGCTTCGCTGGCGACTCCCGCCACGGCATGGCCTGGCACGGACAATGCGCGGAGGCTTCTGAATGAAAATTCTCGAACACCGAGCCCTTAGGGGTCCAAATCGTTACAGTCGTTATCCAACCATCTTTATGCTCTTAGATATTGGCGAATATGAAGATCAGCCCTCTGACACTCTTGATGGTTTCAATGATCGTTTGGTTAAGCTGGTCCCCACACTATACAATCATGGGTGCTCAATTGGGGAACCAGGCGGATTTATACAACGCCTTAAGAGAGGAACATGGGCTGGTCATATTGTCGAACACATTGCTTTGGAGTTACAGTGTCTTGCCGGAATGGAGGTCGGATTTGGCAAAACCCGCGGAACATCTGAACATGGTATCTACAAAGTAGTATACCGCTACAGAGTTGAATCGGCTGGACTACTTGCAGGTAAAGAAGCCGTTGCCTTGGTCGATGCCATAGCAAAGAAACGTTCGTTTAATATTGACAAGATTATCACTCATCTTAAGGATCTGCGTGAGAACGATCTGCTTGGACCGTCCACAAGCAGCATTGTGGAGGAAGCAAAGCGAAGAGGGATCCCGGCTATACGACTCAATGACGTCAGTCTTGTTCAGCTTGGATATGGCTCTAAACAGCGACGCATTCAGGCGACAATGACCGATCAAACAAGTGCGCTCGGTGTTGAAATAGCCGATGAAAAATTCAGGACCAAAGAGCTATTAAGGCGGGCAGGGATTCCAATCCCCAAAGGGGCAATAGCTCAATCCCTTGATGAAGCGATCTCAATAGCTGAAGAGATAAGTTACCCAATAGCAGTGAAACCAGAGGTTGGTAACCATGGGAAGGGAATTACAGCCTTCGTCTCAGATACAGATGAACTTAAAATAGCTTTTGCATCAGCACACAAGATTTGTGACTCGGTCATTGTGGAAAAGAACCTGACCGGATTTGATTTTCGGGTGCTTGTTATAAACGGAAAACTGGTGGCGGCAGCGCTTCGTGAACCGGCATATGTCGTGGGGAATGGTACTTCATCTATTCGTCAACTCATTGATGAAGTCAACAGAGACCCAAGAAGAGGCATCGGACACGAGAAAGTTCTGACTGTAATAACTATTGATGATATGACCGAAAGATTAATTGCATTCCGTGGCTTCCAGATCGACGATATTCTTCCTGTGAAAGAAAAGTTGTATCTTAAATCCACGGCGAATCTCAGTACAGGAGGCACGGCTCGTGACGTAACCGATAATGTTCATCAGGATGTTTGGCTAATGTGTGAGCGCATTGCCCGTCTCATTGGTATGGACTGTATTGGCATCGATATTGTGGCACCTGGTCTTGATCAACCATTACCTACCGATTCCGCTGGGATAGTCGAAGTTAATGCGGCGCCGGGATTCCGAATGCATTTGGACCCATTCGAAGGCAGTCCCCGTAACGTTGCCAAGCCCTTCGTGGAGATGTTGTTCCCAGCGGAAGTGAACTTCCACGTTCCAATTGTTGCGGTGACCGGCACCAATGGTAAGACTACGACTGCGAAGCTTATCGCTCATACCCTAAAATATAGCGGAAAAAAGGTTGGATTTTCTGGTACAACCGGCATTGAGATCGATGGTGTCGCCATCATTTCTGGGGATTACAGCGGCCCCGAGGGATCCGGTATCGTTCTGCGCGAGCCTGATGTCAATCATGCAGTACTAGAGGTCGCGCGCGGTGGCATAATTCGGAGAGGTTTAGGTTTCGAAAGCTGTAATGTCGGTGTTCTGCTTAATGTGGACGAAGACCATGTTGGTTTAGACGGCGTGGAAGATCTTGAAGAACTGGCTCTGGTTAAATCCACTGTTATCGAAGTTGTTGAAGACACTGGCGTTTCCGTTCTTAATGCAGATGATCCCATCGTTGTTGGGCTCAAAGAAAGGGCAGCTGGCCAGATAATCTTTTTTTCCCTGCGTCCTGAGAATGAAACGATATCGCAACATCTTTCCCTGGGTGGAACCGCAGTGGTTTTACAGGACGGTGATGTTGTTATTTATTCCTCCAAACCTTCTGTTCACCTTCTCTCTGTGCTCGATGCTCCGATTACTTTGGGAGGTGTGGTAACTTTCAACATTGCAAACGTTCTTGCTGCGACGGCCGCCCTACATGGCTTGGGAATACCGATTGATATGATTCGAAAGGGCATTAGCACATTTCACTCCAGCGCTACGCAGAACCCCGGACGCATGAATCTCATCGATTTCATTAACTTCAAGGTGATTTTAGACTACGGTCACAACGTCCCTGCGGTGAAGGCTTTGGGAATTACACTTCCTCACATCACCAAAGGGAAAAAGATTGTAGTGGCGCATGGAACCGGTAATCGACTGGATGAGCACATCAAAGTTTTTGGTGCCGCGCTAGCCGATGTCTATGACTATCTCATTGTGACCGATGCCGATCCACGAGACCGCAACTCAGGCGAAACCCCTAACCTTGTGCGAGCGGGTGCTCTGGAAAAGGGGTTTGCAGTAGACAAGGCAGAAGTTGTCAATGACCCCATCAAGGCCATCGATCGTGCTTTCTCGATTGTAAAGCCTGGTGATCTGATCGTCGTACAGGTTGATGAAATGGAGCCTATGCTCAAACGCGTGATGGAACATTTTGATCGCATTGTAGGCACTGTGTCCGACATCAAATCACAATCCTAACAAACGATGCGTTAGTTCAAGATACCCCCTCCATTTCTATTGCTGAGCGGCTGACACAAGGATAGCCTTGGTTACTTGAAGTATTCCTGCCCTGTTGGACTAACCTAAAATGGCTTATTATGATCTCTGAAATTGATCTATGGGTGAATTTCATTTAATTGACTTACTGCATCCGAATATACCGTAAATGAATTGCAACCCAAAATACGTAAATTTTTCAGGTTTATAGTTTGCTTTAAGAGAAAAATAATATATTATTCGTTGTATCTTATGGCAATACAACAGCTTACATTTTAAATGGAGGTGGGGGGAATCGAACCCCATACTCGCGTTGCGGCACAAGGACCTACACCGTATTGTGGTTAGATTGAGACCACTTTTTTAGGTCTATTTCAGGAGTAACATCTTCTTCGTCTCGACGTGATCTCCTGCTTGGAAGCGATAGAAATACACGCCTGTTGCTATTGGTTGGCCGCTGTCTGTGGTGCCGTCCCAGATAACTTTATATGAACCGGCTGGTTCCTCGCGATCTACCAATGTGAGGACTCTTTGGCCAAGGACATTACAGATATCAATGATCACGTGGCTTCGCCAGCGGGACGCTGTACTCAATCGTTGTAACCGGGTTGAATGGATTGGGATAGTTCTGAATGATAACAAACGAATGTGGTAAACCAGACTCGTTTTCACCGTCTTCCACGTCCATCGGATCAGTGTAGCAGTAGGCGCCAATGTCCGCCACCGAACCGTACGGATCAAGGGGGCCATCCGGATCACCTGCGTTAATGCACGGCGAACCGGCCATCAGGGTAAAGTCGCCACCAGTTGGGTTATTTTATGCCGGACAATTATTATCGCGATTGGAAATTTCATGCCGGTGAAAATATTGAAGCTGGAGTCGAGGAGATTGTATGGAATATTCGCGAATATGGTATTCCATGGATGAAGAAATTATGTGATCTCAATTATCTTGCGGCGGCAATGGAAAGATATCGTCCAGTAGACTACATAGTCTTTGATTTACCTTTAGTCTGGCTACTTGCCGGTGATAAAGAAAAGGCATTGACCTGCGCGGATAAATACTTGGAAAAAAGAAAAAATGATAAGGAACTTCGGGAAAGATATGATAACTTTATAGCAAAGGTGAAGGATTTGGATCCTTCTCAATTATAGTCTTCATTTTGCTCTTAATAGTTCTGTGTTTCGCACGGTCGATGCTTTTGTAAGTTATTAGGAGTCAGTCGGATAAATAAAAGCTCCCC